>Ga0209974_10000318_pt1 | contig 15740 bp, 14 predicted proteins | sample InoplaM3SPM_FD_187592 | JGI IMG/M metagenome (GOLD analysis project Ga0209974, IMG submission 187592) | Arabidopsis thaliana rhizosphere microbial communities from the Joint Genome Institute, USA, that affect carbon cycling - Inoculated... | ecosystem: Host-associated > Plants > Roots >...
ATCCCGATCGCCACCGCCAAGAACAGGAAGATGAGCGACTCGGTGTAGATCTGGCTGACCGTCAGGCGCAGGACCGAGAAGACGACCACGATCGCCACGACGGCGAGCGGAAGGACCGTCGGCAGCTGGGGATGGACCTTGGCCAGCACCGCGAGGTCCGGCCGCACGGACGCCGCCAGGCTCGGGTGGAACCGATACAGGAGCTGGGCGGGCCGCGCCCAGATCGGCACGGGAGGGGGAGCAGCAGCCAAGACCGTGGCTGGAGCTTGGGCGTCCACGCGCGAAGGATACGCACCTTGAATCGGGGCGTATACTCCAAATCGATCACTCGACCCGGGACGGGCGCACCCGTCCGGCGCCGACCGCTCTGTTACCGCGCTCCAGGGCGCGGATGACGAAGGAGGCGCGTCCCGTGTCCAGTCAATCTCCCCTCATCGATCCGACCCAGGCCCGTTCCGTGCTGCGCGTCGGCGACCGCAGCTATACCTACTACCGCCTCGATGCGGCAGGTGCCCCGGACCTCGCTCGGCTGCCGTACACCGTGAAGGTCCTGCTCGAGAACGCCCTGCGCAACGCCGCGTCGAACCCGGACCTCGTTTCGGCGAGTGACGTTCGGGCGCTGGCCGCGTGGGATCCTGCGGAATCGGGTGAGGCCGAGCTGCCCTTCATGCCCGCCCGGGTCATCCTCCAGGACTTCACCGGCGTTCCATGCGTGGTCGATCTGGCCGCCATCCGCGACGCGGTAGCCGCGATGGGCGGCGACCCGTCCCGCGTCAACCCGCTCGTGCCCGCCGACCTGGTGATCGACCACAGCGTGCAGGTGGACCTGTTCGGGTCGGAGCTGGCGTTTGCCGGCAACGTTGAGCGTGAGTACGAGCGCAATGGCGAGCGCTACGCCCTCCTGCGCTGGGCGCAGCAGGCATTCGACAACTTCCGCGTCGTGCCGCCAGGGACCGGCATCGTGCACCAGGTCAACCTCGAGTTCCTGGCCGATGTGGTGACCGCCCGCGCGGACGGCAGCGGCGAGCTCGCCGCCTTCCCCGACACCCTGGTCGGGACGGACTCCCACACCACGATGATCAACGGGCTCGGCGTGGTGGGCTGGGGGGTCGGCGGGATCGAGGCCGAAGCCGCGCTCCTCGGCCAGCCGCTCTATCAGCCGATGCCGGTCGTGGTCGGCTTCCGCCTCGACGGCGACCTGCGTCCCGGCGCGACGGCCACGGACCTCGTCCTGTACGTGACCGAGATGCTGCGGAGCCATGGCGTGGTGGGCAAGTTCGTCGAGTTCCACGGCCCCGGCCTCTCTCGCCTCGGCCTGGCGGACCGGGCCACGATCAGCAACATGTCGCCCGAGTTCGGCGCGACCGCCACCCTCTTCCCGATCGACGACGAGACGCTGCGCTACCTGCGCATGACCGGGCGATCGGCCGAGACGGTGGACCGGGTCGAGGCCTACGCCAAGGCGCAGGGCCTCTTCCGGACCGACGCGTCCGTCGAGCCGCGCTTCAACGAGTCGCTGGGGTTGGACCTGGCCAGCGTGGAGCCGTCGGTCGCCGGGCCGCGGCGGCCGCAGGACCGCGTGCCACTGACCAACCTGCGCCAGTCCTTCCGCGCCGCCTTCGCCGATGGGCTGGAGGTACATCGGCTCGTGGACGAGGCGAGCGAGGAATCGTTCCCGGCCTCCGATCCGCCGTCGTTCAGCGCGCAGCCCCCCGTCGAGGACCGACCGATGGCGCCGGCCCAGGCGACGCCGGACTACCCCGAGGTCGAATACAAGCCGGTGTCCGTCGAGATGGATGGGGCTGGGTTCGAGCTGCGGTCCGGCGCCGTCGTGATCGCGGCGATCACCTCCTGCACGAACACCAGCAACCCGAGCGTGATGGTGGCGGCCGGCCTCCTCGCTCGGAACGCGGTGGCGCGCGGCCTCAGCACGCCGACCTGGGTGAAGACGTCGCTCGCGCCGGGCTCGCGCGCCGTCACCGACTACCTCGCCGGTGCCGGCCTGATGGCTCCGCTCGAGGCGCTCGGCTTCGACCTGGTGGGCTACGGCTGCACCACCTGCATCGGCAACTCGGGGCCGCTGGCCGACGAGATCGCGGCCGCCATCGAGGCGAACGACCTGGTCGGCGTCGCGGTCCTGTCAGGCAACCGCAACTTCGAGGGGCGCATCCACCCGCTGGCCCGAGCCAGTTATCTCGCCTCCCCGCCGCTGGTCGTCGCCTTTGCGCTCGCGGGGCGGATCGACCTCGACCTCACCACCCAGCCGCTGGGTCGGGATCGCGACGGGCAGCCGGTCATGCTCGCCGACCTGTGGCCGTCGGCCGCGGAGATCGCCGACGTGGTCGCCGCACAGGTGCGGTCCGAGATCTTCACCCGCAACTACGCATCGGTCTTCGACGGCGACGATCGCTGGCGGGCGCTGCCGGTGCCGCCCGGCGACCGATACGCCTGGGATCCCGCAAGCACGTACGTGGCGCTCCCTCCGTTCTTCGAGGGAATCGGCCCCCAGCCGTCACCGCTGACGGACGTCGTTGACGCGAGGGCCCTGGCCATGGTCGGCGACAGCGTCACCACCGACCACATCTCCCCGGCCGGCAGCATCGCCCGCACCTCACCCGCCGGGGCGTGGCTGGTCGAGCACGGCGTGGAGCTGCGCGAGTTCAACTCGTACGGAGCCCGACGCGGGCACCACGAGGTCATGATGCGCGGCACCTTCGCGAACATCCGGCTCCGCAACCTGCTGACCCCCGACGCGGAGGGGAACGTCACCGAGCACCTGCCGACGGGCGAGCGGATGAGCATCTTCGACGCGGCCGCGCGCTACGTTGCGGACGGCACGCCGCTGGTCATCCTGGCGGGCAAGGAATACGGGTCGGGCTCGTCGCGCGACTGGGCCGCCAAGGGGCCGTACCTGCTCGGGGTTCGGGCCGTGATCGCCGAGTCGTACGAGCGGATCCATCGGTCGAACCTGGTGGGGATGGGGATCCTCCCGCTGCAGTACCTCCCCGGCGAGAACGCCGCGTCGCTCGGGCTGACCGGGCGAGAGCGCTTCACGGTGCTCGGCATCGCCGATGGGCTCCACCCGCACCAGGAAGTGAGCGTCTCGGCCGTGACTGACGATGGTCGGGAGACGCGTTTCCGGGCGATCGCTCGCCTCGACGGTGAGATCGATGTGACCTACTACCGCAACGGCGGCGTGCTGCAGACGGTCCTTCGCCGCCTGGCGGGAGCCGCGCTGGACTAGGCGGTCATCGCCGACGGCCAGCCGTGCTCGAGGAGCTCGATCACCTCGGTCGCCGGCAGGGCGGGGGAGAAGTAGAAGCCCTGCCCCAGGCGGCAGTCGATGGCGCGCAGCTTGGTGAGCTGCTCGACGGTCTCGATCCCCTCGGCCAGCACCTCCATGTGGAGGGTCTGGCCCAGCTTGACGATCGAGCGGACCAGCACCGGCACGTCGCGTCCGTGACCGATCGCGGCGGTAAAAGAACGGTCGATCTTCAGGACCTCCACCGGAAGGCGCTCGAGGTAGCTGAGCGATGAGTATCCGGTGCCGAAGTCATCGATCGCGAGGCGCAGGCCCAGCGACCGAAGGCGGTGGAGGGTGGCGGTGCTCTGGTCGAGATCGGTCATCAGGCCGCTCTCGGTGATCTCGAGGGTGAGCTGCTCGGGGCGCAGGCCGCTCTCCTGCATCGCGTCGGCGACGGTCTGCACGAAATCAGGCTCCTGGAGCTGCCGCGCTGACAGGTTGACCCACATCGAGAGGCGCTCGAGACGCGGTCCCGACAGCCGTCCGGCAGCGCCCCACTCGGCGAGCTGGCGACAGGCCTCGCCCAGCACCCAGCGGCCGAGCGGCACGATCAGGCCGGTCTCCTCGGCGATGGGGATGAACTCGTTGGGGAGGACGAGTCCGCGCTCGTCATGCCGCCAGCGGACGAGTGCCTCCACGCCGGTCACGTGGCCGCTGCGGAGGTCCACGATCGGCTGGTAGTGCAGCTCGAAGTCCTCGTTCTCCATGGCCTGCTCGAGGTCGCCCTTCAGCTCCATCCGCGTCACCGCCGCCTCGTGCATCCGCGGCTCGTAGAAGGCGAAGCGCCCCTTGCCGGAGGTTTTGGCGGTGTACATGGCCAGGTCGGCCTGGCGCAGCAGGTCATCCGGCTCGGTGGTGCTGTCCGAGGTGAAGGCAGCGCCGATGCTGGCCCGCATCACGACCTGCCGGCCGTGGAACTCGAACGGTGAGCGGAGTGCCTCGAGGATCCGCTCCGCGGCGCGGCGAGTGCCGGGCTCGTCGGTGTCCTCGAGAAGGATCGCGAACTCGTCACCGCCGAACCGGGCGGTGGTGTCCTCGGGGCGCATCACCGCCCGCAGCCGCTCGGCGACGGCCACCAGCAGCTGGTCGCCGGCGTCGTGTCCCAGCGAGTCGTTGACGGTCTTGAAGTCGTCGAGGTCGGAGAAGAGGACCGACACCGTCCCGTGGCTGCGGGTCTGTCGGGCAAGTGCGTGGGCGACCCGGTCGCGGAAGAGGGCGCGGTTGGCGAGGCCGGTCAGCGAGTCGTGGAAGGCCTGGTGCTGGAGCTGCATCTCGAGCTCCTTGCGCAGCGTGATGTCATGCACCAGCGCGCTGAAGTGGACGTCTTTGCCGGACCCCACCGGCCAGATGGTCAGCTCGGCAAGGAACTCGTGGCCGTCCTTGTGCACGGCCGTGATCTCGATCCGCTTGCCGATCATCCGACCCTCGCCGGTGGCCAGGTAATGGGCCATCCCGGCACGATGCGCCGCGCGTGAGGCCATCGGGATGATGCACTCCTCGAGCGGCTCGCCCAGTGCCTCCTTGCGGGACCAGCCGAAGGTGTCCTCGGCCTGGGCATTCCAGTCGATGATCCGTCCCTGCGCGTCGATGGCGATGTACGCCTGGCTGGCGCTGTCGATGATCAGGCGTGTCTGCTCCTCGCTGGCACGGAGCGCGAGCTCGGCCTCCTTCTGTGGGGAGATGTCGATCATGAAGCCGCGGTAGAGGAGTGGCTGGCTGTCCCCGCTGGCGATCACGACTCCCTCGTCGCGGATCCACTTCTCGCGACCGTCGCGGGTCCGCATGCGGTACTCGCTGACGCTCCGGGCCCCGATCTCGCGATGGCCGTCGAATTCCTCGTCGTCGAGCACCTGCTGCCGATCGTCGGGGTGGATGTGGCTCATCCACAGGCTCGTATCGGCCTGCCATTCCTCGGCGCTGTAGCCGAGCAGCTCCTGGATCCGCGGGCTCACGTAATGCCAGGTCGCGTCGGCACCGAGGTCAGCCACGTAGAGGACGGCCGGCAGCTGTTCGACCATGGCCCGATAGCTCGCCTGTGCGTCGCGGAGGTCCTGGATCAGGGCCCGACGCGGCCCAACCCCGGCCCAGACGAAGACAGCCACCACCACGATCGCGGAGACGCCGGCGACCAGCAGCGCCACCTCGCGGTCGTCGGGCACGGCATTGGTCCAGATGGCTGCCACCGCGGCGACGGTCAGCAGCACGAAGCTGATGGCGAGCGCGACGACCTGGCGGTCGTCGCGGCCGACGCCGCGCCGGTGGGGTGCGGTGTCGTTTGGTCTGGTTGCGCTCCGCATACCGGATGAGGGTACGGCGCCACCCCCGTGACCCGAATAGGCCGTTGGTCCGGGCACCCGCACCGCACGTTGCCGCCGCAGCACGCATCGGGCTAGACTCAGCCTCGCCCGTTTGCCCCAGTTGGAGTGCCCCTGTGACCGCTCGCTCCACCGACGACCTGCGCGCCAAGATCCGGGAGGTGCCCGACTTCCCAAAGCCGGGAATCCTCTTCTACGACATCACCACCCTGCTGCGGGATGGCGATGCGTTCCGTGAGGTGATCGACCGCATGGCCGAGGCGGTGAAGGGGGAGCAGATCGACCTCGTGGTCGGGATGGAGTCCCGGGGGTTCATCTTCGCCGCGCCGCTGGCCGATCGGCTGGGCGCGGGCTTCGTCCCGGTGCGCAAGCTCGGAAAGCTGCCGGCCGAGACAATCGAAGTGGAATACGACCTCGAGTACGGGACCGCCACGCTGGAGATCCACAAGGACGCGATCAGCCGCGGGCAACGCGTCCTGGTGGTCGACGACCTGTTGGCCACGGGCGGAACCGTGCTCGGCACGATCGAGCTGGTGCGCCGCCTCGGCGGCGAGATCGCGGGGCTCTCCTTCATGGTCGAGCTGACGGCGCTGGGCGGTCGGGACAAGCTCGGCGAGTTCAAGATCCACACGCTGCTCGCCTACTAACCGCCACGCCCATGGCTGCCCTCCCGGCCACCCAGCTCCGCGCCCGCGCCGTCACGGACCGCGACGAGATCGCCGCCTACCTGCGCACCGATCGCCGCTACGCCGCCTATGCGCTCGGCGACCTCGATTCCGCCTCGCGCGCCCGCTGCTCGTGGGGGATCGCCTATGACGGTGAGCGGGAGCCGGTGGCGCTGGCCATGCATCACGACGGGCTCGTCCCGCAGCCGCTCTTCCTGATGGGCGATCCAGATGGATGCCGCGCGGTCCTTGCCGGCGTCATCAAGCCGCGCGACGCGTTCTTCCAGTCGACCGAGGCGCTCGACGATGCGGCATCGGACCTGTACGAACTCGAGCGTCCGACGGCCCTGCTGCGGATGTCGGTCGACTCCAGCACCTTCGTCGCCACGGCGGGGGCGGCCCAGCGACTCCATGCCGGCGATATCGACGACCTCAACCGGCTCTATCAGCTCGGGTTCCGGGCCGGGTTCGCGCAGGCGATCCTGGACGACGCGGTCTACTACGGGATCCGGATCCGCGGCCGGCTCGTGAGCGCCGCCGGCACCCACGTCATCAACCGCCGCGAGGGGATCGCCGTGGTGGGCAACGTGATGACGCACGCCGACTTCCGCGGCCACGGCTTCGCCAAGATGGTGACCGGGGCAGTGACCACGGATCTGCTGGAGCAGGTCCCCGACGTCGCCCTCAACGTTCACGCCGATAACGCGCCCGCCATCGCGGCCTACTCCAGACTCGGCTACCGTGAGTACTGCCGGCTGACTGAGAGGCTGGGACGCCGCCGATCCGGCGGTTGGGGATTAATGCGACCGATACGAGAGGCAATGCGAATCACGTGGCCACGAGACCAACGCTGAAAGGTGACGTTCGCGACATCGGCCTGGCCGATGCGGGGGCGCTGAAGATCGAATGGGCTGACCGGCAGATGCCGGTGCTGGCGGGCATCCGCGAGCGCTTCGTCGCTGAGCAGCCGCTGGCGGGCTGGAAGATCAGCGCCTGCCTGCACGTCACAGCCGAGACCGCCAACCTGATGAGAACGCTGGCGGCCGGCGGCGCGGACGCCGTCCTCTGCTCCTCCAACCCGCTGTCCACCCAGGACGACGTCGCCGCCTCGCTTGTCGAGCACCACGGCATCCCGACCTACGCCATCAAGGGCGAGGACCGCGACTCCTATTACAGCCACATCGGGGCGGCGCTGGACCACGCCCCGCACGTGACGATGGACGACGGCGCGGACCTGGTCAACGAGCTGCACACCCGACGCACGGAGCTGCTCCCGGACGTGGTTGGGGGTACCGAGGAGACGACGACCGGCATCATCCGGCTCCGCGCCATGGCCGCCGCGGGCATGCTTCGCTACCCGGTGATGGGCGTGAACGAGGCGCTGACGAAGCACCTCTTCGACAACCGCTACGGGACCGGCCAGAGCGCGATCGACGGCATCCTGCGCGCCACCAACGTCCTCATCGCGGGGAAGCAGGTCGTAGTCGGCGGCTACGGCTGGGTGGGTCGCGGGATCGCCTCTCGGGCGGCGGGGATGGGCGGCATCGTGACCGTGGTCGAGGTCGACCCGATTCGCGCCCTCGAGGCCGCGATGGATGGCTACCGGGTCACGACCGCTGCGCTCGCCGCGGAGGTCGGAGAGATCTTCATCGCCGCCACGGGCAACCTGAACGTGTGGGGCGCGGCGGACTTCCCGAAGATGCGTGACGGCGCGATCCTCGCCAACGCGGGCCACTTCAACGACGAGTTCGAGCTCTCCGCCCTCGAGTCGCAGGCGGCCTCGACCCGCGAGGTGCGGCCGTTCACGCGCGAATACCTGATGGCCGATGGGCGCCGCCTCTTCCTCCTGGCCGATGGGCGCCTCGTCAATCTCGGCGCCGCCGAGGGGCATCCGGCCCTCGTCATGGACATGAGCTTCGCCAACCAGGCGCTCGGCCTCGAGTGGCTGCGTTCGCACGTTGCGGAGCTCAAACCCGAGGTTTACGTCATCCCCGAGGAGATCGACCGCGAGGTCGCCCGCCTCAAGCTGACCCACATGGGGATCGAGATCGACCCGATGACGAAGGCGCAGAAGGCGTACAGCGAGTCCTGGGAATCGGGGACCTGACCCTCGAGCGACCGGGGATCACGGTCGTTCTCGATGTCAACGACCTCGACCGCGCGACCGAGTTCTGGAGCGCGGCCCTCGGATTCTCCGTCCAGCTGCCGATCACCCAGTTCATGGTGCTGCGCGCCGATGATCCGGAGGATCATCGGCCCCACCTGATCCTCCAGAAGGTGCCGGAGGCCAAGGTCGCCAAGAACCGTTCCCACATGGACCTCTTCTTCCCGTCGAGGGACGAAGCGCGGGACCGGCTGCTGGGCCTTGGGGCGCGGATGGTCCAGGAGGAGCCGAACTGCATCGGTACTCATTGCTGGTACCTGATGGCCGATCCCGAGGGGAACGAGTTCTGCGTGGTGGGCGACTAGGTGCTCGACCTCGTCCGGGCTGCCTACAGGCTCGCGCGTCCCCTCTTCCCGTTCCTCGCCATGTTCAGCGGCATCGCGCTGCTCATCTACATCCTCGCCGGGGTGTCGCTTGTCCTCGCCATGGCCGTCACAACCAGCGCCATGGTGGCTGGCCTCGTCGTCGTCATGGTCATGTCATCAGCCGCCGAACGTCGCCGCATCATCCGTACCATCCTGGTCGCCGCCGCGGCGGGCTTCATCGCGACGGTCGCCTACGACGCTTCCAAGTCGGTACTCTCGCAGCTGGATCCGAGCCCCTACAACCCATTCGAGGTGATCAGGATCTTCGGGGGCCTGCTCGTCGGCCATGACGCCAACCGCACGCTCATCCTGGTTGCGGGGGCGGCCTTCCACCTGCTCAATGGCACCGCGTTCGGAGTCGCGTACTCGTTTCTGTTTGCGCGTGGGGGCGACACGACCTGGGGTCGAGCGCTGGCAACTGGTGTCGGATGGGGCCTCTTCCTCGAGACGTTCCAGCTGACGCTCTATCCGGGCTGGCTCGACATCCGACTGTACGCCGAGTTCGCCACGATCTCGGCGCTCGGCCATGTCGTCTACGGTGCAACCCTGGGCTTGATGGCGCGCAAACTCTTGCGAGCGACCGATCCGGCGAGGACGAAACCGGCCACCTAGGGCCAGGAGTCCGGCCCTACGCCCAGGTGCGGGCCCGTGAGAGGCCTATGGGTGCGCGTCCCACTCAGCGTGCACCTGGACGTGCAGCTGGGCTCCAGTGGTGTTGTTGAGCGCGATGGCGCTCGTGCAATTGACGTCGCCCTTCAGCCCGCTGGAATCATTCTTCTCGTGGTTGAAGGTGCAACCCATTCCCGTATCGCCTCCGCCCGCGACCAGGATGATGGTCCCGTCGCCGAAGCTGAAGATCTCTCCGGGTGTTCCCTCAGCGGACTGGGTGTTCAGCAGGATCACCACGGATCCTGCTCCCGTCGGGTCGGCGAAGTTGGCGACCCACCCGCCGGTCGACTCGATCCAGGTGCTGACCCCGCCCGCGAGGAAGGGCTGCTCGCCCGAGGCCTGGTAGTCCCCGGTGATCTCGTAGGTGATCGACCCGTTCGCTCCACCGCCTCCGCCACCACCACCGCCGCCCGAACTCGCGGCCGCCTGGCTCGGCTGGCTTCCCGTGCTCGGCTCGGAGCCCTGGCTCTCACCGTCCGATCCTGTGCCGGGAGAGCAGGCAACCGTGATGGCCGCAATCGTGAGGAGCGCGGCGAATAAGCGCAGGTGACGCACCGGTCTTGCCTCCCTCGGCGAGATGTGGGCTGAATTGGGCTGGCGGCATGCTACGCGCAACGCGCACTGATGGGAAGGTCGGCGCGGCGTGGCCGCCGACGGTACACTCGGCCCCGCAATGTCAATACCTGACGGCCACACCCTCTTCACCTCGGAGTCCGTGACCGAGGGCCACCCTGACAAGCTCTGCGACCAGATCGCGGACGCCGTACTCGACGACGTCCTCTCCCGTGACCCGGAATCACGAGTCGCGGTCGAGGTCGCCGCAACGACCGGCCTCGTCTTCGTCCTGGGCGAGATGTCGACGAAGACGTACTGCGACGTGCAGGCGGTCGTGCGCGAGACGGTCCGCAAGGTCGGCTACGACAACGCTCGCCTCGGCTTCGACTACGAGACCTGCGGCACGATCACCGCGCTCAAGGAGCAGTCGCCGGACATCGCGCTCGGTGTCGACCACGCGCTCGAGGCGAAGCAGGGGATCGATCCGGACGAGCTCGGCGCCGGCGACCAGGGGATGATGTTCGGGTACGCATCGGACGAGACCCCCGAGCTGATGCCGATGCCGATCCAGCTCGCCCACCAGGTGAGCCGCAAGCTGGCCGAGGTCCGCCGCGAAGGCGGCCTCTCGTTCCTCCGGCCCGACGGCAAGAGCCAGGTGACGGTCGAGTACGACGCCGAGCGCCGGCCGCGCCGCGTCCACACCGTCCTCGTGAGCACCCAGCACGATCCCGAGGTCGCGCCGATGGACCTCGAGGAGGGCGTGCGGGAGCTCGTCATCCGCGGCGCCATCAGCGAAGAGCTCCTCGACGACCAGACCCGCTACCTCGTGAACCCGACCGGACGCTTCGTGATCGGCGGACCGATGGGCGACTCCGGACTGTCGGGGCGCAAGATCATCGTCGACACCTACGGCGGCATGGCGCGCCACGGCGGCGGCAGCTTCAGCGGCAAGGACCCCACCAAGGTGGACCGATCCGGCGCCTACATGGCCCGCTACGTGGCCAAGAACCTGGTTGCCGCCGGCCTGGCGAGGCGGTGCGAGCTCCAGCTGGCCTACGCGATCGGCGTGGCGCATCCGCTCTCGATCAATCTCCAGACCTTCGGCACCGGCGTCGTCGACGACTCAATCCTGGCCGATCTCGTCGAGCGCACCTTCGACCTGCGGCCGGGCGCCATCATCTCGGGCCTCGACCTGCGACGGCCGATCTACGGCCCAACCGCCGCGTACGGCCATTTCGGGCGCAGCGACCTCGACCTGCCGTGGGAGCGGACGGACCGCGCCTCGGCGCTGCGTGAGGCGGCCGGCGCTGTGGGAGTCGCAGGGGCGACGGCCTGAGCGACGCGGTGACACCCCGCGCAACGCCAGATTCACCGATTCGCTGGGGCGAGCCACCGCGCGGTGGCAGCCTGGGGGCATCCTTCTCGGCCCTGGTCTCACGCGTGCGCGCCGCACTCGGCGACCGCCCGCGGCCGCCACGCGAGTCGCTGCCAAACCTCCCGCTTGCCCTGCGGAGGGGCGAGCTGGCGCAGCGCTACCTCGCCGCGGAGAACACGGCTGATCACCCGGCGGCAGGGGCGGCAGCCTCCACCGCGACCGAGCAGGCGATCAGCGAGCGGGAGTGGTGGCCGGCCGACATCTGGGGTCACCGCGCGCTGTGGCACTTCGAGCGGGCCGGGATGGACCTCGAGGCGACGCGGGCCGCGCGCAGGATCGGCGACGTGCGGGCTGGCGGCGGAGATCCGGCGAGCAGCCGCCGATACTATGCCGAGGCGATCAGCGAGGCGCGGGACATCGGTGCCGAGCGGGAGGAGGGCCTCGCGGCGCTGGGGATGGGCCACGCTGAGCTCGAGCTGCGGAACGTGACCACGGCCCGGCGCCTGGGGCAGATCGCGCTGGACCTCCTGGAGCGCTGCGGTGCGCCCGAGGAGGAGAAGGCCGCCGCGCGGGAGCTGCGTGGCGAAGAGAAAGAGGTCGGCTGATGTTTGCGATCGTGATGGCCGGCGGGTCCGGGACTCGGCTCTGGCCGCTCTCCCGCCGCAAGTCGCCGAAGCAGCTGCTGGCGCTCACCGGGGAGACGAGCCTGCTGCAGCAGACCGTGGCGCGCCTCGGCAGCGTGCTGAAGCCGCATGACATCTACATCATCACCTCCCAGGCCCACGTCCGCGCCACGCAGGGGCAGCTGCCGCAGCTGCCCGAGGACAACGTGCTGGGCGAGCCGCTGGCGCGCTCCACGGCCGTCGCGGCAGGGCTGGCGACGGTCCTGGCCCGGCGCGAGAGCGACGAGATTGCGCTCGTCCTGCCGGCAGACCATTTCGTGGCCGATGAAGCAGCCTTCGTCGAGGCGCTCCAGGAGGCGGCGCGGACGGCTGAACGCGGATACCTCGTCTGCCTGGGGGTCGTCGCCAGGGCCCCGGCCACCGGCTACGGCTACATCAAGACCGGAGAGGCGCTCCACGCGGGCCAGCCGACGGCCATGGTCGAGCGCTTCGTCGAGAAGCCGACGGCGGCCGATGCGAAGCGGATGCTGGCCGACGGCGGCTACCTGTGGAACGCGGGCATCTTCGCGTGGCGGGTGTACGCGTACCGGCAGGCGATGGAGAAGTTCCAGCCCGCGCTGGCCGAGGCGCTCGACCGGATCGGTGCGCTGCATCGGACTCCCGGCTGGATCTCGGAGGTGCGGGAGATCCTCGAGCCGGTGGCCGCGATCTCGATCGACGTCGGGATCGCCGAGCCGGCGGCCGCCGACGGGCGAATGGCGGTGGTGCCGCTCTCGGCCGGCTGGAGCGACATCGGCTCATGGTCGGCGCTGCTCGAGGCCCTCTCGGCCCGCAGCGGGGCGAGCCTGGTGGCCTCCGGACAGCACCTCGACCGCGGGTCGGAGCGCGTCCTGGTGCACGGTGGCGAACGCCTGGTGGTGACCGTTGGGCTGAAGGACATCATCATCGTGGACACCCCGGACGCGCTGCTGGTCTGCGCCCGCGACCGCGCCGAGGAGATCAAGCCGGTCCTGGACGAGATCGCCGAGAAGGCCGGCGAGCGCTATCTCTGAGCCGATCGGCCCGCCCCCGGCCGCGCTCCAGGAGGACCCGATTCCCCTCCGCTGGCTGGCGCGACTCATCGGGCGGGTCATGGCGCTGTACCTGCGCCTGGTGGCCGTCACGGCGCGGACCTCGGGTCCGCCGGTCTTCCAGGGGCAGGCCGTCTTCGCCATCTGGCACGAGTCGAACCTGGTCGCCGCGACGGCCGCCTTTCGGCTCCGAGCGGAGAAGCGGGTGATCAGCTTCAGCACCCGCGGATTCCGTGGGATCGTCATGAACACGATGCTCGAGTCGATGGGCTCGGGCGTGGTCGCACTGCCGGAAGAGTCGAACCGCGCCGAGGCCGCGAAGCTCGCGAAGGAGATGGCCCGCATCGGCCGCGAGGGCTCCAGCCTCGTAGTCAGCTGCGATGGGCCGATGGGTCCGTATCGCGTCGCCAAGCCCGGCGTCCTGATCGTGGCACGCGAGTCCGGCATCGCGATCCACCCATGGGCCGTCGCGATCCGTCCAGCGCTCCGCCTGAAAGGCCGCTGGGACAAGCACCTGGTCCCGCTTCCCTTCTGCCGGATGCGGGTGGACGAGGGAGCGCAGATCCGGATCGAGCCACGCGAGCCGCTCAAGCCGCGCCTCGCCGAGCTGCAGGCTGCCCTCGACGGCGTGCAGGCGCTCGCCGACCAGCGAATGGCACCGCGCCGGCGCCGTACGATAGGCGCCTCGTGACCAGGATCAAGTTCGGCACTGACGGCTGGCGCGCCGCGATCGCCGAGGACTTTACGTTCCACAACGTGCGCCGCTGCGCGCGCGGGGTGGCGGAGTACCTGGCCGCACAGGGAACCGCTGACCGCGGCGTCGTCGTCTGCCACGACCGCCGATTCGCCTCGGAGCATTTCGCGCGGGCCTGCGTCGAGGTGCTCGCCGCGCACGGCATCCGCTCCTTCGCGCCGCCGGAGGCGGTGCCGACCCAGGTCGGCAGCTTCTTCACTCGCGAGATGGGAGCCGGAGCGGGGATCGTGATCACCGCCAGCCACAACCCGTGGACCGACAACGGCTTCAAGGTCAAGGCCGATACCGGCGGCGCCGGTGCCCCCGAGATGCTGGCCGCCATCGAGGCGACCATGGATCAGCATCCCGAGGACGAGCTCCCGCCCCGTCGCGACTATGCGGACGCGGTCGCCGCCGGCCTGGTGGAGACGTTTGACCCCTACCCGCGCTTCCGCGAGCAGCTCGCCAGCATCGTGGACCTGGAGCGGATCCGCGCGGCCAATGGCCGTGTCCTGGTCGAGCCGATGTACGGCTCCGGCGCGGGCTGGTTCACCCGGCTGCTGGGTGGCGGCGGGCTGACGGTCGAGGAGCTGCACACCGAGCGGAACCCCTTCTTCGGCGGCGTGAACCCTGAGCCGATTCGTCCGAACATCGATGCCTGGCTGGAGGAGATCCCGCGCTGGGGCGCCGACATCGGGATTGCCTTCGACGGCGACGCCGACCGGGTCGGGATGGCGACCGAGGAGGGCGTCTTCGTCAACCAGCTGCAGGTCTACGCGCTGCTGTACTGGTACCTGCTCGAGGTGCGGCAGCAGATCGGTCCGGCCGTGTACACCGTCACGAGCACCTCGATGGCCCCGCGGCTGGCCGAGATCTATGGCACGCAGGCGTACGAGACCGGGGTCGGCTTCAAGTATGTCGGCCCGAAGATGACGGAGACCCACGCCGTCATCGGCGGCGAGGAGTCCGGCGGCTTCGGGTTTGGAATGCATATCCCCGAGCGTGATGGGCTGGCCTCGGGCCTCTTCCTGCTCGACCTGTGGCTGACCAAGGGCAAGAAGGCATCGGAGGTCCTGGCCGAGCTCCAGGCGCTGGCCGGGCCGAGCTACTACAACCGGATCGACATCCGCTTCGCGCGCGAGGGATACGACGCGGTGAAGGCCGATACCCTGGCGCGGCTCGAGGACGAGGCTCCCGCGAGCCTCGCCGGGCACACGGTCGTCCGCCGCCAGGCGCTCGAGACCGGCGACGGCTTCAAGTTCTACCGCGACGACGGGGCATGGCTCCTCATCCGCTTCTCGGGGACGGAGGCGCTGCTGCGTATCTATGTCGAGGCGCGATCGCCCGAAGACGTCGAGACGCTCCTCGAGGAGGGCCGGCGCATCGCCGCGTCCGGGGTCCCCGCCTGAGCCGATGAGCGACGCGCGCGACTTCTTCGGCTACAAGCACCCCGACGAGGAGCCGGGGCGCCGCGACGAGCCCGCTCCCGACGATCCCACCGCTCCGCCGCAGTTCGACGAGGCGATCACCCTCGACAACGCCCGAGTCATCACCGGCATCGACAGCGGCGACATGATCGGCCGGGTCCGCGAGCTCCCACGCCAGCTCGCGCTGGCCCGTCGCGTGGCGGCCGCCATCAAGCTGCCCGCGACGCACACCGATGTGGATGCCGTCTGCGTGCTGGCGATGGGTGGCTCGGCGATCGGCGCCGACCTGGTCGAGGGGATCGCCGGCGACCGCCTGCGCGTGCCGCTGGTGGTGCACCGCGACTACGGGCTGCCGGCCTGGGCCGGGAAGAGGGCGTCGGCGGTGACAACGTCGTAGGTACGGCCCGAGACGAGCAGATGGTTGCGGCCGTCGTCGACGAGCATCGACACGTTCGGGCGCTCGTCGACGGCGTAG
>Ga0209974_10000320_pt1 | contig 15652 bp, 10 predicted proteins | sample InoplaM3SPM_FD_187592 | JGI IMG/M metagenome (GOLD analysis project Ga0209974, IMG submission 187592) | Arabidopsis thaliana rhizosphere microbial communities from the Joint Genome Institute, USA, that affect carbon cycling - Inoculated... | ecosystem: Host-associated > Plants > Roots >...
CGGACCGAACCCCCACCAATAACTAAGATTGCTCGGGGTTGGATAATCTACTAAATGCTGATTAAGTGTGGAGGATATAGGTTGTTTAAGAAGAGAGAATCGTTGGTTCCTTATAGTCATTTCTCTTTCCTATCGTGACAACTCTTGTTCACCCACCTTTTTTTTGCGTTCTAGGGCCCTAAAATATCCTCAAATATATATATAATATTGATATTTGAGCCTTTCTTTTACTTTTGAAGGATGGAGGGGGCGAATTAAGCGTCGACGTTTTTAGAATTCTTTCTCCTACACACTTTTGCCCTCTTTCACCGAAAAGGAAAGAAGAATCTTTCAAGCGGGCAGAGACCTAAATTTCTTAGATTCATTCCTAAGCTTGCTTTGTCGCAGCAAGATGGATTGGATGATCAGTCCGAGAGTGCTGGAGAGAAGAGAAAGCGGTCAAAACTTCTCTGATTCGGTCACCGAGCAGTCGGACAACCCTTCAGTAACCCAGGATGGATGACCCGAGAGAAGATCTCGTCCACCAAGCGGGATAGCGGAGTGCGATCCTTAAGCAATTGGAGGTTCTCGCTCATCTCTTGGGATCCATATCATCTGTGAAAACTTTTCCTGTTACATTAGCATAGCTAAATTTGAATAGGATGACTCAGCGTCAGGAAAAGTAAGCCCCCCTTTGCCTTGATTGAATTTGGCTTCGCTGCGCTCTGAATCAATCAATAAGCTTATTGATTGGATTCATCCCATTTCATTTGGGCGAGAGGTCCGAAGGAACAAAGGAGCTCGACTGTAAGGAGAGGAACGAGAGTGAAACGAGAGGGAGGCTGGGGCTTATCCATGGGACTTGCCTTGGCGGTTAGACTCTCTTTTAACACATCCTCGAATTAGTCTCGTCGGTTGGTTGATTCTCGAAATCACCTCTTGAGAAAAAAAAAAAAAAGGTCCATCAGGTTTTGCCCTGCCATCTCCGGCGAAGCTCCATATCCGTGAGACTGGATCACTGTAATTCACAGAAGTCCATTTGGACCTCTCCTTTTAGTCGAGTATGTAAACAACCTCTCCTTTCAGTCGAGTTCCCTCTTTTATAAGAGTAATAAATTACGTTGGACCTCTCGCAACAAGTGCTCGAGTAATAAATACCTCTCCTTTTAGTCGAGTCATTTATACCTCTCGGGAGTAGGGGCTTTGTTCTGGGGGGGCCGACTTGCGCTGCTTTAGAAGGGAGATAATTTCATAAAGTAACTCTCTCTATCTATCCTTAGAAGTAGGGCGATAGAAAGTCAATATGAGATTTGCGTTGGTTTTTCCAACGAAACAAAGCATTATCATTCGGAAGGCTCAGTCCCAACTCGGACTTCCATGATGGGAAGAACCTCCGCACTACGGCGCTCCAATGAACAAGAGTTCTCCGCCTTAGTATATTTAGAAGAGTGGTCGGGAGTTACATTCGTAACTTAATGTTATGTTCATGCATTATATCTTTCTTTCCAAGAGTACTACCTGTACGTAGTCTATGTATGGGGAGCATACTTGACAGGAAATAGACACAAGCGGTAGAGAGGTCCCCCACTTCGATTCCCGCCCCGTTCGCATCTCCGATCCAAGATAAGGGTTTTAAATACGTTACTTTTCGGTCCGGAGCCGGCTGGTAATGGGCTTACTTACCTTGCTTGTGGACCAGCTGCGGAGCTAACCTTTCTTTGTTCTATTGGTTTGGTGGTTGCTACCAAGACGATTTATTTATGCCCATCAAAGAACCTCGAGATGCTAATCCACGAAAAACGATACGAGAAATTCGAAAGAACTCAGATACAGAACGAGGGCGACCGTGGAAATACATCGGTTTCTGACTCGTGCAAAGGAACTATTTCTTGGCAACTTGGACAACTTATAACAATGTTTGTCCCGCATATCACTAGGAAGATCGGGATCTTTACAAAAGGCTTTATAAAGCTTTCGTCTCAATTCAAATTTAGCCGCGAGCAATCTACGTTTGTGATCTCTACTATTTTGCTTCTACGACATCTTACTGAGTTTCCCCCTCATCTTTTTGCAAAAAACCGCTCCACAGTGGTAAAGTCTCATCTTGTGTGTTGGCCGAAGTGATAATAGTCACATTGAACCCCCGAATATGTTCGAAGATCTCGAAATGATCTTCCAGTTCCGGGGAGAATTCGCAAAACTCCGTTTCCATCGAGAATTGAATGGAGTTTTTCCGTATTTCGACCGGAAAATCTAATAGAGACATTACTGTCGAGATTCTGACCGAAAAATTAGACATTCCATGCCCTCGGAGAGTGCTTTGTCGTGCTAGGTCACTTACATATCCTTTGTCTTTATTTGACCCCAAGAATGGATTAGATCGAAAGGACTTTCCTGTCGAACCCCTTTGTGTCTGTATGAATTTCTGACCGCGCGGAATCTCCATAGCCAATTTTCCATTTTTTATTATGAAATTATAGGGTGCCTTTGGTACTACTCTTATTTCACACGATCCAGGAACTTCCATAACGTTGGCGTGATTCGGTTTGAGCAACGGATCTTGACGTGATACATCTTCGTAATGAAAATTGAGTGGAAACATGAGTTGGCTTTTACAGTATCTATAGAATAAGCTGACTCCTCCTACTCCTCCTTTCCGAAAAGATCATCCTTGGTCCTTTTGACATAAGATTCTCGGCCCGCTTTCTCCCCATCCTCACAAGCCAACCTGACAGCCTCGCAAGATAACACGTACAAAGACAGATCAGATCAAAGGGTTACTCCCAGCAACATTACTAACACTTTACTGAACTAATGAACATCCATATAACTTTCCTTCACTAATTTCTTTAGACGGACTTCCCTCTTCTCTTATTACAGTTAGAACGGATTGAAAAAACAACTTACACATTTGGCACAAAGCGGCCCCATTACAAACAGGAGCGGCGGGACCGGGACCTCCACTAGATTTAGGGAGGCAGATTGCCCAAACAAAGCACTTCACTCTTATCTTATCTTATAGTGAAATTCCAGATCAAAACCAAACAAAGCACGCGTCTTCTTAACTAACTATTTAGTTAGATTCCAGATGACAACCATTCTACAAGACAAAGACGATTCAAGAAGCCGTGCCTTGAAGAAAAAACGATTCCAAATTACAAAACATTCGAAATGACCTCCTCCCAATAATCTAAGAGCTACAACGCAGCGCAAAGAAGCGAGTGAATTCGATGGATTGAGCTCCAAACATCCATACCACTTTCCTTCACTAATTAGCTGGACTTCGAAACATAGGAATCAAACTGGGAGAACAAGACATAGGAGAAGACAGATTTCGCACCTACATGATAGTGCCAGTTACGCACGTACTTTATGTGAGTCAAGCCAGAAAGCAGTGGGAAAACATCACGCTACAATACAACAGTACGTAGGTTCCAATCCACGAAAGGAATACAGGCGTACCGAGGGAGCACATAGCTAGTCTTATATGGAAGGAAAAGCACAAGCCTTACCCCGAGAAACCCCATGCTAGAATAGGCCTATGCACTCCCATACAGCGAAGGAAATCAGATCGAGCATGCAAAAATTCATAATAAATGTATCATAATTCAAGGCAGAAATCCCATCGAGCATGCAAAAATTCTCAATTCAAGGTGGAAAACACCTCCATCTATTCAAGGCGGAAAATCGCATCCAGGTAAGAGTGCAAAAATTCAACTACTGCATGAAAATTAGAGGGAAGGAAGCAAGTTAATAATCGCATATCATTCCTTTTTGACATCACGATTTCAGAGACATTCATAGCTCAGGAATCCACCATTAAATAAGGCTCCCAATGCCCACTCAATTATTTGAGTCGTTTCAAAGAAGGAGATGAAAGCGAGTCCAGGAAGGTCGTTTTGTTTGAAGTTGATCAGTCTAATATATCTCCCTCCGCCCTTGGCTCATAGGTAGCTCTGGAAGTTGGGATGTTTGCAATTCTAAATGGAGGGATTGGGAAGGAAGAGTGATCAATGCCAGCTAAGGTTGTTAGGTATCTTTGAAAGAGTAGCGTTACAGTTCATGTCAAATAAGAGTGGTGGGAATTCCATCTCAAAGAAGAGTGTTGGTCCAGTCCATCTCAAAGTTTGAGGACTCAAAGTATGGTTCAAAATCTGAGGTATGAGTTGAGGATGGGCTATGTTGCCACTGCGAGGTCGTTCTTCTGTTTAGGTCTCCCTCCGGCTCCGGTCAAGGCATTATCTGGGCGCTGTTGAAGCACGCTAAGAAGTCGCTTTAGGAAGTCAATGCTGAACGCTTTTGCTTTCCCGCAAACGAATGAATGCTTTCCCGCCAAACGAGGCTTTTGCGCCAACGAACGAACGAAATGCTTGAATCCGAAGATGCCGAGTAAGTCGATGTTCGGTGGTAGCGTTTCTGAGAATCTTTTTCTTTCAAAGATACGGATTGGTCTTTCTTTCCCTCTCCCTTTGTCAGAGATCAAATTACAAAACCAAGATTTCCGTTTGGAGGGACAGATGAGTTCCTTTGATCCCTTTGTTGATGAATCCAAGGCACTGGTTCGACGTCTAGGTCAGAAGGTCAAGGCGAAGTCCTTTCTTTGTCGATGAGTTAGTAGGTCATTTCTAAGAGTTAGGTCTTCAGGACTATATCATAAAAGCGGCTAAGGTCTTTCTATAGTTTCAAATGTCCTAAACTCCAGGGTTGTTCACCAATCCAATATAGGTATCAGCACGTGAAGAGTATCCGGCGGTGGGCGTGTTATCTTTCAAATCTTCAATCTGAAGGGAGTAGTCACCAATATAATATCATTTCTAATAGAAGAGAGAATCCCCATTGCTGTAACCCGGGTTGCTTTCAGCCTAGCTTGCGTGTCAGTCTAGAAAGAATTCCTTGCCTTCAGCCGAGCTTGGGTCCGGGGCACAGGTAAAGAAAGAATCCTCCGCTTTCAGCCTAGCTGGATCCTCTTGAATCGTCTCTCCGTCAAAAAAGAATGTGGCGGGGAAAGGTAATGGTTTGAGAGAGAAGTATCGGCTCCGGCCGTGGAGCTATCATATCGGTCTTTTCAATCTTGTAGCCGAGCGTTCCCCAATATAGCCTAAGCCAGTGAAGAGACCACTAAATGCTGTCATGCGAGCGAGTAAGTCGACGAAGAAAGTCTTCTATTCTATTATCGAGTTGTCGTTCAAAGGCGGTCAAGAAACCCTTTGTTGCGTTCGAATGTCCCGTTGAAGGCTCTACTATTTCTTATTGTTGTTGCTGAAATTTGAGAAAAGTGATCAGGTCGACATCTCGGTCAAAGAACAAAGGCTAGTCGTCAACGAGCAAAGGCAGCCAGTATTGTTCAAAGGTTCTCCCGGCTCGAGTCCGGTGATGGCTCCTTTCGTGGATTATAATTTCTGAATGGCCCCAGATAGCGTTAAGTTGATGGGCTTTCAACCTGAGAATTCTCAATATCATCTATGGGTGAATGGTATCAGAATGCCTCTTCCGAAATAGAAGGTTATTCGGCTTGTTCGTGAAAGCACAGAGGAATTCAAAGCATTGTAGCTGTTCCGAGGAAGTTCAATTCCAGAGATGGCTTGGGAGCGTAAGTGGGTGACGATTAACGTGATAGAACCTTTTCCGTAGTTCTTTCCCCTTTTTTTAACCTTGGGTTCAGATTCCATGATTCCTTTCTTTCAGTTGCAGATTCCTCAACTGCTCTTAGACAAATGTAGTCCGAGAGTAAGATATTAGGCTAATAAGGAAGAAAGCGGTCGTTCGCGGATTGCAGTTTCAGGTTTCTAGGAAGGAGAAACCGGGTCTCGACCAAATCAATCCAATAGAGTAAAGGGCTAGTAGCGGTCTTCCCGGGCTCAAGGTCTAGTGCAATCTTTGTCTTATTTGAGAAAGAAGTAGCCGAGCCTAGGACGAAGGCACGAAATGCTTTCTCGCCAATGAATGAAGAAATGGTTTCTCCTTTCCCGCCAAACGAATGAAGAAAGGGTTTCCCAAGTCGCGGATTTATTATTCTATTATAATAGTCTAAATCGATTAGCCAACTTTGCCCAAGCTCAGGAGTTAGTGCTTTCCTTTCATATTCATTATTATATAAGGTAGACAGATATAAGGTCAACAGAAGGTCAACTCGCTTCAGAAGGCTGGAGGTAACCTAAGATTCCTAAATGCAGGGGTCTCATGCATTCCAAGTAGCTGAAAAGTGGCAACTTGGATGTTTGAAAGACCCGCCGGATTCGCTCGGAGACTAACTCACTCGTCTCGTTCATGTATTTACTCGCAGCATTCGCAGCAAACTCGCAGGCAGGAGAGACCTTGAGTCCAGGCTCAGGAATCGACTGGTTCCGAGCGGACTCGGGCAGCTGCTGCTTGGATTATCGTAGAATAAGAGGAGCCGTCTTAGGAAAGGAAATGACTCAACTTCAAAAAAAAAAAGACAGATGCCGCCTACCTACTCGTGCTCGTAGCTCGATCGGAGGTCAAGAGCCGTGGTCCGGCGGAAAAACGGAAGTCGTCCGTATCAAGTAATACGTGAATTGCTCAGTAGTGCTTCGCCACTACCGTAGCTGGCGGAAATAGCTTAATGGTAGAGCATAGCCTTGCCAAGGCTAAGGTTGAGGGTTCAAGTCCCTCCTTCCGCTCCTGGTGTTCGAACTAGTCATTAATGGTCGGCTTCATTGGTATCCTTTCGGTATGCCTTGCGAACATTTTCATTTTTAGCGCCTTCTCTTCTTTAGAGAAGCCAAACTCGAACGGATAGAGCAGATGGTCCAACTACATAACTTTTTCTTTTTTATTATTTTTATGGTCGTGCCTTGTGGCACGGCAGCACCCGTACTATTGAAATGGTTCGTCAGTAGAGATGTTCCCACGGGTGCCCCTTTTTCCAATGGTACTATAATTCCTATTCCTATCTCTTCATTCCCTCTTTTGGTCTATCTACATTCAAGGAAAATCATACGCTCCATGGACGGAGCAAAAAGTGGAGTCTTGGTCAGAGCAAGTCGCCCTATTCTATTACCAGACATAATTGGGAGAAGCTCATCTGAAACTAGAGCTAGAAAGGCCTTATTTTTTTTCGTTCCCGTTCTTCATTTCCGTCTTCTCGAATCCAAGGGGGACTTCTCATATTTAGAATCTTTCTGCGGTGTGCTCTGTTTACTATTCTTTCGTACTTTCCTCTTTTTAGCACGCGATAGGTCAGCGAAGCGTGAGCGGGCGCGGAGAAGGAAAGGCCAAACACTTCGGCCGAACGGGAATGAGCAACGACGAAATGACAAGATGAGGTGCTCCGGGCACCCCCATTTAGATTTAGAAAGAAGGGTCGAAGGTTTTGGGCCTCTAGCTTTCCCCGTCCCCCCTGAGTTGGGTGGTGCTTGTGTGGGGGGCGTGCCACCAGAAATCGGGCTTGAAGCTCTCGCCTTACCAAGGAGCCGACAGCTGATGGCTATGGCTGTTGGTCACGACTACTACCAAAAGGTTCCAATGAAGATGAATATTTCACATGGAGGAGTGTGCATCTGTATGTTGGGTGTTCTTCTGTCGTGCGACCCGGCGGCTTATGTGCGACCTGTGGCCCACGCCTCCTATTTGTTCAGGGCGGGCGGCGTGAACTCTGATTCGATCCGGGTATTCAATCCCGCCGCTGAGATGCTCAGTTGACTCCTTAACCTTGATAGGAAGATGGCTTATTCCAAAATTCGTGCATAAGGGTAAGGAACTTTGGATGAACTAATGCGAATGGGTGTAAGCTTCGCTGCTCGGAAACACCCAGTGCTGACCACACTGAGAGACACGAAAGCGCGGGTAACGCTAGTTGGCGAAGTGGCGTTAAGCATCCCTAGCGGTACGAAAAGAGAGGTCGTGATGATATCATCTACGTCCGTACCGCTCCTCGTGGAGTAGATCCCGCATCCAACCAAGTCTTTGACCAGGGAACGGGATAATTCCCACTACCGCTGGCAGGCCAGCCGGGCCATGAGCGCGGTGGGAACGGGCTTCCCAAAAAGCCAGCCCCGGGCCGGGCGGGGTCAGCATAGAATGAAGGGGACGGCCCTAATGTTGTGTTGGCAAAGCCAACTTCTTAGGTTGCGGACGGAGAAGAGCGGACGTGGGGACTCGGGTCGGGGTGCAGCGTAACTAAGAGAGCCATTCCATTTAGGGCGAGACAGAATGGGCGGGCACGAGCGGTCTGGTGTCCGAGTCAATTGGTCAGACGACGACTACTTCACTTATTAGATTAGTATTAGCCGCCTATCCCGGAATGAAATGAGATAGATAAAATAGAAAGAACGCGAAGCGCTAGCGCTATAGGATTTTTTGGGGGGGATAAGCTCGCTTCTTCACAAGCTTACCCCCGCCCCGACCGGCAGCTGCTGGGTCTCCCCATCTCTCCTAAACTTCCCCCGGTCTTCGGCCCGAGCTGTATGAGGCAGAAACTCGTCCCACGTACGGTTCGGAGGCCGAGCCCCACCCCAGCAGTAATGGTGCGGCTTAGGTCAACTAACACAAAGAAGATACAGTTCACTCAACGATTGCCTTTGGGTTACGAACTCCATATGGGGAAGGAACGTTGTTGTTTGCGAGGTCTCGATCATTTACATGGACCCACTTTTCATTCCATTTGTGGGAATTTGATGATCTATAAACCGTCCCTAACGAACGATCGGCTCATGTTTGAGCATGATGAATCACTTCATGCCGACCTCTTGCTAATAAACTTTCCGGCCTCATATAAGAATGGAAAACTTGAGCATTTTCTGCATTGGTGGATGAAGAATCGCAAACATAATAATTTTTGGTTAACCATGTTCCCAGAAAAAAGATACTTTCGAGAAAGGACGAGCACGGCTGAAGTGGCTATACATACAAATCTATTTACGGATCTATATGCTTCGATTGGAACTGGAAGTTCCAGAACAGGAGGTTGGTATACCACCATAATGAAACTGCCTTTTATTTTTTTTATTCGGATAGGATTTATGTTGGCTTCGTTGGGAGGCTCGCCTAGTTTGTTACGTCAGCTCCAAAAGGATAAGTTGCGTTGGAATCGAGAAAGTTCCGTGGAGTTCATAATTGCATAAAAGGAGTCAAAGTAGTGGCTGCGGCGCGTCAAGGCACTTCTTCGACGGTCTCCGTCTCGCCCGTCTGCCATCAGTAATAGGAAAGCTTTCAATCAATAGAAATCGTATTCGTGAATAAATCCCCTTTGTTTGAATCCAATATTATGCACTTTTTTTTCGGTAGCAGGACTCTCTTCTGTCCGTTTGAACTCTTGAGCTGGAGCAGGAGCAGGAGAACGGAATAGGCATCCATTAGCTCTGTCCCTTCGCACGACATCTATGAAAGCAGCAGTGGGCGAACCGGCGGTGAACAGGAAGAGGGAGGACCGCCCGATCGCTAGGAAGAAGCAAGCCTATTCCCCGCGCGGATGTCATTGCTCACTAGCTCCTTTCGTCCCTTCCAACGCACCATCAACAAAAAGAAAGAATAATTCTGAATAAAATGGACTACTACTAGAGCCACGGGAGCGAGCCATAAGCGAGCCTTGTCATAGTATTAGGAGCGATGAAAAATCCCAGTGAAAGGAATACGTAGCGAATAAGGGGAAGAATAGAAAAGCACTCTTCGGGGCTCACTATTGCCTCTATTACATAACCTTTCTCTGGTCTACTCTCCTGGTCACTCAACCTATTAGCCTGGCTTAGGTCGAAAGGGCTTCCCTGTTTCCTGCTTGACCTTCGTAGCGCATCAAAGAGACTTCACTAAATCACTTTTTTCTTTCCAAGTAGTCAATTAGACTAGAGCCAACTATTTGATTCGGCTACACTTCTTGACTTCATGAATTTACAGATTGAAAATGAAAAAACCATTTAGAGGGGGATTTGCGGGTCTTATTCACCACTTTCAACTGACTCCTTATCCAAGGAACAGAAAGCTACTACAGAAGTCTCGGCTTACTATCTTGACCAGCAAGAAAAGGTGAATGGAAAATTGCCTCAGATATCTTTCTTTCAAAGCCGTGCTATCTAGCTCATCTTTATGCAGGAAAGGGATGCGCGTGACTAAGGCTATACGCTGCCCCGATTGCTTCTTCGCTCGTTCAAGAATTCTATCTTTTCACATCGCCAAGCTTCTACGGTACCAAAGAAGAAGGGAAACTTTCTGTTGATTCTCTGTTCACATTCTCTTTCAATTCCTCTGCATAATAGACACACATTCCCAGCAGACTATCTAGCTTCTTTGAACAATCTTCTTGCTGTCTCTGAACCTTCTTCTCAGAAAAAGAATGAGACCAAAGAGGCCATGCAAAAATAAATTGGTGCACTCAAATCCAAGAAGACTTCGGACATTACCACCTAATACAAAGGCTTATAGGCTCTAATGTATAAGATCCAGTCTCATCCTGATGGTTCTATTGAGAGATAGAAAGCGTCATTAGTAGCTAAAGGGTAGACGCAAGTGATTGGGAAGGATGATAAAGAGACCTTCGCTTACTAAATTTTAAACTGTGATGGTTCTAATAGACTTGGTTGGCGACAGCTATGGCCTATCTACCAACTTGACATTAAGAATGCTTATTTACGACGTATGAGACCGTTTGCCTGTTTTCATCCCCATATTTGTGGTAGGCCTCCCATCCTCCCATAAGGATTGTAGATTTGCTTCGCCCTCACCCAATCGAAGGGACTCCTAGGGGTCGTTTCATCCACCGGAGAGCCCATCCTTAGTTGTTTTGTTTTCTAAGTTCCGTTTCCTTTTATTAGTCTGAGTTCATCTTTTCCGCTTTCAAGCGTGTACACACACTGAAAAAGGATAAAAATATCCCTTTCATTAAATAGGTAGCTCACTGGAGCAAGCAACGAAGTGCCATAGGGTTCAGGATAAACTTATACTGAAGTAGGTATAGGTACAATCTCTTTGTGGATCAATCTATAGAGTTCATAGAGAAGGAAAAACCTGAGATTAGAGTTGGAGAAAGCCGCATAGAATACGAAAAGCAAAAGCGAAGGTGACTTTACATCTCAGTCGAAAGCGGTTAATCCGGATCCATTTCATAAGTGGACTGGGGAATCTCAATCTCAAAGGTCTTCGCTCGGTTCCATAGTTCAATCTAAAGCCTGTGAGGCTGGAAACTTCTACAACAATATTACATATTCCCATCACCAGTAAACGATACAGTAAACCTTTAAATAGGTTCACTCTCGTCCATGCTCAAGGGCTAAAGCCAGCCGTCCTTCTGAAAGGTCCTCTTCTACGGCTCAAGGTTCAAGCTAAATCAAGTTCCTTTTCTCACTTAAGCGGATACTCCAAGTAAAATCAATGCTTTAAGGAAAGACTTCCCAGCGCAGTCAAGCAAGATAGGATTCTCAACAGGATAAGTTCCGTGGACAAGGCGAGCTAGCAGCGGTGCTTTCCTTCCGTGCCGTAGGTCAATGAAATTATCTTTTTCAGCACGAGAAGTCTCAAATGCTTTCAGAAGAGGTCAGAGGTAACTTGTTATATAGGTAGCCATGCGTGTTAATAGATCTTCTTCTTGATGTCTATAAGTTCAGATTGGATGGGTGCCTTGGGTATGCTTTCAAAAGGGCTGTTTTCATGCGTGCTTTCGTGGTCTCTTGCTTTTTCTGTTGGATCATCTACAAGTTGAGAGTGTGCTCGGGCAAGTGGGCTAACCGGAACTACTAGTAACGGGAGCTGTAGGTGAGAGTATCTTTCCCGCATATACAAATATTCCTTACCAGGTGTCCAGCGAGAATGTTTTGACTACGTAAGCGAAGCAGACGAATCCGCCTTAGCCTATTACTATTACTCAAAAATGTGGTCGAGACCCCTCCCTTATTTACATATAAAAGAATTGCACGAAGTCCGATCGAGGAGCAGAATTATGCTGCTTGCTGGGCCCTGATGGTGGAACTGGCATTTTGGGGGGGAAGAAAGCGGCCCCCTTTTGCGGCAGAGTGGGCAGCATCGCTTTCCCTCGTGTAGCTATGATGCCATTCAGAAACAACACAAGAAAAAAGAAAAAGCAGTATTTCGCGGATCGGATTCTTGCCATCACTGGAAAACAAATTGAGCTGTAGGCATCAAGGTAAGGGACCGAGATTATATACTGCTGCAGAAGCGGAATCGAAGGGGTTGGTTGAAAGGTAAGGAGATAGCGTGATTGGCCGATTGGTTGGAAGGTAAGGATAGCGTGATTGGCCGATTGGTTGGAAGGTAAGGATAGCATGATTGACTGGTTGCGGGTCCTTTGGATCATGGGCCACAGCTACTTGGGTAGAGACCGCTGAACATCATTTGGACAGGCCGAGGCTATATGGGCTGCGCGCCTTTTGATGGCTGTCATTTTCTGGGCTATTTTATTTGGATAGACTTAGATCCTTTCATGTAGGAAGATAGATGGAAAGCAGCTCTCTAGCAACAGTACGGAGGGAACAACTGACCTCGAACTGACCTAACACTGAAGACCTAACCTTGAAGCTGTCTGGGTCTTTGGTAGTCCAACTACTAAATCTATAGAGATGCCTTCCCAAGATCTCTTCGGTACGGGTATGGATACACTCCTCTTGCCACTTTTTTCTTCCTGACAAAGACGAAACGCACCCTAAGAGCTCTATCTTGCATTAGGGAGTCGGGGTTCTCCTACACCACCCTACTGTTTGTTCATAGGGGGTCTCCAACCATGCGGAAAGCCACACAATCGCAACAGGCACGATGTTCTCACAACCCGGAGTAGAGTTATATGGATTTCATTATTTATGACTGACATTCCTTGCTTGTTGGACAGGAACTCTTTGATTCAAGATCCCCTTCTACTACTGGCCAGTAAGATAAGGGACTATCTAGTTTGATCATTTACGAATTGCGTAGATAATCCTCAAGTGATAGAAAGGTTAGAAGACAGAGAATTCGTGGTTGAGCTCCCAGGCAAGCAAGCTATTGATGATGGCTTCTGTGCTACTCGAGTAACTTGTGCTGAGGTGGCTGTGACTCAAAAGGTTTATGTATTATTTTCCCAAAAGAAATGAAATTTACGTGATGCGGGAACCTACTTTCCCTAGATCCGGATTGTTAATATCGAAACGGAGAATTCGTTACCTTCCGTTATTGCTTACTTTGCTAGCTAGGTATTTCCTATTTTGAGACTCCTTACTGAAGTAAAGGAAAAGGCACTTCCAAAGAGCTGACACAAAAAGGATTTCAAGTCCCTGGCTTTGCTCTAAGGATTTCAAGTCCTTTGCTCTAACCGGCTAAGCATCATCGGCTTGGTCAGCCTTTACCTAACCAACTACCTAATACTACGCAGGCTCATCAAACAACTAAGGATGAGGAACTTGTGCCAGAGCTAGAAGTGAGTCCGGATTCGAACCGCAGACAGAAGGATTTTCAGTCCCTCGCTCTACCAGAGCTACTACCTGTCCTCACTTGATGATCTAAAAACGATCTTTCTTCTCTTATGAAATTGATAGTTTGTGAGATCGATGCAATAACTCGACTGTAAGGTCCACCAGGTCCGTAGGAGAGTCAGTCTTTCTCTAAGCAAGCTGTTTTCTGGCCTATACGGAAAGAGTTTTCAAAGAGGAACCCAGCTCTTCTCCCCTCTCAGCGGAGAAGGAGGAACCAAGCTTCTCCCCTAAAGGAGAAGGGAGGAACCCCTTTCCTTCCGTCAGTCTCCAATTTTCGTTAGTTCTCTCTCTTAACAGAGCGGAATTCTCCCAGGTTTCAGTCTCTTTCGCTTACTGACGAACGGAGCACTCGCATGTCTTTAATACTAAATATATCCCTATTCACCACATAGGAACCGGCCGGAGCTTGACTAATTACGAATCATGAAATGTTGACCGAACAGTAAGCCATTTACCTGGATCCCATTTACCCGATGCTGCAACCAGGACTTTATTATTGACTGGACTCTCCTATACTCGGAATTGCAGGTGGAGTTTCAATTCTCTCGTGTAGAGCTATTACCAATATATCGATCCTTCTGATGTTCACAGTTTGACTTGTGGTTAGACTCTTCCTCTAAAGAGTTCAACTGCTTTGTCCCTTCCGAAAGTGGTTTACATGGGGCTGGTAGGTCTCTGGTTGTGACCCCCGGAGGAACCCTGGCTCTAAATAGCAAGACTCGGTTTTGTTCCGTTTGATTTCTAGTTGGGAAAGCATAAGTAGCTGCAACACATAAGATTCTATTTCACCAGTGCCCGGGGCGAGTAGTTCCCGTTGCAACAAAGTAAGTCGTTTTTGCCACTTCTAAGGTTTATTCTAGACTCGATCTCTTCCTGTAGCTCATGAACTCTCATTCAGAAAGATTTATATCATACAGCAGTGAGCCTTTTTGATCCCAAATACATATAGCACGACCGGGTTGGTTCTTCTTTTGTAAATCGTGTCAATAAATAAGGGTGAAGAATCTCCTGTTGCGTGATATCAGATATCACATGGAGGAAGACAGCTGTGGCGCCCACCTGCGCTGGTCCGCGTCTGACTACTGTTCCCTAACTTACATTCCATTCTCAGGATTTGCTTTCCCTTACAAAACTATCATAAAACTGTACAAGCATAAATAGTGAAAGATCTCCTTCGGACCCTCACCTCAATAGTTATCTTACTAGCCCACGGAACTCATCATATCAGAGTAAGTAAGTAAGTTACCTCAAAAGAGAGTAATGCTTATAGGAGGTCTATCTCCCTTCTGTCATGCCCTTCCCTTTTTGCTTTTTTAGTAAGAGCTGCCTCCTCCTTGCTGCTCGCGCTAAAGCAATTGTAGCAGCTACAGTAGGAGAAGAATGCCGACGGCTTTCGTTGTTTATCCAGTAGTTGAACTTTCGGAATAGAATAGGCTCAATGACTTTGCCTGCTTTCTTGCTTGCCCCGCTCTCCTTAGAAGCGTTGGTTGAACCGCTGGACTCTATCTCCGTTGATTACTATTGGATGGAGCTATAGAAGCTATTTTACCTACGTGAACACTTAAGCTAGAAAGAAAGTAGTATTTCTCATTATATAGAAAAGCCTTGAACCGGGTAACCCGTCATGGGAAACTTGGCCGAAGAACACCTCTCACAGAGTCATCGGTATCCCTGATAAAAAGAATCAAACGTCGAATGGTCCGAATGAATGCTACATCAGGAGCCGAGTTTACTTCACTCCCGGTGACCCGCCGTCGTAATAGCACTGTGGGCGGAAGTTACTATGTGATCACGGCTTCCGACACTGCATTCATCCAGACAAGCCCTTTTAGATAGGGCTTTTCGAGTAGAGAAAGGTGGAAACTCTTTTCATAGAGAACCCCTTCTGGACCAAAGATGGGCATCCCAATCACTTTTGTCACAACCAACTCTTGGCAAATTGTGTTCATAATATATTCAATAATGGTCTCGAGCTCATCTGTAAATCATGGCATGGGTAGAGAAGAATGGCTAGCTATCCTTGAGTGACACATCGCAATGATTGTATCGAAGACGGGCGGAGGAACCCCTTACTTTACTATATTATATGTCACCATCCAATCTTGGTTATATTATGTCAATTCTGCCTCATCGTGAATGAAACGTTTTCTTTGAGTCACCCATTCTGGACGACGAGAGGAATGGTGAAATATACTTTTTAATGGGTAAAATAAATCTCTGCTTCGTTGCCAATTACCGTCCTGCTACCAACCAAAAAGCCACTT
>Ga0209974_10000323_pt1 | contig 15625 bp, 15 predicted proteins | sample InoplaM3SPM_FD_187592 | JGI IMG/M metagenome (GOLD analysis project Ga0209974, IMG submission 187592) | Arabidopsis thaliana rhizosphere microbial communities from the Joint Genome Institute, USA, that affect carbon cycling - Inoculated... | ecosystem: Host-associated > Plants > Roots >...
CGAACGTACGTGGCGGGGGTGGCGATTGCCACGAGCGGCAGCACGACGTCGCACTTCTTCACGTGGTACTCGATCCACTCGCGATTGATCGTGATGTCGCCTTCGAAGAAATGAAAGCGGGGCTCCTGCAGCAGATCGGCGACCCGCTCCGTCTGCATGTCCATCCCATGGATTTCCCAGTCGGTCGCCGCGATGATCTGCTGCGACAGATGGTGGCCGATAAAGCCGTTGACGCCGAGGATGAGGATGCGTGTCACGCAGAGATTCGAATGAAATTGCGCGCCGCATTGTACCGTGCGCGTCGCCGGGCGATCGCGCTCAGTCGAGCGGCAGCGGGCGCTCGCCGAAGCGTGCGCGAAGCGTCGCGGGCGTCTGTGGCAGTCCATCGAGTTCGAGCACCTCGACGCGGAGCGTTCCGCCGCCGCCGCAGCGGGCGACGAGCTGGTCGCGGGATAGGCCGGCTGCGCCCATGCGCACGTCGCTGCGGATCAGCAGTTCGGGCACTCCGGGCTCTCCGGTCGCAGCGAGCACGCGCGTGCGCAGAACGCGCGCAGCCACACCTGCAACCTGCGTGATCGCGCCGGGGTACGGCGGTGCGACGGCGCGCACGAGGTCATGAATACGCCGTGCGTCGTGCGACCAGTCGATGCGCCCGTCGGCGGGCGTGCGGCCACCGAAGTACGAACCCAGCGCGACGTCGTTCGGCCGCCGAGGCGCGGTGCCGGCGAGCAATGCGGGAAGCACGCGATCGAGACAGATCTCGGCGGCGACCGTGACCTTGTCGGACACCTGCCGCGCCGTATCGTCAGGGAGAATCGGCACCGCTTGCTGGACGACGATATCGCCAGCATCGGGCTTGTCCGTCATGTAATGCAGCGTCGCGCCGGTCTCACGCTCGCCGTTCAGCACCGCCCAGTTGATGGGCGCGCGGCCGCGGTAGCGCGGCAGCAGCGAACCGTGCATGTTGAGCGCGCCGCGACGTGGCAGAGACAGCAGTTCGCGCGACAGCATCCGCCGGTAGTAGAAGCTGAACAGGAAGTCGGGCGCTGTCGAACGCGTCGCCGCAACGACGTCCGGGGCATTGGCATCGAACGGCGCGATCCAGCGCAGCCCGAGATCGTCCGCGACCTCGGCAACGCGCTCGAACCACTGGATCTCCGCCGGGTCGTCGTCGTGCGTGACGACGAGCGGTACTTCGACACCGTGCGCGCGCAGCACGCGCAGGCAGCGCGCGCCGACGTTGTGGTACGCGAAGACGACGGCCCGCGCGGTCAACGGATTCGCCGGACGCCTTCGATGGGTGCCGTCGTTTCGGTCGCGTCGGGATCGCGCTCCAGCACGGCGCGAATGACGTAGCGCGGGCGTTCGCGTACCTGGTGGTAGATGCGGCCGACGTATTCGCCGAGCAGCCCGACGCCGAACATGATGCAGCCGATCAGGAAGAATTCCAGAATGTCCCGGTCCCACGCGGCCTTCACGCCCTGGACCAGGCCGCCGACGATCAAGCGCTGGACGATGACGACGATGTAGATGATGACCGACGTGACCGCGACGATCATGCCTGCCACCGAGAAAATCTGCAGCGGCACGAGCGAGAAGCCGGTGATCAGGTCGAAGTTGAGCCGGATCAGCCGGTACAGCGAGTACTTCGATTCGCCGGCAGCGCGTTCTTCATGCAGCACGTCGATTTCGGTCGGTCGGTTCGCGAACGTGTAGGCAAGCGCGGGGATGAACGTGCTCACCTCGTGCGCCGCTGCGACCGCGTCGACGATGTCGCGGCTGTACGCGCGCAGCATGCACCCCTGGTCGGTCATGCGAATTCGGGTGATCCGTTCGCGCAGCCGGTTCATCAACCGCGATGCATTGCGGCGCCACCACGCATCCTCGCGGGTGCGACGCACGCCGCCGACGTAATCGGCGCCGGCGTCCATCGCTGCGAGCAGCTTGCCGATTTCCTCCGGCGGATTCTGCAGGTCGGCGTCGAGCGTCACGACCCGTGTTCCGCGCACGCGCTCGAATCCGGCCAGGATGGCGAGGTGCTGCCCGTAGTTGCCGTTGAAGTAGACGACGCGCGTTTCGTCGGGTCGGCGCGCGAATTGCTCGCGCAGCAATGCGCCCGACCGATCCCGGCTGCCGTCGTTGACGAAAATCACCTCGTAGGGGATCTGCAGCGCATCGAGCGCCGCGTAGAGGCGCGCGAACAGCGCGGGCAGCCCCGCCTCCTCGTTGTAGACGGGGATGACGACGGAAAGCGTCGGCGTGGTCATCGGCAGCAGCGCGTCACTTTCACTGCGCGCGTCCCTCGGCGAGAACCTCGGCGCACGCGGCGCATACGCGGTCGACGTCATCGACGGTCATCGCGGCGTGCAGCGGCAGCGTGACGGTGGCGGCGGCAATCCGCTCGGTGTTCGGCAAGTCCCCGCGATGGTAGCCGAAGCGGCGGCCGAGCGTCGTCAGGTGGAGCGCTTCGTACGAAACCCCGGTCGCGATGCCGCGTTCTGCGAGCGCGTCGCGAAAGGCCTTGCGGGACATTCGCATCCCCTCGAGCGGCAGCAGCACGCAGAACATGTTCCACGACTGGCCGTCGTCGCCGGCCGGTTTCGGCGGCAGCACGCACGCCGGATCAGTCGCGAAACGTTCGAAGTAACGGTCGACGAGCCGCCGCCGGTGCGCGAGGAATTCCGGCAGCCGTTCGAGCTGTGCGACACCGATGCGCGCGTTGACGTCGGGGAGATTGAATTTGCCGCCGGCAAACGCGACGTCGCGCGTGCCGTCCGGCAGCCGCTCGATGCCGTGAAAGCGCAGCACGTCGATGCGACGCGCCTCGTCGGGGTCGTTGCACACGATCGCGCCACCCTCGATCGACGTGATGTTCTTGTTCGGGTGAAAGCTGAACGTCACGAGGTCGCCGAACGAACCGACCGGCCGGCCCTGCCAGCGGGAGCCGAGCACGAGCGCGGCGTCCTCGATCACGCGCAGGCCGTAGTGGCGGGCGAGTGCGTACAGCGCGTCCATGTCGACGAGCGACCCGGGCCAGTGCGTCGGCATGATCGCGCGCGTTCTCGGGCCGATCCGGGCTGCGACCCGGCCGAGTTCGATGTTGCGCGTGACGAGGTCGCAGTCGACGAAGACTGGCGTCGCGCGCTGCTTGACGATCATGTTCAGCACGGTGAAGAAACTCTGTCCGCAGGTGATCACTTCGTCGCCCGGACCGATGCCGGCAAGTTGCAACGCGACCTCGATGGCCGCGGTCGCGGACGTCAGCACGCGGACGGGGCGGCCGCCGCAGAACGCCGACAATGCGGTTTCGAAGCGTTCGACCCACGGTCCGCTCGTGATGTGGCCCGATCGCAGCACGTCGCCCACGGCAGCGATCGTCGCTTCGTCGATCAGCGGACTCGCGAACTTGAGCGGCTGCTCAGCGGTCATGAGCGCGCGACGATGTACACGCCGACGATGATGAACCCGATGCCGAGCCAGCGCTGCACGCTCACCGCCTCGCCGAACAGGTAATGCGCGGCGATCGCGTTGACGACGTAACCGAGCGAGAGCATTGGATAGGCGATCGACACGGGCACGCGGGAAAGGCCGAGGATCCACACGAACACGCTGATCACGTAGCACGCGATGCCCGCGATGAAGTGACCTTCCGACGCGATGCGCGTCAGCGTTGCCATCCAGTCGTCCGCGGTCAGCGACAGGACGCCGAGCCGGTTGGTGCCGGCCTTCAGCAGCAACTGCGCGCCGGCGTTGAGCAGCACGCCGGTCAGGAGAAAGACGAGCGCGGACGCGGTCATCGCGACCTTACTTTCTCGCCACCAGCACGCGACGGAAATCGCTGGCGACGATGCGCATCGGAATGCCGGCCGCAACGAACTCCGCGTAAGTGTCGCGCGCCATCAACGCGTACCCCTGCGACAGCGCGCGCCAGCGATCGAGCCAGTCCGCTTCGCGCGGGATCGCGAGAGCCGGCTCGGCGTCGAGTCCCGGCGCGAGTTCGTCACGGTATTCGACGAGCGTCGTCGTGCGTTCGAGGTAGTACGGGAGCGTCTGATCGTACATGCGGACCTGGAAGAACGGCGCGCTCGGATCGTACGGAGGATTCGACGCGTTTTCCAGCGCCGTGACGAGCGTGAATGCCGAGCGCGTCGCCCGGAACACGTCCGAACCCGTGTAGACCGCCTGCATCGTCAGCATCGTGGCAAGCGACAGCACGACGATCCCTCCGCTGCGCCCGCGGTCGGTCCCCCGGCGGAGCATCACCCATGCGATCACGTAGCCGACGCTCGCAACGCCGAGCGCCAGCACGAGCCAGGGTCCGAGTGCCTCGAGGAGCGATCGCGGCGTTCGCGTGTCCGCCAAGGCAGCCGAGATCCGGCCCCAACCCACGATGCAGAAGCCCCACAGGGCGATCGTCGTGCACGCAATCAACGCTGCAAGACCGGCGAGGATACGCAGCGGCATTCGCTCGAGCACGACACCGAGCACGAGTGCGGCCGCAGGAAAGATCGGCAGGATGTACGACGGCAGCTTCGAACCCGATGCGCTGAAGAACAACAGCACGAAAGCGCTCCAGATCAGGCAAAAGCGCACCCACGCGAACGATCCGGCGGGCAGCGCAGGTTCGCGCCACGCGCGTCGAACGCCCCACAGGAAGACTCCGGTCCACGGCAGCAGGCCGAGCGCAAGCAGCGGCAGGAAATACCACCAGGCACCGGTGCGCCGATGTTCGGTGGTCAGGAAGCGCTCGAAATGCTCGTGGATGAAGAAGAAGCGCGCGAACTCGGGATTGCGCGACGACACGATGACGAACCATGGCGCCGCGAGCGCGATGAACACCAACAGGCCCGGAGCGGGGTGCAGGCGTTTCCATGGCGTTGTGTCGCGCGTGACGACCGAATGGATCGCGAGCGTGCAAACCGGGATCACCAGCGCGACGAGGCCTTTGGTCATGACCCCCGCGGCGATCGCCGCCCACGCAACGAGCATTGCCGCGCGCTCGCGTGCGGGGACATCGCGCCAGTGCTGCGCGAGCAGAAAGCCACCGAGCGCGAGCGTGAGCCAGAACGTCAGCAGCGCATCGAGCGTCACCATGTGCGCGATGCCGAAGGGCCAGACGCACCCAGCCAGCGCGACCGCCGCATAGGCGCCGACGGTCGGCGACGCGAGCACGCATCCCACGTAGCCAACCACGATGATCGTGAGAAAGCCCGCGACCGCGCCGGGCAGGCGCGCAGTCCACTCGTCGAGTTCGAATGCCTTGAAGCTCGCAGCCGTCAGCCAGTACTGGAGCGGCGGCTTCTCGAAATACTTGATGCCGTTGAGCCGCGGCGTAACCCAGTCGCCGGTTGCGACCATCTCGCGCGCGATTTCCGCATAGCGTCCTTCATCGGGATGCTGCAGCTTGCGCACATCGAGATTCGCGAACCACACGACCCCGATCAGGATCGCGAGGACGATCCAGGAGCGGCGGGTGAGCCCGGCGATGGAAGTCGAAGCAGGCGGCAAATCATGGCGGCAACGGGGATTGCCGGTAGCGAAGGCGCGCGCATTCTACCGTGCTAGAGTCGACGATCGCTTGCGCCTCGCGCTCCTGCATGCAGTCGACCGTCGTCATCGCCGCCGCTTCGGCTGCGGACATTCCCGTCGTCCAGCGGCTCGCCGGCGCGATCTGGCGGCAGCACTACCCCGGAATCCTCAGCGTCGAGCAGATCGAATACATGCTTGCGCAGAGCTATTCGTACGCCGCGCTCGAACGGTTCGTGACGGCGGCCGACGCCGGCCTCGCACTGGCGCGCGTGGACGGGGAGGCCGCCGGTTTCGCGGCGTGGTACCGAACCGAAACGCCAACCACGGTGAAACTCGACAAGCTCTACGTGCTGCTGCAGTTCCAGGGCGAAGGTCTCGGGCGCACGCTGATCGAGGAGGTGGCCGCGCAAGCGCGCACCCGCGGCTGCGACGAAGTCACGCTGAACGTCAACCGCGGCAATGCCGGCGCGATCCGGGCGTACGAGCGCTGCGGCTTCGTGATCCGCGCGCGCGGCGACTTTCCGATCGGCGCGGGTTTCGTCATGGAGGATTTCATCATGGTGCGCGCGTTGCACGACCGATGACGCCGCTCCGCCTCTACGACAACTACAGCCGGAGCCTGCGTGACTTCGCGCCGCTCGTCGACGGCGAGGTGGGCCTCTACACGTGCGGGCCCACGGTCTACGACTACCAGCACATCGGCAATTACCGGACGTTCCTGTTCGAGGACACGCTGAAGCGCGTGCTGCGCTGGAACGGTTACCGAGTCCGCCACGTGATGAACATCACCGACGTGGGCCATCTGACGTCCGATGCGGACACCGGTGAAGACAAGATGGAGAAAGGCGCGCGTCGCACCGGCCGCTCCGCGTGGGAGATCGCCGCGCTCTACACGCAGGCATTCGAGTCCGATCTCGCCGCGCTGAACATCGAGCGGCCCGACATCCTGCCGCGCGCGACCGACCACATTCCGGAGCAGATCGCGTTCATCAGCGATCTGGAGCGGCGCGGTTACGCGTACCGGACGTCCGACGGCGTCTATTTCGACACGAGCCGGCAGGCCGATTACGGCTACCTGGCGCGTCTCGATCGCGAGGGACTCGAAGCCGGCAAGCGCATCGACGTCGGCGACAAGCGCCATCCGACCGATTTCGCATTGTGGAAGTTCTCGCCGCCCGGAAGCACCCGGCAGATGGAATGGGACAGTCCTTGGGGCAAGGGTTTCCCCGGGTGGCACATCGAGTGTTCCGCGATGGCGCAGAAGTACCTGGGCGACTGGTTCGACATCCACTGCGGCGGCGAGGACCACATCCCCGTCCATCATACGAACGAGATCGCGCAAACCGAAGCGCGTACCGGCACGCGGCTCGCCAACTTCTGGATGCATGGTTACTTCCTGCTTGCGAACGACGCGAAGATGGCGAAATCCGCCGGCGAATTCCTTCGCGTCGGTGCGCTCGCCGAGCGCGGCTACGATCCGCTGGCCTTTCGTTATCTGTGCCTGACGAGCCATTACCGCACCCAGCTCAATTTCACGTGGGAAGCACTCGATGCGGCCGTGACGGGTCTTGCGCGGCTCCGCGCGGGCTTTCGTGCGCTGCCGGCCGACGCGGCTGCCGGCGCCGATCCGACGCTGGTCGGCCGCTTCACCGCGTGCATCAACGACGACCTCAACATGCCGCGCGCGCTCGCCGTTGCGTGGGAGACGCTCCGGGGCGACGCCACCGAGCCCGCCACGACGCGCGCGACGCTCGCCCGCTTCGACGCGGTATTCGGCCTGGGGCTTGCGACGTGGCAGCCGGACGTGACGAAGGCACCGCCCGAGATCGAAGCGCTGGCGGCGGCACGCGCGGCTGCGCGAAAGGCGCGCGACTGGAAGGAAGCCGATCGCCTGCGCGCCGAACTTGGGACGAACGGCTGGGACGTCGAGGACAAGCCGGAAGGCTACGCGCTGAAGCGGCGCTGATGCCGCACGCGTTGGTACATGCGCATGACGGCGCCGGGATTCACGGCGTGGCGTCGGGCTCCCCGCGCACGCGGCCTTTCTGCCACAGCACATCGGGCGAGCCTTCGACGCGATTCAGCGCGCGGGCCAGCACGAACAGCAGGTCGGACAACCGGTTAAGGTAGGTGCGGCTCGGGACGGACACGCTCTCGGTCGCCGCGAGCGCAACGATGACGCGCTCGGCGCGCCGGCAGACCGTACGCGCCACGTGCACCAGCGCGGCCGCTCGTGATCCGCCCGGCAGAATGAATTCCTTCAGCGGCGGCAGATCGGCGTTGAATTGCTCGACCGCGTCCTCCAATCGCTCGACGTGTCCCGGCGTCACGGCGACGTAGCCGGGTATCGACAATTCGCCGCCGAGATCGAAGAGATCGTGCTGGACGTCGATCAGCAGTGCGCGCACGGACGGGGGCAAGGTCTCCGCCAGCACGACGCCGACGTTCGAGTTGAGCTCGTCGACGGCGCCGATCGCATCGATGCGCGGGCTGTCCTTCGCAACCCGCGACCCATCGCCGAGGCCGGTGGTTCCGGCATCGCCGGTGCGCGTGACGATCTTCGATAAACGATGGCCCATGAGGTCCTAGACGGAAAAGCGCTACGTTGGTTACATTCACGGCGGGAAGGCATCGCCGCGTCGTGGTCGACACTAACCAAACTCGGGGTCGGTGGCAAGCAGCCGACTAGGGCGTGCGACTTTGCTACGATGCGGGCAGACGGACCTTCCGCCGGAGTCGTCATGCCGGGCATCTACGACCAGCAGCTCGAACGCCGCGTCGCGAATTATGCGACGCTGACACCGCTGTCGTTCATTGCCCGCACCGCGTATACGTGGCCGCAGCGCCTCGCCGTCGTGCACGGCGCGCGTCGCTACACGTGGGCGGAAACCTACGCGCGGTCGCGGAGGCTCGCTTCCGCTCTGGCGCATCGCGGCATCGGCGTCGGCGACACCGTCGCTGCGATGCTCTCGAACACGCCGGAAATGATCGAGTGCCATTTCGGCGTTCCGATGACGGGCGGCGTGCTGAACACGCTCAACACGCGGCTCGACGCGGACGCGATTGCGTTCATGCTCGATCACGGTGAAGCCAAGGTCCTCGTCACCGATACCGAATTTGCGCCGACCGTCGGGCCCGCGCTGGCGCGGGTCCGGTCGAAGCCCCTCGTCATCGACGTCGTCGACGTGCTCGGGCCCGGCGGCGATCTCCTCGGCGAATCGGATTACGAAACCTTCATCACGAAGGGCGACGCCGACTTCGCATGGCAACCGCCTGCGGACGAGTGGGATGCGATCTCGCTGAACTACACGTCCGGCACGACGGGCAATCCGAAGGGCGTCGTCTATCACCACCGCGGTGCGTATTTGAATGCGCTGTCGAACATCGTCGACTGGGGCATGCCGCGCCACGCGGTGTACCTGTGGACGTTGCCGATGTTCCACTGCAACGGCTGGTGCTTTCCATGGACGATGGCGGCGAACGCCGGAACGAATGTCTGCCTGCGCAGGGTCGAGGCGGCCGCCGTGCTCGACGCGATTCGCGCCGAGAAGGTCACGCATTACTGCGGCGCGCCGATCGTCCATGCGATGCTGATCAATGCGCCCGATGAGTGGAAGCGCGGCATCACCCACCGCGTGAACTGCCTGGTCGCCGCGGCCGCACCGCCCGCCGCCGTCATCGAAGGCATGGAGCGCATGGGCTTCGAGATCACGCACGTCTACGGTCTCACCGAAACGTACGGTCCAGCGGCGGTCTGCGCGAAACAGCAGGAATGGTCCGCGCTCGACATCGCGTCGCGTACCGAACGCAACGGGCGTCAGGGCGTTCGCTATACGTGCCAGGAAGCGATGACGGTGCTCGATCCGCAGACGCTGCTGCCGGTGCCGTTCGACGGCGAAACGATGGGCGAGATCATGTTCCGCGGCAACATCACGATGAAGGGCTACCTGAAGAACCCCGCGGCCACCGACGAAGCGCTCGCCGGCGGCTGGTTTCATTCGGGCGATCTCGCCGTCATGCAGCCGGACGGCTACGTGAAGATTCGCGATCGTTCGAAGGACGTGATCATTTCCGGCGGGGAGAACATCAGTTCGCTGGAGGTCGAGGACGTGCTGTACCGGCATCCGGCGATCCTCGCCGCGGCCGTGGTTGCGCGACCCGATCCGCGCTGGGGCGAAACGCCGTGCGCGTTCGTCGAGTTGAAGCCCGGCGCCACGGTCGCCGAGCAGGAATTGATCGAGCATTGCCGGCAGCACCTCGCACGGTTCAAGGTGCCGAAGAGCGTCGTATTCGGCGAATTGCCGAAGACGTCCACCGGCAAGATCCAGAAGTTCCTGCTGCGCGAGCGCGCCGGCTCGACGACGGCCATCGAATGAGCGCCAATCACGCGGCCGACGCAAGAGGCCGGGAATGAGCGTATGAACGCACCCCTCGACAGCGGCGTCCTGCCCTTCGTGCTTTCCGAAACGCGCGATGGCGTGCGCACGCTGACGCTCAATCGCGGCGATCGCTTCAATGCCTTGTCGGGCGACATGCTGCAGGCGTTCGAGCGCGAGCTCGACGACGTCGCAGGGGCGCCCGACGTGCGTGCGGTGGTGATTGCCGCCGCCGGCCGCGGTTTCTGCGCGGGGCATGATCTCAAGGAATTGCGCGCGCATCCGGACGAGGCCTGGCAGCGCCAACTGTTCGACGCGTGCAGTCGCGTCATGGTCAAGCTGACCGCGCTGCCTCAACCGACGATTGCCCGCGTCCATGGACTCGCCACTGCCGCCGGCTGTCAGCTGGTGTCGATGTGCGATCTCGCGATCGCCGCCGACACCGCCCGCTTCGCGCTGCCGGGTGTCAACGTCGGCGTGTTCTGCTCGACGCCTGCCGTCGGGGTCGTGCGTAATGTTTCGCGCAAGCGCGTGATGGAACTGTTGTTGACCGGCGACCCGGTCGATGCGGCCACTGCGCTCGACTGGGGGCTCGTCAACCGCGTCGTCCCGGCGGCCGAGCTCGATTCCGCGGTCAAGGCGTTCACCGATCGCATCCTCGCGCGAAGCGCCGCCGTCATCGCCCTCGGCAAGCGCGCGTTCTACGCGCAGGTCGATCGGCCGCTCGCCGACGCGTATGCCGTCACGTCGCAGACGATGGCGCTTAACCTCCTCGAACCGGACGCCGCGGAAGGCATCGATGCCTTTGTCGAAAAGCGCAGCGCGAACTGGGGCCGTTCACGGTGACGATCTTGCATTGCCAAGCGCCCGGTCGATCGGGATAATCCGCGCCTGACCGCAGGACGATCCTGCCGGCGCCCCTGACGCCCGCGCCGCCGATGCCCATGGCCAACGACACGATCCTCGAAACACGCGGGCTCACGAAGGAATTCAAGGGCTTCGTCGCCGTGAAAGACGTGAGCCTCGCGGTGACGCGCGGGACGATTCACGCGCTGATCGGGCCGAACGGCGCCGGCAAGACGACGTGCTTCAACCTGCTCACCCATTTCCTGACGCCGACGCGCGGCCAGATCTTCTTCAACGGCCGCGAAATCACGGGATCGCGACCGGCTGCGATTGCACGCCTCGGGCTCGTCCGCTCGTTTCAGATCTCCGCGGTGTTTCCGCACCTGTCGGTGCTCGAAAACGTGCGGATCGCGCTGCAGCGCAAGCGCGGCCATTCGCTGGATTTCTGGCGGGGCGAGGGCGTGCTGACCGCACTCGACGCGCGCGCCCGCGAGTTGATCGAGGCCGTGGGCCTGTCGGCGTTCGAGAAGACGACGGCCGTCGAGCTGCCCTACGGACGCAAGCGGGCGCTCGAGATCGCGACGACGCTCGCGCTCGAGCCGGAAATGATGCTGCTCGACGAGCCGACCGCCGGCATGACGCACGAAGACGTCCAGCGGATCGCTGCCCTGATCAAGCGCGTGTCGGCCAACAGGACGGTGCTGATGGTCGAGCATAATCTGTCCGTGGTGTCGACGCTCGCCGATCACATCACGGTGCTCGCGCGCGGCGAGGTGCTCGCGCAGGGAAACTATCGGTCGGTCTCGACGAATCCTGCGGTCGTCGAGGCCTACATGGGAGGTGCGCATGCGTAGTGCAGTCGGCCCGCGGCCGCCCGTTTCCTGGTGACGATGGCGAGTGCGCTACCTCGCGAAGCGCAAGGCGCAGCGGTCGCGGCGGCGCCCGTGCCGCTGCTCGCCGTCCGCGATCTGCAGGCGTGGTACGGCGAATCGCATATCCTGCACGGCGTCGCGTTCGACGTCGCGGCCGGCGAAGTCGTCACGCTGCTCGGTCGCAACGGCGCCGGCAAGACGACGACGCTGAAGTCGATCATGGGCGTCGTGCCGCGGCGCGAAGGCTCGATCCGCTTCGAGCAGCACGAAACGGTGCGGATGCTGTCGAATCGGATCGCCAAGCTCGGCATCGCGTGGTGCCCCGAGGAGCGCGGCATCTTCTCGAGCCTGAACGTCGAGGAGAACCTGTTGCTCCCGCCGAAGGTGCGGGACGGCGGCCTCAGCGTCGAGCAGATCTACACGCTGTTCCCGAACCTGGCCGAGCGGCGGAAGAGTCAGGGAACGAAGCTTTCCGGAGGTGAGCAACAGATGCTCGCGATCGGGCGCATTCTGCGTACCGGGGCGCGGCTCCTGCTGCTCGACGAGCCCACCGAAGGGCTTGCACCGGTCATCGTCCAGCAGATCGGCCGCACGATCGGGCAGCTCAAGGGGCAGGGCTTCACGATCTTGCTCGTCGAACAGAACTTCCGCTTCGCGGCGACCGTCGCGGATCGGCATTACGTGATGGAGCATGGCCGGATCATCGACATGATCCCGAACGCCGAGCTCGATCGGAACATGGGCAAGCTGCACGAGTATCTCGGCGTGTAGCGAGCCTGCGGTTTTTCAACGGAGGAGTTCGTGATGAAGGCAATGAAACGCAGTCTGCTTGCGCTGACGATCGGCGGCTTGCTCGCCGCGACCGCTGCGCAGGCACAGATTTCCGACAACGTGATCAAGATCGGCGTGCTGTCCGACATGTCCAGCCTGTACACCGACCTCGCGGGCGCGGGGTCGGTCGCCGCCGCGCGGATGGCGGTCGAGGATTCGGGCATCGAGAAGCGCGGTTACAAGGTCGAATACGTGTCGGCGGACCATCAGAACAAGCCCGACGTCGGCTCGGCGATCGCGCGCCAGTGGTACGACACCGACAAGGTCGACGTCATCGTCGATGTCCCCAATTCCGGCGTCGCGCTCGCCGTGAACCAGATCACCAAGGACAAGAACAAGGTGTTCTTGGCGAACGGCCCCGCGTCGTCGGACCTGACCGGCAAGGCGTGCACGCCGAACACCGTGCATTGGACATACGACACGTGGATGCTCGCCAACGGCACGGGCAGCGCGATCGTAAAGTCAGGCGGCGACACCTGGTTCTTCATCACGGCCGATTACGCGTTCGGGCATGCGCTCGAGCGCGACACCGCGGCCGTCGTCACGAAGAACGGCGGCAAGGTGCTCGGCGCAGTCAAGGTGCCGCTCAACACGCAGGACTTCAGCTCGTTCCTGCTGCAGGCGCAGGCGTCGAAGGCGAAGATCGTCGGGCTCGCGAACGCCGGCGGCGACACGACGAATTCCATCAAGCAGGCGGCGGAGTTCGGCATCGTGAAGGGGGGTCAGAATCTCGCCGGATTGCTCGTGTTCCTCACCGACGTGCACGCGCTCGGCTTGCAGAACGCGCAGGGCCTGATCATCACCAACACGTTCTACTGGGACGCGAACGACCAGACGCGCGCGTTCGCGAAACGGTTTGCCGAACGCGACAAGGGCATTCATCCGACGATGGTGCATGCGGGCGTCTACGCTTCGGTGCTGCATTACCTGAAGGCGGTGGAGGCGCTCAAGAGCGACGAAGGCGCGAAGGTGGTCGCCAAGATGAAGGAAATGCCGACCGACGATCCGCTTTTCGGCAAGGGAACGATCCGCGCCGACGGCCGCAAGATCCATCCGGCGTATCTGGTCGAAGTGAAGAAGCCGTCGGAATCGAAGGGTCCATGGGATTACTACAAGGTGCGTGCGACGATCCCCGCCGACCAGGCGTTCCGGCCGCTCAAGGACGGCGAGTGCCCGCTCGTCAAGTAATGCGTCGTGGGGTGGTCGCCCCGCTGGCGACCACCTGATTCGAACGCCGGGGCTCGTCGGGGCCCCGGCCACCGGACACCCGGATGCAGGCACTCTTCGGGCAACTGCTGATCGGTCTCATCAACGGCGCGTTCTACGCGATGCTGTCGCTCGGCCTCGCCGTGATCTTCGGCTTGCTCAACATCATCAATTTCACCCATGGCGCCCAGTACATGATGGGCGCATTCTTCGCGTGGTTCATGCTGACGAAGCTCGGCGTCGGCTACTGGTGGTCGCTGCTGCTCGCGCCGATCGTCGTCGGCGCGTTCGGCATGCTCATCGAGCGCACGATGCTCGCGCGGCTCTACAAGCTCGATCATCTGTACGGCCTGCTGCTCACGTTCGGCCTGGCGCTGATCATCCAGGGCGTGTTTCGCAACGAATTCGGTTCGTCCGGGCTGCCCTACCAGATCCCGCCGGTGCTGACCGGCGGCATGAATCTCGGGTTCATGTTCCTGCCGATCTACCGCGGCTGGGTGATCGTCGCATCGCTGATCGTCTGCCTGTCGACGTGGTACGTCATCGAGCGCACGAAGCTCGGCAGTTATCTGCGTGCCGCGACGGAGAATCGGGCGCTCGTGCAGGCATTCGGCATCAACGTACCGCGGATGATCACGCTGACGTTCGGCTTCGGCGTGGGGCTCGCGGCACTCGCCGGGGTCATGGCGGCGCCGATCTATCAGGTGAATCCGCTGATGGGCGCCGATCTGATCATCGTCGTGTTCGCCGTCGTTGTCATCGGCGGGATGGGCTCGATCATGGGGGCGATCCTGACGGGGTTCGGCCTCGGTGTCGTCGAGGGCCTGACCAAGTATTTCTACCCGGAAGCGTCGAACACGGTCATTTTCGTCATCATGGTGATCGTGCTGATGATCAAGCCGGCCGGACTGTTCGGACGGGAGCGCTGATGGCGACCGCCGTGCCGATCGCAACGCCGGTTCGCCGCTCGCGAAGCGGCGTTCTGGTCGGGACGGCCGTGATGGCGGCGCTGCTTGCCATCGCACCGTTCGCGGGCATCTATCCCGTGTTCATGATGAAGGCGCTGTGCTTCGCGCTCTTCGCGTGCGCCTTCAATTTGCTGCTGGGTTTCGGCGGATTGCTGTCGTTCGGACACGCGATGTTCCTCGGCACTGCGGGATACGTCTGCGCGCACGCGGCGAAGGTGTGGGGATTTCCGCCCGAACTCGCAATCGCCACGGGGACCGTCGCATCGGCAGGTCTCGGCGTCGTCGTCGGCTCGCTCGCCATCCGCCGCCAGGGCATCTACTTCGCGATGATCACGCTCGCCGTCGCGCAGATGATGTACTTCTTTTATCTGCAGACGCCGTTCACGCACGGCGAGGATGGTATCCAGGCGGTTCCGCGCGGCGTGCTGTTCGGCGTGTTCGACCTGTCGAAGATCCTGACAATGTACTACGTCGTGCTCGTCGTATTCCTCGCGGGCTTCCTGTTCATCTACCGCGTCATTCACTCGCCGTTCGGCCAGGTGCTGAAGGCGATTCGCGAGAACGAGCCGCGCGCGATATCGCTCGGCTACGACGCGGATCGCTACAAGCTGATCGCATTCATCCTGTCGGCAGCACTCGCAGGTCTCGCCGGCGCGGTGAAGGCAATCGTGTTCCAGCTCGCGTCGCTCACCGATGTCCACTGGACGATGTCCGGCGAGGTCGTGCTGATGACATTGCTCGGCGGCATGGGGACGATCTTCGGGCCGGTGGTCGGCGCGTTCTTCATCATCGCGCTGGAAAGCTATCTCGCGGGTTTCGGCGAGTGGGTCACCGTGATCACCGGCGTCATTTTCGTTGTCTGCGTGCTCGCGTTTCGCCGCGGCATCGTCGGCGAGCTGGCCGCGTGGTGGGCAAAGGCCCGCGGCTGATCCACGGGGCGTTTGCAGTCGGCGTCGCGGTCTCGGGCGCCGTGGCAGCACAGGCGCCGGCGTGGCTC
>Ga0209974_10000326_pt1 | contig 15587 bp, 15 predicted proteins | sample InoplaM3SPM_FD_187592 | JGI IMG/M metagenome (GOLD analysis project Ga0209974, IMG submission 187592) | Arabidopsis thaliana rhizosphere microbial communities from the Joint Genome Institute, USA, that affect carbon cycling - Inoculated... | ecosystem: Host-associated > Plants > Roots >...
ATCGGGAGCCAACAGCACGAAACCAGCACGAGGACCGGGCCTATATAGGACCCTTGGACAGGCCTCTCAGAAAACCCGGATTTCTCTATTATCTGCACGCGTGGGTGGTAAGCGACTCCACAGGGGAGGCCCTGTCGATTTTTAATAATCTGTGCACACCAAGGAGGTAAGCGCGGCTACAGGGGGACCCATCAAAAATAATGGCGGTACACGGCCGGGAACGTAAAAAGCCTACAGGGACCCTGGGCAACCGATTTTATAATATTGTGCATGCGAGAGGAGGGATGCCGGCTGTAGAGGGACCCATGAGAAATATTGGGGCAAGTGCGAGGAGGTACGAAACTGCACAAGGGACCCTGGACAACGCCTCAGGGGGTGCCGAATTTCAATTGTGTGTGCACGGCCTCCCATGGTTGATATACGGGGGTACAGCTATGCGCCGGTCCCTTGGCAACGCCTCCCGGAATCCGAGACCAAGACCACATTCAGCACATGAAGCAGCGGCTTCAAAACCGCCTGCAAGAGATCGAGCGCGAGCGCCTAGAAGTTCAGGAAATGCTTCGGGTGATTAACGACGTGCCGCGAGTGCTGGGCAAGTCGAGCACTGTCCAGGCGCCGGTCGATCAGCCCAAGAAGAGCGTCGGTCGAACGGTTCAGAATCGCAACGTCACGGAGCTGGTCCGCCAGTACATCGACGGCTACGAGCGCGAGAAGGTTATCGATGTATCAGGCCTGGTGAAAAGACTCCAAGAGCAAGGCGTCAAAGGCAAGTACCGGTCGCTCTACTCTGCTGTGCACGTCATCTTGAAGAAAGAGACGAAGCCGACGACGGACCGCGACCAAGCACGATTGGCTTACGAGAAGGGAGTCGGTTTCTTTAAGCCGCGTCAGAGTGTCGGTGATGCCATGTAGCCCCTAGTCGACGCTGCCAGACTCGTCGTTATGCGGGTGCTCAGCTTAAGGGCCGGCAAATCAGGGCTTCACTGCTAGACCACCAGCACAACCGAAACCGTTTCGGTTTTAGCGGGGCGTGATGGGTCAAGGCGGGACAATCGGGGACCAGGACGCTCACGGAACTAGTCGTTACTAGTCCGTAATCATTTAGGGTTTCAAGGTTTTTTGACGCCTTTGGGTTTTCGGCCTATGGGGTTCAAATCCACTCGCCCCGACCATTTCTCTTCAGGCGCGAGCCCGCGCTCAGGTTCTCCACGCAAAATGATTTTGCTTCCGTTCGTACCGCAATAGCCGACTTCTCGCACTTTTTTGCTCCGCTCCAGAAGAATTCCAACGCGTCGAACCTTACCAGTGGGGTATGCACTAGAAACACACCCTTGAAAGGTATTTGATTAACAGACGGTCCGCGAGCGACTTGAATCGAGAGGAGCGGTTTATGCCATTGCAAGGTCGCACAGATGCCGAAGGCATTAGTTTGTTAAGTGCGAAGAAGGCGCCCATCAAGCCTTCGGGGCGAGAGAAAAAGCCGCCGAAAAAAGAACCGCCGCCTCCGCCGAATCCCGGCGAGCCCAACCAAAAAGACCGGCCTCCTGTGGGTGATCCACCGGACCGAAGAGTACCTAAAAAGTTAGCCTTGCAGAGCAAAGTGCGCCCGTTGCAGCATCCTCTGGCCGCGTTTGGTCCAATGCGTAGTGAATTACGCTTAGCGATGTAACTGCATTACTTAACTTTTCGCCCAATGGCTGATTTTTCGTACGAATCAAATTTCTTGACTTTCCAAAGCTGGTAGGAATAGAAGACCTAGGAGTCGTTATCAAGGCGATCAAGTCGCGACCGGTTGCCCTGATCGCACGTCACAGGTTGCGAAAGGCGAATTGGGTGGAGCAATGAACGGACAGTCTGTTGAGCGGTTGATGGATATCATTCTGCAGATGAAGATCAACCTTGCTCACATCAATGAAACCCTTGTCCAGCAAACCTACGAAATTCGCGAACAGCTCGGGTTGTTGTTTAACGAAGAAAAAGGGACGCTGGAGCGCTGTCTATGCGCGATCGATGAGAAACTTCAGGACTGCTCCACATTGATCGTTGATTACCAGCGGCGCCATGCCGACCTTGCGGCGATGCGTGAAAAACTCGTTCAACTCGACGCCGAACCGGCGGCGATGCCGCCGCCGCTGCCGAGCGACACGGTGGAGAACATCATCGCCTGGCGGCTGGGGGAAATAAAAGCCGGAGCGAGGCCCTGACCGCACAAGCATTGAAGCGAGCGCCGCTGTTCACTGATCGCGCGATTCCCACCTGTTCTGGAAAGCATTATTCGATTAATGTTAAAATCTTCATTGCGTTCGCGCTGAGCCGAGCACGTCTTTCAATCGGTCGGCATTCAAACTATGGAACCACTGCGGTTCATTTTATACTTGGCGCCTAGATCTTTTCGCTGACAACGTGAAGTTTGCCGATCCGAGCCCCCGCGATTTTGCCTGGACCCGAGAGCGTATGGTTCAGGAACAGATCGTCGCGCGCGGCATTGATGACGCTCGCATTGTTGCCGCTCTGCGCAAAATTCCGAGACATCTGTTCGTGGATCCCGGTATTGTGAACCGCGCTTACCACGACAGTGCGCTCCCGATAGGAGAGAAGCAGACGCTTTCACAACCGTATATGGCCGCGCGCATGACCGCAGCGCTGCGCCTTACCGGGGAAGAAAGGGTTCTCGAAGTCGGCACCGGTTCGGGTTACCAAACGGCTCTTCTGGCGGAACTTTGTTTCAATGTGTTTTCGGTGGAGAAGTTGCGCGCCTTGTCGCGCAAGGCGAGGAAGTTGCTCGACCAACTCGGTTATCAAAATATTGCGCTTCACGTGGGCGATGGAACGATCGGGTGGTCGGAGCACGCGCCGTACGACGCTATTCTCGTCGCTGCTGCGGCGCCTGCGGCGCCAAAGCCGCTTCTTGAACAGCTGGGGCCGGCCGGGCGGTTGGTGATCCCGGTCGGTGATGAACAGGCGCAAACCCTGCTACGGGTCACCCGCACCCGGAACGGTTTTGAGGAAGAGCAACTCGGCGAATGCAAATTCGTCAAATTACTTGGGAAATACGGTTGGCCTGATTGAACTCGCAGACGGAGCCGGCAGCCTAATTTTGGTTGCATGATCGTGGCAGTGGCGCAAACATGCTGATCAAGTTAGTTCAACAACTCGCCATGCTTCCCATAATGCTCCGGCTCGGGGTTTTTCAAGCAATCATTTCATTATCACTTATTGCTTGCGCGCCTAGGATAGCTGCTCCGCCGGCGCGCCCACACGGTATTTTCCACGTCGTCAGGCCGGGCGAGAACCTGTTCCGCATCGGTAAAGCCTATGACACCACATCGCATGAATTGGCACGCGCGAACGGCATCAGAGACCCTCGCCAGATAACCGTCGGTCAAAAAATATTCATACCGGGGGCGACGAAGCAGTTGCCGGTCGAGATCATTACGCCTGCGGAACGAAATGACGGGCCGGGTAGCGTGCCGCCTGCTGACAGCTATGATGGCGTGTTCTTGTGGCCGGTGAGCGGCGCCGTCAATTCGGGATTTGGCCCGCGCGGCTCAAGTTTCCATGACGGTCTCGATATCGGCGCGCCCGAGGGAACGCCGATTCGGGCGGTCGAGCACGGCGAGGTCATTTACAGCGATCAGTTGCGCGGTTACGGTAATATCGTAATTATCCGCCATAGCGGCGGCATTGTTTCGGTGTACGCGCATAATGAGGTCAATCTGGTGCGCGACAAGCAGCAGGTTGCCCGTGGACAAGTCATCGCCCGAGTCGGCAGCACCGGTCGCGTTACCGGCCCTCACCTCCATTTCGAAATCCGCAAGAATAACTTGGCGCAAAACCCGACGCTTTACTTGCCTCGGTTGTGCTGCGTCATGGCATCCGATATGGTGACGCCCTAAGGTTGACGCACGTGAAAGAGCTGGCGAAGATCCGAAACGACGTGGTCGGAAGCTTGTTGCGACCGGCGCATTTGAAGGAAGCTAGACGGCGCTACGATGCCGGTCAAATTTCCCTGGGAGAATTGCGCGACATTGAAGACCAGGCGATTTCGGAGGCGGTCAAACTCCAAGAAGCGATCGGCTTATCCGTCGTTACTGACGGCGAATATCGGCGCCTTAATTTTCAAGATAGCTTCGGCGAGTCCGTCGCCGGATACGATGCCGGAAAACCGAGCCTCGATTTCTACGAACAGCGCGTGGCGGGAGGCACTCCGCTTCGCCGTTGGGAAATTCCCGATCACGGCGAACAAAAGGCGACGGCGGTAGCGCAGCGCCGGCCGGTTGCCGCAAAGATCAGTTTGTCTCGCAATGTGCCCTTGGAAGAATTTCGATTTTTGCGGAGAGTGGCGCGCCGGCCCGGCAAGGTGGCGCTCATCGGCCCGGACAGGATATCTCAACGGTTTGACTGGCAGAACTCCAAAGCGGTTTATTCCGGATTGGATGAATTCGTCAATGACGTCGTCAAAGTGGGGCGGCAGATCATCGGCGGATTAGTTGACGAAGGATGCCGGTACGTGCAAATTGATGCGCCCGGCTACACCGCTTATGTCGATACGCCGTCGCTCCAAGCCATGCGGGAGCGCGGCGAAGACCCGAAGGAAAATTTTACGCGTTCTTTGAAGGCCGATAACGCGCTAATCGACGGCTTCGATCAAGTTACATTCGGAATTCATTTGTGCCGCGGTAATCAGCGCAGCATGTGGCACCGCGAAGGCAGCTACGACGATATTGCGGAAAGACTGCTAAACGAGCTGAAGCACGATCGTTTCCTGTTCGAATACGACACCCCGCGGGCCGGCGGCTTCGAGCCATTGCGGTTTTTGCCGAAGGGCAAAATTATCGTTTTAGGGCTCGTGAGCACAAAAGTGGCGCAGCTCGAAACCATCGATGATCTCAAACGGCGCGTGGATGAAGCTGCTACGTACGTGCCCCTCGAACAGGTCGCGATCAGTCCGCAATGCGGCTTTTCTTCGGACGTAGTGGGCAATCTAGTGAGCGAAGACGATCAAAAGCGCAAGCTTGAAATCGTTGTCGAAGCCGCCCGACAGATTTGGGGTTAACCCCGCTACGCTCGGGTTTCCAAATTTCACTTTAGCTTGGCTTTCAAATCGCGAAAATTGCTTTCGAATGAATTGCGAACGGAGAAGGAAGCACAATGAGCGATGACATCGCGGATATTCGACGCGCCATTCGAGATATTCCAAATTTCCCCAAGCCAGGGATCATGTTTAAAGACATTACGCCGCTGCTAGCCAACGGCGCGCTCTTCGGTAGGACTATCGATTTGCTCGCGGCGCGCTATCACGGCGAAAAAATCGACGCCGTGCTCGGTATCGAATCACGCGGATTTATCATCGGCGCTGCTTTGGCTTACAAATTAGGCGCGGGCTTCAGCGTTGTCCGTAAGCCGGGTAAACTCCCGTACGAGACTCACAAAGCAAGCTATGAGCTGGAATACGGCACAGACGCTTTGGAAATTCATGTCGATGCGCTAACGCCGAACTCGCGCGTCATCATCGCCGACGATCTAATAGCGACGGGCGGCACGGCCGCAGCGACTGCCGAATTGGTGTCAAAGCTTGGCGCGCATGTGGTCGAGTGCGCTTTTGTCATCGAGCTTTCATTCCTCAACGGCAGAGACAAACTTAAAAAATTCGGAGTTTATTCTCTGCTTCAATATGAGTCCGAGTAATCCATGAAAACACAGCAATTACTCGGAGTTCGCTTCCTTGACACGGCCCCGTGATCGTCTGTAGAGTGACTTAAAAGCAAATTTCAGAGCAAAAAGGCTGGGCTGCTAAAAGGCGCGGCTGACTGGCGAGCATGCTAGCCGGGCGCGGTTAATTCGGAATAACGAATGAAGCGTATAGAGGAAATGTCACTCTGGGAACGGCTTTATTTCCCGGAGGTAATTCGCGGTTTAACCGTAACCGGTTACCGATTTTGGCGTAACTTAGCAATCCATATTTTACAAAAAATAGGTTTGGCGAAGGGCGCCCGAGCTGCGATTACAGTCCAGTATCCGGAAGAGCGAGCGCCGTATCCCGACACCTTTCGGGGCCGCCATCGACTGACGCTGAAAGAGAACGGCGTGGTTCAGTGCACCGCCTGTTTCCTATGCGCCACGGCCTGTCCGGCGGAGTGTATTTACATCGAGGCAGGCGAGTATCCGGATGACCCGGTTGAGAAATATCCGGTGCGCTATGAAATCGACACATTGCGCTGCATTTATTGCGGCTTTTGCGTCGAGGCTTGCCCGTGCGACGCGATCCGAATGGATTCCGGAACCCACCCCGGCAATCTCGGGTTCAGCCGAAAAGAGTTTGTCGAAAACAAAGAGACTTTGATGGAACGCTCGCGCGATTTGGCCGAGAAGGGCAAAGAAGGATTATACGAAGAGTACGTGAAACCTTATCGTCGCGTTTAATCCATTCCGAAACTAGAGTTGCAGCTGAAATCCCCAGGAGGGCTTGTCATGGCAAAATCTTCAAATGGCTCTACGCCAAACGGCATCACCAACCAGCCTTTACCGGCGTCACATAAAGTCTATGTTGCGAGCGAGCATTGGCCGGATGTCCGTGTTGCTATGCGCGCGATCGTATTATCGAGCGCAAATGGTGCTCACAACGGCAATGGTCATTTTGACCAGACGCAACCGGCGGTGACACTGTACGACACCTCGGGGCCGTATACCGATCCGCATGCGGAAACCGACATCCGCAAAGGATTAAGTGCGCTGCGCTTGGGCTGGATTCGCGCGCGCGGCGACGTCGAGGAACTCGCGGCACCGAGCTATCAGCCGCCCTCAGGCAAGAACGGCCATAAAGCTTTATCGACCGAGCGTTTCCCGGATGCTGCGCGGCGCCCGATTCTGCGCGCGAAGGCGGGCTGTAATGTCAGCCAGATGCATTACGCAAAAAAGGGCATCATTACGCCTGAGATGGAATACATCGCGATCCGGGAAAACAATGGACGCCGGCAAGCCTTGGAAAACGGTGCAAATGGCGGCGGCGGCCGTACGCACGCCGGTTATAGCTTTGGCGCGGCAATTCCGAAACTCGTGACGCCGGAGTTCGTGCGCGATGAAGTCGCCCGCGGGCGCGCGATCATTCCCGCGAATATCAATCATCCCGAGGCAGAGCCGATGATCATTGGCCGCAATTTTTTGGTCAAGATCAATGCCAATATCGGCAACTCCGCGGTCGCATCGTCGATTGAAGAAGAAGTCGAAAAGATGATCTGGGCGACGCGCTGGGGCGCGGACACCGTCATGGATCTGTCCACCGGTGATAATATCCATGAAACGCGCGAATGGATCTTGCGGAACTCGCCTGTGCCGATCGGGACGGTTCCGATCTACCAGGCCTTGGAAAAAGTCGATGGCAAGGCGGAAGACCTGACATGGGAAGTTTTTCGCGACACCTTGATTGAGCAGGCCGAACAGGGAGTTTCCTATTTCACGATTCATGCCGGCGTCTTGCTTCGCTACGTGCCGCTGACCGCCAAGCGCGTCACCGGAATCGTTTCACGCGGCGGATCGATTCTGGCGAAATGGTGTCTGGCGCATCATAAAGAAAATTTCCTCTATACGAATTTCGAAGAAATCTGCGAGGTCATGAAGGCCTATGACGTGTCATTTTCGCTGGGAGACGGGCTGCGGCCGGGATCGATCGCGGATGCCAACGACGAGGCCCAGTTCGGCGAGCTCGAAACTTTGGGCGAGCTCACCAAGATCGCCTGGAAGCATGACGTCCAGGTGATGATCGAGGGGCCTGGTCACGTGCCTATGCATCTCATTCATGAAAATATGACGAAACAATTGGAAGCCTGCCATGAGGCGCCGTTCTACACGTTGGGTCCGCTGACCACCGACATCGCGCCGGGTTACGACCACATCACCAGCGCTATCGGCGCGGCGATGATCGGCTGGTACGGCACGGCGATGCTTTGCTACGTGACCCCCAAGGAGCATCTGGGCCTGCCCGACAAGAAAGATGTCAAAGATGGCGTTATCGCATACAAGATCGCAGCGCATGCGGCGGACTTGGCTAAAGGGCATCCAGGGGCGCAGATGCGCGACAACGCTTTGAGCCAGGCGCGCTTCGAATTCCGATGGGAAGACCAATTCAATCTCAGCTTGGATCCTGAAACTGCCCGCGAGTTCCACGACGAAACCTTACCGGCCCAGGGCGCCAAAGTCGCGCATTTCTGCTCCATGTGCGGTCCGCACTTCTGCTCCATGAAAATTACCCAAGACGTGCGCGATTACGCGGCCAAAGTCGGCGTCACGGAACAGGCGGCGATCGATACCGGAATGAAAGAGAAAGCGGAAGAGTTCAAAAAATCCGGGGGCAAGATCTACCAGGAGATTAGCTCCGGCAGCTCTCCCGAGAGCGGCACGGTTGCCATGCGCGCGTCGGCGAAAGAATAAAGCCATGCCGTTTTAATGCTCAGCAAACTGGCCGCTTCGCGCGGCCAGTTTCGTTTCGCCTGATTTGTCCTGTCGTTAATTTCGTATCGCGCATCGATGAACAAAGCGAGGCGCATTCTTCTCTACGGGTTTGGCCCGTACCAGCAATTTCGCCAAAACATCACCGCGACGATTATCAAAACACTACCGCGACAGCCGGGATTGCAAAAGGTCGTATTTCCCGTGCGCTTTCATCGGCGGCAGTTTGTCGACGCCATCGAACGATTCCAGCCCGACATCGTTATTGGATTGGGACAGAGCTCGCGTCGGCGCATCGAAGTCGAATTGCAGGCCGCCAATTGCCGCCGCGCACGCGCCGCAGGTCCGGTGAAAAATATTTCAGCGCACGGACCCGCGCGATTGAAAACAACCCTGAAGCTAAAACTCGGACGGCAAGGGAGAAAGTCGAACAACGCGGGCGATTACGTATGCAATTTTTCGATGTACGTGATACTCGACCACATCCGACGTAAAGCTTTGGACATAGTGTTCGGGTTTATCCATGTCCCGCATGGGCACGATGAGAATAACGCGCTTCGACTGGTACAGAAGATACTGGATGATTCCCAGCATGCGACGCGGAAAAGCTCGCGCTTGGCCGCAATCAGAGTCAGTTCGTCAGCCGGTTGAGCGCTTCTCGATATTTTTCTTGGGTTTTCTTGACGATCTCGGGCGGCAGTTCGGGCGGCAGTGATTTCATGTCCCAGGGCAAATGGATCAGGTAATCGCGCACGAATTGTTTGTCGAAGCTGTCGGGAGTCTTTCCGGGGTGATAGCCGTCCGCCGGCCAAAAACGGGAAGAATCGGGAGTGAGCACTTCGTCGATAAGAATAACTTCGTCGCCTTCGATGCCGAATTCAAGTTTGGTGTCCGCGATGATGATGCCTTTTTTCTCTGCGATCTCCCGCGCCCGCCGGTAGATTGCGATGGTAGCATGTCGCATCTTCTCGGCTCTTATTCGGCCGACTTTGCCAACCATTTCTTCGAACGAGATGTTCACGTCGTGGGCACCTACAGGCGCCTTTGTGGAAGGAGTGAAAATGGGCTCTTCTAAACGTGAGGCTTCCATCAAACCCTTCGGAAGCGGAATGCCGCACACGGTCCCGGTCTGCTGATAATCTTTCCACCCCGAACCGACTAGATAGCCTCGAACGATGCACTCTACCGGAGCGGGCATGCTCTTTTTAACCAGCATCGTGCGGCCTTCGAGCTCCGCTCTGTAAGGTTGGCAGGCCGGAGGAAACTCATTCACGTCAGTCGTTATCAGATGATGCGGGATGATGTCTTTGATGACGTCAAACCAGTAGACTGACATAGCTGTAAGAATTTTGCCTTTGTCGGGAATGCGCGTCGGCAGGACGACATCGAAAGCGGAGATACGGTCGCTGGCGACCAGCAAAAGCTTGTCGCCCAGATCGTAGATATCGCGGACCTTGCCGCGATTGAAGAGCTTCAAACCGGGTAATGTTTCTTCAGCCATGGGCAACCTTTAGTCGATCAAGTCTAAATTGGTGCTTCGGTAACTGCGGACGCGTAAACTTACACGCGCCAGAAAGCAAGAGGCGTCAAAGCAGGTTCTTTAGTTCGGTTTCATCAAAGCCCGTCAATTTCTTTTTGCCTTTAATGATCACCGGCCGTTTTAGTAAATTCGGATCCTTGAGCATGAGCTTGATCGCTTCGTCTTTGGAAGGCGGCTTCTGCTTCATCTTTCTTTCGCGGTACAGAGGTGTTCGGGTATTTAGAAACGGCTCGATCGGATCGTCGCCGATGATCTCCCTTAATTCTTTCTCCGTGAACGGGTTTTTACCGTACTCTCTTTCATCAAAATCTATTTTCTTCGCTTGCAAGAAACTTCTTGCTTTACGGCAGGTGGTTCAAGTTGCCTTATAGATGAATTTCAATCGGTCGGCCATCTCGAATCCCTCACTTGAAAAACTTCGCGACGCGCTCGAATGCCTCGGGTTCGACCTCGTTGCGCACCGGCCATTCGGACCTTGATTTCAAAGGAATCGTGGCGTCGATAATCGCCACCGTGTCGCCCAACCAGCCGCGGAAACTCTGCACTTCGCGGATGATTTCGATGTCCTTGTCCCAGTGGACGCGCGTGGCGACCGCCCACATCACTTCGCGCTCGTTGAAGACGTCGATATCATCGTCGACGATCACCGCCAGTTTGAGATTCGGCATTTCCACGAAGGCCTGCATGCCGGCTTTATTGGGCTCGTTTTCGAACTCTTTCTTGATCGAGATGTAGCAAATGCACCGGCCGCAGCCCGAGGCAGGGAGATGAATCGCTTTGATGCCGGGAACGTTTTTCTTGATGACGTTGTAAGTGCTGCCTTCTTTCGGAATGCTGCCGAGGTTCCAGTGGTCCATGTGGCCGGGCCAGAAGTCTTCGACGATGCCGCCCCGGCGGTGTGTGATTGCGGTGACTTCGATGACCGGCACGTCCATTTTTGGCTGGGCGTAGCCGAGGATTTCACCGAAGGGATTCTGCGGTTGTCTCACGCCCGGGAGGATCTCCCCTTCGATAATCACCTCGGCGTCGGCGGGCACCATGAATTTATCGCCCCAGGTCGTCGATGGGGTGAGCCGCAGCGGTTCTTTCAAAAACGCCGATGCGGTGAGATAGTCGTTGTTCCCCATAGGTGTCATAGCGCAAGAGGATAGATAAAAGGCTGGATGGTGTCCCAAGATGACAATTACAGGCGCGCGCAGGTTTTTGTCTTCGTATTCACACGCCATCGCTTCCAAGTGATGATGCTTATGCGCCGAGAAGCTCATGTGTTTGGGGTCATGAAATTTATTCTTGGTGAAAGTAATGTCGTAGAAGTCGGCGTCCAGTCCTCTCATCGCGCAAGTCATGGTGTGGTAGGGACCGGCGTCGCCTTTCTGATGCATGGGCATGGGAAGCATCCGGAGATCGGCTCTATCGCCGGTGAGTACTACTTCTTTGACCGGCGCTTTCTCGGCCGCGATAATTTCAACGCTGCCTTTTTGCTGTTCGAGCTTGGCGACCTCCAGACTGACTTCCATCGACGATTTGATGTCGCCCATGTCGAGCGAGTCGGCGACGTACTGGCGGGTCACCCACGGGTTGTAAAACATTGGGAATTCGGATTTTTTTCCATTGAGTGCGGGCACGTTTTCAAACAGCACCATCTTGGGCTCGTTGCGCATGTCGAGGTGCTTCAGATAAGCGACAGTCTCGTAATTGTTGGCGTCAATGAAATTTTTCTCACGGATGACGGAGCCTTCTCTTTTCGCCCCTTCCTGGGCAATGAAGCCCGGCAAATCTTTAGCCATGAAAATTCTCCTCTGAGGTTTTAAGTCGAAACGGCATCGTTTTTAATTAGTAGAAAGCCCCATGGAGTGCAAGGGATCTCAGCCCTTGATGAGCCCCATGATTGCGCGCAGCTTATGATCCCAACCCGAATGACAAAGCAGATTGAGGAGGTTGCGGACTTGTCGATCTTTCCTTGCCCCGGCGGGGTACCACGAAAATTCTTCTTTGAGCCCGAATCTGTCGGTGACGATGGTTTTTTGCTGGCAAAACTTGCGGATGCCTTCAGCGCCGTGCCGATAACCAAAGCCGCTATCTTTGCAGCCGCCCATGGGCGCGTCGGCGACAATAAAGGGCAGGAGAGTATCATTGATGCATACCGAACCGGTTTGCATTTTGTCCGCCAAACTTTGCGCCTTGTTCCGGTCACCGGTAAAAACGCTGGCACTTAGGCCGTACCGCGAGTCGTTGGCAAATCGCAGCGCTTCGTCGGCATCGCCAACCTTGACCAGTGGGATTACCGGGCCAAAGGTTTCTTCAGTCATGATGCTCATCGAGTGATCGACATCAACAAGCACCGTCGGTTCGTAATAATAGCCGGGTAAATCGGGGTTGCGCCGGCCACCGGTGAGCGCCTTGGCGCCTCGCCCAACGGCAGCATCGACCTGAGCGGCGACTTTTTTCAATTGTTCTTCGGAAGTCATGCAGCCGATGTCCACTTCGTTTTTGCTGGCTCCTTGCCGGATGGAGCGGACCCGCGCGACGACTTTGTCAACGAACGGTTGGAAAACCGGTGCCTCTACATAGACGCGCTCGATGGATGTGCAAGTTTGGCCGCTGTTCATCAACGCGCCCCATACGCAGGCGCCCGCGGCACGATCGAGGTCGGCGTCTTTTAGAATGATCATCGGGTCTTTGCCGCCGAGCTCGAGAGACACCGGAATCAATCGCTCCGCTGCACGGCGCATGACTCGCTTGCCTGTCTCGACGCTGCCGGTGAAAGCGATCATGTCGGCGTGATCGACTAAGGCTTCGCCGGTGGCGCCGTGACCCACAACCACCTGAAGGAGGTTTTCCGGAAATCCGGCTTTAGCTACGATTTCTGCGCCAAAAAGCGCCGACAGGGGCGTCAGCTCGGACGGCTTGACGACGACTGCATTGCCGGCGAGCAATGCAGGTAACGCCTCGCCGAGGGTCATGATTAAAGGAAAATTCCACGGACTGATGATGCCGATCACTCCGCGCGGTGCATACGTCGATGTCACTTTTTTGAACTTGAGCAGAGGGAAGTGCGGACGGATTTTTTCCGGCCTGAGAAAAATCGGCCCCTTTTTAACCCACAAGCCAACCGCATTGCAGAGATAAAAAATTTCGTTGCCGTAGACCTCGGCCCGCGGCCGTCCGGTTTCGCTCGTCAGAATATCGGCCAAATTCTCGGCGTCATCGAGAAGCAGGTCGCGCAACCGGTAAAATAAACGCGAGCGTTCGGCTAAATTGGTTTGACTCCAGGCTGCCTGCGCCTTGCGCGCGCGCTCCACCGCCTGTTTAACTTCATTTGCCGTGGCAATTGGCAGCTCGGCTAGATTTTCGAGCGTTGCGGGATTACGGACGATGACCGAGTCTCGGCTCACAAAGACCTCGCGCGGAAGCGACTGTATCGCATGTTCATTGATTAACCTCGATTGTTTTAGATAACGTCGACAAAAATCTTCTCGCGGCGAATCGCGACAGGTTGATTTACGGAGCGTTATACCCACGAGTGATTCCGCGCGTTGCGGCACGCTGGCGGAAGTCGATGTGACAAATCTGCGGTACGCGCTGGCACGGGGAAAGAGATGGATCTTTTCCCGTGAAGAAGAACCGCCGCCTAAATCATCGTCTGTCCGCCGCAGATGTTCATCGCTTGGCCGGTGATACCACGCGCCGCATCCGAGGCGACGTAGCAGACGAACTCCGCGACTTCGTCGGGGTCAAGGAAGCGTTTGATTGGCACGGCCGCGGTTGCCTGCGCTCTAAATTCTTCCGGCGTGATGCCGAGCTGCGCGGCGGTTTCGCGGATCCCAATCGTTGCCATTTCGGTGTCCACCCAACCGGGGCAAATAGTGTTGACAGTGATGCCGCGGCCGACGACTTCCAAAGCGAGTGCCCGGGTAAAGCCGATCATGCCATGCTTGGTCGTGCAGTAAGCCGTGTAACCGGGCACGCCGAATTTCCCAAGGACTGATGAAATATTGACGATTCGGCCCCCCGCATGATCCGGCATCTTCTTCAGCGCGATTTTGGTGACAAGATATAACCCGTTTAAATTCGTATCGATGATGTCGTACCACTTGCCGTCGTCGGCGTCATCGATCATGCTCAAGCCCGAGATGCCGGCGTTATTTACCAAGATGTTTGGGGGCCCCCAAGTCGAACCGATAATTTCAAAGCCCCGCTCCACATCGGCTCTGCTCCGCACATCCATCGCCAGTGGCAGCACGGGCAGAGAAAGATTTCTCAATTCGTCAGCGGCGCGTTCAAGCTTGGCGGCGCTGCGGGAAGCGATGGCCACTTTCGCACCATTTTGGGCCAATTTTAGCGCGATTGCCTTGCCGATTCCGGTCCCTCCTCCGGTGATCAGCGCGACCCTGCCACTGAACATAACATCCATTGCCCTCAAAATTGTTCGGATAACTATAGGCTTTTACACGTAAAATCAAGGCGGGGTATACGCTGCGGTGCGACCCCTAGCATCCCTCGGGTCAGTCTAATAAACCTGGTCCCGCAATTGCTCAACTAAAATCGCCGAAATCCAATAATTTTTGCAATTTTTCACGCCGGTATAATAAAATTCAGGTCATAAACTTAGGAGTCAACCTTCATGGATATTACGCAGCTTTTGGCGTTTGGCGTAGAGCAAGGGGCATCGGATTGCCACCTGAGCTCTGGCGAACCGCCGATGATCCGGATCGACGGCGAGCTGAAGAAATTAGATAACCCGGCTCTTACCAAAGAGGAAGTTCATGCGCTGGTCTACGATATCATGAATGACGTGCAGAGAAGAGTCTTCGAAGAAACTCACGAATGTGATTTTTCTTTCGAGCTCGGCAAAGTCGCCAGGTTCCGTGTCAATGTTTTCCTGCAGCGTAAAGGCGAGGGCGCGGTCTTTCGCACCATTCCGACAAAAGTCATGAGCCTCGAAGAATTAGGCATGCCGCCGATTCTGAAACATCTCTGTGAAAAGGACAAAGGACTAATACTGGTGACCGGACCGACGGGGTCCGGTAAGTCCACGACGCTGGCGGCCATGGTTGATTATCTGAACAGCAGCTTCGAGGGCCACATTCTGACGGTCGAGGATCCTATCGAGTTCGTTCATGTCTCGAAAAAATGCCTGGTCAATCAGCGTGAGCTCGGACCACACACGCATTCGTTCGCCAATGCCTTGAGATCCGCGCTGCGCGAAGATCCGGACATTATTCTAGTCGGTGAAATGCGCGATCTAGAGACGATTCAGCTCGCTCTCACAGCCGCGGAAACCGGTCATATCGTATTCGGCACTTTGCACACATCGAGCGCGCCCAAGACAGTCGATCGCATCATCGACGTCTTCCCGCCGAACCAGCAGGCGCAGATCCGCGCGCAATTCGCCGAGTCCGTGGAAGCCGTGATTACGCAATCGTTGCTGAAGAAAAAGGTCGGCGGACGTGTGGCGGCGCTGGAGATCCTCACGGGAACCACGGCGGTGAGAAATCTTATTCGTGAAGGAAAGATTCACCAAATTCCCGGCACCATGCAGGTAAGCCAGAAAGACGGCATGCAGACCATGGACATGGCGCTGACGAATCTCGTGACCCGC
>Ga0209974_10000329_pt1 | contig 15542 bp, 19 predicted proteins | sample InoplaM3SPM_FD_187592 | JGI IMG/M metagenome (GOLD analysis project Ga0209974, IMG submission 187592) | Arabidopsis thaliana rhizosphere microbial communities from the Joint Genome Institute, USA, that affect carbon cycling - Inoculated... | ecosystem: Host-associated > Plants > Roots >...
TTTGAATAGCTCATTCCCACAACACGCACATTGGTAAATTCCTTTATCCTTAGAATAATAATACTTGCCTGAAAATGGTATTTCAGTTGCTTTATTTCGACATACTTCGTATTGCTCAGGTGACAATCGGCTTCTCCAATCCTCATCAGTCATTTCCTGTATTTTCTTTTCTTTTTCAACCATGCTCTTAATAGCATTATTTAGGTATAAAAAATAATTGTCCAAGTTCTGTGTACTCACATGCCGTGGTATTGATATTGTATCAGCCTATCCATCTATAACATTTACATGAAGTTGCCATTCCTGCAATGATAAGACTGAAAAGCATTGTGACATTTTATATCAGGGTTTGGGATCAACATTTTAAGGGCTGGTAGTTCAGGGGTACGAATGTTTGCTTCGCAAGCAAAAGGTCGTGGGTTCAAATCCCACCCAGTCCATTAATTATGTGGGTACATATATTTGACTAGATTATATTTGAAGAGTCGGAGTTGTGAAAACATGACTATCAAGTTGACAACAACAATCAGCAAAATTAATTCCATGTCTAATAATCTAAATTCCAAATCGTATTTCTTCATACTGTAGGAATGCAAGGATAAAAAAGTGGCTTGGGCGGTCTTCTGTATTATCTTTCGTCTACCAAAGCGGACATAGCAGTTAGTTTCCCATTGTCATAGTCTGAAGTAATTATATACTAAATCATTTGAGATATTCAGAAATAAAATCTCTGTACCTCAGTTTTAGTTCCGCAGATAGAAACTCATAGGATCTTATGATTCGTCTACAATTCTTGTTTTTACAATGACATATTAGGTACCATCCGTTTTCACTTTCTGAAGTTGAATAATCAAAAGTCACTTCTTCATCTCTTCTAATATTTTTCATTGCTACTATTTTTATAGAGTCCTTGATACCAGCGTTTGGGTCACAGGAATGGTTTATGTAATATCCAGGATTGCTTCTGAGCGGAGCAACCCACTCATGTTCTTCTACCTGTAACCATCTATCGCCTACATACCATGGAAAGCTACCCTTTTTCAATTTCCCTTTCCACATAAAGATGGTGTCTCCTTTCATAAAATTCAACTTTGCAAAAATTCCTTTGCCGTTCCCATTAGTCCAATCAACGTATAGATTCTGCCATTTCAAACTAAAGTATGTTCTCCACCTTATATTCTCCTCTATTTTTCAGCCTAGCAAGTCTCTTTAACACAAATATTGCAGTTTCCCTGACTGCATCGCTGGGACTGGTTGTCATCTCTTCTAATTTTTCAGCCGCTTCATGGGCTCTCATCAAACCTAGAGCCTCTATGGATTCATGTCTTGCGATTTCGCTTTTGTCATTCATGGCAGAGTAAAGGAGGTCAGGAATCTTTGTTCGCATGTTGCGGACACCAATTTGAAAAGCAGCCTCATGTTTTACAATTCCGTTGTCGTCATTACGCAAAACCCACACCATTAGGTCGGCTATTTCAGAAAGTATAGGGTCTTCTTTTTCCACTGCTTCGGTTATCTCTCCTGCCAGCCAAACAGCATCCCATCTTATAGATTCATCTTTTTCGTTTCTTAAAATCTGTGTAACTTTGTCAAGCCGTTCTCTAAGTGGCATTCTTCTTGTTTCATACTCATCGAAGATAATCATCTTCTTATTTCGTTCACCTCCTTTACAACGAATTCTTTACATTTATGACATTGACAATCACACTGCTGTTCCTCCTCTTCTTCCTCCTTCCCCTTTCTAACATTGAATATTTTTATAGTTAACACCACTGCCCATAACACCATGTCAACACTTTCGCCTATAATGAAGATAGGCTGATGTGTTACTATTGCATATGTTGTCCACATTATCTGTCCACAAACGCATATGGACAGAAACTTCATCGATATGTCCCGTGTCATTCGGGTTTTCATAGTCTGAAAAGCCTGTGGGAATGTACTTGAGAGAATAAGCAGTGATGCGACTGCTGACAGTATTTCTGCTATCGCTATCATCTTCTGATACGAGCTATTGTCGTGCTATATCAGCTTTTCTTATTATATGATCACTTATTATGAAATAAGTAATTCAAATCCCCTCCCGGCACTACTGGAGTTTCATTTATTGCTATTAGTTCCTGTTTGATTTTACAATTGTAATTATGATATCTGTTTCGGTAATGGTGCCTACAAGTTTCTCCTGAGTGGTATCATTGTCAGTTAGAGGAAGTCTACGAATATTTCTCTTACTCCTAATTTCTATTGCCTCAAATAGCAACATAGAAGAGCTAGCAGTTACAAATAGAGAAGACATAAATGGTCTTAATGGCACTTGAGGACTGATTAGCTCTATGGAGCCTATTATTTTGACCACGTCCCTCTAGGTCATCATACCGACAGGAACGGTTGCACCATTTGTCTGCTTTATTATAACTAAAGCGTCAACATTATTATCATACATACTCCTGCAAACAGATTGGACAGTAGAGTTTCTCTTGGCTGTAACCACCTTTTTAGTCATGAACCTGGCGACGGGGAATGAATAAATGTCCATTACACATACAACCGTTACCTTTCTAATATTGTTTTATAATTCAATAGGGCTGAAGAGAGAAACCTAGTCAGTTCCAAGTCTCTGATTAACAGCCTGGTGAATGTAGTTATTATAACGGGGGGGGACAAACGTTTAGCGAAATTTCAAATCTTACCTATAGTAGCTGAACCCGCTTATCAACAAAGTTCAAATCCCATCCAGTGCCACATTAGTGCTCACCGACCTTCTAATAGTAAAGTACCATGTTCAATGCTTCTCAGAAGTAAAAGGTGTTCCTTTATTTCCAATGCGCTGCGTTATTCAAGATAATCTGACCATATTGCTTAGCGATATCTGATTCTATCTCTACTAAACAGAGCTAAGAGAAACAAAGGAATTATAATCAATCTTTTGCATGAAATGCTTAAGGATCACTAGCTGGTAACGATACTTATTCTAATATCGTTTAAGCCTTAGTATTAAATCATATTTATAATAAGCTCTATCAGATTATTTTATAGTGTCTGTAAAGAGAATAAGTGATAAGCAACGGAGCTAAGAACCATAGAACATTTACCCAATGTGTTCTAGTATATAGTCCAAATATTTCAAGATAGTAATAATTGATATCCGCGAAGGTATTTAGGAAAATCCCAACAGCTAAAAGTGACCAGACACTGGCAAGTAAACTTTGTCTAAAAGCTTGCATGCCCAGAATAGCAAAAGAAAGTGTGGTCGCAGACACAGCTACGAATGGTACTCCATAATAATAATCGAATAAATCATAACCAACCTGTATAAACGTAAAGTACGAGTATATCAATACTAGAGCCACTGGAATAGCTGCTAACCAAATTATTGTCATTGTACTAATTTTTCGTTTGAAGAACTTGATGTTGCGTATCAGATGAAAAATTATAAAGGGATATTGAGCAAAAAAGAAAATGTCTGCAATTGAAGGATAAGGATATATTTTTAAAACTCCGATATAATAGTCCCAAATAATTTCGCCAATAGCATACGCGGTAAATCCAATACCCAACGCAAGATAGGCCTGTCCAAAGACTGCTGAACGGTCGTATCTTCTTGATACGAGAAATGATGCGATTGCACAGACCACGACGGCTACTAAGACCACAAAGTCGATTGGACTTAGTTCACCCTCCTTTTCAGGGAGTATATAGTTGAATGTCTGATAGATTACAGCTAAGCCTGCAATGAGCAATAAAACTTTGTAATTGAGCCCACTTTTCGGTTCAATAATATTCTCGTCTGTACTAACAGACATCAATTATTGTATGACATTCATAAGTCATAACTTTTTTCCCCTCAAAAGTACACGAATAATCTGACTCTCATTCAGGATATTTTCTTTCAGCAACACTTCAACTGCTGGAATTGAGGGTAATGGAATATCAGCGTTAAAAATCAATCCATATGTATCTATCTCAATTTTCACTTTTTCGAAAAGCGCCGTGAACTTGTTCACTTTTTTGCCATCTGACGATTCTGCGTACCCCTGTTCCGTAAGAAGACCATTCTCAACCAACTGATTAATTAATCTATATCCAGATGATTTTGGTATTCGAGCTGTTTCTAGAATATCGAGTATCACTGAAGGTTTGGTGAAGGCTACCTCTAGGATGATTCTCTTGTCTCTGTCTCCATAAGTTGCAACAATGAGCTCAGCCAACTCTGCATTCGTTATTGATAACCAATGCCTTCCCTTCGCAGGTGTATTTATAGAAATCAAGCGATTAGCAAAATCTTCCTCAATTGCATCGGCTCCAGAAGAGAAAAATTCTCTAAGTGTAGCATCTAATGTATAAAAGTCACTTATGGAGGCTGCCAAGTTCAGGTTATACCGCTGGCGCAATCGAGTCTCGATTTTCTCACAAGTTTTTTGACCCAGTTTTTCTCTTATCATAGATTCAAGTGCCTGTGCAAGCAAGCGGTCTAATGCAGAGGGCATTAATTGCCTGTATAGATGAGGGGCTATATTTAATCTTATTCGGTTATTCTCAAGAAAAGGTAGATAAGTAGCATAAATCTACGTGCTTTCTCAAATTTTAGAATTATTTGCGATATACTTTAATAAAACATAGGATTTTTTGGTTAAATATTTTTAACCAACGAAGTGTTATTTCCAAATATGGGAATAATAGAAACACAAGAGTCTGCCAGTCTCAACATGACAACAAATTCTGACTCTGCTGGCCAGCCGGACAACATTTACTTTTCTGAAAAATCGTGCATGTGTTGCGTCGGATTCGTCGATATAGTAGACTCGACTAGAATCACTGCTGGTCTGACCACGCACCAAATGAGCAAGTATTATTCTTTATTTATTAATTGGGTAAGCGGCATTATAAGCGGATATAGTGGTAAGGTTGTAAAGAATACAGGCGACGGTCTGCTTTTCTATTTTGCTTTACTTGGTGATTCGCCCATCAAGACTGTCAGAAATTGCCTTGACTCAGCAATCACATTATCAGTACTCCATCGTAATATTAACAGCAAATTTATTTCTGAATTACTGCCAGAGCTTGATTATCGAATAAGCTTAGATTATGGGGAAGTCAGTTTTGCCCAAACGGTCGACTCGACTACATCCGATATATTCAGTACTACGGTTAATATTTGTGGCAAAATAAACAAAGTGATAGAACCTAATAAGGTCATAATCGGCGAAGATTTGTACAGAATCGCAAGGAATCTAAGCGGCTATGAGTTTCACGAAGTAAAGAAAACAATTTCAATCTCGAAAAGGGCATACCCTCTCTATACAGTCTCAGAAGCAAAACTAATTAATGATTACTAGTAGGTAACTTTACTCGATTTAGTCACGGTGACTTAACCTGGAGAAACATTCTTTTATTCACTCGAACATGAACACGACAATTTATTGACTATTTTTCACACACTAAATTGGCTGACTTATGCAGTTATTCTATGCTAAGATTTAGTTTCTATTTTACATATTAACGGCCTTCTCGAGTACCCATATTTTTTCAAATGTAGTTATATGTGGCCATACTATTGTATCTTTATTCGTAATTAGTCCGTAAAATACAGTATCACTATCAACAGATTCAGATGTTGGTTTTCTGTCTATTATCGCGACATATTTTTCTTCAAAGATAAATACAAGCGAATCTGAACTGAAGGTCCTATCAAAAAAACTAACTAAAATGTGCCTGTTATCATTATGCGATACTAAATTTTTAAAAATGGTTTCACTACTTGGTAGAAGGATATTAACTTGTATTTGAGTAAAAAATGCCCCTTGTTGTATCTTTTCGAGTATTAGGTTCACTTCTTCGTCACTTAACCAATACTTGTCATAAAATAAAATTTTGATTTCTTTTGACCTTTCGAGATAATCTTTGAGTTTATCAACAAATTTTTCATAGCCGATAATGTGCTCAGAAAATTCAGTTCCAGTATCAGCAATTAATTCATTTTTTGACGAATTTTTCAGGCGGTCCATTTCATCCTTTTCTAAAAATACATTTATCTTTTTATCTTCAAGTGTATTCTTTATCCGATCAAACCAGTAAATCCCAATTCCTAAGAATAAATAACCTATTGCATAAAGGATGGACCATAACCATTCATATTCTTCTATTAGTGATTCGCTTATTATAGAAAAATAAGTATAACCGACATCGCCAATTACTAGAAGAATTAATCCTACTGTAATACATATCCAATGAAAAATAAATGGGTCATATTTTTTCAGATTTAAGATTATAATCACAGCAGTAACCAGCATTAAACCATCAAAGATATAGTAAAGAGCATTTACAATAAATTCGAGTTCAGTCGATTCATTAATTGCCAAATCGTAAGCAGAAGATAATGTGACGTATATGGGAAAAATAGCTATAGGTGAACCCAAAATAATCGGAAGGGGACTGAGGTTTTTTCTATCTAATAATGAAAATACACACGAAATTAGAAAATACGAGAAAAAAAAACTTGCTAGCAAGTACGGGACATCTGCTACAGAAGGATAAGGTATATCAATTTGTAAAAAATATTGCTGATAAAAATAAAATGTTTCTCCTATAAGGAAACAAACGATTCCTAATATTAACGGCTTAAATTTCTGCATTTCTGACCTTTCTAATTTAGTATAACATAATAATTTCGTCACCACGATAACAGAGCCACTTAAAATAATTACACCAGGTAGACCATTCAGAAGAGAAAAAATATCAGGATGAAAGTATGCACCAATATAAAAAAGCAAGATAGCTATACACGATGGTATTATTATTGCCAGCAACGTAGACTTGGCCTGACTTTTCATTCTATAATCTATTTCATCAAATACAGGTGAATACACCGCTATATGATTCAGTCTTATTAACCGTATTATCTAGTTTGCTTATCGCTAGATAACTTATTATTTGATAAGTAATTTGCCTATGGTCTCTCAATAGAAGGTGCCCCTACATTAGTTCGTGTTACCAAAAGTGGTGTGCCTTGATTACCACATCTTTTTACTTATTCAATATAGTCAATTCAGCTTATTTCATTATTTCTTATAATAAAGACCTCTTTTAGTACTGATGTCTCCGGGTGGTATATTTTGATAGAACCCTTCTATAAGAAAGGTTCAAATCCCACCCAGTCCATTGAACCCTCGGTTCAAATTCCAAGGCGAATTTTAAATGAGTACACAGCCATGTATTTATCAGGTAATGACGGAAATAATATATCAGAAAATAAATTGCGGGATCTGTACAATAGAGAAAAGTCACTTGTACACTGGATAAATAAAGTTAATACTCAACTTGAAGAGCCCGACAGATCTGACGTTTTAATGCTGGTTGAGCATCTCAAAGAGCAGGAGAAATCGGCACTCTGGATTATAAGATACTTATCTGCTATTTTGTTGCTAAGAAATAAACTAGCAAAGCCATTTCGTTATTGTTCAAAAAACGAAATAAAAGAACTGTTGGAGTGGATGAAGACAAAAAAATACAAAAAATCCACTCATGAAAAATTTGAAGAAGTTTAAATTATAACTCTCAGAAAGTCTCCCTCTCTATAAAGCACTTGTCATGATAAATCTTCGTTGTTGACATTGTTGACACTTATGATATGGAACAAATTCCTAAAACAATTAAAATATACAGATATAACAAAATGGTAAACGTTCTAGAAAAGAAACCAGAGAACATTATAAAAGAATGATGTGCTTATAATTTTCAATATTAAAGAAATGAAATCATGCTGTTGTTCTTGTCCCTGCACTGATGAATGTCCTTGTAAGAGTCCTTGTGATTGTAGTAAATGTATTTGGGAAGATAAATCTTAAATCTAAAAAGGATATTCTACTTATGATTATTACTAGATGGATTGCTGCTTAGTTTAAAGGCTATAATATCAAATGATGGCGTAAGAGACTCTGAATATATTCGAGAAAAACTTTGATACATGGCAAGTAGTCGATCTTTACACTTGTCGTGAAAAATTTCTATAAAGAGGAAAAATAAGTTATTGACACTAATTCAAAACGTCACACAATATGACTATGCTTGAATCTAAACATGGATTTTTATATCCTAATAATTGAAGCATTTGCATCACATCATTTAGTTGATGGAGCAGTGTTTAGAATCAGGCAAGGTAACGTAACGGTTGACTATGAATGATCTGAGAAATCACTTTATATTATTTCGGGTAGGCAAATATTGGTTCAACCAAAGATATCATCATACGATGTTTGTTCAGATTGTTTAGAAAGATCTTGTCAATTTATGCAATCGCCCAGATCATCAATGTATTTTTCAGCATATGGTTCTAGGTCATCAATATAATCTTCTGCGAGCGGTTCAAGATCGTCCAAATATTCATCAACGTCATCTTCATCATTCGGAAGAGGAACGTCGTCTGCGCTATCCAGATATTTATCATAAGGTTCTTCTCCACTCTTCATATATTTTTTGAAGGCTTTGTCTTCGCAATCGTCTTCAGCATGCGTTTGCATAGAATTAAAATTAGGATAAAATATTGTTCCCATTAAAGCGATTGAAGATAAAAGCATTAGTGCGAAAACGGAAACGTTCATTCCATCTGGCCTTATGCCATGGACTATATATACTTTTAAAGAACTATTGTGGCACAAATTTTACACCTTATTTTTTCGTCTAATATTGCTAATAGGAGACATGTAGAATGAATCGAAATAGAGCAGGAAGGGTTGGCGCTGGTGTAACACTCACATTGTTGCTTATTGTCGCCTTGTCTTATCAAAGATATTAATAAAAATCTAGAAACAAAAAGCGATTAACTCTAACACAAAGAGCAAGACAGAAACAAAAGGCACGGATAGAAAATGAGAATGATGAAGACATTAAAAGAGAACTAAAGAAAATAAGTTCCTAGAATCCGACCAAAAGACCCTGCATACTAGGGATAGATGTGAATCAATGAAGCAAAAGCAATTAGTAGATAATTGGGCTAATCAGAAACAGGACACAAATGGTCATAACGAAATAAGTGTTGAAGTCTTATTGAAACGCTTTGACCAACTTTGTGTAAAAATAGACTTGAATAAACTCAGATTGGTAAGGTAAATGACAACGAAACTTTTCTGTTCTTGCTCTCATGAAGTCATTCATATAGAGTTGACTGAGGAATTTTGTGATACTTGTAGAGAGAAAATAGACGATGGTTAAAAAAAAGGCTATGACTGAACAACAAAAATAATTAATAATTATTATAGATTTGTTTTTCTTTATTTTTGATCATGAATGCCTAGATATTGCAAGTTATTGGCATGCTTACTAGAATAATTGTATTTTAACCACATAAAAACTATGAATTTAAATACATGCTATTACAATGAATCAAAGATGAAATCAAATTTCTGCGGGAATTGCGGTGAGAAATTGGATACAACTACAGAAATCGATGTATGTCCCAAGTGTCACACGACCCTTCATGAACATTCCGAGCATATCGAGCCGAAACCTTCAGTCGTAGAACATTTACCATACAAGAGTCCTGGAACATCTGCACTAATAGCGTTCATAGGAGGAATATTTGGTTTACCTGGCATAGGTCACATGTATGTTGGTAAGGTAGGCAGAGGAATTGGAATATTGATTTTGGGTCTCATACTATACGGTGTGAGCGTTGTAATGATAGTCTCCGTCGGTTTTCTTGCAAGTTTTCAACAAACAAACCCAGAAGCAGTAAATGATTCGGCCGGGATAGGGGCAATTGGAACAATGCTTATTTTCAGCATAGGGTATATTGTATTATTCATTTGGCAAATATTTAATGCTAGAAAGATGGCAAAGAAGTTCAACGAGACAGTAAGGACAACAGGAAAAGAGCCTTGGTAACGTATGGTATTTGTAATTTTATGAGTTTTGAAGAGGAGATAAAGAAGTGAATTTTTTTATATTTAGGAGATGAAATAATGGGAATAAAAGTTTTTAAGAAGGATAACAAAATTATCGCAAAGGGTATACCTAATGTTTCAAGCCTTGGAATATTAGCCGGAATCTTGATTTTATTTCTATGCTTCCTTTCTCAGTCTAGTCCACGACCAATTAATGTATTGGTAATAGCGATTTTTGGAATGATAATTATAATCGCTAGCATTATACATGCGATAAGAGAGAGACAAAAGAAACTTAGAGAATATCACTCACGTTATACTTCTAGAGTTAGTCCCCAAAATACTGCTGCTGGTGTCAAATGTTCTAACTGTGGTAACCTAACAGGAACTTTGAATAAATTCTGTCCAAACTGTGGCACCAGCCTCGAATCAATAAGGCAGCAAAAGTATGAAGAAGAATTAGAAGAAGCACGGCGTAAACTAGACGAAGACAAAAAACACCTAGCAGAGTTAGTACGGAAGAGAGGATTAATAGATACAAAAGGTACGCATATGGAAACGAAATTAGAGAAGAATGAGGGATATCGACGTCTAGCGGATTCACAGCCCAATGAAGATAAGCAAGGGAAATGTAGAGAATAAAGAAGAGAAAGGGCAGAAGAAAAGTTTAGATTTAACCGCAGGTCTTCAGGATGCTTCAAATGTTGTATATGGAGCAAGTTATGTTACCGATGTTCAGAATAATAGCGATGACGATACCTCTGACAATGACGACGATTACGATGAACAGAATTAGTTAATAGTCCGATGTCACAGAAAACGAAAATGCAACGAGAAAATAAAATGAATCCTTATTTAGATATTTTAGATTTTAATTCCTACGACTCTATTAATCTTGAAGCAAAAGAAAAGCCAAAGCCAAAAGACAATGACACGACTATTGGGAAAATATCGCTCATTCTAATAATTGCGTTCGTCGCTTATATGATCTGGACAATAATTGACGCTTATGCTTATGGTGAGTCTGATTTTGTATTGGAAATGAGTAATGCGAGTACCATGAATGAAAAGTTAACTTTCTTTGCAATTGAAGGCGAAAGTTATAGAGGAGGAATCTGTCCTTCTGGACAATGCAACTTAGAGGGAAACATAGACCCTTCCTTTAGTCCTCCAAATCCAGGTAATCCAAGTATGTCCTTTGGTGTCGACTTTATACTAAAAGATAACGTCCCCAATCCGAGTATCGGACCAAACGAAAAAGCATATCTTGAGCGATTTAGTTTGTCAAATTATTGTAGGGTTGATGACATTATAGAAGATAATGGACAAGAAAACTATACATGCCATAATGGATCTACCACCATTACCAGAACATTTGACTCTAGAAGTTGGGATTACAACAATAATCTAATTTATGATGCAAAGAAGAATACATTAAGGGCAGTTGGTAACTATACGGGAAACTCTAGGCGATAGTTTCGATATGAGGGTTGTTAAATGAATACTACCAAGTTTATCATTGTTGTATCAACCGCTTTGCTTAGTATTGGCTTAGTGTATCAGCAAGTCGTAAACGGTCAAGAAGTTACTAGTACTGAGGAGGCTTCTAGACAAGCAAAAGAAATTCTATGCAAAGAGTATAACTTTGAGTACTGCGAAGGTCAAGAAGTAAATAATAATACAAATTCAACGATAAAACCAAAACCAGAACTTGATTGTTTTAGTTTAGGGAATATATTCGATCCATATTATGGACGTAGTAGGTGTATATTAAAATGAATAAAACTCACATAATTAGAATCGTTCTTTCTATAGGTGTATTCTTTGCTGTACTTTACGGTTTAGGTTACTTAATGGCATTTTTGCTTGAAGGTGAAGTAATAAGTCGCGCATTTGATAAAATGATTATCATAATAATACTATTTTCTAATGCGATTATAGCCTCCATTCTATTCAATATATTATTTAAAATGAGGTTTGAAAAATAATAATGATATATGAGTTCTCTACTGCGGTATTAATATTTACTTTGGTCTCTGTTTCTATATTGGGTCCCCTTCTATTTTATTATGTGGGTTTCTCAAGTTCTACAACTTAGGAGGTGGAAAGTACTTTGGTGTATTCCTATTTTCACCAGTCCTTGATTCTTCCTCTTCACGCTTGAATCTTAGGTATACTCTTGTGAGACTAGGATATTCTCCACTACTAATTACTTCCACGCCAATATGTTTAACGAAAAAGTTATCATGCCATTTGATAACTATTCTTCTAAAATAATCCATAAGGCGTTTATCGTTTATTTCTTCAATCTCAATAAGTTTACAATAACAATTAAGAGTCTCACAAGCATTGTCTAAATAGCGATCTATCTTTCCTGCACGTACTTTAACATCTTTGGTATCTATAATGGGTTCAGAAGAGATAACATCGAAATCTTTTATCGAGTTCCTTATGTCTTTTAGTATGCTCTCTGGGAGTCTTATTTGCTCAGTTTTTCTCAATCTTATCAAAGAATATAACGTAAACGCCAACGCAGCCACGGCCGCCCCGGCAATAATTGAGTGTATAATCCATTCGTCCATTCTAGATTCGAAGTGATCGATTAATATTATAACCTTTTATTTCATTACAACATTCTCGTTACCATGGTAGTAGTGGTGAAATGTAAAAAATGTGGGCAAGAGTTTCCATCTGGGCTAGTAAAAGTTGATGAACAAACTCTAAAGTCCAACACTTTCACAAATAATACTGAACGTTGTCCTACTTGCGGTCAAAGGTCCAATTACAGCGGATCTGATTATTTTTGGAAGTTGTAAAGATAGGCAGATAGAAAATAATTTATATTATTTTTTATTGTTAGGATGTTTTTGTTTACACAATCCTCACAGTACAATTTCCTCGGAATGTAGTTTCCATATTTGTCCTTCCGAGAATATCTTTGACACAATCTTTTTCTGCTTGCCGCATAAATCGCATTTAAGGATCTTAAAATAAGGATCTTCTTCTAATACATTCCGTTATCTACGAGATATTATAACCTTTTAGCGAGAGTCTTAACTCATCAAATAAATCATCATAACTGGTTTGTTGTTTATCAAGTATATTATATCCTTTCAAACTGCTTCATTTCGTTACTACAAACTTGATATAAAATCCAATCAAAAATTCTTAATTCACTGTGAAGGCTTTTTTAGGAACTTCATTATTCCTTTTTATGGAGGATGTTAGTTAGTGGTGGATGCGAGTAAACACGATGATGATAGAGATAGAGATGAACTTATCTTCGACCTAATAAAAAGAAGGGTTGAAACCGAACTAAATCGTACAAATAACTTGGATAGTAAAGCAGGGAGCATAGTCGGATTCGTTTCCATTCTAGCAGGACTGTTATTAGGTGGCGGAAGTCTGCTATTTGGCGGACAAATGAACAATTTGCATTTTGATTTAACAGATATTAAATCAAATCTTTACTTTTTTGGGGTTGCATTATTATTACTATCTATTGGTTTGTCTCTCTTTGCACTTAGAGTAAGAAAGTGGATTGCTGTTCCAAATGTTACAACACTAATTGAGCGGTATACAGAATTATCATATGAAGAAGTTTTGAAACGAAACGCCGGTGAAATGGCGAGATCAGTAACGGATTCGGAAAAACAGAACAACGCCAAAGGAAGATATCTTGAATACAGTTGGACATTATTAATTTTAGGATTGATTATAACGTTTACTTCCGTTATTCTGTCCAGTTATACTTCAGATTAAATGGAAGGTTAATAGTGACTTGAATTCGTAAAAAATTAAGGAATTGCTTTTTTCCTCCTACGTATATATAAAACTATTCCAATAACAGCAAGAATTACACCAACAAAGAATAGAAGAGGTAGAAGTAGTAATGCAAAGGATAATGACGGAGCTCTTGTTAGGTCCGGTGTCTCGGGTGGTGGTATTGGTGTCGCTGGTGAAGGTGGATGTCCTCCTGGTTCTATCGGTGGTATTACTGGCTGAGGTTGTGGTGCTGGCGGTTGATAATGTAGTACTTCTTGTGATGGATAATTATTCTGGAAACTTGCGAATCCGAGCATAGAGAGGACAATTATTCCAACTCCTACTGAACTTATGACCTTAGCACGTAGGGCTGGATCTCCTGTTTTCCAGTAATCTTTATCTGGCTTATCCTCTTTGCCTTCTCCACTCACAGTGATAAATCGTGATCAACCTATAAAACCTTAAACTGCATTCTCTAGCAAAAAGGTTACCAATAGTATTTACTTTCAATTCCAAGAAATTACGAAATTATTTTAGTAAATACCGGTGCGGCCCATATTTACACGATATTGTAGTCTTTTAGACTAGGCCTTAGAAATTTATATTATCGAATATGCTCTTAATGATAATCTAAGTGCATCGGTAAGGTCATTGTAAGCTGAAACATTTTTATCTAAACTTAATTCCTTTGCGAATGCTGTGCGCAATGCTGTCAACAAATGAGTATTATTCTCTTCAGGTATTGCTAAATAACCATTTGCGATAATAAGATTGCATATGTGATAATAGGTCTTTATGATTAGTTGAAAATGCTATTGGGACCACTTTCATACTATCAGGTCTTACTTCGTTAGAATCCCATTCTAACGATTCATTAAACTTAATATTTAAAAGGTTCGTTGCAGCTCTGTTCGAACCGTCACAGATAAACCACGTATTATAATTTTGCCTATACAGATTAAACAAATTGTTGCATATCGTATTTACATTGCCCTTTTCAATTAGTTGACTATTTCTGAGTATGATAACGTCATCATCGTAACTAGTTGTTACTAGCAACTTGTTAAAGCGTTATTTGTGATGGTATGTATTATACGGTAAGATGAAGTCTTATAAAAAAGGAATTCGAACCGAGGCTTCAAATCCCACCCAGTCCATTAATTATGTGGGTACATATAGTTGAAAATAACATAATATGAATTGTTAGAGTTCTAAAGAAACTATTTTCAAAAATCTATAAAAGAACATTTGCTGAGTTATTGACTCTATATACTATTTTTCAGTATTCATTTCACTAATAAAGTTCATTATTTCCTGTACTTCGTTTCCGTATTCAGGATAGACATCAACCGCCAACCAATATTCCAACATTTGTGTGGCCGTCTTTGGATTGTGTCCTCTTAATTGATATATTTGAAATCCGAGTAGAATTTATTCATGACATTGACCATCCATGTACGGTCATCCATGTACGGTCATCCATGTACGGTTATCTTCTTTAGCAACATATTGTTTTAACTATTTGGAAATTTCAATGACCATTCTATCGGTAACATTCTGTTCCTCGCCCAGTCTCCCGGCAATTCCTATGATATCTTAAAATTCTGAGTGGAAATATCATACTTTTGCTTACGCGTAAAGCTCAAATAATATCTCTAAATTATGACGATGCTTGCTTTTTATACAAACTACTAGAGAAAGTATTTTATCTGAGTTCCATGATGCGATATACTAATATTTGACAAATTATTTGAAAATCTATGAGTGTAACATACAATTTTTCAAATAAGGTCGTATTCGTCACTGGAGGAACAGGAGCTTTTGGAAGAACATTAGTAAAAAGATTTCTAGACACTGGCGCCAAAACTATTGCTTCTTTTCGTAACGAAACCGAAGGGG
>Ga0209974_10000332_pt1 | contig 15479 bp, 15 predicted proteins | sample InoplaM3SPM_FD_187592 | JGI IMG/M metagenome (GOLD analysis project Ga0209974, IMG submission 187592) | Arabidopsis thaliana rhizosphere microbial communities from the Joint Genome Institute, USA, that affect carbon cycling - Inoculated... | ecosystem: Host-associated > Plants > Roots >...
TCGCCGACTTCCATATCCATACCCGCTTCAGCCGGGACTCGATCCTGTCCGAGGACAAGTTCATCCGCGTCGCAATGGAGCGTGGCCTGACCCATGTCGCCGTGACGAATCACAACAACGTCGAGGGGGCGATCGCGGTGCGCGACCGCGTCGCGGAGCTGGGCGTTGACGATCGGCTCACGGTCATCCTGGGCGAGGAGGTGTCGACCGCGGACGGAGAGGTGGTCGGGCTCTTCCTGGAGCGCACCATCCCGCGTGGCCTGACGGCGGACGAGACGGCTGATGAGATTCACACCCAGGGCGGGCTCGTCTCCATCCCACATCCCTTCGACCCGTTCCGGGCGTCGCACATCCGTCGCGCCCCGCTGGAGCGGCTGGCCGCGGCCGGCAAGATCGACATGGTCGAGGTCTTCAACAGCCGCGTGACCCTCAGCCGCCACAACGAGGAGGCCGCCGAGTTCGCGCGGCGTCGCGGGATCCCCGGGATCGCGTGCAGCGACAGTCACTCCGCCTTCGAGGTGGCGATGAGCTTCAATGCGCTCCCCGCCTTCACCACCGCGAACGAATTGCGGGAAGGGCTCTCCGAGAATGAGTGGCACGGGACCCGATCGACCGTCCTGATCCACCTCACCACGCGATATGCGGTGTGGAGCAACATCGTGCGCGGCTGGCTCGGCCGCGGCACGGCAACGGCGCCGGTGCTGGGGCCGGAGTCACCGGGGAAGGTCGAGCAGGAGCCAATCGAGGCTCCTTCACCATCCGAACTGCCGAACCCGGGCGATCCGGAGGCATCCGATGACCGGGGATAGCGAGCAGCTTCCGCATCACCGGCCGGAGGACCGCCACCCGAGCGAGCATCCCACCGGCTCGCACGAGCACGGGCACTCGGTCTATGAGCCAGGTGAGTTCCTCGACGCCCCGCCCGAGGAGGCGATCCCCGAGCGCGAGGTAAGCCTCGCCCGCCGCTTCCTGAACGTCCGGACGATCGGCTCGATCGTCTTCGGGATCCTGATCCTCGTCCTCCTCTTCCAGGTCGTGCTGAAGATCGACTTCGGATCGACCTGGGCGCAGATCACCGCGGCCAACCCGATCTTCCTGCTGCTCGCCACGCTGTGCTACTACGCGACCTTCCCGCTGCGCGGGCTGCGCTGGCGGTTCGTCCTCGGCCGGGTGGGGACGAAGATCGGCCGCCGCGACGCGACCGAGATCCTGTTCCTGAGCTGGTTCGTCAACTGCCTCGTCCCGGCCAAGCTCGGCGACCTGTACCGGGCGTACCTGCTGAAGGGCAACTACGGCGGATCGATCTCCCGCACGGTCGGCACGATCTTTATCGAGCGGATCGCCGACATCGTCGTGATCTTCGCACTCGCCCTGGCGGCCGGCTTCTGGAGCTTCCGCGGGCGGTCGCGTCCCGAGATCGACGCCCTCTTCCTGGCGGGCTTCGTCTTCGCCGCGATCCTCGTGCTGCTGGTGGTCGGCCTGAACTACTTCGGCGGACGCCTGACCAGATTCCTGCCGGAGAAGGTGGCGGACCTGTACGAGCGCTTCCACGAGGGGAGCACCGGCGCCCTGACAGTACGCAGCCTGCCCGTCATCGGCGCGTTGACGACGGTCATCTGGCTCTTCGAGGGGCTCCGCCTCTTCTTCGTGATTCGCGCGCTTGAGCTGCCGGACGCGAACCTCGGGATCAGCGCGGCACTCTTCGTCGCGCTTGCCGGATCACTGCTGACCGCGATCCCGCTGACTCCCGCCGGGGTGGGCTTCGTGGAGGCCGGGATCGTGGGGCTCCTGAGCCTGTACGGGGTCGTCGGCGAACCCGCGGTGGCGGTTGCCCTGACGGATCGGGCCATCAGCATCCTGACCGTGATCGTGCTCGGCGGAATCTTCTACGCCTTCTCGACGAAGGTTCGACGCGCGCACGCCGGGAGCGCGGGTCGCGAGGGTGGCGTCGAAACCTGATCTCGACCCGCATGCCGGGTGCCGTCGGTACCTTTGTCCCATTGAGAGAACCCCCTCCCGGCTGCGATTCTGCGGTTGCTCGCACGCACCACTCGGGCGCTTCATGTCCGGGTGGGCGACGGCGCAGGACAAGGCGCATGACGCTCCAGACTCCGCGGTCGTTCAACAGCTGGCTGCGAGGCCAGCTGAAGGAAAAGAAGATGAGCCAGCGTCAGCTGGCACTCCAGTCGGGGGTCGACCACTCGACCATCTCCCGGCTGATCAAGGGCGACCGGATGCCCTCGCTGGGCACTGCCACGAAGCTGGCCCGCGGCCTGCGCGAGATCCGCGAAGAGTCCGATGGTCCCGCCTACTTCGCCACCCAGGGCGCACGGCAGCTGCAGCCCACCGCAAGGGTGGAGTACGCCCTGCGCGGAGACGACCTCCTCTCGGAGGCCGATGTCCGAGGCCTGATGCAGACCTACATCGCCCTTCGTGGCCGGCGGATGAACGAGTCCAACGGTGCCGAACACGATCTCACGAACGGCAACGGAACCAACGGGTACCGCCCCTAGCGGGACCTCCTGGTCGACGCTCGCGAGGTCCTGAAGGCCCGCGGCGGCAGCACCGGCAGCGCCTTTGCGCCGGCGTACAGCAGCCAGCTGCGTCGCATGTTGGTCGCGTCGAATCCCTCATCGACGCCCGGCGTCTCCATCACCAGGGTCGTTCGTCCGGGCAGTCGCGGGTCCCGCAGGAACGCCGCCAGCCCTTCACTCCCGATCTTCCCGGCGCCGATGTGCTCGTGACGGTCGCCGCGCGAGGCGAGTGGTGAGCGCGTGTCGTTGAGGTGGATGAGCGCCAGTCGGTCCAGCCCGATCAGCTCGTCGAACCGATCCAGCACCGCCGTCGCAGCCCCTGCGGTGGAGATGTCGTAGCCGGCTCCCCACAGGTGCGCGGTGTCGAGGCAGAAGGCGAGCTCGGCGGTATCCGCGGTGGATGTGGCGTCCAGGATGGCCGCCAGCTCCTCGATCGTCCCACCCAGCGTGTCGCCGCCTCCTGCGGAGTTCTCGAGGACCAGCCGCACGCCGGCCGGGGATTCCGCCAGGACGGTCGCCAGCGCTGCCGCGAGCCGTGCGATCCCATGGCCTCGGACGCCTCCGCGGTGCGAGCCGATGTGGGTGTTCACCAGCGTCGCGCCGTACGCCGGCGCGCGCTGCATCTCGTAGGTCAGGCCCTCGACCGATTGCCGGGCAAACGGCTCGGCCGATCCCGCCAGGTTGATGAGGTAGCTGGCATGGATCGCGACCGGGGCGATCCCCTCGCGGGCGCAGAACTCGACGAACGCGGGCGCGTCCGGCGGCGGCTCGGGGCGGCGTCGCCAGGCGGTGGGGTTGTCGCTGAAGATCTGGAGCGCGGTCGCCCCGATCTGGCGCGCCCTCCGCGCGGCCTTCAGGAGCCCGGTGCGGACGCCCAGGTGGATGCCGACGCGCGGCGAGTCCGGCGGCCAGGTGAGCCGGCGGCGCGGCTGGGGTCGTGCTACGGTGCGGGCCATGGAGCCGGAACCCGAGGCCCCGCGGCGACTCGACCTGCTGTCGGTCGCGCTCCTCGTCTTCTTTGTTTCGCTGCTGCTGATCGTCGCCGCGCTGCTGATCCTGCCGACGGTGGCGCGCTGACGCGCGTCCCGCCGCTCAGCTCGCCCTCCCTGAACGCGTGACCACGGGGTCGATCATCCCGTACGTGCCGTCGCCGCGGCGGTAGACCACCCCGATCCGATCGGTCTCCGCGTTGAGGAACACGAAGAAGGCGTGGCCGAGCTCCTCCATGCGGACGATCGCATCCTCCTCGAACATCGGGGTCATGTCGTAGCGCTTGATCTCGACGACCTCCGGGCCGCGGGGTCGGTCCTCCTCCGGCTCGCCGCCCTCGGCGCCCGCCTCCGGTTCGGTCGGGCGGCCGTGGAACTCTCCCTCGGCGCGGTCGCGAACGCTGCGCGGGCGCTCCCGGGAGCGCACGACCTGGCGCTCCAGGCGATCGACGAGGTTGTCGATCGCGGCGTGCATCGTCGAACCGGCCCCGACCGAGCGGATGACCGTCCCGTTGTTCACGAGGCTCACCTCGGCCACGTGCGAGGTCTCGGACGCCCGCGAGGCGTGGACGATCAGCTCCACGGTGGCATCCGCGTCGGGGTGGGTGATCCGTTCGAGGCGGGCCAGCTTGCGGTCGATCTGCAGGCGCAGGTCATCGGTCAACTCGAGGTTCCGCGAATTGACGGTGGTCCTCATCTCGATCCTCCGTTGCCGTGGTCCTTACGGTAGCACCAGCGTCGCGGAGGCTCCGGATCAGATCTCGCGGGCGATCGCGAACCCGAAGACGGCCGCCGCGCCCGCGTCGCGGAGCACCTGCGCGCAGGACTCCAGGGTGGCGGAGGTGGTCAGGATGTCATCGACCAGGATGCCCGCGGGGGGCGAGCGAGCTCCGTCGCGCAGCGCAAACGCGCCGCGCAGGTTGTGAAGGCGAGCCGCCTTGCCGAGCCCGTGCTGCCGGGCGGTGGGGCGCCGTCGCTCGAGGATGTCGACGACCTCCAGGCCGGCCGCACCGGCCAGTGCGGAGGCCAGGAGTGCTGCCTGGTTGTACCCCCGCTGACGCAGTCGCGCCTCGTGCACCGGCACCGGGACGAGCGGGAGCGGGCCGCAGACCCTCGTCAGAGCCTCCAGGGCGGGCGCTGCGGCCCTTCCCAGCGGGATCGCTATCTGGCCACTGCCGCCGTATTTGAGGCGCTGCAGGGCGCGACGCAAGGTTCCGCCGTGCGCGAAGGCTGCCATGGCGAGCTCGAGCGTGTCCCCGACGACCATCCCCGGGTCGGCCGCGGCGAAGCGATCGTCGGGTGTACCGGCGGGTCGGAACCCGGCCAGGCAGACCTCGCAGACGCGGTGCCCGAAGCGCCCGCAGCCGGCGCAGGCGGGCGGAAGGAGCACCTCCAGCAGGCCCATGTCGGAAGCCTGCACGCCGACCCGTATCGGCGAGTTACTGGCCGCTTACGACGAACCGCGGTCCGGTGGAGGACCGGGCCGCGGCTCGAGGGTGTGGCGAGATGGGGAGTTACTCGATCAGCCCGTAGGAGAGGAGCGTCGCGAACAGCTCGGCGCTGTAGCGGAAGTAGAAGTTCGAGTTGCCGTACAGCTCCAGGTCCCAGGTGATGAACTGCAGGGTCAGGTCGATGGTGTCGCCACCGGACCCACCGGAGTTTCCGCCCATCTGGATCTTCGCCGAGGGAGCGTAGATCGTTCCGACCATGAAGACGTTGCCACCACCGCTGAGCGACATGACCGGCTGCACGTAGCTGCTGGTCGGCGCCGGCGACTTCGACTGCCAGATCAGGAGGTTCTTGTAGGTGTCGTTGTGGTACGCCTGCCCGTTCGCCAGCTTGGTCGTGTCGAAGGACGGGTTGTAGCTGCGCACCTTGAACGTGGACTGCGCGCCAACCGATACGTTGGACATGGCCGAGGCGCCGTTGCCGGACGTTCCGGTGTTGTAGATGAGGATGCCGCAGTTCGAGGGCAGGCAGTCCGTCGCCCAGGTGGCATCGGTGGTGTTGCTCTTGTTGGCGGGGATGGCGTACACCTTCTGCCCGGCGCCGAGCTGGAAGCCACCGCCGTCCATGACGTAGATGCCAGGGCGCAGGTAGGCGATCGACTGGTTCTTGAGCTGGATGCCACCCTTGTAGACGCCCGGCTCCAGGATCACGGTCGAGCTGCTCTGGCCCTGGCCGATGATCAGCTTGTTGTTCGACCGCACCCACAGTGAGCTGACCGGCGGCGCGCTCAGCCAGGCCAGCGGATCAGGCTTGACGCTCTGGTGCTCCAGCGGAGCCGGGGTGATCGTGAGGGCCTGCGGCTTGTACTCACCCACGATGCGGATGACAGCTCCCGGACCCTGCGTCAGCGACGCCGAGTTTCCGTTCGTCGACATCGCGCCGCCGTTGGCGGCTGTGCAGGTCGAGTCGATGTAGATGGCGCTGTCGAAGCGGACGGTCGGTCCACCCGATAGGAGGAACGACGGGCAGCCGCGCTGGGCCTGCGGCCAGCTCAGGTTGGAGGGATTCAGCATCACGACGGAGTAGTTGTTCGCGTTCGTGTTGCCGTTGACGGCGGTGCTGTTGGTCGCGACGTCGAGCGGACCGCCGCCGAAGATCGACCCGAAGAAGGTCGGGGATGCGGCATTCAGCGTGACCGTGACGCCAAGGTTCGCGACCCATGCATCGGGGGTGCACGTGACGAGCACGTTCGCCTGCGGGTAGTCCGGCAGGTTGGCGGCGACGCTGGCCTTGGCCGCGGCGACGATCGAGGCGACCGGCGCGCCCGGTGGCGGGCCGAACGTGGCGCTGCAGGCATGCGGGCTGAGCCCCTGGATCAGGTTCGCGCCCGCCAGCGCCGCGGCGTCGGAAGCGTCCTGCATCTGGCGTCGCAGCACGAGCCCGCGCGCGCCGTCGAAGAGGAGCGCCAGGGTCATGATGATTGCAATGAAGGCGAAGGCGAAGATGATCAGGACCTGTCCGGATTCGCTTGACGTCTGGCGGCGTGGCATCAGTGATTCACCAACATGGTTGAGGTGGCCTGGAGGCTGAACCCGTCGAAGCCGACGAGGGACGGGATGGAGAGCTCGACCACTGACGTGACCGTCACGGTGACCTGCGTCCCGCGTGCGTTGGTCGGGGCGGGGGTGACCACTTGGTCGCCATCCCCGGTGCACGTGGTGACGACGCCGTAGCAGACCGAGACGGTGACATCGGCGCTCGTGCCGGCGGCCCACTTGTTGGCGACGTCCTTGATGGCCTGCCGCGAGGGCGACGGGTACGGGCAGGCCGAGCTGGCGGGCGGGACGACGGCGGTGGCGGAGGGCGGACCGACGGGGCAGGACGAGCTCTCCGTGCCGCCGTGGACGATCGCAAAGCGGACCGCCTCACGCGCCGCGCTGGCCAGCGTGTCATTCACCCAGATCACCCGGCCGAAGTCGAACAGCGAGACCATCAGGAGGATGAAGACGGGGATCACCAGGGCGAACTCGACCATCGCCTGGCCGCGAGACCGATCGTGTCTGGTCATCGTCCGCGCACCACGGCGTATGTCGAGTCAGCCTGGAGGGTCCAGCCGTTGTGCGGCACCATCGGGTAGGGGAAGAGCGTGTTGAACTGCACCTGAACGTGAACGTGCACGGTGGCGATCGGGTTGGCAGCCGTGGCGCCGACCTGGGTCGTGCTGATCACGAACGAGGGAACGGTCACCGCCGGTGCGGTGCAGTTCTGGACGGCGTTGGGCGGGCTGCCCGCGACGAAGCCCGGGGTGTGCTCGGATTCCTGGCAGACGACTCGTCGGGCGTCGGCGAGGGCAGTGGCGGAGTCGGCGCTGTTGGTGGCGGCGTACTCGGCGGCGTTGCGGGCGGCTGACTCGATCGTCAGCCAGGCCTGGTAGGCACGCGCCAGGTCGGTGGCACCACCGGCGAACGCAAGCAGGAATGGCAGGATCAGCGCCATCTCGACGAGGGATTGCCCTCGCCGCGACAGGCCGGAACGCCGGGATCGAGGTCGGTTGCGCATGCATGCATCTTCCGGACGCGACCTTGCCGGATGCCTTGCACGCTCTCGCCATTCGGCTGATTCGCGAGTAGTACCTTGGTCCCCGCCCCGCTCAGGCGGACGGGCTGACCGCCAGCTGATCGCCGCGGACCGTGCCGCTGGCCTCGACGGCGCCGACCGGCAGCTCCAGGCAGTCCCGCGCACCACGCGCCCACCAGATCACGCGCCAGGGGCGGAGGCCGGTGACCGTCCTTATGACCTTGGCCTGGCGGTCGACGAAGACGACGTCGATCGGGTAGCGCATGAAGAACATGTGGATCGACTGGGTGCGCTCGATCAGCAGCCCCTCACCGGTGGGCAGGCTCGGGGTGGCGAGCAGGCCCACGGTCCGATCGCGGAGCGAGGCTGCCACCCGGCAGTGCTCGGCGAGCGAGCTGCCGCGGGTCAGGTTGTCGACGCGGACGTATCGGCCCATGAACCGATCGGCTCCTGACTGGCGACGTCGTCGCCGGGGTCGTCCGTCATCTCGGCCGGCAGGGTGAGCCGCACCGTCGTCCCGACCCGAGGCTCGCTTTCGATCGAGATGCCCCCACCCATCGCCTCGACCAGGCCGCGGGCGGCGTACAGGCCGATCCCGCTCCCGTTCGGAACGAGGCGTCGGGCGTCATCGGATCGGAAGAACTGCTCGAATGCGCTGGCCCGCGTGGTCGGGTCCATCCCGACGCCTTCATCGGTGATCGCGATCTCCGAGACGCGGTCCCCGGCGCCGTCGTGCGCGAGGCCCAGCCGGATGCGGATGGCGGAGCCGGCCGGGCTGTACTTCACGGCGTTGTCCATCAGCGCCCAGAGGACCTGCTCCAGCCGATCCGTGTCGGCTACCACCAGGTGCGGTGGCCCCTCCTCCTCGACGACGAGCCGATGCTCGGTGGCGCGCAGCGCGTCCCAGGTGCGACGCACGACGGGCTCGACCCGGAAGACCTCCTGCACCGGGGTCAGTGCTCCGACCTCCAGCCGGGAAACCGCCAGCAGTTGTCCCACCATCCGCCGTAGCCGGTCGGCCTGCTGGGCAATCGTCTCGAGGTCCGCGCGCGCCGTCTCGTCAAGTCCCTTCGACTGCTGGACCTCGGAGGCCACCGCCCGGATGCTGGTCAATGGGGTCTGGAGGTCGTGGGTGATGCCGCGCAGGAAGTCGGTCTGGACGGTGGCCATCCGGTTCAGCTCCTCGGTCTGCACCCGCAGCCGGCTGTAGACGAGCGCGTGGTCGAGGGCGGTGGCGGCATGCTGGCCGATGAGCCCGAACAGGTTCAGGTCGGCCGGGGACGGGTCGGCCCGCCCCTCCCACGGGGCGAGCAGGATGGCTCGGAGCTCGTCGCCCGCGGCGACGTCGACCACCGTGAAGGCGCCCCATGGGCCACCGACCAGCCGTGCGTCGCGCGGGGCCGGGCCGCGCGCCTCGGCCGTGGCCGCCCAGCGATGCACCTCATCGAGGGTCCCCGGAGGTGAGTCAGGATTCGGACCGTAGACCCCGGCCTCCAGGTCGCGCGTCGCGGGGACGCGGAGGATGGCCAGGAGCCAGGTCGGGTCGCCGGTCACCTGCCGGGCGCCGGAGACCATGGCGTGCGCCACCGCGGTGGCGTCCTTGGAGATCGGCGCGACCCGTATCAGGTCGGCGAGGTCGGAGATCTGCCGGTTGCGATCCTCGAGCGTCGTCGCCAGCCGCCGCTGCGCGGCGGAGAGGCCATCGTCGGTGCTGGCCATTCCCCGTTCGGCGAGTGCGGCGAGGGAGCGGGCGTCGTTCGCCATCGGGCGGGCGGCGGCCACCGCGATCAGGGCCACCCACAGCAGGCCACCTGCTCCGAGCGTGAGCAGCGAGATCGGTGTCCCGACGCGCTCCAGCCAGGTTGGCTCCGCGATCGTCAGCAGGCCGAATGCGACCAGCGGTGGCAGCGCCGCCGCCAGCAGCACCGCCAGGAGTCGCAGCGACGGGCGGCCGATCCCCACCGCGCTACTCCCCCGCCGCGCGTTCGGAACCGGTGGTGGAGACGAGCCGGTAGCCGACGCCGCGCTCGGTGAGCAGGAAGCGTGGCCGGTCCGGGTCCACCTCCACCTTGCGTCGGAGGCGCCGGATCGTGACCCAGACGTACGAGGGATCCGCTCCGTCGGACTCGGACCAGACCCGATTGAGGATCGTGTCGGTCGCGACGGTGCGGTCCATCTGCGCGATCAGGACGTGCAGGAGGCGGACCTCGGTCGGCGTGAGCGGGAACGAGCCGCCGGCGCGCGTCACGCGGCGGCCGGTGAGATCGATCTGGAGGTCGCCGCCATCGAGCACCACCTGCGAGTGGCCGGTGGCGGACCGACGCAGGACGCGCTGCACCCGTGCGACCAGCTCATCGGGCTCGAAGGGCTTGGTGATGTAGTCCTCGGCGTAGTCCTCGAGGGCGCGGACCTTCGCCTCGGAGGCGTCCACCGCGGAGAGGACGATGATCGGCAGGTCGGCGATCCGCTTCACCCGCGCGCACAGCTCGAAGCCGTCCATGCCGGGCATCATCAGGTCAACGATGAGGAGCGACGGCCAGCGCTGCTCGAGCTGCTGGAGCGCCTGCGCGCCGGATGAGGCGGTCAGGACCTCGTAGCCCTCACGCGCCATGCGGCGCGCGAGGACGGCGAGGAGTGTTGGGTCGTCATCGACCAGCAGCAGCGCCGGCCGCAGCGCCGGCTGCATGCTAAATGCCAGGCCCGCCGATGACCGTGATGATGGCGGGACCGAGGATGACGATGAAGATCGTGGGGAAGATGCAGCCCACCATCGGGAAGAGCATCTTGACCGGGGCCTTCGCCGCGAGCTCCTCCGCGCGCTGGCGGCGCTCGATGCGGAGCTGCTGCGACTGGATCTGAAGGACCTTCGCGATCGGCACGCCGAGCTGCTCGGCCTGGATGATGGCGCCGATGAAGTTGGAGATCGGCTGAGCGTCAGCTCGCGCGACCACGTCGCGCAGCGCGTCGCGCCGGGTCCGCCCCATGCGAATCTCCGCCAGCGCCTGGCGGAACTCCATCACGAGCGGGCCCTCCATCTTCTCGACGACCTTGGCGAGCGCCGCATCGAACCCGAGGCCGGCCTCGACCGAGATCGTCAGCAGGTCGAGCGCGTCGGGAAGCTGGAGCACCATGCCGAAGGAGCGCTTCTTGGCCTTTCCACCCAGCCAGAACTCGGGGAGCATGTAGCCAAGCCCCGCGCCGGCAATCCCGAACAGGACTGCCAGCTGGACGCGTCCGGTCGCCAGCATGAGCAGGGCGACGGCCACGCCGACGACGATCGTGGAGAGGAGCTTGACGCCCATCCAGTCGGCCCCTCGCAGGCCTCCGGGATACCCCGCCTTCTCGAGCTTGGCGTCGGCACGGGCGATCAGCCCGCCCGAGTCGCCACGGCTCGCCATCCGCGAGAGTCGTTGCACCAGCGGGCGCAGGACGCGCTCGGCGAGCGGCTGCTGGAGCTCCATCTCCTCGAGGCTCTTCGGCTGCACCACAAGTTGTTCGAGACGCTGCTGGACGACATCCTTCCCCTGCCCACCCGAGAGACCCCAGGTGAGGAGGATGATGGCGAGGGCGGCCAGGCCGGCGATGATGAGGACGGTGGTAGGCATCGGTATCAGACCTTGATGTCAACGATTCGGCGGATGAACACGTAGCCGATGGCCATGCTGATCAACCCGACGATCAGGAAGATCACGCCCGTCGGCAGACCAAGGGTCACCGGCGGGTTGCGGAACAGCGAGGTGATGTAGCTCGGGCTCACCAGGAACAGGATCCCGGCCAGGCCGACGGGGAGCAGGGTGATGACGTACCCGCTATACCGCTGCATCGAGGTCAGCACCTTGATCTCACCGACGATCCGGATCCGCTCGCGAATGGTGAACGCGATGGAGTCGAGGACGGTGGCGAGGTTGCCACCCACCTGGCTCTGGATGTTGATGGCGGTGACCATCAGCTCGAGGTCCTCGGACTTCACGCGGCGGACGAGGTTGCCGAGCGCCGGCTGGAGCGCCACGCCCAGGCTCATCTCTCGCACCACCCGCTCGAATTCCTCGGAGATCGGCGGCTGCGCCTCGCGCGTCACCAGCTCCACGCCCTGGAGGAACGAGGAGCCGGCGCGGAGCGAGTTGGCCAGCAGGGTGATCGTGTTGGGCAGCTGCTCGCTGAAGGCTGCGAGCCGCTTGCGCTGCCGGAAGCCGATGTACCAGCGCGGGAAGTAGGCGCCGATGAGGAACACTGCGGCCAGCGCGACCACGTTGTGGAATCCCGGGACGATGAACCCGATGAGGTACGCGAAGGCCACGAAGACGAATGGCGACGCGATCCATGCGAAGAGGAATTCGGCCGGGCGCAGCTTCAGGTCCGCGCGGGCGATCTCGGTCGAGAGTCGGGTGGAGAGGTCCTGGCCCTCGATCACGCGCGAGAGGCCGGCGATGACGACCGAGTCGCGGTCGTCTCCCGAATCGCCCTCGTCCGTCTTGCCGCCGGCGTAGCGCTCGAGGCGCGACGCGACGCCGCCGGACCCCCCGCTCATGGCGATGCCCACCGCGATCACCAGGACGGCGAGCGCAGTGAGACCGGCAATCAGGAACGGCAACATGCCCATTGGTCGCGTGACTCCTCTTAGAAGGGCGAGCCGAAGACGTTCGGCGGCAGGTGAATCCCGGCCACTTCGAACTTCTCGACGAACTTGGGGCGAATCCCCGTAGGTCGCAGCCGGCCCTCGATCTTGCCCTCGACGACCGCGGTCTGTTCGAAGACGAAGATGTCCTGCATGACGATGACGTCGCCCTCCATCCCCTGGACCTCGGTGATGTTCACGATCTTGCGCGTTCCATCCTTGAGGCGGTTCTGGTGGACGATCAGGTCCACGGCCGACGCGATCTGCTCGCGGATGGCCTTCAGTGGCAGGTCCATGCCCGCCATGAGGACCATCGTCTCGAGACGCGAGAGCATGTCTCGCGGGGTGTTGGCGTGGCCGGTCGACATCGAGCCGTCATGGCCCGTGTTCATGGCCTGGAGCATGTCGAGCGCCTCGCCGGAACGGCACTCCCCGACCACGATGCGGTCGGGCCGCATGCGCAGGGCGTTGCGCACCAGCTCACGAATCGGAATGGCGCCCTTCCCCTCGATGTTCGACGGGCGTGCCTCGAGCGTGATCACGTGCTCCTGGCGGAGCTGGAGCTCGGCGGCGTCCTCGATGGTGACGATCCGCTCGTCGTCGGGGATGAAGGAGGAGAGGATGTTGAGCATGGTGGTCTTGCCCGAGCCGGTGCCGCCAGACACGAAGACGTTCAGGCGGGCCTTCACGCAGGCCTCCAGGAACTCGAACATGTCCGGGGTCGCGGTGCCGAAGCGGATCAGGTCCTCGACCGTGAATGGGGTGGCCGCGAACTTCCGGATGGTGAGCACCGGGCCGACCAGCGACAGCGGCGGGATGATGGCGTTCACGCGGGAGCCATCGGCCAGGCGGGCGTCGACCATGGGGCTCGACTCGTCGATGCGACGGCCGATGGGGGCGATGATGCGCTGGATGATCTTCATCACGTGCTCGTCGTTCTGGAAGGTGACGTTGGTCATCTCCAGGCGACCCTCACGCTCGATGTAGACCTGCTGCGGCCCGTTGACCATGACTTCAGTGATGGTCTCGTCGCGCAGGAGCGGCTCCAGCGGGCCGAGGCCCAGGATCTCGTCGGTGATCTGCTCGAGCATGCGCACCCGCTCGGCGCGGGTGAGGGCCAGACCCTCCTCGTCGGCGACCTTGCCGAACAGCTCCTCGATCTGGCGACGGACCTCGACCTGGTTGCTCAGGTCGAGCTTCGGGTCGAGCTCGTTGATGAGCCGGTTCTGGACGCGGTACTTCGCCTCGCGGAACGATTCGCGGGCGGGCATTGCTCCAAGGAACGGGCGCGACGTGGTGCCGGCGCCGCCTGGGCCCGATGGCGGGGGTGCTGGCTGTCCGCCGCCCGACGACGGAACGGGGGTCGTCTGTGGGGCAGCGGGAACCTGCGGCTCCCCCTCGCCGCCTGGACGCGCTCGCTCGATCCTCTTCAGCAATGACATCTGGTCAGTCCTTCCGCGTTATCGGCGCGCAAACAGTCCGCGCTTGTTGGGCTGGTCCTGGGCAGCTCCGGCGCCGTCGCCGGCGAGGGTTCGTGCGAGCTTGGTGACATCGCGCGAGAGAACGCTGTCCGGATGAGATACGACGAACGGAACCCCACGATTCACCGCCAGCACGGAGAGCCGTCCATCCGAGACGATCGTCCCGTCGATCGGGCGTCGTACGGAGGCCTCCACGTCGGCGATTCTGATTCCCTGCGCCGCGTCGGCCCGGTTGATGACGAGCCTGATCTTGGTGCGGGCGTATTCGAGCTGCTCGGCGACCTCCAGGAAGAGGCGCACGTTCTTGATCGTGGTGATCTCGAGCGCGGTCAGCACCAGGATCGAGTCGGCCGCGTCCATGACCGCCAGGGAGAGGTCGCTCAGCCCTGAGGGCAGGTCGATCACGACGTATTCGTGGCCGATGCGCAGGTGCTCGATGATCAGGCGCAGGTAGTGCGGTGTGACGAGGTCGGCGCCCTCGGGGGAGGGTGGCGCCAGGAGGACCCGGATCCCGGTCGAGTGGTCGATCACGCAGGAGTCGATGATGTCGCCGTCCGGCTCGCCGGTCTCGACCGCGTCGGCGATCGAGCGGTCCTTGGGATTCAGGTTGAGGAGGACGCCGACATCTCCGAACTGGAGGTTGGCATCCACGAGGCAGACCCGCGCCCCCGACTCCTGGTGCAGCGCGACTGCGAGGTTGGTGGCGATGGTGGTCCGGCCGGCTCCGCCCTTGGGTGAGAAGACGGCAATCACCTGGTGGTCGCCGCCGTCGGTCGGGGTGGCCGGCGCCGGGACCGCGGGCAGGGAGGACTCGAACTGCGTCCGTCGGGCGAGCTCTCGCTCGAAGACGGTGCGGATGCTGGCCGAGAACTCATCGCCGCTGAACGGCTTGACAAGGAACTCGCGGGCGCCCGCGGAGATCGCCCGCTTCAGCTGATCGGCCTCGCCGTGGACGCTCATCATGATGATCGGGCAGCTGGGGAGCCGCTGCGAGATGATCTCGGCAGCGGCCACGCCATCCATCCCCGGCATGTTGATGTCCATGACGATGACGTCCGGACGCAGCTCCATGGCGACCTTGATCGCTTCCTCACCCGTCCCGGCCGTGCCGGCCACGTCGAGATCCCGCTCGAGGCCGAGAAGCCTCGAGAGGTGATCCCGCGTCTCCGGGATGTCGTCGACGATGAGAACCTTGATCACTGTCTAACCCCTGGGTTGCTGCGATGCCGTGGGCTCAACCCGCTTACGGAGCGGGCGGGAGCTCGATCTGGATGATGTCCGGGATCGGGATGCCGAATCGCTCGACGAGGATCTTGAAGGTGATACCCGTCGTGTCCTCCTGGACCGTGTCACCCACCGAGCGAAGGGTCGCGGTGAGCGGGCCGAGGACGCTCTGGTCGTTCTGCGCGAACTTGATGACTTCCGCGTCGGCATCGGTGCCGGCGAAGATGATCACCACGCTCTCGATGGGAGGCGGGGCGGCGTTGCTGCCGCCGGGCACGGGCGTCGCGGCAGGGTCGGCGACCGACCGGATCTTGGTCGCGCTCACGTACAGGACGCGCTTGTCCTGCAACAGGGTCTTCACCGTCGGCGCGTTCTCGAGGCCGGTGATCGGCTCGAAGCGCGGGTTCTCAGGGTTGGAGTCGATGGTGGGCTGCAGCACCTGCACCTCGCCACGGAAGAGGATGTCGATGTGGTCGCCCGGCTGGATCAGGAAGTCGAGGCCGGTGACCCGCTCCACCTGGAAGGCGATCGCCTTCTCACCCGCCTCGAGGCAGGCAGTGATGCAGTAGTTGGCGAGCCCGCCGATTCCGACGGCCTCCTTGCTCACCTG
>Ga0209974_10000333_pt1 | contig 15455 bp, 17 predicted proteins | sample InoplaM3SPM_FD_187592 | JGI IMG/M metagenome (GOLD analysis project Ga0209974, IMG submission 187592) | Arabidopsis thaliana rhizosphere microbial communities from the Joint Genome Institute, USA, that affect carbon cycling - Inoculated... | ecosystem: Host-associated > Plants > Roots >...
TTCGAGAGCTTTAAACGTTTAAAAAGTATTCCATCAATGTCTGATCCATATTTAAATGACGGAATTAAACTTGCATAAAATAGAGAAAAAAATTCTACTTTCACTTGTAAAACATGATAAAATTGATATTGATGCATTAGCATCAAACACAGACCTTTCAATGGATAATGTAAGACGTGGAATTGAATGGTTAAAGTATAAAGGATTGGTGTCGGTGTCCATCAACAAAGATTCAATTGTTCAACTAGTATCAGAAGAATCAAAAGATGATTCTTCAAATAATAAGACACAGAATTCAGTCAGTTTAACATTACCAGAAAGAAGAATAGTTGACTCTATAGGGAGTAAAGGCAAAAAAAATGTTACAATTGGTGATCTTGCCAAAATTTCAAACTTATCAAATATTGAATTTGGAGTTGGAATAAAGAATGCTCTTCGAAATGGCTGGTTGACAAAAGCTGCAGATTCTTTGAGTCTAACAGAAAATTCAGAAAAACTTTCAGACGAGGAGACTCTTTTGGATAGGATCTCAAAACAAAAGAGGATGAAACTTTCAGAGTTAAATGATCAGGAATTGCAAGGATTTAGTCTTTTAAAAAAACGTCCAGGATATCTAAGAGAAACTATTGAAAAGTCTTTTAATATCTCTCTAACTAGTGAAGGAAAAAAAGTAGTACCGACCATTAATAAGGATGAACAAGAAGGAATAGGTACAATCACAGCTGAAATATTAAATAGTGGAAAATGGAAAAATGAAAAATTTACAGAAATAGATGTATCTTCTCCGGTTCGTTCTTACAGCATAGGAAGGACTCATCCACTTACAGATATTATTAATGAAATTAGAGAAATTTTTGTATCAATGGGATTTTCTGAAATTGAAGGCTCAACTATTCAATCATGTTTTTGGAATTTTGATGTCCTATTTACACCACAAGATCATCCTGCAAGGGATATGCAAGATACATTCTATATATCAGACTTGACTGATGAAAACATAGATCCCGTTATTAGTAAAAAGGTATCAAACTTTCACACGAAAGAATGGAATTATGATTGGGACATTGAAAAATCAAAACAAACCGTTCTCCGGACGCATACAACTCCGGTTACTGTAAAATACCTTTCAGAAAACAAGTTGAGTGAAGGAAGAATTTTTTCAATAGGACGAGTTTTCAGAAATGAAAAAATGTCTTATAAACATCTAATGGAATTTCATCAGATAGAGGGAGTAGTAATTGGTGAAATGGTAAACTTGAGAGATTTAATGGGTCTTCAGAAGCAATTTTATTCAAAGCTTGGATTGGACAAAGTAAAGTTTTGGCCTACATATTTTCCATATACAGAACCATCTTTACAATCAATGGTCTATATAGATAAACTTGGAAAGTGGATTGAATTATTTGGTATGGGAATGTTTCGGCCTGAGGTAACTCAATCAGTTGGAATAACAAATAATGTACTTGCTTGGGGAGGAGGACTTGAACGAATTGCAATGATAAGATATGGATTAGATGATGTTCGAGAACTTTATGATAATAAGCTATCGTGGTTAAGGAAGCAACCAATATGCCAGTTGTAGAATTCCCGATAGAGGACATCAAGAGGATTTTTTCTGATTACGATGTAGAATATATCTTAAACATGCTGCCATTTATAGGACTGGATTTAGAGCACCAAGATGATAAAAGTATTAGATTAGAATACAGTCCAAATCGTCCAGATTTTTCTACTTTTTATGGAATTTCCAGGGCCCTCAAAGGATTGCTAGGAAAGGAAATGGGAATACCAAAATTTGAAGTATATGAGAATAATAAGAATTTCATCAATGTGGACCCTTCTGTTTCAGAGATTCGACCCTTCATTGTAGGGATAGTAGCTAAAGATCATAAATTAAGTAACAATACCATTAAGCAAATTGTTTCTATGCAAGAAGATCTTCATAATGGACTAGGAAGAAAAAGGTCAAAGGCATCGATTGGATTTCACAATTTGGATAATGTAGATTTTCCATTGGAGTATACAATAGTAGAGAATCAGAGTTTTATTCCTCTTGATCATTCTTCAAAATTAGCATTAACTGAAATACTGTCCAAAACTGAGCAGGGAAGGAAATTTGGAAAGTTGTTAAAAGAATCTCGATATCCTGTGTTAAAGGATTCCAAGGGAAATGTGATATCTTTCCCTCCCATAATTAATAGTGAATCAACAAGAATCAAGGATGGAGTTAATAATTTATTCGTGGAAGTGACTGGTATTGACAAGAAAGCAGTTTACAATGTCTTGGATAATATTATTGTTACATTGGCAGATATTGGATTTAAGTTAGAATCCGTGATTAGGCAACAAGGTGATTCTCAGGATACCTTTAACGCAAACTTGAATACTACTTTATCGAACATCAAAACAGATTACATCAACAAGGCACTTGGTCTGACATTATCAACCGAAGAATTGATAGGGTGTCTTCAAAAAAGTAGATTGGATGCAACATCTAATGACTCAAATAGTATTAATTGTGTGATTCCAAGCTATAGAATCGATATTTTTGGTCCAATTGATATTGTTGAGGAAGTAGCAATCGGTTATGGGCTTTATAATATAGAACCTTCCTTACCAGAATCCAGACTTTATGGTAACAAGAGTAGGCAAAATTATTTTTTTGACAAGATTCGACAGGCAATGATTGGTATGGGATTAATTGAAAATATCAACTTCATTTTAACTAATAAAGACACTCATTTCAAGAAAATGAATCTAGATAAACCGAATTTTTTTACAGTAAACGAGTCAAAGAGTGATGAACATGATATCTTGCGACAGTCACTATTACCATCCTTACTATTTTCATTGTCGAAAAATATACATGAAGAATATCCACAAAAACTATTTGAAATCGGACCAATTTTCGGCCGTGAAAAAGTAAATTTTGAAAAGTGGAGTTTGTCTTGCGTTAACGCATTTAATGGAGTAACATTTAGCGAAATTAGGGCAATTCTGCAGACACTTATGGAAGTTTGCTTTAATGCCAAATTTGAAACAAGACAATCAGAAAACTTATCGTTTGTTAAGGGTAGGAGCGCGGATATTATCTACAATGGGAATGTAATTGGACAGATAGGAGAAATTTCGCCTTTACTAATAGATAGTTTTAAAATAAAAATGCCTGTTGCCGCGTTCGAGTTGGACCTCACAGAATTTCTACGAATTTGACCAGAATATTTATAATGAGACAAACTGATGCTATTATTACTTGGTCAATGACTAAATTTACGAAGTATATGCTATCTTTTTATATTGACAGTTCTAAATTAACTACATGAGCATAGAACTGTTCAGACAGTCAATAAAAAGTGAGCACACAAGACGCTGTTATGATTACTATCTCAAAAAATATGGTGAAGACAAATTATCAATAACAGACCCAAAGATAGTCGAAAATCAAATCATAAATTTTATTTTAGACCAAAAACAACAGGGTAAGAAATTTTATGCTATCTCAAATTATGTTAATTGTGTTATATCCTTTTACAAAATTAATGACGTGCTTGTGAATACCAAGAAGATTACCCGATTCATGCCCGAGCGACGTCGAGCAAAAACTGACAGAAGTTACACTCACGACGAAATAGGAAAAATGCTAGAAATTGCGGATGAACGCATGAGATCTGTTATTCTGGTTTTGGCTTCTTCTGGAATGAGAATAGGGGCGTTACCATTGATCCGGTTAAGAAATCTAAAAGACAATAGGATGACAGTTTATGAGACTTTTGGCGAAGAATACTTAACTTTCATTTCTCCTGAATGCAAGAAAGCAGTTGAAAATTATCTAGGTATGCGCTCTCGTTACGGAGAAACACTAACTGAGAACTCCCTTTTAATAAGAGAACAGTTTGATATTCGGGATCAGTTCCAAATTAAAAAGCCTAAACAAATAAGCCGAGACGCAATTCAATGGATGATTAAGGATATTGTAAAAAGATCTGGGGTCGGAAAGGACGTCATGTTAGCTCATGGCTTCCGCAAATTCTTTACTACACAACTAATTAACTCAAACGTAAATCCAGAGATCAGGGAAATGCTACTTGGTCATAAAATAGGATTGGCTTCAAGTTATTACAAACCGACAACGGATGAAATGATGTCGGAATATGAAAAAGCGATTGACAACCTGACGATCGATCCTGCTAATAGGTTACAAAGAAAAGTTGAAACGCTTACAATAGAAAAATCTAGATTAGATATTCTTGAGGCCAAGTACCAACAGTTAGAACTGCGAACAAGAAAATCTCGAAATTGAATAATGTTTAGAGCTAAGATATGCAATATATTATCTCATGAATAAATCTATGATAACCATCCTTCTTCAAGTAAAGGAGGATCATTTTCTTGGGATCAGTTCTGCAATCTGTCATTAAAGCAACTAGGAGAAATACAATCACAGGGATATTACGTCGGTGATAAAAATACATTAAGAGATAAGAGCGGTATAATGGTTGAGTATAATCGTTCAACATGTAAAGTCTCAGCGATACCATGAATTTCTTTGACCTTATAATTATAGCATTCCTGGAATCGAAATAAATGATTATGGCCAAACTAGTACAACCCAAATGTCTAAGTCTGAACCTACGATCGAAGATATTAAAATAACAAAAAAGGATTTGGACGAAATAAAGTCACTTTTGAAAAGCAGCGGTTCCACCACTGAATCTAAAAACAGAATTATTAAAAAGTACGCAGGTGGCGTGTGTGTGAGTTGTGGAAATGTTCCTCACAAAATGCTCATTCATGATGCGGATGGAGCTAAAGTTATCGAAAGATATTGCAATAAATGTTTCCAGAAATGGAAAAGACATAATTGATTATAGTGGGTTCAATGGCATGAGAACAAGAAAAAAAGTCATCCAAATACTTCCTGGATATGATACTAAAGATAATGAACCAATTTCATACTGTCCTCATGGCTTAACTTTGGAATACATGAAAGAGTCGGACCTAGAACCTGAAACCCAACGAACCGTTACGAGAGAAGGATGGAGATATCAAAAGAGTAATTAGAATGGGACATACTGTTGAAATTAAAAAAGATAGTGGATGAGCACAGGGAAGAACAGTTTAAAACCTATGCCCATCCTGATCAAATGTACAACTAGTGGCCCTTGCCTCAAATAAGTCTCCGAAAATAAATGAATATTTTCTATCCTTATCTTGTGGCCTGGGTTAGATATTTTATAACCAACAAAATATAAAAAAGTTAAAACTGATGGGCCCTAGAACTCTTGAAGATACGGGCCCACCAGGAATGAAAGTGGTGTTACGAATTTACGGTTTTATTTTCAACAAAAAATCGATATAAATATTTTACTTTTCTTTCACGAGTCAGGAAGAAATATTAAATACATATTTTTTTTGATTGGTTCATGCCACGTCATAAATTAAATAAACGAATCTTTTCTAGGATACAAAATTCAATCCGCGAATATTTTGATTCATCATATCATAAATCTCCGAGTGAGCAAGAATATTTCCAAATGATTGTCGAAAAGCAAATTGTCGCATGTTTTAAATGCAGATCGGAAATACGAATAGGTGATGAATATGAAACTAATCATAAATTTGGTCGTGGAAATAGCCGTAGGTACTATCATGTAAAATGTTATGCTTCGTTGTTTCAATGATAATATTCTTGGAATAAGATACAGTTGACCAAGCAATCCTTTTATAAAATATACTAAAGATATTATACATGATATCGAACTTTGAATGCCTCGCATGTGGGCATAAAAGAAAAGATCATAATTCTGGAGAACAATCACGATGTCACAAATCTAAATGTCCATGTCTAAAGTTTAAGCCGACCATATTAGAAGGAAGTTGAGCCTAATTTTATTTATAATATAAGGTTTTGAGAAAATTTCCAATGTTAGAACAATGGTGTTAAGAAATTTTAATAAAAGTGCATTGCGATCTTAAATTATTCATATGACTGTTCCTAATACGGGTACTATTAGCCAATCATTTCTTATCAACCAAAGTCTTTTTTTTATATACTAAAGTCTTCAACTCGGATGTCATAAGGCTTACGGCCAACAGTAAACCCTCTTTGTAAGACTCATCTGTTTTTAATTTTTTTAATTCGTTAGCAGTAGTCTTGGGAAGATGCTTTCCTTAGTAACTATGTTAAAGGCTATTTCCAGAAGAATAAAACTATTTAATCTCTATTCAAAGAGTCATTAATTTTTCATATTCTCTAAGCAATTCTCTTGGCCCGTGCCGACAAATTTCTTCCTTGATGTGTTTATCCAACAAATCAAGTAGCTTAGCAACCTTATCGATACTTTTTTTGGTTGTCATCTTGGAGCTATGCTTAGGACAATAAAGTTGATAAAAGCTTTAGGTATCGGTATATTCGGGCAGAATCGTATTCGCGCAGTCGAAGTAAGAACTAATGGATTCAACTTAGATATTTGCCGAACCCATCAGGGTGAATAAACTGTAAGTCTTATGAAATATAAAAAATAAAAGTGTTATACGTCGAGTTTACTCACTGCCGTTGCTATTATTACCACTTATTCCTTGCTTTATCTCCCCGGTTAGATTACTAAATACACCTGCAGCGCCGGCACCAATTTTTTGGGCAGCTTCGCCAGTTTTATTTAGTATACTACCTCCAACCTCAGTAGCATTTTTTCCAAATTCTGCTAAAGCTTCGCCTGTTTTGTTAATTGCGGCCGAAGCGTTTTGCCCTGCCTCCGAAGCAGTTTGGTTAGCAGAGGCAGTCATATTGCCAAGAGCATTTGATGCATTTTGTGCTAATTCTGTTCTATTGACTGCTGAAGTATTTTCTCCTAAGGCATTTGTGGTCGCGTTCTGAGCATTCAAATTACTTGTCAATGCGGTCATGGTGAGCATCAGCGTCATAACTCCAATCGTGATAATTACTTTATTCATTAACTCCGAGCTATCCCAGCTTTATTTAAGTATTATAGATTCGCAGAAAAGACGAATTCAATAAACTGATTAGATTCTCTATTCAGTTGTAAATAACAAGTTCAAAAGAATGAAACCCAATGCTGTGTTGCAATTGTGTGTCCGAGTTCGGTAGAATTCATGTGGCATTCGACACTAGTTGGACGTTAATTGCTATCTTTTATCGCTTTGACTATAAAGCGTAATGAAATTTAATTATTCCTTGACCACTTTCCAAGTAGGATGTATTTCATGCCATCCCTTTGGTTTATCAGTGACCCATGCTCCCCATATGTGAACATGGTCACCTTCCTTTGGAAGGAGTACTCCGCTCTTGCCCTGATCTGATGGCACTATTTCTACTATTAAGTAACCATCGGTCTTGTCGTTATTCTTTTCATTTAATAGATACTTGTATTTGTTCTCAACGTTTAATAGAAATTTATAATCGCCGTCATTCATTTTTTTGGTGTGGACAACTTCACCTACTGCCTCTTGACATTCAGTTAGGACTTTTAGATCCTCCTCATTGGAAGCGCCTTCAAGAACATTCCCGTCTTTGCAGTCTTGGTCATTTTCGGACTTGTGCTCCCTGATTGCGAATTGATCTTGTTGTTCTACTTCCTTTTGTTCGTCTGGTGGTAATGGTTGGTCCTCATCTTCCTCTTCCGACAACGCCTCCTCAAATCTGTCCCTTAATTCTTGTAATTTTGCCTGAAATCTGTCCCTTGAATCTGAGTTATCTGTTTCTTCATCCTCTTCTGTTTCGCTGTCATCGCTTTCTCGTGCCAGTGTGTCTCCATCTTCATCACAGAGTTCATCCCTCAATTTTTCGGATAAAGCATTGGACGAAAAAGGACTATCGGAATCAAAATCACAAAAATCACTATTTGAAAATAGATCTCTCACATTGGAATCAGATTCTCCAAGATCGGGAATTATCGATTGCCCCCGAATTGGATCACTCTGAAAACTATTTAATATAATTGTCACCAGCAGTAATCCCAGGACCGTGATTGCAGAAGCGTAACTTAACCTTGAACGGTTTTGAACATTTATTCCCACGATAAAGTATCGATATACATCATATAAAAATCGTCCATATCCGAGAATCCTTAGTTTTAAAATTAGCAGGATAATAAGATATTGATTTCAAAGGGCGGCACCTGGCTTTTTCTGATTCTTTTAGGCTTCAAGCCCACTACTATCGTCTTTAGTTTCACTCATTGTTAAAGAAGACACTACAACAAAGATAGGAAGGTGTCAAAAGGATCACGCATTCTATCGCGGAAAAATAAAAAAAAAGAAAGGATTACTCTGAAGCGGCATTAGTTTTCGCAAGTTTCGTACATAAAGCTAAATGTCGCTTTTCTTCTTTTAGGATCGCTCTAACTTTTGTTCCAAATTTTTTATTCTTTACATCCTTTGCTACACTTGCGAGGACTTCATAATGAGTAACTTCGCCGCCTTCTGCAATACATAGGAATTCCAGTGCCTCTTGACTATCTGGTTGATCTCCTAAATAGGTCTCCATTATATTTGAGGCCTTTTGAGCCGTTTCTTCGGCTTTATCTTCGATTGTCTGTATATCGAAGCCTTCGCTTCCTGCGAGATCTCCCATTAAATCACGCATTTCTTCTTCTTGCTGACGAGCCTCCTTCTTCATGCTCGATAACTTCTTTATATGTTCAGGTTTCAATAGACCTCTTGAATCCAACTCATCAACTGCCTTTTGTGCTGCTTTTTCGAGCCCTAAAGCTTCACCAATTTTTTCTTGTATCATTTCTTGGTCTGCCATACTATTTCATGATACACATTAAACTTAATATAATAACTCACTTAGGTGTATCAAAACATACCCCGAAAGATTTTTCTGAGTGGATGTTAGGTCATGCTGCTGGCTAGACGTATTGGAACATCGAAGAAGATGAATCTAAGGAATTATACCTCAGATGTATAAAATTTCTAACGTTTCTGGACTACGAAACAGTTGAGGTTGTGGGTGCGGATTTTGAATCAAAGTTGCAGGAAAGAGATCAGGAAATAGACCGTATTAAAAACTGGAACGGAGGAATTAAAAAGAATGTACTTGAAAGCAATATCAGGACATGTAGTAATGGAAGATGATTGGGATGAAAAACAGGGCAAGTTTATTCAAGGGGAGCATAGACGGAGATTGCTAAAACAAGAGAAGCAATAAAAATAACCTAATGTTGTTACACATATGTGGATTTAGATACTGACATATGCAATTGTGGCCACCTCAAATCGGATCATCAACATTTGATAAGCAGAGTTCGGCGATATCCTTGTCAAAAATGTACATGCGCAGATTTCAGAAAAAGTTAGTTATTTTACACCGCGAGGAAGGTTTGATATGTGTTCGAAACTCAGATGTAGACTTGTGTACCTTCATCTGAATCTTTCTTAAAAGAATAATATTCTTCCTGTTACCAAGTTAAGTAATGTTCGTATATTTTCTTTTTAATAATCGGTATTACTCATTCAAGCAGTTCTGACAGACGGCTGGTGTAATATTTATGACACCTTCGCTTCCACCAGCCAAATTTTTTAATCATTTTATATTTTATTGCATAATAATTAGCACTGGGGAACGGTCGGGCGTGACATCCCACAGTTCCGCTCGATTCCTGTTGTAGCTCAGGATTTGTCCAGAAAGCAATCTGACGAATGGTGGGACCCTTGCCATTAGGGGTTCTTCCAATTTTGTTCTATCTCACCAGTTGGGTTAGAACGTAAACTTTTATGCACCTCTCCAATTTGAAACTGTTAAAAGGTATTCTACACTTAACACTGAGTGCCCGGTACTGACGACCGTAAATTGACTTCATCGAGTTTCAGAAAGTTAAATCTGCTACTAATAGCAGTAATTATCTCGGTTGTTGCAATCATAATCGGAATTGGGATTTTTTATTTTGGCGAAAATATGGCTGAAGATACAAATATTCTGTCGCCAAATTGCTATATAATAAATGGAAAACAAATATGTCCTAGCCAATGAAATTATTTTATATTTCTAGCAATTGTTTTCCCTACTTAGATTCTACCGGTGGACTTCTCTTAGTAAAAGTTTTCACTACTTTTCTTCCATTTCACATATTAGGTATTGATTGATCAGTGATAACATATTATGAATTTCATCTTGGCATTATCAATTGTATTACTGGTGTTTGTGGCTTCGCTTCCACTTACACTTCAAGTCCCACCTATATCTGGTACGAATTTAACGTGTATTAATGGCAATAATACTAAATTAGGGAATCAATCCATCGATCTTAGTCTAATGAATGAAGAATATTTTAAAAATCTAAGCTCAGACAATTATCAATTAGCGCAAATCATATGTCCTGATACCTTAAATCACACTACAAACTAATCCATCCTTAGATGGTTATGCGGCATCGGACTATAATAAAATGATAAATCACATAGGCGTGATCATAAAAATTCATAAGGAACTATTGGTGGATAAGAACAATGCTAAAAACAAATCATTTGGCGAAATCACTTATCGTCGGAGTTCTTATCACTGCCATTCTTGTAACAAACATCAGCGTTTTTAGTAGAGTCAAAGCAGAATCAGGGGAAGGAAAAGATGTTTTTAAGGTAATTGTTACTCTATTTGGAATAACAAATTCGACAAAGGATGTCCTGACTTTGGTTAGCGTTGAGGATCAAACTAAGATAAAATTGTTCAATGCAGAAGACCCACAAAATCAAGGACAGGATAAAGTAAGTTACACAATGACTTTTCCAGGTATTAACGTAGCGGATGGTGATCCATATACGGTGTGTACTATGTCTACCGAAAATTTCAAACTCAAATGCGATGAAGGCAAGAATTCGCCTCTAAACAGACCTGAGTTCGTGGATATTGATGTTGGTAAAGGAACTACCACATCTTCTAAAGATAATAATAGCAAAGAGAAAGAAGACTGACCCACTTTACTCATCCTGCCACAATAAATTTTTTTTATTTTATTTTCCACCAAATTTCCTAGTCCTATTTCTACTTTGGAAGGTCACGTTGAAGATTATTTAGTAAAAAATACAAAGAATGCTTCAGTAAAGATTTGAGATTCTTGTTTAACTCATATAAAATATTTTGAGGCATAAAATTTATGGAAATTAATATTATATACTTAAGATGCGGCAAACTATAGTGCATATTATTATACTATCAGGATTATCCGTGAATAGGATTGTGACAAGCGGTGAACAATAAAAAAAATTTCTATTTGATATCTTTTATGTTTATATTAATGACCCTCGGGATGAGTCTGCAATATTCGTATGCCAGCACCGGTGAAGAGGACGAAGGCTCTGACAATGGTGAGTCTAACAGCCAAAACACACAAGAGGAATCTCAGAGCGAATCGGACGAAGAATCCAGAGAAGAGCCAGAGGAAACAACTAATGCTACAGTAACGAATCAAACTATACCAAAACCCAAGATGAAAACATCCGATGTATTACCAACTAATCCAAATTTAATTCAAACCTTAAATCAAACCGTTCCATCTGACAAGGCATCTCCTGCTGACATTGGTCCTCCTGCGTATCGAGTAAAAACAACATTTTACGGCATTAAAGTGCATAATGATCATGACGGACTCACTAGAGGTGACGGCGAATGGGACTTGGCTGCCTTTGTTCAAGGAATAAAAGTTCCTTTAACTGAAAAAAGTTGTAGGACAAGCTACATTACTAATGCTGGTAGCGTACCGCCTTGTGGATTAGGCGACATTGAAGGAGGCACATCTGCCATATTTGCTGATCTCGGAAAACCTCTTGACGCAGGGACTTCAGTTACCGTGGATTTGCCCCGGACAGTACCGCTTTCGATCTTTGTGACCGGTATTGAAGAGGATGATTGCGGTAGGGCCAAGTTTCCTGATGACAAAGAGCAACTAAAATTAATGCAACTTATGCGAGACGAACGACTAAATTGGATAGATCCTGTAAGATATTTTATAGATAATGTCCGAGCGATTGACAGCCATTATACTGTTACTCCTCTCAGCGATCCAGTATGTGGTTATAGTGACATAATAGCAGGATTTGACAAGTTAGGTAGCATAATTAGGTTCTACGAACCCGTTGATTACGGTAAAAGCGATGGGTGCATACAAGATAAGAGTGATAGTGGCGATTATACCATTTGTTATAGAATAACGGTAACTGCTTTGCAGTCATGCCCTGCAGCGTACATTCCAGAGATCCACACGTACTGTAAAAGGTAACACCTTAACATACAAACGATTTGATTCATAAAAACGATTGTCAGTAACATGGAAATGTTCAAGAGCCACAAATTAACTATTTATCTTGCCCAAACAACGGACCCTTCTTCTAAGTTAATTAGATTTTAAATCCTTGAAGCATATAGCGAATTACGAATTCTGGATTGGATCTTCTATCAGGTATGCAAGGATCAACAATAAGATTGGGGTAAGGAATATCTGGTTGGGCTAGGTTGAGATAGTTGTTCGGCCTGGTAACACAGGATTTAGATATTCTAGGGATATTAGGACTAAACTTTGGTATTTATAAAAACTAGATAAGATTATTAAAATAATCTTAAATAGTCTGTTGCCTTAGTTACTTAATAGTAACGGGTGGGCAAGGGTCGTATTTGTTCATCACTAATTCGGTTTTACCCATCAGTTGCTACCAATCTTATTATTAATTAAATTTTCGGTTAGAGAATTTGAGAGCAAAGTTGTTGTAGCGTTTCGGACGGATCAATCCGATGATTTTTCTTTTCTATTTATCGAATTTTACTTTCTTTAAATTATATTTGAATACGCTGAAAAAACCTTGAAGTGACTCGGGAATTAATGGAAGGTGAACTTCTACCGACTTGACTAAATCATCCCTTGATTTAGGGTCCTTTACAAAGAATTTCATAACTCTCTCATCAGGATAATACTCAAAATCGATTTTGTCCCTCTTATCATCGCCCATATCTTTGGCAGCAGTTTCTATGGACATGGTCCAGTGTTCGAGGTCATCAGGATCCTGAACAATTCTATCGAGAGTTTTAAGAATCTCTTCGAGAGTTCTATCCTTAATCTTGTCCTTAATCCCAAAAACCACGTGGAATATGCGTGGAACTACATGAAAAGTCTTTCATCTATGTGATTGCGAAATTGTCAATTAACAAAGACAGGTGGAGGGCCGTTTACTAATTCTAGCATTGCTTCTTCTAGTCTATGCATTTTTACTGGTTTGAGAAGCATCATTACTTTACTGTTGCTTAATAGAGGATCTTTTGATACTATATTCATAGCGCTTTCGTCACCGGTAACAAATAGGATGGGTGCGGTGGGGAGTGTTGTTAGGATTTCGACTGCCGCATCAATTCCGTTTTTTGCTCCTGGCAATCTGTAGTCTATTATGAAAACGTCTGGAGTGTTCGTGCGGACATCATCTCTTATATCGCTTGCATCCGTATACTTGGCAATAACCTGATGCCCTTTACTTGATAGGTAATCGTTGTATAGCGTTAGAATATCTTCTTCATCGTTCATTATCATTATTTTTAGTTTTTGCCCATTTGGTTGTGAGTCCACAATAAAGATTAACCAACATACTTTATACCACTTGGGGCATTTTCACCCTCCCATCTGCAAAATCAATTAATACTTAGTGGAAAATCCGAACATTGTCCGAACCATGCTTATCTACTTCCATTTGAATATCAGAATCTTGCTTTGCTTCATAATCTATCCTTTTAGATCTATATTTATGAACCCTTCTTCCATCTCTCTTCTCATTTCGTCAAATCCTTCAAATAGACTATTCCGCCGACCTAAAGGCCTATTGCCGAAGAATCGGTTAAACCAGTCGAAAGGCTCGATACTCATGTTAATATTTGGACAAAATAATATTTAAAAATATAAATCGTTACTCAAAACAAGAGTACCCTGTCGTAAATTGCAAACAAGTAAACTTTTTATATATCGCTTTTAGGATACCAACTACTTGACACCGACTGATAGGAAGTGTTTGTATATTGCAAACGAATTTGTTTGCAATTGTTCCCTCATATCTGAGTTTAACTTTCATATAGTTTATTGGGAAATATTATTTGAAAATTAGGCATCTTCTTCACTTACATAATCAATTTACAAAATCTGATATAGATGTCTGCTTGCTCTTCTTTACTTGATGTCGACCATCTAAGTTAAATCTAGCCTCAGAGTTCAATTCTCGATTTATTTTAGGAATATCTACACTCTCAAAAGATAATTTTGCCATACCCATATTCTGCCGAACGATATCAACAGTTCCCGGGCCATAGCCACCATAATGATTATTTGCGGCAACAATCCCTACTTTGACATCTTTTTCGTTTTGTTTTATTTCTTTCATCTTATTAGCCCAGTTACTGATCTCTTCAGTTCTATCAATCTGTAATTTGCCGAATTGATCATCAGATAACCTTCTATCTCCAATTAATCTGAGATATACAAAATCAGACGTTACTATGGTAGGGGTTTGTAATCTGTCCATCTGACTCCAGACCATGGCAATATTATTATTTTTAAAAAAGTTATATGCCAAATCACTAAACCAAGATGAATGTCTTACTTCAACCGCATATCTAAAATCTCCTTCAAAGAAAAAATCATGACTTCTGAAATCTTCCAATCCTTCTTTAAGCTTGTACGATGGCGGTAACTGAATTAGTAACGCTAACACCTTGTCTTTAAGCGGTTCCATTCTTTTGTAGAATAATTCTAAATCTCTTTCTACATTCTTGAATTTTTTATCATGTGTTATTATTTTTGGGAATTTTGCTGTAAATCTAAAATTATCAGGAGTTCTTTTATTCCAATTCTTAACCATTAGTTCACTAGGAATATTATAAAAAGTAGAATCAATCTCTACGTAATTGAAAATTTGAGAATAATATGGCAGCCATGCCCTATTCTCCATATTTTGAGGGTAGAAGGGACCCTGCCAAGAACTATAACTCCAACCGGAGCAGCCTACGTAGAATTGCAACTACAGTAGTCTTAAGACATTTTCAAATATAAATTGAGAATCTGGGATTGGATATTCTATCAAGTTTGTGTTAATGGCTAGAACTACACAATAATAAAAAAAGTTAAGGTAATAAGTTAATCTTCGTTACCTTCAGCAGTCACGTCTGCTGATTCCTCAGAAACCCCTTCACTAGCGTCCAAATTAGCCGTACTCTCCTCTGCTCCTGTTGTGCTGCCTTTAGAATAAATATGTCCTGTTAATTCACCATCTGGATGTTGGCTTGTCATTATGTTGACAAATGTTTGATTTGCGGCCATTGCGGATTGAAGAACAGACAGGTCTTTTCCATTCATTGATCCTCCAAGGTCTGAAGCAGAAAAGTTTCCTTTAATTGAAATTCCTCCGGCCCAGTTAGTCTTCTCGCCAGTCTTTAACAAGTCAACTATAGGATCGGCACTTTGTCCTAT
>Ga0209974_10000334_pt1 | contig 15449 bp, 17 predicted proteins | sample InoplaM3SPM_FD_187592 | JGI IMG/M metagenome (GOLD analysis project Ga0209974, IMG submission 187592) | Arabidopsis thaliana rhizosphere microbial communities from the Joint Genome Institute, USA, that affect carbon cycling - Inoculated... | ecosystem: Host-associated > Plants > Roots >...
AACACACCCGCGACAGCGATCGGGTGCTGCAGGGAGGGCTCGCCCGAGCGACGCCGCTGGCCTTCGTGCACTTTGGCTGAGAACTCGTAGGCCTTGCGCACGATGTTCAAGTCCGCTTCCGCGTTGTAACTCTTCACGCGGTCCAGCAGTTGATCAATGTCCCTGACCGTTTGGTTCACCATCAGGCGGTTCCCCGATCGCTGACGCGGAGATCGCGAATGCGCAGCTGAATCCTGTCATAGCCGTTCCAGTGATTGAACTCGGGCATGAATGCCAGATCGACCGGCGTGCCAGCGGGAATGCCGCGATCGATCAAAGATTTCATCCCAAAGCCGATGCTGTCGAAGGGCATCGATCGTCCTTGCCGAACCGTCATCTTCAAGTGCTTCTCTCCTACCGTCCGCGAATTCATCACTTCAAGTCCCTTGACCGCGAAGGTCGGCTCCGGATTTCCGGCACCGAACGGATGTAACGTCCCTATCTCTTTGATCAGCCTGGCCGTAATCTCGGATAATTGTACCTCTGCATCGACTTGCAATGTCGGAACGGTCATCCCTCCCCGATTCCACTCCGCCACAACGGCCGAAAACCGCTCGCGTAGGGTGTCGAGGTTCGATTCCCGCACGGTCACACCAGCAGCGCTCGGATGCCCACCGAAGGCCTCGAGGAGATCCCGGCAGACGACAAGTCCTTGATACAGATCGAATCCTCCCGTGGTCCGCGCCGATCCCTTGCCGACACCTGCTTCATCAATAGCGATGACGATCGCCGGCCGATGAAACTTTTCAACCAACCGAGCCGCCGCGATGCCCACGACCCCGACGTGCCACCGCCGGGAAGCCAGGACCAAGGCAGCCGGCAGTTCCTGATCTTTCAAGGATGCAACGGCTTCCGACATGAGTTCGGCCTCAATCTTTTGCCGCTCGCGATTGAACTGCTCCAACTGCTCGGCTAACTGCTGCGCCTCCGCTGGAGATTCGGTGGTCAGCAGCCGGACTCCCAACATCGCATGATCTAATCTGCCGGCGGCATTGAGTCTCGGGGCCAACTTGAATGCAATCGTCTCGGCTGTACACTCGCGCACCACCCCGGCGACCTGCTTCAACGCCCTGATGCCGCAACGAGCGCCACGCGAAATCTGCGAGAGACCCTCGCGTACAAAGCCGCGGTTTTCGTCATGCAATGGCACCACGTCAGCGATGGTGGCAAGCGCTACCAGATCCAGCAGCGATTCCAACGGAACAGCGGCCTCGCCGTACCGCAGCTGATAGGCCTGTGCGACTTTGTAGGCCAGCCCGGCGGAGCATAATCCAAGAAAGGGATACCGCGCATCCGCACGATGGGGATTCATGACGGCAATGGCGGGAGGCAGTTCCGGATCCGTTTGGTGATGGTCCGTCACGATCACATCCATGCCAAGCTGGGTGGCCAAGGCCACCTCGCGATGCGACGTGGTCCCGCAGTCCGAAGTGACGAGGAGTGAGATCCCCTCGTCATGCAGCCATTGAACCGCCCGCGCATTCAATCCGTAGCCCTCCCGCTTCCGATGAGGGATATAGGCCTTCACATTGGCGCCGAGCGATCGGAAAAAGGAGAGATACACAGCCGTCGCCGACATCCCGTCGACGTCATAATCACCGTAAAAACAGACCGGCTCATGAGCGACCACGGCTCGATGCAGCCGTTCTACCGCCTGGTCCATGTCAGGAATCAAGAAGGGATCGTGCGGAAGCTGGTGCGACATCCAGGTCGTTGCTTGATCCGGAGTGGTCACCCCGCGGGCCAGCAATAATGAGGCGGTCGCAGATGAAATCGAGAGAGCCTGCGCCAGGGCAGCGCGGTTGAACGGATTGATATCGCGGAAGACCCAGAGCTTGGACTTCATCCCACCTCGAAGAAGCCTGAGCCTCTCGACACATCTAAACCGCTGAGTTTTCAGCGCATAGAAGAATCGGGCCGGATACTATAAGCTCATTGGAGGTTTGTCAAACCAGCCGAGACGGAAAGATAGGAAAGGAGAACGAGGCAGGAAGAGTGAGGGAGAGCGAGCTACTCTCCCCCTTTTTGCACGTAGTTCTTGACGAATTCTTCGGCGTTTTTCTCGAGGACGTCGTCGATTTCGTCGACCAGCTTGTCGATGTCTTCTTTGAGCTTCTTGCCAGTCTCGACGACCTTTGGGTTGGCTTTGACTTCTTCTTTACCCTGCGGTTCCCGTCTGACCTCTTGCTTGCGTTCCTGTTTTTCCATCGCATACCTCCCAGATGGAATCGTGGATCCGCCCTTAGCCTAAGATCACGATACTCTAGGAGGTCTACACCGTCAAGCTTGGGCGCCGATCCGGCACCCGTGCCTAGTACTTTACCGAGTTGCCTGGTACCCCTTCGTCTACTTGACGATTAGCGAGACGATGAGCAGCGCCACAATATTAATCACCTTGATCATCGGGTTGACCGCGGGACCGGCCGTATCCTTATATGGATCGCCCACGGTGTCGCCGGTGACTGCCGCCTTATGCGTCTCACTGCCCTTTTTGCCCTGCTCTTCGATGAATTTCTTCGCATTGTCCCACGCGCCGCCCCCGCTCGTCATGGAGATGGCAACAAAGAGCCCCGTGACAATGCTCCCGACCAGCACCCCGCCGAGGGCCTGCGGCCCGAGTACCACTCCCACGATCACGGGCGACAGGACAGGGATCAAGCCGGGAACCATCATTTTTTGGATTGCGGCTTGTGTGACGATGTCCACGCAGGTGGCATAATCCGGCTTCCCCGTGCCTTCCATGATCCCCTTAATGGTGCGGAATTGCCGCCGGACTTCTTCAACGATCAATCCACCGGCTTCACCGACCGCCTTCATGCACAGGGCGCCGAAGATAAACGGCAACATGCCGCCCAGGAATAACCCCACCAGGACTTTGGGATTGGACAGGTCGAAGGCCGCCAAGGCTGCATTGTGCGCGGCCACTTCGCGAGAATACTCGGCGAACAGCACGACGGCCGCAAGACCGGCGGAGCCAATGGCATACCCCTTCGTCACCGCCTTGGTCGTATTGCCGACCGCATCGAGCGGATCGGTGATATCTCTGACCGCTTTGCCCAAATGCGACATTTCGGCAATGCCGCCGGCATTGTCCGTGATCGGTCCGAACGCATCGATCGCCACGACGATTCCGGCCATCGACAACATGGATACGGCCGCCACGGCTACGCCATAGAGTCCTCCGGATTCGACGCCACCGCAGATCCAAAAACTGCCGAGAATCGCCGAAGCGATGACCATGACAGGGGCCGCGGTCGCCTGCATGCCCACCGCGAGTCCGGCGATGATATTGGTCGCATGACCCGTCTCACTCGCTTTGGCAATATATTGCACCGGCGCATAACTTTTTGACGTGTAATAGTCGGTGATGAACACCAACGCCAAGGTCACGACGAGTCCGATCAAAGACGCGATGTAGTAATTCAGGCCGCTCACGCCACCCACACCCTCCATAACCTGCGTCGTCACCGGATAAAACGCAAGTGCCGCGATCCCGCCCGCCACGAACAGCCCTTTATACAGCGCCGGCATGATTCCCCCGCCTGGCCCCACCCGCACGAAGAAAATGCCGATGATCGTCGCAAAGATGGTCACGCCGCCCAACGCCAGCGGATAGAGGATCGGTGCGCTCGCTCCCTTGAACATCGTGTATGCCAACACCATCGCGGCGACGGTGGTGACGGCATAGGTCTCGAAGAGGTCGGCCGCCATGCCTGCACAATCGCCGACGTTGTCGCCGACGTTGTCGGCAATCACGGCCGGGTTGCGGGGATCGTCCTCCGGAATTCCCGCCTCCACCTTGCCGACCAGATCGGCCCCGACGTCGGCCGCCTTGGTGTAGATGCCGCCGCCGACACGGGCGAACACTGAAATCAGGCTGCCGCCGAATCCCAGACTCAGCAAGGCGTGTACAGCTTTCTCCTGCCCCGAAATTGATTGCGCGATCATGAAGAATCCCGTGATGGCGAGGAGCCCGAGCCCGATCAACAACAACCCCGTGACAGCGCCGCCGCGGAAGGCCACCGTCAAAGCGGCATTCATCCCCTGATGCGCCGCCTGCGCCGTACGCACGTTCGCACGCACCGCGATGATCATGCCGACGTAACCGGCAATCGCTGAGGCTCCGGCTCCGACCAGGAACCCCACCGCCGTCAAAATCCCGAACTTGTCCGAGAAGGCGCCGGCAGCGGCCAGCACCACGAACAACACTGCCGCCACAAGGCCGACGGTCTTGTACTGCCGATTCATGTAGGCACCGGCGCCTTCTTGAATGGCCTTGGCAATTTCCTGCATTTTGGCGTTCCCGGCGTCCAATCTGAACACCCACATCGCCAGATAAAGACCATAGCCAATGCCAGCACAGGCGGCAATCAATGCAAACGTTACAATGGCCGAATCACTCACTGGATGTCCTCCTCCAAGGTTACGCAGTCTGTCGTCACAACCATTCCCTTTGTGCTCACCATAGGACACACTTCATGGGATCTGGGGAGAACCGAAGGTGGTGCAGAATGGCTGAGGCGACTGCATGAAAAACGCGCCATTCTATACAGATGGCGTGGGGGGATCAAGGTGTAAAAGTATCAGACCCCCGCCAATGCTCAGGGGAGGCCTCTAGGGTGAACGCCCAGCTTGCCAAAGAAAATGAAATCGCTATAATAGCGCCGCAGATGACAGGCAAAACCCTAGTTCATACCTCGATCCGACCCTTGCTTCACCCCTCAATTTGGATGGTTTTCGGATTGGTTTCCCTGCTGTCTACCCCGGTACCAGCGGCAGCGGAGTTGCTCGAAGTGGCCGACGTGATCGCACGACCCCAGCATTACGATCGAAAAGAAGTGGTGGTCATGGGACAGGTCAGCGGGGTCCAGGCGATAACCGACAAGCAAGGCCACCCGGCCTTCCAGTTTTTATTAAAAGATAACGTTGGCACCATAAAAGTAATCAGCCACCGAGAAGTACAAGACGGTGATCAAATCATCGTCGAAGGTACGTTCACCCGCCGCCGCCAAGGCGGGCGCCTCGCGGTCTACAACGAAGTGAATGCGATCGTGATCCGCCCTCTCAACGAGTTTGACGCAGACCTCGTAGGATAGTCTCACCGCTTCTCTCATTTCCTAGGCGGTTTACTAGTACACTCTCCGGGTATCCCGTAGGACAGTGTGTGGAGGGAGATGTCGTGCGCCGTCTCAAGGCGTACGTGTGACACTCACACCACAAGGAGGATTCCAATGAAGTCGATCATGCTGTCATTTCTCGCGGCCGGGCTACTCTGCTTCGGCATAAGCGTCGCGCAAGCGGCCAATCCGATGTCAGAGAAAGAAGCCTCGCCCACGCTCAAAGAGCGCATCACCAAGGATACGGTCAAGGGTACCTTGATGAAGACGGAAGGCGAGTACTACTGGATCAAGGACACTGACGGAAAAGAAGTGAAGATTCACGTCGACAAGAGCACGAAGATGGACAAGGTCGTCGTGGGAGATATGGTCAAGGCGTATATCACTGACAAAGGCCACACCACCACACTGCAACGCGCTGATTAGCTTGTTTGCGACCAAGTAGTGATGACGCCGGCAACCCGCCGGCGTCTGCTCATCCGCACATGAATGTCTCACCGCGAAGGGAGGTGCGTGCATGGCACGCTACGGCAAGGCTGCCCAGAAATCGGTGAAGCGCACGATGCATAAGCGGAAAAAGGGAACACTGACCAGCGGCAAGAGCGGGAAGCGAGTGAAAAACCGCAAGCAGGCAATCGCTATCGGATTGTCGGAAGCCAGACGGAAAGGCGCCAAGGTTCCACGAAAGAAGGCGGCGTAGCTCTCACTGCCCATAAGCTGCCAGATTTGCACGGCCGTTCTCTGGCTTCCCAGGACGGCCGTTTTTTCTTTTCCCCCTAACTAGGCATCCCTCAAAAATGACTTGACGAATTGCAACGCCAGTTCGCCAAGTTTCGGCAGCGCGAGTCAGGGGACCTTCCCAGTTCATGAAGCGAACCGAATTGTACAAGCTGATTTCAGAATTCAGATAGATAAGGAGCGCCTCATGCCAAATACCAACGCCTCGTTTTCTCCACGCATGCGTAGCGATGAGCTCAAGGAGCAGATCGGAAAATTGGAAAGCCTGGACCACCGTACGCCTGTTCTCCCCACCCTGGATGGGTTCGATGCAGAGACCGAAGCGCTCTTGGGCCGGCTGTACGGGGAAAGTCACAAGTACCTCGAAGCCTACAAGTATGCGACTGTTGCGGAGAGCGAAGCGCTCGTCAACCTTCCCGAATCGGCACAAGAACCAATGGCCAAGGATCTACCTAAGACCGCCGTCCAACAGCGCCGCCAGGTCTTGCTTGGCATCCTCAGCGAAATGCAGGATATGGAAGCCAAAGAAGTAGCGATGCTGACGGGAGAGGACCGAGAAGACCCTCCCAGTATCTAGCTGTCCCGACCCTGCCGCCGCCCCTTGACCATAGGGAGCGCATGATTATGTCATCTCCGCGACATGGAGATTTCATGGAGATTTGTACCACGCTCGGGGAGGTCAACATGAACAACCTGCGCAAAGAAGTTCGTGAGCTCATTAGCATAAACGAAAGAATTCAGAGCGCGCTGTTGCACGGAGATCACATTACCGACGATGAAGCGACCCTGATCCGCCAGTGTGCGAGTGAGCTGCTGGAAAAGATCCCGCCTCCATCTCGAACCTGGGTAAAAGCCGGCCGAACGGAGGAGGGCGGTGAAGCGGTCGCAGGTAATCCGTAAGCCGCTCAGTCGAGCGACAAAAAAGGCAACTTCTGTACAAACATCGCATGCTACAGGCGTAAGGCTCCGAGACTGCACTCGACCACCCATCTGCCCTAACTTCAGATTTCCTGTCAATCTACGAGGTATCGCAGCGTCCGAAGCCCCCCTCTCCGAGTCGCGAGTGTCCCACGAACCAATGGCACCCCCCTTGCTTACCTATGGAATGGTTGATCCGCACAAGGAGGGGCAACATGAAGAAGGCTGCTGGATTCATCTTCATTGGAACGCTTGGCCTTATGTCACTGCTGATACAGGCCTGTGCTTCCCAGTCAGGTTCCGTCGGGGGCGATGAATTCGCTCAGGAACAGATTACTGAACCCATGATCAAACACATTCCTCCTCCGGAATACAGCATGAGCACTTCTCGGCGGCCGTCCCCACGAGCGGAGCTGTCAGCGGTAAATGCGACGGGTCTGCCGTTCGGCGCCTTGTCTGACGTGCTCTTTGATTTTGATCAGGCGGTGCTGCGGCGCGAGGCGCTCCCCTTGTTAGAAGCGAATACGCGACGCCTCATGCAGGACGGGGTCACGCGCTTATTGCTCGAGGGCCGTGGGGACGAAATCGGCACGTCGGCCTATAACATCGTGCTGGGCGAGCGCCGGGCGAGAAGCGTGAAGTCTTATTTGCAGGAGCGAGGCCTCTCTCTCCAGCTAAAGACGACAAGCTATGGCAAAGATCGTCCGCTCTGTTATCAACATACCGAAGACTGCATGCAAAAGAATCGCAGTGTTCACTTTTTGGTGAAAGACTAACCAGTCCGACAGGTTCTCACCACACGACAACGAAGACACAACAACACGAAGACAGATAAGAAGGCCCGCTTCCTGTGAAGCGGGCCTTTTTATTTTTGATGTGGGAACCTTTCCCGTCGCGCGATCTCAACCTACGTTCTCGTTGAGCAGATCTCGCCGCCAAGCCTGACGCACCGGCGATGATATTGAATTTCAGGCTTAGGGCTGATCCCGAGTTTCACCAAGAGCTGTCTGCCCCATGGCCTGCACTGGGGTATTGCCTTAGCCCTTGTTGGCTGGATCACCTGCATTGTTCAATACTTAGCCAGGAATATTCCTTGATATAAACCAAATCGATATCTAGGGAAGTTCCTAGTGGGAGCCACTTTCCAGCCAGCCTATGATTCCCGCCCAGTTGAGCGAACGACAATCACCGGAGGATCCCATGACCCGTCAATGCGCATGGTGTGCAACGTACCTCGATTTTGTCCAATCGGAAACCTGCGTGACGCATGGGATCTGTGAGAGTTGTGTCGAGCGGATCCGCCGGTCGATAGTGGAGGAACTCACACCCCCAACTGACGACAGGCTTATGGTGGACGCGCATCCCAGATCCGACCTTGCGCCTTCAATCAGCGCTTGATGACCGCACGCATCGCACTACAGACCAGCTTAATGCAACTCGCGGCCGAGTAAGTCTCGCTGAAACTGCTCCAACTGTTTAGTGAGGCGATCGAGTTCGGCACGAGTTTCCTCCAACCGGCTCTCTGCCGAGCTAACTTCGCGCTCCTCAAGGAATCCAAATTGGTGTTGCAGGCGCCGGCTTTCAACGACCAACATGTCGGTGAGATGGCGACCAAGTTCCTCGTCCCCTTGTGAGGTGTGTTTGATCTCGTCGTGGAGGGCAGTCTCTGCCTTGAGGATTCGAACAGCACGCCCAAGATCCTGGGTACGCTCAAACAATTCCTGCCTCAGTTGATCGGTCAGCGTTGCGAGACGCTGTGCGAGGAGCTTGTAAGAGATGATCAACCCGCCCAGTGCCAGAAAGGTGATCGTACCGAGCAGACGGTTGGTCAAGGCAATGGACGGCGGCATGAGTGGTGGAGAAAGTCGATAGCCCATAAAGATCAATACGATGCAGACGGACGCCACCACCAGCGGGCCATACAGATAGCGGATCCAATAGGTCAGTCCCAACGGCACCACATAGAGGAGCCACGGCGTGACGCCAAGTCCGATGTGAATATCGATCGCAAAGATGATGGCGAGGAGAACCGCTATCCCTAATAACAGACCGAGCTGTTGAGATTTCATCTTCTATTGGGACTCAGTCGCCACACACTCATTGAGCGCCTCCTGTAGCAATGCCTGGCGCGTAATCGCCAGTCCGCAGCTCGGACAGGTCAAGAACCCGCCATTGGCGACCAGTGCCGTGTCCTTGCATTGAGGGCATGCCGGTGTGCCAAGTACGCAGGAAGGACGAATCGTGGTAGGCAATATAGCCATACAGCCGCCTTTCACTGAGTGAATCGCGAGACGTCGGCCGAAGAAACCGGAAAGATGCAGGATGAATGAGGATGAGAACGGGCCAGAAAATTTTTTCTATTCTACAGATTTCGGAAAGTTTGTAAAGGCGAAAAGGTGAGGAATGACACGCATATCACTCCTGTGCTCCCCAGAGTGCGCACACGGGATTCATCGGGTTTGAAAACTGAGGGAGGTGCTCCCTCCAGCGGCGCAGTGGGAGCGGTATGCGCGTCATTCCTCTAAGGGGATAGCACGTAAGCTATTTCATTGGGCCCGGGCTCGGTGCATGCGCGCAGGAGATCAATTAGCCCGCCATCGTTGGGGAGGCAATCGGCCGGATGGCCTGAAAAATGATCGCAGAAGGTCGGGAAGGTGAGGAAGTCAGAAACAGATGACTGTCATCGTGATCCCCAATTTGGCTTGAAAATAAAAAGAGCCCACTTTCTTACGAAAGCGGGCTCCCACCTCGGATTTTGGCAATGTTTCCATTGCCGTCTTCTCAAGTAATCTCAGCCTAGCATCGGTCCACAGAAAAGGGGGCTGGTAAAATGACCAGCTACGCCTATTAAAACCTCTAGGGCTTAGTCCTGGCCTACCTCGTAGTTCAGCGTGACGGTTGCCTCGATCTTTATTTCGCCCGCGAAGACAGGCGTTTCCTCGCTGCCCTCCTCCATCATCATGGACCGGGCCAGTTTCGGCAGGGGACGCACGAGATGACTGTCCTCGGTGGCGCTCATCAGTCTGATTAGTTTCACCTTCAAGGACTCGCTTAAAACGGTGGCTTTCTCATGCGCCATGACCGCCGCCCGCTTGAGGGCACTCAGTTTCGCCTGCTGTTCGTCGCGAAGTGCCCAGTGCAACGCTTGAAAACGATTGGCACCTGCCGCCAATGACTCCTCGATTACCGCCCCCACCTTCTCAAGATTCCGCACTTCGACCGTAAGGCTGTTGCTGACGATGTACGCAATGATCTCAGGGGCCGCCGGCGGTGCGTCGGCCGTGCGTTTAGGAGGTGGTTTGTACTGCGGCGACACCGTGAACGAGGCCGTCTGCATCCGTTCCTGATCGATCTGCAGTCCACGTAGTCGTTCCACGACCTTGTTCATCGCCTGGCGGTTCTGGCGCTGGGCTTCCCCAACGGACTTGCCTACCGTCTCCACCCCAACCGTGACGAACGCCGTATCGGGAGCCAGCGCGATTTGACCGTGCCCGGAAACCGTAATAGACGGTTTTTCCGCCGTCTCGTCATGGGCATAAACGATGACTGGAACGACCAGCAATGCCGTCAGTAATGACACAACCACCATAGTACCCCTCGCTTTCATGGAATCACTCGCCGGCGACGACAGCTTCCTGGCGGCCCGTAGCAGTTGAGTGTCAGGAAGTGGTCCATTATGATGGCAGCTCATCCACCTCTTCCATCAAGGCGCCAGCACACCTCAATGTGCGGAAAGGCGACCAAAACATTCCCCGCGGCACGCCGGGATCCCATTGGCAGGACCGGCAGTCTGCACTCACACGTGAAGTGACCGTCTATGTCCGAAGCATCCACTTGAGCAAACTACTGTACGGACAATTAAGGAGGGTTGCAATGTCTCGTGACCGGCACATGCGGATGCCCGAATCCTCGAGCCGGCCCTCTGCTCGAGGCAAATTCATCGTCGCAGCTGTCTTTCTTGTAGTCATCGGCGCCTTCTATTTTTTTGACCTTATGGCATACCTTTCGCTGGACATGTTGAAAGCGAACCGCGATAAGCTCTTGGCCTTTACCGAAAAACACTATGCGCAGGCCGTCTTATTGTTCATACTTTTGTACATCGCACAAACAGCCTTTTCGCTTCCCGGCGCTACCCTGCTCACGCTGACAGGTGGGTTCCTTTTCGGCACCTTATTGGCCGCCCTGTACGTAAACATCGGAGCCACAACAGGGGCGACGCTGGCCTTTCTCGCCGCCCGTTATTTGTTCCGGGATTGGGTGGAACACCGTGTTGGAGACCGGCTCGAGGCGTTCCAGGGGGGATTTGCACGGAACGCCTTTCTGTATCTACTCACGCTGCGCTTGATTCCGATATTTCCCTTTTTCGTTGTGAACCTGCTCTCCGGGCTGACGAGAATCAGTGTCGGCACCTATGTCGCGGCCACTGCGCTCGGTATCATCCCGGGAAGCCTGGCTTATACCTTTGCCGGACGCCAGCTCGGCACCATTGACTCGCTCTCGGAGCTGGCCTCGCCGCGGCTGCTCCTGGCGTTTACCGTACTCGGCTTGCTCTTTCTGATGCCTGTTGTCTATCGAAAGTTCGTTCGTCCGCAACCATGAAAGAATCTGCCGCCCCCGGAAACCGGTCTCGTCAGAAGCGCACACCGAGATAGAACGCCGGCATTATAGTAGTGTGGAGATCGAACTCACGTCCGGCGGCGCGAATGGTTTCACCGAGGGACGCGAAGTTGAGGAGAAATCCATTGGCGCGCTTTCACTCCATGCACGTCCGCCTCGGCATGAGCAGTCGTGCCGAGGCCAAACGGAAGCCACCCGCAAACCAGTCAGCCAGAAAGGAGGAACATCACAGGGAGGCGCATGACGTGATCCTCCACCAGGGTCTTTCACCACGTATGATGCAGTGGTTATTGTCGACGCTTCTTCTCTTGACCGGATATCTGACTGGTGCTGGTACAGCCCAGGCTAGGGCCGAATCGCACAACGGCCTTCGTCCGTTGCGCGTCGTGACGTTCAATCTTTTGCACGATGGAGCCGGCTCAGGCTTCCTCGACGGCGATACCCGTCTCGAAGAACGACTGCAGATGACCATCCACGAGCTGAAGAAACTTGACCCGGATATCATCGCTGTACAAGAGGCGTCGGACAGCCGCAGACATGGCAATGTTCCGGATCGTCTGGCCATGGCTCTCGGCTTCCACGTGGTCTTTGAACCAGCCACCGAACATGTCTTCGGCTTGTGGCCACTCGACAGCATTGTCGTCGGTATGATGGGGTTCAAGGAAGGCTCGGCCATTTTGAGTCGATTTCCCATCACGGCATCTCATGTCTATGATTTGCCGCGCTGCAAGAAATGGCTGGAGCCCCGCATCCTGCTCCAGGCTGAGGTTTCCACGGTGTGGGGACCGCTGCAAGTGTTTTCCACACACACAGGCCGCGGCGACGAATGCCAGATGGAACGCGTCGGCGAGATCGTCCGTGGCCGTCTTGGCGCCGGTCCCTCTCTGCTCATGGGAGACTTCAACACGCCGGAGACGTCACAGGAGCTCACGACGCTCATAAACAAGGCAGGGTTCATGGATGCATATCGTCTCGCCAATCCCGAGGCAGCAGGACCAACGGTGTGGCAGCGGATTAAATCACCGGACCCCACGGTCTCGCGTCGGGTGGATTTCATCCTGCTGTTGAATGGCCGGCAGCGGGCCGCCTCAGTACGATCCAGCCGTCTAGTGCTCGATCATCCTGGACACTTACCTGACGGGACGACGCTCTGGCCGTCAGACCACTACGGCGTACTCGCCGAGATGGACATCCACTCCGTTCCGTAGGAGCCCTCAGCCGGAAAGGTTTTTCCTTTGCCGTGCATAGTTGTCGTTTGCTGCGCATCAGGCGGTTACAATAATCCACATGGCACTTTCCTCCTTAGTGCGGTTCGGCACCTCGACCTGGACCTATGAAGGCTGGAGGGGCGAGGTGTACAAGCAGTCGTATCCGAAAGGCCGGTTCAAGCAAGACTGCCTGGCCGAGTACGCGCGCTATGAGCACGAAGGGGACCCGCTGTTTCGCACGGTCGGTTTCGATTTTACGTTCTACGGTCCTCCGACGGCCAAACAGCTCGAGCACTATGCCTCACTCTTGCCGCCCGGCTTCGAAGCCTGTGCAAAAGTGTGGGAAGAAATCACGATCCCTCTGTTTCCACCGGGGCTACGCTACCGCAGCAAGGCTGGACCCAATCCCCGATTTCTCGATGCTGCCTATTTTCTCGATCAGGTCCTCGCTCCCTTCGCGCAGGCGTTCGAACCGTACACCGGACCGTTTATCTTCGAGTTCCAACGCACTGGCCTCGAGCCCGACACATTTCTCCCAAAGTTGGATGCCTTCTTTCGACGCCTGCCTACTCGCTTTAAGTATGCGGTAGAAGTTCGCAATCCCGCTGTGATTGGTCCCGCTTATCGAGAGGTTCTCAACACGCATGGCGTCTGTCACGTGTACAACCATTTGTATGGAATGCCGACGCTCGAACAACAACACGAGAAGCTCGGGCACCAGTTCACGGCGCCCTTCACCCTGCTGCGGCTGCTGACTCCGCGTGATAAAAAGTATCACGAGGCGGTGAAAGCCTATGAACCGTACGACAAACTTGTCCGTCCCCTTCCCGACATGCGCGAATCAAGCGTCCGGCTGGTGAGGCAAGCGGTGGAAGAGCGCCGCCGTGCGTATGTGCTGGTTAACAACCGCAGCGAAGGCCACGCGCCAGGCACAGTGAAGGCCATACACGACATGTTAATCCAGCAGGAATAGACGGCGGAGGAGACCTGATTCGAGTCTGGGGATTTCCCGGGCACCAGACATTTCTTCCCACCGCAGGACAAACGTTTCACCGACGCATATCCCTCTTTACGTATCTTTGCCAACTTACACAAGGCATCTCCATTGCAAAACCAACCTGTGAGGTTGCCGCCCGTCCTACAGTGCCCAGCCGACCCCTGGCGGGTACCTCATTCTCAGTATCAATGTCTCGAGCATCGAGACAAAACCAGCTCACAAGGAGGTTCATGATGGAAGAGACCATTGAATTGTTATTTGGCAATCGTTTCTTTCAACTTCCGTTTTTGGAGGCGATGTCATATATCGCCGCCGCCCTTCTGATAGGAGCCATGTTCGTTGGTCTGACAAGGCGTCTCATGGGATCCTCCGCGCAACCTGTCGAGAGCACGGTGTATCGACAACCCTCGTATAGTCAGCCTTACGAAGAATCCTACGAGTGGAGAAAAGCCGCTTAAACACCTGAAGGCTGTTGGTCTCTCGTGTCCGCCTGACGCGAGACGTGCTGTGAAGGACGGCCATGAGAGACCAACGCACCGCACGTTCCTCATAGACAACAGCAGGGCTTGCTAGGCTTCTAAACCCCCAAAAAAAAGAGCCCGCTTCCTTTCGGAAAGCGGGCTCCTACCTCGGAGATGCGGCAATGTTTCCACTGCCGTTTTCTAAAGTAAGTTCACCTTACCGCATCAATTGAGAGACTGATCCTGGGAAAATGACCAGTTGGAATGCTGGAAATGTACTAGCCCCCTGCAGCTCACCGCCCTCTCCGACAGATCAGAAGGCAAAGTACGGGCCTGTACCCAGGCTACTCGATTGGCCTTCGATCCCTATGAATACTGTACGGCCCAAAAAGAACGGAAGGCCCCAGTCGAAGATCGAAAAGTCTCCTCCCAAGTTGTTGAAGGTCGCGTTGCCTGTCTGTACCAGGTTCTCCGTGTTGGCGACTTGAAAAGGAACGACAATTTGACTCCCGTTCTCTCCGATCACTGTCCCTGAGAGATTGACCGCATTGGGGGGGCAATAGAATGGATCCAACGGAGTGGCGCACTGCTGGAGGCTCGCGTCCGGAAAAAACAAACCGTTGGAGCCAGAGTCGATGATGCTTTGGCCGAACGTCCTGCCTTTGTACACCGTCGTGACGAACCCATTGTCATCGGTGGTAAGAACCGAGATGCCGGCTGACGGGGTATTGTTGTCCGTTGTCCCGATTCCGAGAATCAGAGATCCGGAAACAGACGGCGCTCCCATGGCGGGAACATTCGGTAGAGTGATGACCAGGCCGTTGTTACCGGAGGGGAGCAGCCACACGGGATTTTGTACTTGGTCAGCGAGCGGCACCGCGACACCCGTGCAGGAGCCGCCGTTACACGAAAAGTACAGTGTATTGTTGCTGTTTGTTGCACAGATCAATCCGCAATCCTGGCGAAAGATGCCGATGCCAAGAATGCCATTAAAGCTCGCCGCCTGCGGGTCGGTATCCACTTCGTCGTTGCAGGGATTGTTCGACGATGACTGCCCCCCGAAGGTCGATTGAATCACCTGAATGGGAACGCGAACGGCCGGCGCGCCGCCCAATACCACATCGGCTACCTGCACGGGTCCCCAGGTCGTCCCGCCGTCCGCAAAGAATGTGCATTCGCCGACCGCACGACCCCGGACATCCACCGTCTGTGTGAGCGGCGTTGACAACACCGAACTGAACACACGCAGGCCTACCGATCCATTATCAACCAGTACGTCCGAAATAGTTTGGCAACTGGAGGTGCCCGGCTGGCAAATCGTAATGACAGCGCAAAGTTGATTGATCGTGCGACA
>Ga0209974_10000335_pt1 | contig 15422 bp, 16 predicted proteins | sample InoplaM3SPM_FD_187592 | JGI IMG/M metagenome (GOLD analysis project Ga0209974, IMG submission 187592) | Arabidopsis thaliana rhizosphere microbial communities from the Joint Genome Institute, USA, that affect carbon cycling - Inoculated... | ecosystem: Host-associated > Plants > Roots >...
GAGCCGGTCTTGCCTGCGAGACATTCATCGATATAGCGTCTAACGGCAGGATCCCAGTTGCGCGCGTTGGAGGCGTTGATCGCGAACTCCTGGGTGTCCTCGGGAATCACGATGCGCGGCTGCGTAAGGACGAAAGATCCGAGCTCGCGGTCGAGGGTGAAGCCGACGACGCCATTGCCGACGGTAAGCACCAGTATTGTCGCGGCGCCATAGACGGCGAATCCGGCGGCAACCTGTTTGCTGCCGGGCTGCAGGAACGCCTTTTCGTCCGGCTCGGTGACGCCCTCGGGGCAGCGCAGCACCGAAAAAATGGTTCCAACAGAAATGTTCACATCGAGGTTAGAGGAGCCGTCCAGCGGATCCATCAGCAGCAGAAAACCCCCTTTCGGATAGCGATTGGGAATCTGATAGGGCATGTCCATCTCTTCCGATACCATCGCGGCGAGTTGTCCGCCCCATTCGTTGGCCTCGACCAGAACTTCGTTCGCTATGACGTCGAGCTTTTTCTGCGCCTCACCCTGCACATTGTGCGTGCCGACCACGTCACCCACGCCGGTCAGCGGTCCCTTGCTGACTGCGTGACTGATCGCCTTGCACGCGCGCGCGATGATTTCGATCAACAGCCGCAGTTCCGGCGAGACGCTGCCGTGATTACGCTGCTGCTCGATGAGATACTGGGTGAGGGTGACGCGCCGCATGAGAATCTCCGGATACACGCACAACTTCAAATTATGGGCCTTCCCCAGCCTGTTTGCATCTCGCGCGGCGACGCAGGGCCATGAGCCGACTGGTATTGCTTGGCGGCGGGCACAGCCATGTGGAAGTGATCCGGCAGCTGGCACAGCATCCTCCGGGCGGCGTGCGGGTCACCCTGGTGAGTCCGGACCGGCACGCGATCTATTCCGGAATGCTACCGGGCTGGGTTGCCGGGCATTACGAGCTGTCGCAATGCTCGATCGATCTCAAAGCGCTCTGCCATGCCGCAGGCATCCGGCTTTATCGCACGACAGCAAATTGCATCGACGCCGGCGCACGCCGTGTGCAGTGCCATGACGGAACGCTGCTCGAATACGACGTGCTCTCCCTCAACATCGGCTCGACGCCGGATTGGGACACCCTGCCCGGCGCTTTCGAGCATGGCGTACCGGTAAAGCCGCTGGCCCGCTTTACACATGCCTGGGAATCGCTCAGGCGCAGCGTGCAGCACAGCAACAAGCGGACCGTCATTGCCGTCATCGGCGCGGGCGCGGGCGGCGTGGAACTCGCGCTGGCGATGCAGTTCGGTCTGGGTAAAAGACTCAACGACAGCGCGGATCCGGTATTTCATCTGCTGACCGACCACTCCGGAATTCTCTCCGATCATGCGCCCGGGGCCGCGCGCAGACTGGGCCGCATCCTGCGCGCGCGCGGAATCGCCGTTCATCTTGAAAGCCGAGTGACCCGCATCGATGCGGGGATGCTGCACCGGGAACGCGGAGGTTCGCTGCCGTTCGATCACGCGCTGCTTGCCACGACCGCGGCGGCGCCAAAATGGCTCGCCGGCGCGGGACTGCAAACCGACCCGCGAGGGTTCGTGCTCGTCAATGCGAGCTTGCAGTCGCTCTCGCACCCGGAGGTGTTTGCGGCAGGCGACGTGGCCAGTATCGAAGGCGCGAGCGTGCCGAAGTCCGGCGTATACGCGGTGCGGCAAGGTCCGCCCCTGGCAGAAAACCTGCGCCGCGCGCTGACTGCCCGACCGCTCGTGGCCTACAGCCCGCAGAAGAATGCCCTGGCCTTGATCAGCACCGGCGATCGTTACGCAGTCGCGTCGTGGCGCGGGCTGTCATTCGCGGGCGCCTGGGTATGGCGCTGGAAGGACGTCATCGACCGCAGGTTCGTGGCGAAATATCGGAATAACGCGGGGCGCGATCCGATCGGGTGATTCTTGCGCGAAACCTAGAAGATCGTAACGCGTGCGAACTTGCGTTTGCCGACCTGGAGTACCGCGCTCACTCCCTTCGCAAGCCGCAGCGCCCTGTCGCTCACTTTTTCCCCGTCGAGTTTCACGCCGCCCTGCTGAACGAGCCGCAGCGCTTCCGAGGTGCTCGCTACAAGCTGCGCCTGTTTCAGTACCTGCGCGATCGGCACTCCGCTTTCTTCCGAGCGAATTCGATACTCCGGCATGTCGCTCGGCATTTCGCCCTGCCGGAAACGCGCCTCGAATTCGGCAAGCGCCGCGGCCGCGGCCTGCCGTCCGTGAAAACGGGCCACTATTTCGCGCGCGAATCCGGCCTTGATGTCGCGCGGGTTTTTTCCCTGCGCGATTTCCGCTTGCCACGCCCGGATGGTCGCGAGCGACGCGAACGATAACAGCTCGATGTAGCGCCACATCAGCTCGTCGGATATGGACATGAGCTTGCCGAATATTTCCGCCGGCGGCTCGTTGATACCGACGTAATTGCCCAACGATTTGGACATCTTGTTGACGCCGTCGAGGCCTTCGAGCAGCGGCATCGTCAGGATGACTTGCGGCGGTTGGCCGTGATGCTTCTGCAGCTCGCGCCCCATCAGCAGATTGAACTTCTGGTCGGTGCCGCCGAGCTCGACGTCGGCCTCGAGCGCCACGGAGTCGTACCCCTGCACCAGCGGATACAGGAACTCGTGGATGGCGATCGGCTGGTTGGCCCGGTAGCGCTTGCTGAAATCGTCCCGTTCCAGCATGCGGGCCACCGTATGGGTCGCCGCCAACCGGACCATGTCAGCCGCCGAAAATTTGTCCATCCAGGCGGAGTTGAATGCGATCTCGGTACGGTCCCGGTCCAGGATTTTGAATACCTGGTCGGTATAGGTGGTGGCGTTGCGGGCGATTTCCTCGCGCGTGAGCGGCGGCCGCGTGGCGTTCTTGCCGGACGGATCGCCGATCATGCCGGTGAAATCCCCGATCAGGAATACGACATGGTGGCCCAGTTCCTGGAACTGGCGCAGCTTGCTGATCAGCACGGTATGCCCGAGATGCAGATCAGGGGCGGTGGGGTCGAAGCCGGCCTTGACGCGGAGGGGGCGGCCGGTCTTGAGCCGTTCCACCAGCTCCGATTCGATCAGCAGCTCGTCGCAGCCCCTGCGGATGACTTCCAGCTGTGCTTCGAGGGAGGACATATTTCCTGGACGGGCGGCCGCTCGGAACGCCAAACTGGGCGTCTTGTCAGATTTTCAGGTTCTGATAAGCTTGCTACTCCAAAAAAAACAGGGAAATCATGTAGCAAGCGTGGCGGCTCATTTTAGCGCAAATCTTGCTACACCTGATTCATGACCCATAACAAGAAATTTCGCAGGCTCATACTCGCCGCCGTACTGCCGTTCGTCGGGGTGGTCGCCGCCTTTGGCGTTGCGCCGCACACCATTACGGACACCGTAGTGGTGGAAAAGGTGGTGGAGGCGATTCCGCTGCCGGACCTCCCCGCGGGAGCGGACCAGCACGACGGATACTGGCACGAGGGCCGCATTCAGCGGGGCGACACCATCGCGAGCGTGCTGACCAGGCTGCAGGTAGATGACCCCGAGGCTTTGCGGTTTCTGAGGGAAAGCCGGGAGGCGCGTGGGCTGTACCAGCTCGTTCCGGGCAAGTCCATCCGGGCCCGGGTGAGCAGTGAAGGACTGTTGCTCGGTCTGCGCTACTTGTCCGGCAATGACGTCTATTCGGTCGAGCGCGCCGGCGAAACGCTGAATGTCCATCGGCAGCCCGCGCAGCTCGAGACGCGTACCATGATGGCGTCCGGAGTCATCACGAGTTCACTGTTCGCCGCTGCCGACGCCGCCAATCTCTCCGATGCCATCGCAATACAGATCGCCGATATTTTCTCCACCGACATCGATTTCCATCGCGACCTGCGCAAGGGCGACCGCTTTTCGGTAGTGTACGAAACCTACTATCACCAGGGCGATCTGGTGAAGACCGGACGCGTGGTGGCCGCCGAATTCGTCAATGCTGGCAAGACATACCAGGCGGTATATTTCGAGAACAACGAGGGCAAGGGCGGCTATTACACCCTGAGCGGCCGCAACATCCGCAAGGCCTTTTTGCGGTCCCCGCTCGAGTTCTCACGCATATCGTCGGGCTTTACCACTGCCCGTTTCCATCCCATCCTGAAGCGCTGGCGGGCGCACAAGGGTATAGATTACGCAGCGCCGACCGGAACGCGCGTCAAGGCCACCGCCGATGGCGTGGTGGAATTCGCTGGCGTGCACAGCGGGGGGTACGGAAACCTGGTGGTGCTGCGGCATCAGTCCCGTTACAGCACCTGGTACGGCCACCTGTCGGGCATTGCCTCGGGCGTGCGTAAAGGAACGCGTGTCACGCAGGGTGACATCATCGGCTATGTGGGCTCCACCGGGCTTGCGACCGGCCCGCACCTGCACTACGAATTCCGGATCAACGATGTGCACCAGGACCCGTTGCGCGTCGTGCTGCCTTCGGCACCGCCCATCACCGCCGAGCTGAAACCGCTGTTCGATGCCGCAACCCAGCCGCTTTCGCTGCGGCTGGAAGCGCTGCGTGGAACAAACCTGGCACGGCTGGATTAAGTTTCGAAAGGTCCCCACGGAACTGCAACAAAAAAGGCGGCCTCCAGGCCGCCTTTTCTTGCGCTGATCGCCGCGCTCAGGCGCTGAAAGAAGATCCGCAACCGCAGGTCGAGGTGGCATTCGGATTCTTGATCACGAACTGCGCCCCTTCGACGTTTTCCTGGTAGTCGATCTCGGCGCCTGCCAGATACTGCAGGCTCATGGGATCGATCAGCAGCGTAACACCGCCCTTTTCCATGGAGGTGTCATCCTCGCTCATGCTTTCTTCGAACGTGAAGCCGTACTGGAATCCCGAGCATCCGCCGCCCGTCACGAATACCCGCAGCTTGAGATCCGGATTGCGTTCCTCGTCGATCAGCTGCTTCACCTTGCTTGCCGCGTTGTCCGTGAATACCAGCGGATCCGGCAGTTTTTCGCTTACCGCGTTCATCTCTGCTCCTGAAACCAGTCAACCAGCGACCATTATCCGGGGCCCCTGCGAGCCGGTCAATCCGCTGAGGCGGGTTTGAACTTCACCACCTTGTCGGATTTCGCGGCCGCTTCGTGCACCAGCCTTCCCTGCATCACAGCACCGAGGTGCATCTCGAGCGCCTGATAATGCATGTCCCCTGTGACATTGGCTTTTGCTTGCAGTTCAATGTACTCCAGCGCGTGCACCGGTCCGCATACCGTGCCGTTGATAACCGCGTGGGAGACATGGACTTCGCCGTCCACCCGCGCGTGCTCCGACAGCACCAGGGTGCCCGGCTTGTCGGGCGTCGCTACGACGTTGCCTCTCACTTGGCCGTCTATCCTGAGACCGCCGCTGAAATTGATGTTGCCCTCGACCACAGTGCCCGCGCCGATCAGGCAGTCGATACGGCTTTGCGGCTTGCTGCGTTTCGTTCCGAACATGGTCATGCTCCTCTCACGATGAAGCTTCGATGGTCTGCGCAAGTCGGGGGGTGGTGCCGCCTTTCTCATAGATCCGAACCTGCAGGCTCCTCACGACCGCATTGGGGCTTACCTTGAACGTTCCTTCCACGCGCTGGAATAACTTGAAGTCGAGCCGATACTCACGCGCATCGCGCTCGGGCTCCGCGGGCACCGTGAGCGCTGTCGTGCGCTCGTTCTCGGTCAGATTGACGACGAACTGCAGACGGCCCTCAAAATTCCTGTCGCGGTGCCCCGTCTGCACCAGGAATAGCCGATAGCGGTACTCGCCCGGCAGGCTTTCCTTCTGCAGCCGAAAGCGGTCCACCATGATTCCAGTCTCGCGCCCGCCAGCCGGCATCAGCGTCTGGAAGAAAGCGAGATCCTCTTTCAGTGCCGCGTTCTGCTCGGTCAGCGCACGAATCTGGCGGACCAGGTCTTCATAAGTCGCACGCTCGATCGCCAATTGCCGTTCGGCCAGTGTGGCACGCGACCGCAGTTCAGCGAGCTCGTGCTGCTGAAGCGCCGGCTCCTCAGTGTTTCTCTCGGAGGACGCCCCGCTATCCGCGGCGCCGAAACCGGAGAGCACCACGGCAGGATGGAGCGTGAACCAGCCGATACCCGCAGCCAGTACCGCCATGGACAGGATGCCCAGCCAGCGCCAGTACCACGGAACATGCGCGCGCACCGCAACCCGTGGCGCCGAAATGCCGAATTGTTGCTTCAGTGCGCGCAGCAGTGCCATCGCCCCTCGTCAAGGCAGCAACGCGATCTGGTTCAGACCGGTGTCTTCGGCGAGTCCGAACATGATGTTCATGTTCTGCACCGCTTGCCCCGCCGCCCCCTTGACCAGATTGTCGATGACGGATAGCACCACTACGATCTCACCCCCCTGAGGCTGGTGCACGGCAACGCGGCAGACATTGGCGCCGCGCACCGACCGCGTGTCGGGATGCGCGCCCGCGGGCATCACGTCGACGAACGGCTCGGTCTCGTAGCGCGCTTCGAATAGCGCCTGCACGTTAACATTGGCGACCAGCCGCGCATAAAGAGTCGCGTGGATGCCGCGTATCATCGGCGCCAGATGCGGGACAAAAATCAGCCGTACCTGCTTCCCGGCCGAGCGCGACAGTCCCTGCGCGATTTCGGGCTGATGACGATGTCCGTTTACGCCGTAGGCTTTGAAGTTGTCGGCGGCTTCGGCGAGCAAGGTATGAACTTCGGCCTTGCGGCCGGCACCCGAGACGCCGGACTTGGCGTCCGCGATCAGATGCTCGATATCAACCGCGCCCGCTTCGATGAGCGGCAGAAAGCCCAACTGCACGGAAGTGGGATAGCAGCCGGGGTTAGCCACCAGCTTCGCCTCACGGATGGCCTTGCGGTTTACCTCCGGCAGCCCGTAGACCGCCTCGGCCACCAACTCGGGGCATGCGTGCTGCATGCCATACCATTGCTCCCAGAGCGCCACATCCTTGATCCGGAAATCCGCGGCGATGTCGATCATACGGATGTCCGCCTCGTAGAGCGCGCGCGCCTGGTGCATTGCCACCCCGTTCGGCGTGGCAAAAAAAACCACGTCGCACGCCTTCAACGCTGCAGGGGCAGGCTCGGAAAACTTGAGGCCGACGCAACCGCGCAGGTTGGGAAACATGTCCGAGACTGCCGTCCCCGCTTCGCTGCGGGAAGTGATGACGGCGAGTTCGACCTCGGGATGCTGAGCGAGCAGGCGCAGCAGTTCTACACCGGTATACCCGGTGCCGCCGACGATGCCGATCCTGATGCCGGTTTTCGCCATTCGATCCCCGATGGGTGCGGTCACCCTACTGCCGAGACGCCTGCCCTGAAAAGGGAAAAAGTCCCGGGTCGCCGATTATATCGAGCCGGAAAAAAAAGCCGCCCTGAAGGCGGCTTTTCGCATGCAATCCGCTTCAGCGCTTCGAAAACTGCTTGCGCCGGCGCGCCTTGTGCAGGCCCACCTTCTTGCGCTCGACCTCGCGCGCATCGCGGGTCACGAGCCCCGCCTTCTTGAGCGCAGGTTTCAGCGTAACATCGTAATCGATCAGCGCGCGCGTGATGCCATGCCGTACTGCGCCCGCCTGCCCGGACTCGCCACCACCATGCACATTGACCGCGATGTCGAAGTTTTGCAGGCGGTCGGTAACCGCCAGGGGCTGGCGCACGATCATGCGGCCCGTCTCCCGCGAAAAAAACTCATCCACCGGCTTGCCATTCACCACGATCGTGCCTTTTCCCGGCTTCAGAAAAACCCGCGCCACGGCGCTCTTGCGCCGGCCAGTACCATAGTTACTCTGCACAGCCATCGTTTTGCCTTAGATGTCCAGTTGTTTGGGTTGCTGGGCGGCGTGCGGATGCGCCGCGCCGGCATAGACTTTCATCTTGCGCAACATCGCATAGCCCAGCGGGCCCTTGGGCAACATGCCTTTGACCGCCATTTCCAGCACACGGGTGGGATGGCGCGCCTGCAGCTTCGCGAAGTTGGTGGTGTAGATGCCGCCGGGATAAGTGCTGTGCCGGTGATAGAGCTTGTCACGCGCCTTGTTGCCGGTGACGCGCAGCTTTTCCGCATTGACCACGACGATATAATCGCCCGTGTCCACATGCGGTGTGAATTCGGGTTTGTGCTTGCCGCGCAGGCGGTGCGCGATGGCGACCGCGAGACGGCCGAGCACCTTGTCGGATGCATCGACGATATACCAGTCGCGCCCGGCTTCATGCGGCTTGGCGGAAAACGTTTTCATGGACGGCGATTCGCCTTCAACGCGATTTCGGGAAACCGCGAATTCTATTGGGAATCAGCCGCCTGTGTCAAACCTCGAGAGCCTCCGCCGCCTTCCGCGGGCTGGCGGTTGCTTCTGATCGGCAATGAATTGGCTGATCCGTAACGCGCTCGCCGCGGCCCTACTGCCGCCCGGATCGCTCATCATCGTGCTCCTGTGCGGCCTGGTGCTTGCGCGACGGCGGCGGCTCCTGGGACGCAGCCTGATCGCATTCGGTCTCGTGGCCCTCTACGCCCTGTCCACCCAGTATGTTGCCGACGGCCTGCTGCAGACCCTGGAGCCGCTGCCACTTGATCCCGCAACCGGAACCGAAGCGCAGGCGATCGTCGTGCTCGGCGGGGGCACCTACTTCAGCGCTCCGGAATACGGGGGGACCACTTCGGGCTCCAATGCGCTGGTGCGATTGCGTTACGCCGCTTATCTACAGCGCAAGACCGGCAAGCCGCTGCTGGTAAGCGGCGGCAGCCCGGAGGGCGCCGAGGTTGGCGAGGCGCGGCACATGCGGGAAATCCTCCAGCGCGAGTTCCAGGTTCCGGTGAAGTGGGTGGAAGATCGTTCTCTGACCACGCTGGAGAATGCACGGCTGAGCCACGCGATGCTCCGTGCGCACGGGATAAGGACGGTTTACGTCGTAACCCAGGCATGGCACATGCCGCGCGCGCGACTCGCATTCGAGCATGCCGGGTTCACCGTCATTCCGGCAGCAACCGATTACGCCACTCGATTCCGCCTGACGGTGCTCGACTTCCTGCCGGATGCGCGCGCCCTGCGCGACAGCAGCCTGTACTTCCGCGAGCTCATCGGCATCGGCTGGTATCGACTACAATTCGCGCTCGCACGCTGACTTTCCTGTAGAAAACCCCGAGCGCGGGAGCCTCGATGAAAGCGCGTATCAAGTGGATCGAAAACGTCTGTTTTGCCGGTGAATCGGAAAGCGGCCACGCGCTGGTCATGGATGGCGCGCCGGACGGCGGGGGGCGGAATCTCGGTCCCCGCCCGATGGAGACAGTCCTCATCGGCACCGGGGGTTGTACCGCGTACGACGTGGTGCACATTCTGAGAAAAGCGCGCGCAGCCATCACCGACTGCGTGGTCGAAATAGACGCCGCGCGCGCGCCCGAGGATCCGAAGGTATTCACGCGCATCCACTTTCATTTCATCGTAACCGGCAAGGGACTGAAGCCCCAGCAGGTGGAGCGGGCGATCGATCTTTCAGCGGAAAAATACTGCTCGGCTTCCGTCATGCTCGGGAAGACCGCCGAAATCACGCATGACTTCGAGGTGCGCGAGGGCTGATCAGACCCAATAGCTGGTGCGCGTCATCACGCGGGAGGCGAGGCGCATCGCGAGGCGAGCGGGCGCGGGAAGCGCGGATGCGCCGTGCCGGAACGCACTGGTAGCGTGCCGGGCCTCATCCTCCCGCATCTGCTCCAGTATCGCGCGGCTTCGGCTGTCTTCGGCAGGCACGCGTCGCAGATGGCCTTCGAGATGATCCACCACCTGGCGCTCCGTCTCCGCAAGAAATCCCAGGTTCCAGCGGTCTCCCAGCAGCCCGGCCGCCGCGCCGATCGCGAAGGAACCCGCGTACCAGAACGGATTGAGCACGCTCTTGCGTCCGCCCAGCTCCTCGATGCGACGCTCGGTCCACGCCAGGTGCTCCGTCTCCTCGCGGGCCGCCTGTTCCAGCGCGGCACGGGCCTGCGTGTTACGCGCGGTCAGCGCCTGTCCCTGATACAGGGCCTGCGCGCAGATTTCCCCGCTGTGATTGACGCGCATGAGCGATGCGACGTCGCGCCGCTCGGGATCGCTCAGGACGACATCGGGCAACGCGTCGCCCGGGACCGGTCGCAATGTCTGAGCCGGCGCAAACAGCGTCCTCAAGCCCTTATCGAAAGCGACGATGAAGCGATCCAGATCCATGGTGCGAATATACAGCTTACGCTGCGTTTGCGAACAGTTCCGCAAGCGCGGTACCCGGCGCGGCCGCCCGCATGAAGGCTTCCCCGACGAGAAACGCGTTCACACCGCGCTGACGCAGACGTGTGACGTCGGCCCGGGCCAGTATGCCGCTCTCGGTGATGACCAGCCGATCCGACGGGACGCGCTCGAGCAGCTCGAGGGTGGTTTCGAGTCGCGTCTCGAACGTGCGGAGATTGCGGTTGTTGATGCCGATTAGCGGTGTCTGAAGTACGAGCGCACGCTCGAGTTCCCGCGCGTCGTGCACCTCCATCAGCACGGCGAGGCCGAGCTCAAGCGCGAGCGTTTCCAGGTCACGCAGCGTCGTATCGTCCAGCGCGGCCACGATGAGCAGAATGCAATCCGAGCCTGCCGCGCGGGATTCGAAAACCTGATAGGGGTCGATCACAAAATCCTTGCGCAGCACCGGCAGGCTGCAGGCAGCGCGCGCGGCGATCATGTCGCCGATGCTGCCCTGGAAAAACTGGTGGTCCGTCAGGACGGAGAGACAGGCCGCGCCGTGCGCCGCGTAATCCCGGGCGATCGCGGCGGGATCGAATTCGCTGCGCATGACGCCCTTGCTCGGGCTCGCTTTCTTGATTTCCGCGATGACGCCCGGCTTGCCATCCGCAATCCTGTGGCGCAATGCGCCCCCGAAATCACGCGGCCTGGGCGCCGATCTGGCCGCTACTTCGAGTGCGGAAAGCGGCTTCCGCGCTTTTGCCTCGCGCACTTCCGCCGATTTCACGGACAGTATGCGCTCCAGAATGTCCGCCATTCCGCGCCTTATCCCGCCCGCGTAAAAGCTACGAACTGGTCGAGTTTCCTGCGAGCCGCGCCACTTGCGATGACGGATTGGGCGAGCTCCACGCCGTCGGCCAGCGTCTCGGAAAGGCCCGCGACATAAACGCTCGCGCCGGCATTCAGCGCAACGACATCGCGCGCCGCACCATCGCGGTTTTCCAGTGCGGCCAGCAGCATGGCCTTCGATTCCTGGACGCTTCCTGCCCGTATCGCGGACAAATCGTGCGCCGGCAAGCCGAAATCCTGGGGCGCAATGGTGTACTCGCGAATCTCGCCGCCCTTCAGCTCGCCCACCGCGGTCGGACCGCTGACCGAGATCTCATCCAGTCCCTCGAGCCCGTGGACGATGATGACACGACGGCTTCCCAGACGCTGCAGTACGCGCGCCTGTATGCCCACCAGATCGGGATGAAAGACGCCCATCACCTGCTGGCGTGCGCCGGCGGGATTGGTGAGCGGCCCCAGGATATTGAAGATGGTTTTGACACCAAGCTCTTTTCGCACCGGAGCGGCATATTTCATCGCCTTGTGATGGTTCGGCGCGAACATGAACCCGACGCCCACTTCCGCGATGGACCGCGCAACGCGGTCGGGCTCGAGGTTGATGTTCGCACCCAATGCCTCCAGGACGTCGGCGCTGCCGCAGGTGCTCGAGACCGAACGCCCACCGTGTTTGGCAATGCGAGCCCCGGCTGCGGCGGCGACGAACATCGCAGCAGTCGAGATGTTGAAGGAGTGTGCGCCGTCACCGCCGGTCCCGCAGGTGTCGATAAGGCGCGGCTCGTCGGGCACCGGCACCCGGGTCGCGAATTCGCGCATCACCTCCGCAGCGGCGGAGATCTCCCCGATGGTCTCCTTTTTCACCCGCAATCCGGTGATGATGGCCGCGATGAGCGGCGGCGAGACATCGCCGCTCATGATGCCGCGCATGAGGGCAAGCATCTCCTCGCGGAATATTTCCCGGTGCTCGATGACGCGGGTCAAAGCCTCCTGGGGCGTCATGTGCGCACTCCCTCCAGAAAGTTTCTGAGCAGCTGATGACCGTGTTCGGTCAGTATCGATTCCGGGTGGAACTGCACGCCCTCCACCGGCAGCGTCCTGTGACGCAATCCCATGATCTCGCCGTCGTCGGCCCATGCCGTCACTTCAAGGCATTGCGGCAGGCTCGCTCGCTCGACGGCCAGCGAATGGTAACGCGTCGCCTGGAACGGCTTGGGCAAAGTCCGGAAAACGCCCTGTCCCTCATGCTGTATGGCGGACGTTTTGCCGTGCATCACGCGCCGGGCATGGACGATGCGCCCGCCGAAAGCCTGCCCTATGCTCTGGTGACCCAGGCATACCCCGAGAATGGGCACTTTACCGGCAAAGCGCTCGACCAGTGGCACCGAAACACCGGCTTCGGCCGGGGTGCAGGGCCCAGGAGAGATGACGATGCGTTCCGGGTGCAGGGATTCAATCCCGTCCAGCCCGATCTCATCGTTCCGGTATACACGCACTTCCTCACCCAGTTCACCCAGATACTGCACCAGGTTGTAGGTGAAGGAGTCGTAATTATCGATCATCAGCAACATGCTGCAGTCCGTTTGGTATCAGGTTTGTGTCCTGCATCGCTGCCTGTGGGGATGCCGGACAAGTTTGCCCCTTCCAAAAAGGGGATGTTGCGTGTTTTCGTCAGCGACCACGCCATCGCAAGGGGCGATGGAATGTGGGGGGAGGAGTGCGATTGGGCGGCGTCTTCAGCATCGGGCTAGTTTACCCGAATGTTGTGCTACGCCTCCAAACTGCCCCGCCGAGCCGCTGTGACCGGCACTTTGCCACGCGACATAGAAAAGAATCCTGTCTTGTAAGCTTCGCGTAAGGTTCACGGCGTATTTTGTGCAGTGCCGCATTCCTCTTTTCCTCCTCGGGATGTGGTTGCAGTATCCGCCTTATCGATATTGCACATTAGGCCGCGCTTCGGCGCGGCTTTTTCTTGTGTGGCTCTCGCGGCGCCGGGGCTAGTGAGGGCGCACTAACTTATCCTTGAACTGCTGCAGCGACTGCATGGCCGTCGCTCTTTGGCGATACTCAGAGCGCTGGTGGTAGATGGACTTGTAGAAGTCGCATCCCGCGCACACGGGCCTGAATTTCCCCACCTGCTGTTCGTCGATGATGCGCATGTACTCGGCATTGCGCGCGGAGATGATGTCGGCGAGGCGCTCTTTTTTTGCATCGCCGATGCGCAACGTGGCATCCACGTCGCGACAGGCGCACGCGTTCACCACGCCGCTCGCCATGACCTGCACGGAATCGAAGAGCTTCACGCAGGCGCCAAACTTATACGTGAGCTCGGTGGACGTGATGTGCATGTCCAGACCCTCGACGTCCGCCTGCGTAATGTATCCGCCCCAGTTGTTGTATACGCCGTGTGACGGGCGCACGGCGATGCCCGCCTCACGATAGCGGCGCAGCGCCCGCAACAGCTCGCTGGTGTCGTCATCGGGCACGTCGAAGGTCGAGCGGAAACCGACCGCGATTTCGAATTTGCACTGGCCTCTCAGCGCAAACAGCGTGTCCAGGTTCTTGACAAGCCGCCGATACATCTGTTCGGTGGACTTGGTAATGGCGACGAAGCTGGCAAGATCGTGTCCGTACACGCTGATCGTGACCTGACGCAGCTTTTTCAGCCGCATCAGCCGCTCCAGCACTTCGGGCTTGGGTATCGTCAGGTTGGTGAAAAACGTGTACTGCTCGACCCGCGGATTGGCATCCAGGTACGCAAATTTTTCGAAAACGCGCTTGTCCATGAATACATCGCCGGTGGACGGCGTCAGATCGAAACGGGTGTAACCCAGCTCGACCGCCTGGTCGACGCAGCCGAAGAACAGCTCGTTCGGCATACTGACTTTAGGCGCCGCCTTTTTCTCGTATGCGCAGAAACGGCACTTGAGATTGCACGCGCCGCTGGTCTCGATATGAAATACTGCTGCGTCGGCCGGGATGAACTCGCGCTTGAGCACGCGGTTCAGCGTGATCTCCATTCGAACCAGCGCGTTTCGGACTACCGTGGCCAGGACCCTGAAGCGCATGTTGCCTCACAGAACAGCTGCGGGGTAGTTTACGTTCTTCCCGTCAGGAGTCCAGCCGCGTGTCGAGTCCGCCCTCGGCCATTTCGGCGGCCCGTAACAAAGCCCTGGCCTTGCTTTGCGTTTCCTGCCATTCGGCCTGCGGCTGCGAGTCGGCGACAATACCGCCTCCGGCCTGGACGTGCAGCATGCCGTCCTTGACGACTGCAGTACGCAAAGCAATGGCGACATCCATGTTGCCGTGGAATCCCAGGTAACCGACCGCCCCGGCATAGACACCGCGCTTCACCGGCTCCAACTCGTCGATAATCTCCATCGCCCGCACCTTGGGCGCGCCCGACACGGTGCCCGCCGGGAACGTCGCACGCAGCACGTCGATCGCGCGCAAACCCGGGCGCAGTTTCCCCTCCACGTTTGAGACGATGTGCATCACATGAGAGTAGCGTTCGATGACCATCTGCTCGGTAACGCATACCGTTCCGGTCTGCGCCACTCTGCCGACGTCGTTACGGCCCAGATCGACCAGCATGATGTGCTCTGCGCGCTCCTTCGCATCCGCAAGCAGCTCTTCCGCCAGCGCGACGTCCTCCGCGGGCGTCGTTCCGCGCCGGCGCGTGCCGGCGATGGGGCGCACGGTGACGGTGTCGCCCTCGAGCCTTACCAGTATCTCGGGGGACGCGCCTACCACGTGGAACGGGCCGAAATCGAAGTAGAACATGTACGGCGAGGGGTTGAGCGTGCGCAGCGCGCGGTAGAGCGCCATCGGCGTGGCGTGAAACGGCTTGGACATGCGCTGCGACGGGACGACCTGCATGATGTCGCCGTCGAAAATGTATCGCTTGGCGCGCTCGACTGCCGCGTAATACGCCTGCTCGCCGAATCCCGAAACTGCCGGTTCCGAAGCTGAAGCGGTATCGGCCGGGATACTGACCGGCTGGCGCAACTTGCCCAACAGTTCGCCCAGGCGCGAGCGTGCCCGTACGTAGGCATCCGGGTCCTCGGGGCGCGCATACACCACCAGCGAGAGCTTGCCCGACAGGTTATCGACGATGGCGATCTCCTCCGACACCAGCAGCAGGATGTCGGGCGTGCCGAGCGGGTCGGGCTTCCGCGTGTGCGCGAGCCGCTTCTCGACGTAGCGCACGGTGTCGTAGCCGAAGTAGCCGACCAATCCGCCGCAAAAGCGAGGCAGGCCGGGATGCTCGGCCACCTTGAGGCGATCGCCACGCCCCTTCTTCACGCTGTCGATGAACTGCTTGTGCGTGGTCTGCAGCACGCCCTGCCAGAACTGGGTTTCCTCCGCCTTCTGCGGCTGGAACGGGTCGAG
>Ga0209974_10000336_pt1 | contig 15419 bp, 11 predicted proteins | sample InoplaM3SPM_FD_187592 | JGI IMG/M metagenome (GOLD analysis project Ga0209974, IMG submission 187592) | Arabidopsis thaliana rhizosphere microbial communities from the Joint Genome Institute, USA, that affect carbon cycling - Inoculated... | ecosystem: Host-associated > Plants > Roots >...
AAACGCCGGATCGGCAGGCCCGAGCGAGCCATAAACCTCGTCGGTCGACACGTGAAGAAAACGGAACGCAGCGCGTTCCGCATCCGGCAACGCGCTCCACCATTCGCGCACGCTTTCGAGCAGCGTGAACGTGCCGGTGACGTTCGTTTCGATGAACGCCGCGGGCCCGCGGATCGAGCGGTCGACGTGCGTCTCGGCGGCGAAGTTGACGACGGCTCGCGGCCGATGCCGCGTCAGCAGCTCGCCGAGCAGCGCGGCATCGCCGATGTCACCGCGGACGAACCGATGGCGCGCGTCCTTCGCCAGCGGGGCGAGGCTGCGCAGATTGCCCGCGTACGTCAGCTTGTCGAGATTGACGACAGGCTCGTCGTTGAGCGCGAACCAGTCGAGGATGAAATTGGCGCCGATGAACCCGGCGCCGCCGGTCACGAGAATCATGTCGAGGGCGAAGTTGCGGCGGCCGGGAGTGTAGCAGCCCGCATGCGTACGAGCCCCTGCGAAAGCGGTCGGCTCAGGTGCGGTAGTACTCGCGATACCACGCGACGAAGCGCGCAAGGCCTTCTGCAAGCGGCGTGCGCGGCGCGAATCCCGTCGCCTGCTGCAACCGGTCGATCGCCGCATACGTCGCTTCGACGTCGCCCGGCTGCATCGGCCGCTCGTTGCGGATCGCGCGGCGGCCCAGCAGCCGTTCGAGCAGCGCAATGAACGCGCCGAGGTCGACGGCGTCGTGATTGCCGATATTGTAGATCGCATACGGTGCGTCATCGGCGTCCGCGCGCGGCGGACGCACCAGCACCCGGACGACGCCTTCGACGATGTCGTCGACGTACGTGAAATCGCGCCGCATCCGACCCCCGTTGAAGACGTCGATCGGCCGTCCTTCGACGATCGCCTTCGTGAACAGCATCGGCGCCTGGTCCGGGCGACCCCACGGACCGTACACGGTGAAAAAGCGCAACCCGGTCGTCGGCAACCGGAACAGGTGGCTGTAACTGTGCGCCATCAGTTCGTTCGCCTTCTTGGTGGCCGCGTACAGGCTGACCGGGTGATCGACCGACTGCTCCTCCGAGAACGGCAGCACGTGGTTCGCGCCGTACACCGACGACGACGACGCATAGACGAGATGACCGGTCGCCGCATGCCGGCATGCCTCGAGCAGATGTCCGAAGGCGACCAGGTTGTTGCGGATGTAGGCGCCCGGGTTGACGAGCGAGTAGCGCACGCCGGGTTGCGCGGCGAGATGCACGACGGTGTCGAACCGATGCGCCGCGAAGAGTTCGGCGCACGCTTCAGGTTGCGCTAGGTCGGCACGATGCAGCGTAAAGCGCTCGTGGGGTACCAATTGCGCGGCGCGCGCTTCCTTCAGCGTGACGTCGTAATACGGATCGAAGCTGTCCGCGCCGACGACCGACGCGCCCGATCCGAGCAGCGCTCGCGAAACGTGCATGCCGATGAACCCGGCGGCGCCGGTGACGAGCACGCACCGACCGCTCACATCGGACGTCATGGATGCGGCGGTGCGGCGCGCTCGAGTGCGCGCAGCTTCGCATGCTTCAGGAAGCTCGCGAACGCGCCGATCGCGATGTGCGCAAATCCGGCCGCACCGTCGAGGAAGCCGAGCCGCACGACGTAGAAGCGAACGAAGCGCGCCAGCGGCGACAGCGCCATCTTCCACGCGGAACTGCGCTTGCCGCTCGCGTGCAGCGCATCGGCCTGCAGCGTCGTGTAGCGGTTCTGCTTCGCGATGTAGCGCTCGATCGATTCGGCCGACGCGTGCAGCAGGTCGCCGTCCAGCCGGCCGACCGGCCTCTCGGCAATCACCTGCTCGTGTACCGGGTCGTCGCTCCAGCGGGCGCGCCGTCGGTCGAAAAGCCGCGTGGTCCAGTCCGGATAGCCTTCACCGTGTGCGAGCCAGCGGCCGAGAAAGCGGTTGCGGCGCGCGAGCGCGTACGCCGCATGCGGCGGTGTGCCGCCCGCAAACAACGTCTGGATCGATTCGCGCAGCGGCTGCGACAGGCGCTCGTCCGCGTCGAGGCACAGCACCCAGTCGTAATGGGCCTGTTGCACGGCGAATTGCTTCTGCGGACCAAATCCTGCGAAGACGTGCGACACGACCCGCGCGCCGCAGCGCCGCGCCGTTTCTACGGTATGATCGCCGCTGCCTGAATCGACGACGAGCGCTTCTGCACAGAACTGCGCCGACAGCAGGCATTCGGCGATATCGGCCGCGGCATCGCGCGTGATCACCACCAGCGAAACGGGAAGCGGCCCGGTCATCCGTCATCGATGCGCCGCACGCCTGAGCGCCGCGACGTCGTCATCCTCGCCATTCGTACGAATCCGCGCGATTTTACGTGGTTTGCCGCACGCTCCCGCGCCATCGACCGATCGGCGGCGCGCGTTGCCGAGCGCGCGCACGCCATGACGCGCGCGACGGCTGCACCGGACGATGTGCTCGTCGTGCGGCCGTCGTCGCTCGGTGACGTCGTGTATGCGCTGTCGATCGTGTCCGACATTCGGCGGCACCGGCCCGAACTCGCGGTCGACTGGGTTGCGGAGCGCGGCTTCGTGCCGCTGGTCGAACTGTGCCGCGACGTGCGCCGCATCGTGCCGTTTGCATTGCGCCGCTGGCGCACGGCACCGCTTGCACCACGCACGTGGCGCGACATCGCGGCGTTCCGTCGCGCGCTGCGCGCGACGCACTACGGCGTGATCCTGGATCTGCAGGAACAGGTGAAGGGCGCGCTGATCGCCCGCACGGCGCGCGGCGTGCGGCACGGCTTCGACCGCGCGAGCATCCGCGAACCGCTCGCGACGCTCGGTGACGACGTCCACCATCGCATACCGCGCGAGCTCCATTTCGTCGATCGCGCGCGTCGTCTCGCGGGAGCCGCGCTCGGCTACGCTCCCGCAGGGCCGCCGCGCTGGAGCCTGCGCGTGCCGTCGACGCACGCGTCGCTGCCGGATCGCCCGTACGTCGTCGTGCTGCATGCGACGAGTCGCGACGACAAGCTGTGGCCCGATGACCGCTGGCGCAGCGTACTCGGCGCGTGGGATCGCGCGGGCTTCGCGAGCGTGCTGCCGTGGGGAAGCGCGGCCGAGCACGCACGCAGCCAACGTCTGGCGCAAGGCATCGACGGCGCGATCGTGCCGGCGTGGCTGTCGCTGCACGACGTCGCCGCGCTGCTTGCTCGCGCATCCCTTGCGATCGGCGTCGACACGGGTTTCACGCACCTCGCGGCGGCCCTCGGCACGCCGACGATCGCGATCTTCAACGCGACGGATCCCGCGCGGCATGGCGTCGCTTGCGCCGGCCCGCATGCGACCGATCTCGGCACGCGCGGCGCTGCGCCGTCGGTGGATGCCGTGCTCGCGGCGGCAGGCGCACACCTGCGTGCGATGCCGCGCTGCTGACGCCGGTCACCGAGCACGGGACATGCGACGCCTGTACACGCTGCTCTGGTGGGGCGCACTGCCGCTGCTGCCGTTGCGGCTGTGGTGGCGCGGGCGGCGCGAGCCGGTCTATCGGACGCTCCCGGGCGAACGCTTTGGCCGATATCGCGGCACGGCGCGCACGGCGGGCGCGGACGTGCTGTGGATTCACGCGGTGTCGCTCGGCGAAACGCGCGCGATCGCACCACTCGTCGAGCGCCTGCTGCGCGATGCGCCTCCACAGCGTTCGATCCTGCTGACGCACATGACGGCGACGGGCCGCGAAGCGGGTCGTGCGCTGTTCGGCAACCGCGTCGTGCAGGCGTGGCTGCCGTACGACTTTCCGTTTGCCGTGCGCCGCTTCTTTGCGCAGTTCCGGCCGCGTGCGGGACTGCTCGTCGAAACGGAGCTGTGGCCCAATCTGACGGCCGAGGCGGCGCGGCAGGGCGTGCCGCTGCTGCTCGTCAATGCGCGGCTCTCCGAACGCTCGGCACAAGGCTATCGGCGCATCGCATCACTTTCGCGGCCGCTGTTCGGAGCGCTCGCCGGCGTCGCCGCCCAATCGGATGCGGATGCCGAGCGATTGCGCGAACTCGGCGCGCGCGAGGTCACCGTCACCGGCAACCTGAAGTTCGACGTCGCGATACCCGCAGAACAGCGCCTGCGCGCCGCTGAACTGCGCGAGCGCTTCGGCGCGAACCGGCCGGTGCTCATGCTCGCGTCGACCCGCGACGGCGAGGAAGTGCTGCTGCTCGACGCGTTTGCGCGTGCGACCGCTTTGCCGGCGACGACGCTGATCGTCATCGTGCCGCGACATCCGCAACGCTTCGAGGCCGTCGCAGCGATCCTGACGGAACGGCGACTGCCCTTCGTTCGCCGCTCGTCGGAGCGCAAGGTTCCGGTCGACTGCCGGATCGTGCTCGGCGATTCGCTCGGCGAATTGCTCGCGTACTACGGCGCCGCAGACGTCGCGTTCGTTGCGGGAAGCCTGCTGCCGCTCGGCGGACAGAACCTGATCGAGCCGATCGCCGCGGGCGTTGCCACCTTGATCGGCCCGCACACGTTCAATTTCGCGCAGGCGAGCAGCGATGCGGTCGCCGCAAACGCGGCGTTGCGGGTTCGCGATGCAGACGATGTGTTCGCGAGCGCTTCGCGGTTGCTGGTCGACGACGCTGCGCGCAAGGAACTCGTCGCCAACGCGCAGTCGTTCATCGCTGCGCACCGCGGCGCAACCGAGCGGCTGGCGCAATGGCTTGCGCCGCGGATCTCGATCAGCCGCGAAGCCGTCGATTGACGTCGGCGAGGTCCTGCTCGTCGAGCGAGCCGACGGCGGCCTTGAGCCGAAGGATGCCAAGCAGGTAGTTGAAATACGCCTGCGCGAGATCGCGCCGCGTCTGGAACACGTTCTGTTGCGTGTTCAGCACGTCGAGATTGGTCCGTACGCCGACCTCCTGGCCGGTCTTGTTCGACTCGTAAGCGGTCTGCGCGGACACGAGCGCCTGCTCGAACGCCTTGACCGATGCGGCCGCGCTGTTGACGCCGGAAAAGCCCGTCTGTGCGCTGAACAGCGCATTGCGGCGGGCCACTTCGAGGTTCTGCCGCGCGTTCTCCTGCAGCGCGAGCGCTTCGCGCACCTTCGAATCGATCAGTCCGCCCTGATAGAGCGGAACCGTGAGCGCAAGCCCGATCGCCGCCTGCCGCTGGTCGTTGAACGCGTTGGTGTTGACCGAGCCGCTCCCCGCCTGCGCATTGGCGCTCGCGACGAGGTCGAGCGTCGGCAGGCGGCCCGCGCGCTGGCGCTCGATTTCGAGCGTCGCGATGTCGGCGTTGTAGCGTGCGATCCGCACGTTCAGGTTGTCCGTGAGCGCGCGATCCACCCATTCATCGAGCGAGTTGGGCGACGGCGGCATGGGTTCGAAGCCCGGGCCGAGGCGCTTCAGATCCTGCGGAAAGCGACCGATGATCGCGCGCAGCGCCGTGCGCTTGTTCTCGAGATCGTTGCGCGCGCTGATCTCCTGCGCGACGATCGAGTCGTACTTCGCCTGCGCTTCGTTCGTGTCGGTGATCGTCGCGACCCCGACCTCGAAATTGCGCTTCGCCTGCGCGAGCTGCTCCGACACCGCAGCTTTCTGGCTTTCGGTGACCTCGACGGTGAACTGCGCGAGCAGCACGTCGAAGTAGGCGGTCGCCACGCGCAGGATCAGGTCCTGCCGTGCGGAGGCGAGCGTGAAATCGGCCTGTTCGACCTGCTGTACCGCCTGGCTGTACGCCACCTGGTTCGCGTAGCGATAGAGCGGCTGCGACGCCGATACGGTCAGACCGCCGAGCGCAAATCCGCGATTGACGGTCACGCGCGGGTCGGTGTCGACGTTCGTGCCGAAGTAGTTGGCATTCGTGCTCGCAGAGAGGCTGACGTTCGGCAACAATCCGGCGCGGGCCTGCGGAACGCGCTCCTGCGTCGCCTCCCAGTTTGCGCGCGCAGCGGCGAGCGCCGGATCGTTCTGCAGCGCCTCGTGATAGATCTGCAGCAGGTCCTCCGCAGCGACGCGCTGCGAAGCGCCCAACGCGAGAACGGCGGTCAGGACGACGGCGCAAAGCGGACGGATCATGGGCATGGAGTTCGTAGCGCGCGCCAGCCGGCGCAAACGGGTGGCATCACGCGGCGCGCGCGGAGGCGTGCACGCGTGCCTTCTAGAATTCGAATCGCGCCGGCGCCAGCGCGTTTTGCAGCGGCGCTATCACTGTTTCGAACAGATCGAGCGACGTGCGCGCACCGGGAGCGTCGGTACGAACGAGGCGAGCGGTCATCGCGGGATGCTCGCCGATGACGGCGAACACCCGGCCGCCCGCGGTCAACTGCTCGAAAAAGCGGTCGGGCAGCAGCGGCGTCGAACCGGTCAGGACGATCACATCGTAGCTGTCGTTGCCAAAGCCACGCGCGCCGTCGCCGACTTCGACGCGCGCATTGGCGAAGCCGAAGCGCGCCAGTCTCGTGCGTGCGTCGCCCGCCATGGCCGCGTCGATCTCGACGCTCGTGACATCCGCCGCCTCGCTTGCAAGGAGCGCGGTCAGGTAACCGCTGCCCGTGCCGATCTCCAGGACGCGATCGTTGGGGCGCAGCATCAGCTCCTGGATGACGCGCGCCTCCATCTTCGGCGTCCACATCCGCGCGCCGTTCGGGAGTGGCAATTCGACGTCCGCGAACGCAAGCGAGCGGTACTGCGGCAGCACGAAGTCTTCGCGCTTCACCGCGAACAGGAGGTCGAGCACGCGCTGGTCGAGCACGTCCCATGGCCGGATCTGCTGCTCGACCATGTTGTGCCGCGCCTGCTCGTAATCGAAGGGCGTCATCGGGATGGGAGTGGAACCTGCCAACAAACGAAGCGGACGTTGCGCAGCGCGACGCTGGACGTCGTTTTCCACGCGCGGCGCGGCCCGCGATTATAGCAATGCAGCCACCCCGCACCGGTTGGGATGCCGGACCGATCAGGGTTGGATTCAATCGAGCGTCTGCCGGTAACGCCAACGCGCGAGCGCGACGACAGCCACCATGAACACCGCGATCGGCCACGTGTGCGGCGCGACCTGGTCGAGGCCGTTGCCCTTCAAGAGCACACCGCGCACGATGCGCAGGAAATGCGTCGCCGGGAACGCCTCGCCCAGCCATTGTGCCCACTGCGGCATCCCCCGAAATGGGAACATGAAGCCCGACAGGAGCATCGTGGGCAGGAAAAAGAAGAACGTCATCTGCATCGCCTGCAACTGGTTCGCGGCGAGCGTCGATATCGCGTAGCCGAGCCCGAGGAGCGCCGCGATGTACAGCATCATCGTCAGCCCGAGCAGTCCAAGGCTGCCGACCATCGGCACGCCGAACAGGAGCTTTGCCGCCGCGAGGATCAGCGCCGACTGAATGATGCCGACGACGATATACGGCGCGATCTTGCCAGTCATCAGCTCGAGCGGGAGCACCGGCGTCGCGAGCAGGCCCTCGTACGTGCCGCGCTCGCGTTCGCGCGTGATCGCGAACGCCGTCATCATCACCATCGTCATCTGCAGGATCACGGCGAGGAGCCCGGGCACGATGTTGTATTGCGTGATGCCCTCGGGGTTGTAGCGCCGCTGCACGTCGAGCGAGAACGGTGCCGGGCCCGGCGCGAGACGTGCGAGCGGGCCGGTCAGGTCGTGCGTGAGCGCCATCGTGCCGGTCTGAGCGAGCGCCGCGAGCGCGTTGCCGGTTGCGGATGGATCGGTTGCGTCCGCGGCGACCATCACCGAAGGTCGTTCGCCGCGCAGGAGCTCGCGTGAAAATCCGGCGGGGAATACGACGGCGAACTGAATGTCACCGCGCGCGAGCATCTCATCGGCGGCGCGGACGCCGGGCGCGGCAGGCACGATGTCGAAATAACCGGTGTTGGCGAGGCTTTGCACGATGCTGCGCGTGAACTCGCTGCGGTCGTAATCGACGACGGCGGTCGGCAACGCCTTCGGATCGGTGTTGATGACGAAGCCGAACAGCAGCACCTGCGCAATCGGTATGCCGACGATCATCGCGAACGTCAATCGGTCGCGCCGCATCTGCACGAATTCCTTGAGCGCGATCGCATACGCGCGCGCGAGCGAGAAGCGCCGCGAGGCGGCGTCGCTCCTAGTGGGCGCCATCGCTGCCCGCACCCTGCATCAGGTTGACGAACACGTCCTCCAGCGACGTCGCGGCCGCGTCGACCGTGAACGCGGCCCTCGCCCGGACCGGTGCGAGCGCTGCTTCGAGCGCCTCGGCGTTGCGCCCGGAAACGCGCAGCGTCGTGCCGAACGGAATGACGGTGTCGACGCCCGCCGTGCCCGACAACTCGCGTGCAAGCAGCGCCAGCGCGCGCTCGTCGCCGCTGCTGCGCAGTGCGACGACCCTCGTCGACAGGTCGGAATGCGCAATGACTTCGTCGGGCGTGCCCTCGACGAGCAGCTCGCCGAGATTGATGTAGGCGAGCCGGTGACAGCGCTCGGCCTCGTCCATGTAATGCGTGCTCACGAGCACGGTGATGCCTTCGGCCGCGAGTTCGTGGATGTTCTCCCAGAAGTCGCGGCGCGCCTTGGGATCCACCCCCGCAGTCGGCTCGTCAAGCAGCAGCAACTTCGGCGCATGCAGCATGCACGCGGCGAGCGCGAGCCGCTGCTTCCAGCCGCCCGACAGCGTGCCGGCGAGCTGGCCGCGCCGCGCGGTGAGCCCGAGCCGATCGAGCGTCGTGGCGATTGCAGCGCGGCGATCCGGAACGTCGTACATCCGCGCAACGAAGGCAAGGTTTTCCTCGATCGACAGGTCCTCGTACAGGCTGAAGCGCTGTGTCATGTACCCGACTTCACGCTTGATCGCCGCCGCTTCGCGGCGAAGATCGAAGCCAAGGCACGTGCCGTCGCCTTCGTCCGGCGTCAACAATCCGCACAGCATGCGGATCGTCGTCGTCTTGCCGCTGCCGTTCGGACCGAGAAAGCCGAATATCGCGCCGCGCGGCACGCGGATCGACACGTGGTCGACGACGGCGCGGCCGCCATAGCGCTTGGTGAGGCCGCGAACGTCGATGGCGATCGACGACACCTGCGCGTCGCTGCGGCCACGTGCAGCTTCAGCAGTCGCCGGCAGGGGTTGCGTGGCAGCATGCATCGCGTTGAAGACTACGGAGCAGCGCGCGCGACTTCGACCGGCAAGCCCGGGTGCAATGCCGCGTTGGGCGCGTCAGGACGCGCCTCCACGAGGAACACGAGCTTGGACCGATTCTCGCGGCTGTAGATGACGGGCGGCGTGAACTCCGCCTGCGGCGCGATGAAGCGAACCTTGGCCGCGATGTCGCCGCCACAGCCGTCGCACCGCACGACGACGGCGTCGCCGACGCGAATCGTCGCGATCAACGCTTCGGGCATGTAGAAGCGGACCTTGACGTTCCCCGGCGGCAGCAGTGAAACCACGGGGGCGCCGGCGGCGACCCACTCGCCGGGGCGATAGAGCGTGTCGGTGACGACGGCTGCTGCGGGCGCCGTCTGCGACTTCTGCTCGACGCGCCACTGCGCCTGCGCGAGCGCATCGCTGGCGGCCTTCACTTCCGCGCTCGCCGCGGCAATCTCGTCGCTGCGAGCCGGCAGATTGGCGATCTGCACCTGCTGCGTGAGCTCGGCGACGCGCGCGCGGTCGCGATCCCGCGCGGCGATCGACTCGTCACGCTTCTGCGGCGGCAGGAACTTGTCGGCGACGAGCTTCTGCGTACGCTGCAGGTCGGCTTCGCTCTGTCGCAGCGACGCCTGCGCCTGCGCGAGCTGCGCGCGCGCGGCGGCGATTTCCGGCGGACGGCGCGCCTTTTCGAGGTTCGCCAGAGCCGCCTGCGCCTGTCGCACACGCGCCTCGGCTTCGGCACGCGCGGCGCGCTCCTGCTCGCTTTCCAGCGTGAACAGCGGCGCGTCCTTCGCCACCTGCGTACCGCGTTCGACCGCGAGTTGCAGCAGCGTGCCGGACAGGGGTGCGGAGACGCGCACGTATTCGCCTTCCACATAGCCAGGGAAACCGGCCGGCGGCGCGCTGTTGCAGGCGGCAACGGTGAGCGCGACTGCGGGATAGAGGATGAAGGCGCGTGGATCCATCCTCGATCCTAACGCCTAATCGCTCGCTCCCTGTGTGGCTGCGACATCCTCGCGACCGTCGATCCTCGCTGCGCGCGCCTGCTTTCGAGCGAGCCGCCGTTGCGACCACGCGTCGAGATACGTGTAGATCACCGGCACGACGATCAGCGTCAAGAGCGTCGACGTGATGACGCCGCCGATGATCGCGCGACCCATCGGCGCCTGTTGTTCGCCGCCGTCGCCGAGCCCGAGCGCGAGCGGCAGCATGCCGCCGATCATCGCCGCGGTCGTCATCAGGATGGGCCGCAATCGCACCTGGCCCGCGGTGAGCAGCGCATTCGACAACGACGCGCCCGCACGTCGCGACCGGTTCGCGAAATCGACGAGCAGGATCGCGTTCTTCGTGACGAGTCCCATCAGCATGATGAAGCCGATGATCGAAAAGATGTTGAGCGTCGTTCCGGTGAGCAGCAAGGCCAGGAACACGCCGATCAGCGAAAACGGCAGCGACGCCATGATCGCGATCGGCTGCGTGAAGCTCGCGAATTGCGACGCCAGGATCAGGTAGATGAAGATGATCGCGAGGCCGAGCGCAGCTACGGCCGCCTGGAAGGACTCCTGCATGTCCTGCTGCTGACCCGCGGCCTGCAAGCGGTAGCCGGGCGGCAGCGTCATGTCCTTCGCGATCTTCTGCACGTCGGTGCCGACATCGCCGGCGGGGCGCCCCTCGACGTTCGCGTAGATGCCGACGCGACGCTGCAGGTCCTGCCGCTTGATGATCTGCGGGCTCGTCGACTCGACGAGATCGGCGACCTGGCGCAGCGGCACCATGCGCATCTGCCCATCGGGTCCGCGCTTGTTCGTCGTCAGGTACAGGTTGCCGAGGTCCGACGCGAGCTGCCTGCGATCGCGCGAAAGCTGCACGTTGACTTCGTAGTTCTGTCCGTCGGGTCCAAGCCAGTAGCTGATCGTGTCGCCCGCGATCAGCGGCCGGATCGTCGCGCCCACCTGCTGCACGCTGACGCCGAGGTCCGAGGCAGCCGCGTTGTTCAGGCGGATCGACAACGCAGGGTTCGCCGCCTTGTCCGACGTTTCGAGGTCGGCAATGCCCTTCACCTTGGCGACCTTCGCAGCGAATTCGCCGGAGAGCCTGGCCAGCGTGTCGGGATCCGGCCCGAGCAGGTTGAACCAGATCGGCCGGTCGAAACCGAACGTGAGCTCGATTCCCGGGATCGGCTTCAGCGCTGCGCGGATCGCGCGTTCGAGGTCCTTCTGCGAGCGCTTGCGGGCGTTCGCGTCGACGAGTTTCAAGTTGACGCGCGCGTAATTGCGGCCGTCCTCGGTGCCGACCGTCGTCATCGCGAGCGCGATCTCGGGAAATTGCTTCAGCGTTTCCTCGGCCTCGGCAACCTTGCCGTTCGAGTACTCGAGGCTGGATCCGACCGGCGTGTTGAGGCGCAGCGAGATGAAGCCCTGATCGACTTCCGGAATGAACTCGGTGCCGACGAGCGGAACGATGGCGAAGCTCGCAAGGAACGTGACGAGTGCGATCGCCAGCACCGACTTGCGATGTCCGAGCGCCCACGCGAGCACGTCGCCGTACAGGCGGTGCATCCCTTCGATGCCACGCTCGACGCGATCCATGATGCGGCCGAGCCACGGCGCGCGCGCGAAGCGCTTCTCCGGCGGATCGGGCCATACCGATGACAGCATCGGGTCGAGCGTGAAGCTGATGAACAGCGACACCAGCACCGCGACCGACACGGCGACGCCGAACTGGAAGAAGAAGCGGCCGATCAGCCCGCTCATGAACGCAATGGGGACGAACACGGCGACGATCGCGAACGTCGTCGCCATCACGGCGAGCCCGATCTCGTCGGTGCCTTCGCGCGCGGCACGCGCGTGGTCCTTGCCCATCGCGACGTGGCGGACGATGTTCTCGCGCACGACGATCGCGTCGTCGATCAGGAGACCGATCGTCAGCGACAGCGCCATCAGCGTCAGGAAGTTGAGCGTGAAGCCGAACGCGTGCAGCGCGACGAACGTCGCCACGACGGCGAGCGGCAGCGTGAGTCCCGTGATGATCGTGCTGCGCCAGCTGTGCAGGAAGAAGAAAACGATCAGCACCGTGAGGAACGCGCCCTCGACGATCGTGCTCTTGACGCGATTCACCGCGTTCTCGACCTGGTCGCCACGCGAAAACGTCACCCGCAGCTCGACGTCGGACGGCAGTCGCGCCTTCAGGTCGTTGACCGCGGCGACGACGTTGCGACCCGTTTCGACGATGTTCGCGTCCTGCGCCTTCTGGATGTCGAGGGTGATCGCCGCGTGGCCGTTGATCCGCGAGATCGAGTCCTGTTCCTTTTCGCCGTCGATGACGTCGGCGACCTGGTTCAGGTAGATCGCGCCGCCGCCCTGCTGCGCGACGATGATGCGGCCGAACTGCGCCGGATCCTTGATCTTGCCCTCGACGCGCACGACGGCGTCGCTTGCGCCCTTGGTGATGCGGCCGGCCGGCACGTCCTGGTTCGCTTCGCGAATCGCTGCGATGACCTGGTCGACGCCGAGCCCGAGCGACGTCAGCGCGTCCGGCTTCACCTGGATCAGGATCTGCCGCGTCACGCGTCCGTTGATGTCGATGCGCGCAACGCCCGGCAGGTTCTCGAGGACCTTGACGATCGTCTGGTCGGTCAGCGACGTCAGCTCGCGCAGCCCGGTCGTCTGCGACATCAACGCGAGTGAAACGACGGGCTGGCTGTTCTCGTTCTCGACGCGAAAGACCTGCGGATCCTTGACATCGCGCGGGAAGCTCGAGCGAATCGTCGCGATGCGGTCGCGGACGTCCTGCACCGCCTGCGGCACGTTCGTCGACAGCCGGAATTCGGCGAAGACATCGCTGCGGCCCTCGCGCGAATTCGAGAAAATCCGCTTGACGCCCGAGATCTGGTTGACGGCGTATTCGATCGGCTTGGTGACGTCGGCCTCGACCGCCTCGGGCGCTGCGCCCGGGTAGACGGTCTGGACGTACACGAACGGAAGACTGACGTCGGGCATCTGCTCGACCTTGAGCCGCAGGTACGAAAAGACGCCGAGCACCGTGATCGCGACCATGACCATCGTCGCAAAAACGGGATTCCTGATCGAGACGCGGGTGATCCACATGTTCGAAATCCATCGGGGTCAGAGCAATAAGTCGACTTATTGCGCTGACCCCAAAGTCAGCCTGCCCCGCCGGGCCTGTTTCGCGTCGCGTTCTGCGACGATGTGGGCACCTTCACCAGCGCCGGCGCACCATCCTTTAGATTGTCGAAGCGCGCCGCGAGCACGGGCATCTGCGAGGGCAGCGCCGTCTTGATCTCGATGCGGCCGTTCGTTTCGTCGCGGCGCCCGGTGATGACGATGCGCCGGACGAGCTTGCCGTTGTCGATCATCCACACGTACGACTGCCCCGCCTCGCTGCGCACGGCGGCTAACGGAAGCGTCGGCGCGGGAGCGCTCGCAACGAGCCCGATGCGGCCCGTCGAAAACATGCCGCTCCGAAGCGTCGCATCCGGATTCGGCAATCCGACATAGACGAGGATCGCGCGCGTGCCGGGCTCGGTCGACGGGTTGATGCGCTCGATGCGGCCCTGGAAGCGGCGCTCGCCGAAGCCGTCGACGGCGAGTTCGACCGGCATGCCGAGCCGCAATTCGGGTACGTCGATCGCCGGCACCATCGCCTGCACTTCCAGCGTCTGCAGGTCGACGATGGTGACGATCGGCGCTTCGATCGCGACTTTCTCGCCGGGTTGCACGTGGCGCTTCGCGACGATGCCGGACAGCGGCGCGACGACGTCGGCATCGCGCAACGCATTCCGGGCGAGCTGCACCTGCGCCTCGGCGGACTTGAGGTTGCCGCGCGCAACGTTGAAAGACGATTCCGTACTGTCGAACGCATTCTGCGAGATGAACTTGTCGTTCAGAAGCCGCACGTTCATCGTGCGCGTCTTCTCGGCGAGGGCGAGTTGCGCACGCGCGCTTTCGACGGCGCCGACGCGATCGACGAGCCGCGACTCGAGATCGGCCGAGACGACGTGCCCGATCTTCTGGCCGGCCCGAACGGCTTCGCCTTCGCGAACCGTGAAATTCGCGAGGTCGCCGGCCACCTTGGCCTTCACGACCGCCTGGTACACCGGCTGCAGCGTGCCCGACACCGGCAGCCAGCGGGCAAGCGCAGTGCTCTCGACGTACGCGAGATCGGCCGGTGCGAACTGCAGCGCCACCGGCGCGGCCGTTGCCGGATCCGGGCCGGTGTTCCGCTTGAAGGCGCGAAACGCTGCAGCGCCGCCGAGCGCGGCAATCATCGTCAGCACGACCAGGCCGACGATCACGCGCCGACGGGTCATCCGCAAAGTCATCGAGATCCCCTCGCGCCCTGTAGGACGCGTTGCGTGAATGCGCGGCGCCCGCGCGATCGGCGCGAACGCTTCATGGCCGCCGCACCCGCATTGGATGCGCGGGCCCCCGGCGCCGGATTCAGCTCGAAAGCGGCGAACGATAAGCGTACTCGAACGCCGGGGCAACCGACGTGCGATGAAATGCGCCGGCGTCCGATGGAACGCGCGTCGTCGGTACCGCGCCGGAACGCCTCGCGCACCGGTCGCCGCGGTTCATTGACACTCCGGAAAGCGGCGCTTCATAATGCTACGTTATCCTTTTTTTCCCGCCCGCCGGAGATTACCAATGCATGGCATTCAGAGCATTCCGTCACGTACGATCGGCCTGACGCTTGTCGCCGCTGCAGTATTTGGCGTCTACGGCTGCAGCAAGGAAGAACCCAAGCAGGCCGCCGCGCCGAAGACCACCGCGGCGGCTCCCGCCGCCACGCCGGCCGCGCCCGCCGAGGAAACGATCACCGTCAAGATCGGCCACGCGGGGCCGCTGACCGGCGGCATCGCGCACCTGGGCAAGGACGACGAGAACGGCGTGCACCTCGCCGTCGACGAAGCGACCGCGAAGAAGATCAAGCTCGGCGGCAAGGTCGTCAAGTTCGAGATGATGAGCGAGGACGATCAGGCGGACCCGAAGCTCGGGCCGACGATCGCCCAGAAATTCGTCGATGCGAAGGTCGCCGGCGTCGTCGGTCACCTGAACTCCGGCGTGTCGATCCCGGCCTCGGCTGTCTACAACCAGGCGGGCCTGCCAATGATTTCGGGCTCCGCGACGAATCCCAAGCTCACCGAGCAGGGCTTCAAGACGATCTTCCGGACGGTTGCGCGCGATGACCAGCAGGGCCCGGCGATTGCCGCCTACATCGCGAACGAACTGAAGCTCAAGAAGGTCGCCATCGCGGACGATGCGACGGCCTATGGCGAAGGTCTTGCCAACGAGGTCGAGAAGACGCT
>Ga0209974_10000337_pt1 | contig 15344 bp, 13 predicted proteins | sample InoplaM3SPM_FD_187592 | JGI IMG/M metagenome (GOLD analysis project Ga0209974, IMG submission 187592) | Arabidopsis thaliana rhizosphere microbial communities from the Joint Genome Institute, USA, that affect carbon cycling - Inoculated... | ecosystem: Host-associated > Plants > Roots >...
TCATTGGGCGTCTACGGCGTGGTCGTCGCCGGCTGGGCGTCCAACTCCAAATATCCCTTCTTCTCGGCGCTCCGTGCAGCGGCCCAGATGGTCAGTTACGAGGTCTCGATCGGGTTCGTCCTGATCTGCGTCGTCCTCTATGCCAACAGCTTCAACCTTACCGCCATCGTCATGGCGCAGAAGGGCAATGTTCTCGGCATACTCAACGGTTACGGGTTCAATCCCTTGCTGTTCCCGATGGCGGTGGTGTTCCTGATCAGCTCCATGGCCGAGACCTTCCGCACGCCCTTCGACCTGGTCGAGGCGGAAAGCGAATTGGTCGCCGGCCACCAGACCGAATATTCGTCGATGAGCTTCGCGCTCTTCTGGCTCGGCGAGTATGGCAACGTCCTACTGATGTGCGCCTTGAACGCCATCCTCTTCTGGGGTGGCTTCCTGCCGCCGATCGACTGGGCGCCGCTCTACTGGATCCCGGGCATTCTCTGGCTGTTCGCCAAGATCCTCTTCTTCTTCTTCATCTTCGGCTGGGTGAAAGCGACCGTGCCGAGGTACCGCTACGACCAGCTGATGCGGCTCGGCTGGAAGATCTTCCTGCCGCTCAGCATCCTCTTCGTCGTCCTTATCTCGGGCTGGCTGATGTTCTGGCGCTATGGAGCCGCAGCATGATCGCGCGCGCACTCAAGGCTTTCACTCTGTGGGAATTCATCGGGGCGCACCTGCTGACCCTGAAATATTTCTTCAAGCCGAAGGCGACCATCAATTACCCGTTCGAAAAGGCGCCGCTGTCGCCGCGCTTCCGCGGTGAGCATGCGCTGCGCCGGTACCCCAACGGCGAAGAGCGCTGCATCGCCTGCAAGCTCTGCGAAGCCATCTGCCCGGCCCTGGCCATCACCATCGAGTCCGAACCGCGCGAGGACGGCAGCCGCCGCACCACCCGCTACGATATCGACATGGTGAAGTGCATCTATTGCGGCCTGTGCCAGGAAGCCTGCCCGGTCGATGCCATCGTCGAGGGCCCGAACCTCGAATTCGCGACCGAAACGCGGGAGGAACTGCTCTACGACAAGGCGAAATTGCTGGCCAACGGCGACCGTTGGGAACAGGCGATCGCCGCCAGCCTTGCCGCCGATGCGGCCTACCGCTAGGCGCGCCGCAATCCCATGATCGCTATCCTCGCCTTCTACCTGTTTGCGGCCATGACCATTGCCTCGGCGGTGCTCGTCACCTTCGCGCGCAACCCGGTGCATAGCGTGCTCTGGCTGATCGTCGCTTTCTTCAATGCGGCGGGCCTGATGCTGATGACCGGCGCCGAGTTCATCGCGCTGCTGCTGGTCATCGTCTATGTCGGGGCGGTCGCGGTGCTGTTCCTGTTCGTCGTCATGATGCTCGACATCGACTTCTCGCAGCTCCGCTCCGGTTTCACGAAGAACCTGCCGTTCGGCCTGCTCGTCGCGCTGGTGCTGCTCGCCGAAATTATCATCGCGGCCAATGCCCGCGGCTCGGGCCAGATCATCGCCGACCGCCCGGCGGACGCCGCTCAGCCCAACATCGTCGCGCTCGGCGAGGCACTATACAGCCGCTTCCTCTTCCCGTTCGAACTGGCCGGCCTGATCCTGCTAGTGGCGATGGTCGGCGCCATCGTGCTGACCCACCGCCGGCGCGGCGACGCCCGCGGCCAGAGGGCCTCGCGGCAAATCGCCCGTCGCCCTGACAAGGCGATCAAGCTTGCGCAGCCGAAGTCGGGCGAGGGGGTGAAGCTGTGATCGGCCTGTCGCACTATCTCACCGTCGCCGCGATCCTGTTCACCATCGGCGTGCTCGGCATCTTCCTCAATCGCCGCAACATCATCCTTTTGCTGATGGCGATCGAGCTTATCCTGTTGGCGGTGAACATCAACCTCGTCGCCTTCAGCGCCTTCCTCGGCGACCTGACCGGCCAGGTCTTCGCCATGTTCGTCCTGACCGTCGCCGCTGCCGAGGCCGCCATCGGCCTCGCCATCCTCGTCATCTTCTTCCGCCGCAAGGGCTCGATCGCGGTCGACGACGCCGACCGGATGCGGGGCTGACATGACGCTTTCGCTCCAGCTCATCGTTTTCCTGCCGCTTATTGCGGCGATCGTCGCTGGCCTCGGCGGCCGCCTCATCGGCAAGACCGCCTCGAAGGTCGTTACCACCGGTGCCTTGCTGATCGGAGCCGCGCTCAGCTGGCCGATCTTCATCCAGTTCCTTAACGGCTCCGCCGAGGCCCAGGTCGTGCCGATCCTCGGCTGGATTCATTCCGGCGACCTCATCGTCGACTGGGCGCTGCGCGTCGACACGCTGACCGCGGTCATGCTGGTCGTCGTCACGACCGTCTCGTCGCTCGTCCATGTCTATAGCTGGGGCTATATGGAGGAGGACCCGGGCCAGCCGCGGTTCTTCGCCTATCTGTCGCTGTTCAGCTTCGCCATGCTGATGCTGGTCACCGCCGACAGTCTCGTGCAGATGTTCTTCGGTTGGGAGGGCGTCGGTCTCGCCTCCTATCTCCTCATCGGTTTCTGGTATCACAAGCCTTCGGCCAACGCGGCGGCATTGAAGGCATTCGTCGTCAACCGCGTCGGCGATTTCGGCTTCCTGCTCGGCATTCTCGGCACCTTCCTGGTGTTCGGCACCGTGTCGATTCCGGCGATCCTCGAAGCAGCACCCGGAATGGCCGGCTCGACCATCGGCTTCGCCGGCATGCGGGTGGACACCATGACCCTGCTTTGCCTGCTGCTTTTCGTCGGGGCCATGGGCAAGTCGGCGCAGCTCGGCCTCCACACCTGGCTTCCCGACGCCATGGAGGGTCCGACCCCGGTCAGCGCGCTGATCCACGCCGCGACCATGGTCACGGCCGGCGTGTTCATGGTCTGCCGCCTGTCGCCGATGTTCGAGACGTCGGAGGTGGCGCTCAACACCGTCACCTATGTCGGCGCCGCCACGGCCATCTTCGCCGCCACCGTCGGCACGGTGCAGAACGACATCAAGCGCGTGATCGCCTACTCGACCTGCTCGCAGCTCGGCTACATGTTCTTCGCCGCCGGCGTCGGTGCCTATGGCGCCGCCATGTTCCACCTCTTCACGCACGCCTTCTTCAAGGCCTTGTTGTTCCTCGGCGCCGGCTCGGTCATCCACGCCATGCACCACGAGCAGGACATGCGCTTCTACGGCGGCCTGCGGAAAGAGATCCCGCTGACTTTCTGGGCGATGATCGCCGGCACGCTGGCGATCACCGGCGTCGGTATCTTCGGCATCGGCTTTGCCGGCTACTGGTCCAAGGACGCGATCCTCGAGGCCAGCTTCGCCAGCGGCTCGGTTTCAGGCAACATTGCCTTCTGGCTCGGCGCTTTCGCGGCGCTGCTGACCAGCTTCTACAGCTGGCGCCTGATCTTCCTGACCTTCTACGGCCAGCCGCGCTGGGCGGGCAGCGAGCATATCCAGCACGCCGTTCATCACGTCCACGAGGACGCGGGCGAGATCGCCGCCGACCATGACAGCGCGTCCGACCATGCGGTGAAGGTCAGGACCGGCACCGCCGGCTACCACCCGCACGAAAGCCCGTGGACGATCCTCGTCCCGCTGGCGCTGCTGTCGCTGGGCGCGATCGCCGCCGGCCAGCTGTTCCATGGCTGGTTCGTCGAGGCCGAGCAGGGCCCCGCCTTCTGGGCCGGAAGCATTTCCTTCGACGAGCACCTCGCCCACGCCATGCACGAAGTGCCGTTGTGGGTGAAATACACGCCGTTCGCGGTGATGCTGGTCGGCCTCGCCATCGCGTACCGCAATTACATCCTGAAGCCCGGAGCGCCGGCGGCGTTCGTCGCCCAGTTCCCGCACCTGCATCGCTTCCTGATGCACAAATGGTATTTCGACGAGCTCAACGACCTCCTCTTCGTCCGCCCGGCCATGTGGCTCGGCAACCTGTTCTGGCGGAAGGGCGACGAGGCCACGATCGACCGTTTCGGGCCGCATGGCGCCGCTTATGCGGTCGGCATCGGCAACAAGGTCACCGCACGGCTGCAGTCGGGCTATGTCTATAGCTATGCCCTGGTCATGCTGCTCGGCCTGATCGCGGCGGCGACCTGGGTCTTCTGGTGGGTGCGTTGATGGACCTGCCGATCCTGACCGTCCTGATCGCGATCCCGCTCGTGGCCGGCGCGCTGTGCCTGTTCGTCAGTGACAATGCGGCCCGCTGGATCGCGCTCGTCGCGACCCTCGTCGGCCTTGCGCTCGGCATCTGGCTGTGGGCCGGTTTCGACCCCGCGGGGCCGCAATGGCAGTTCACCGAGCTTGTCCGCTTCGGCGGCGGCATCACGCCGGCCTGGGCGCTGGGCATCGACGGCATTGCGCTCATGCTGATCATGCTGACGCAGTTCCTGATGCCGATCTGCATCGGCGCGTCCTGGCGGGCGATCGAGAAGCGCGTGCCGGAATATATGGCGGTCTTCCTGTTGATGCAGGCGCTGATGGTCGGCGTATTCTGTGCCCAGGACCTGCTGCTCTTCTACATTTTCTTCGAGGGCGGCCTCATCCCGATGTTCCTGATCATCGGCATCTGGGGCGGCGCGGAGCGCATCAAGGCGGCCTACAAATTCTTCCTCTACACCTTCTTCGGCTCGGTGCTGATGCTCATCGCCATGATCTACATGGTGGTCGAGGCCGGCACGACCTCCATTCCGGTGCTGATGGCCACCGACTTCCCGTTCGATGCCCAGAAGTGGTTGTGGCTGGCGTTCTTCGCCAGCTTTGCCGTGAAATTGCCGATGTGGCCGGTCCACACCTGGCTTCCCGATGCGCACGTTCAGGCGCCGACCGCCGGGTCGGTCATCCTCGCGGGCATCCTGCTGAAGCTCGGCGGCTACGGCTTCATCCGCTTCTCGCTGCCGATGTTCCCGGAGGCGTCGAATTTTTTCATTCCGTTCGTCTTCGTCCTCAGCGGGGTCGCCGTCGTCTACACCTCGCTCGTGGCCCTGGCGCAGCGCGACATGAAGAAGCTGATCGCCTACTCCTCGGTTGCGCATATGGCGTTCGTCACCTTCGGCCTGTTCGCCTTCAACCGGCAGGGGATCGAGGGCGCGATGATGGTCATGCTCGCCCACGGCCTGGTGTCGGGCGCGCTCTTCCTCTGCGTCGGCGTCATCTACGACCGCCTGCACACCCGTGAGATCGCCCGCTACGGCGGCCTTGCCGACAACATGCCCGGCTATGCCTTGCTGTTCATGGTCTTCACCATGGCCGCCGTCGGCCTGCCGGGCACGGCCAATTTCGTCGGCGAGTTCCTCAGCCTGGTCGGGACCTACCAGGCGTCGAGCTGGGCGGCGATCGCTGGCACTACCGGCATCATCCTCGGCGCCGCCTACATGCTCTACCTTTACTGGCGCATCTGCTTCGGCAAGCTGGTCCATGCCGACGCGGCCGCCATGCCCGACCTCAGCATGCGCGAATGGTGGCTGCTCGGGCCCATCGCCGCCGCCGTATTCTGGATGGGCATCTATCCGGAGAGCTTCCTCAAGCCCATGCGCGCCGACATCGGCCGCCTGATCGAGCGCATCGAGCGCGCGGCTCCTCCGGGCGATGCCCAGTTGACCGCAGGCACGCCGGTTGCCGAAACCCACCCGGAGGCGGCGCACTGATGAACCTTTACGCCATCCTCCCCGAGATCATCCTGACGGTCGGCGCGCTCATCCTGATGATGGTGGCGGCGTTCGGCGGCCGCCGCGTCACCGCTTTGACCAGCTGGGCCGCGGTCGCGCTGCTCGTCGGCGCCTCCTTCGCGCTTATCGGCGACCCTCAGACCGCCGGGCCACTGTTCGGCGGCTTGATCGTCGCCGATGGCTTCGGCGCATTCGGCAAGCTTGTGGCCTTCCTCTCGTCGGCGGTGGCGATTGTCGCCGCACTCGGCTGGTTCGAGCGCGATTTCGAACATGGCGCAGAATATCCGGTCCTGATCCTGCTCGCTGCCGTCGGCATGGCGGTGATGGTTTCCGCGACCAGCCTGATGACCCTCTACGTCGGCCTCGAATTGAACAGCCTCGCCTCCTACGTGCTTGCTTCTTACCGCCGCACCGACGACCGCTCGGCCGAGGCGGGTCTCAAATATTTCGTGTTGGGCGCGCTCGCTTCGGGCATCCTGCTCTACGGCATCTCGCTGCTCTACGGCTTTACCGGCACCACCGGCTTTTCCGGTATTGCCGCCGCCTTCGCCCGTGACGAGACGCCATCCATCGGCCTGCTCTTCGGCCTTGTCTTCACGCTCGCCGGCCTGGCCTTCAAGATCAGCGCCGTGCCCTTCCACATGTGGACTCCGGATGTCTACGAGGGCGCGCCCACGCCGGTCACCACCTTCTTCGCCTCGGCGCCAAAGGTTGCGGCGGTCCTGCTTGCCACTCGCGTCTGCCTCGATGCGATGGAACCGGCGATGCTCGCCTGGCGGCAGATCGTCATTTTCGCCGCCTTGGCCTCGATCTTCCTCGGCGCCATCGCGGCCTACGGCCAGACCAACATCAAGCGCCTGCTCGCCTATTCGTCGATCAACAATGTCGGCTTCGCGCTGGTCGGCCTTGCGGCCGGCGGCGTGAATGGCGCTTCGTCCGTCCTGTTCTACATGACCATCTACGTCGTCATGACGGTCGGCGCGTTCCTCTGCGTACTGCGTATGCGCGACCAGGATGGCGAGCCGGTCGAGACTCTGGAATCGCTCTCGGGCCTGTCGCAGACCAGGCCGGGCCTGGCTGCCGCCATGGCGATCTTCATGTTCAGCCTTGCCGGCGTGCCGCCACTGTTCGGATTCTGGCCGAAGCTGCTGGTATTCTGGGCGGCGGTGGATGCCGGGCTGGTGGCGCTGGCGGTGGCCGGCATCGTCGGCGCGGTCATCGGCGCCTATTATTATCTGAAGATCGTCAAGATCATGTATTTTGACGCACCCGCGGCACCCTACGCCCGCGTCCGGGAGCCGGCCGAAACCGCGCTGATCTTCCTGTTCGCAGTGATCGTGAGCCCGCTTGGCTACCTCCTCATCGGTCCGCTCGGCAGCTTGACCGACCGGGCCGCCGGAAGCCTCTTCTGAGCCGCATCCGCATCGTTGAGCGGACCGGCTCGACCAACGCCGATTTGCTTGCCGATGACGCCGCCTTCGAAGGCGATTGGCTGGTCGCGCTGGCTCAGGATGCGGGGAAGGGCCGGCAGGGCCGTGAGTGGCAATCGCGGAAGGGCAATTTCTTCGGCTCGACCCTGGTCCAGGTCCGGCCCTCGGATCCGCCCGCCTCGTCGCTTGCCCTCGCCGCCGGCCTGGCATTGATCGAAGCGGCTGACGTCGCCGCTCCCGATCGGGCATTCATCCTGAAATGGCCGAACGACCTTATGCTGGGCAATGCCAAGCTCGGCGGCATATTATTGGAGCGGTCGGGCGACCGCGTCGTCGCCGGGTTCGGCGTCAACCTGGCGGCTGCGCCGGCCATCGAAGGCAAGGCGACAGCCGACCTCGGCGGGAGTATCGCGCCGCAGGCTTTCGCGCCCTTGCTAGCCGCCAGCTTTGCCCGGCTGGTTGCCGCCTGGCGGTCGGCGGAACCGGCTGCCTTCGCCCGCGCCTGGCTGGCCCGCGCGCACCCGATTGGCACGGCGCTGACCGTGCACGCCGGGGCGGAGGACATTGTCTCCGGCAGCTTCGCCGGCATTGAGCCGGACGGCGCGCTGCGGCTTGAGGTTGGCGGCAAGGTCCAGCTCGTCCGCGCCGGCGACGTCGATTTGCTCTAGGGTCCGAGTCGGCGTCTCGCCGCCGTCACGAACAATTGATATCCCCCGTCTCGTTTCGCGAGCGAGTCGAGGCAATCGGGTGGGGCTGTAGGCGTACCCGACCCCTCACGGGACCGCAGCGCCGGCCCTGACGGCCGGCATTCCATGGCGGAGCAAGAGGCATGGCCTTCATCACCACGAGAGACGGGACCAAGATTTTCTACAAGGACTGGGGCCGCAAGGACGCGCAACCGATCGTCTTCCACCACGGCTGGCCATTGAGCGCAGACGATTGGGACAACCAGCTGATGTTCTTCCACGGTCAGGGCTATCGGGTCATTGCCCACGACCGACGGGGCCATGGCCGCTCGGAACAGACCGACAACGGCAACGAAATGGACACCTACGCCGCCGACGTCGCCGATTTGGTCGAGCAGCTGGACCTCAGGAATGCGGTCCATGTCGGCCATTCCACGGGCGGCGGTGAAGTCGCGCGCTATGTCGCGCGGCATGGCAGAGGCCGCGTCGCCAGGGCGGTGCTGATCGACGCCGTGCCGCCGGTCATGGTCAAGAAGGAGTCGAACCCGGGTGGCACGCCCATCGAGGTGTTTGACGGCTATCGCGCCGCGGTCGCCGCGAACCGTTCGCAGATATACCTCGATACCGCCTCGGGCCCATTCTACGGCTTCAACCGGCCTGGGGCGAAAATATCGGAAGGCCTGATCTACAATTGGTGGCGCCAAGGCATGATGGGCAGCGTCAAGGCCCATTATGAGTGCATCAAGGCCTTCTCGGAAACCGATTTCACCCAGGACTTGAGGTCGATCGACGTGCCGGTGCTCGTGATCCACAGCGAGGACGACCAGATCGTTCCATACGCAGATTCGGCGCCGCTGACGATCAAGCTGCTGCAGAAAGGTCGGCTGATCACCTACAAGGACTTGCCGCACGGCTGCTGCCAGACGCATCCCGACATCGTCAATGCGGACGTGCTCGCCTTCATCCGCGAGGAAGCGCCACCGCAGGACGAGAAGATCGTGGTGCGGATCGTCGACGCGCCGCTCACGGCCTGAAGCCTATTGGATCGGGAGGGCCTGCGTCGCTCGGCCCTCCCGGCCGAACAGGAGGAGTCTTGGAATGCCAGCTAGGCTCAGAATGAACGTGGCAGCGGCGGCCCCGGAGGTTTACCGCCATCTGATGCAGCTCGAGGAGCTGGTTGCCGCCAGGATCGAGCCGCGGCTCCTGCATTTGCTGAAGCTCCGCGCGTCGCAGATCAATGGCTGTGCCTATTGCATCGGCATGCATACCGACGAAGCGCTGCGTGACGGCGAGCCGCCGGAACGGCTGACCCTGCTGGACGCCTGGCCGGAATCGTCACGCTTCGACGAGCGGGAGCGCGCCGCGCTTGAATGGATCGAGGAAGTCACCCTGATCGCCGACAGCGGTGCGTCCGACGAGGCCTATGAACATCTGAAGGCGCAGTTCAGCGATGACGAGATCATCTGGCTGACCGTCGCCGCCACTTTGATCAACGCTTGGAACCGCATCGCAATCTCGTCGCGCGCCGAATATCACGCGCCGCATCGCCCGGCGGTGCAGGCAAACTCGACCGAAGTAGCGACTGTCGGCTGAGACCGGCGATCGTACGGCGGTCTGACGGCTTTCCCGTCCCCGACTTCTCCCCTAATGCGCGTCCATGCTTCTCGCCATCGATGCCGGCAACACCAATGTCGTCTTCGCCCTCGTCGAGGCCGGGAACATTCGCGCGCGGTGGCGGATCGCGACCGACCCGCGCCGCACCGCAGACGAATATGCCGTCTGGCTCAATCAGCTGCTGGAGCTGGAGGGACTCAGCCGGGGCAGCGTCGGCGCCGTCATCATCGGCACTGTCGTCCCGCGTGCCCTTCACAATCTTTCCGTGCTGGCGAAAAAGTATTTCGGCGTCGAACCGCTTGTCGCTGGGCAGGGGGATGCCGCCTGGCCGATCGCGCTCGATGTCGATGAGCCACACAATGTTGGGGCCGACCGTGCCCTCAACGCCATCGCCGGGCATGCTCGCCACAAGGGCGACCTCATCATCATCGATTTCGGCACGGCGACGACCTTCGACGTCGTCGACTTCGACGGCGCCTACAAAGGCGGGATCATCGCCCCGGGGTTGAACCTGTCGCTCGACGCTCTCGTCGCCGCGGCCGCCAAGTTGCCGCGCATCGCCATCGAGGCGCCGGAGGACACGAGCGTCATCGGCCGCACTACCGAAAGCCAGATGCTAACCGGTATTTACTGGGGGTATGTGGCGATGATCGAGGGTCTCCTCGCGCGGCTCAAGGCTGAAATCGGCCGGCCGGTGAATGTCATTGCGACCGGCGGGCTGGCGCCCTTGTTCGAACGTCACGGCAAATTGTTCGACGCCGTGGAACCCGACCTGACGGTCCAGGGGTTAAGCCTCTTGTACGAGCAGGTGACGGCTACCCAAGCGGCATGACCCCCGGCGACGAACTTCTGTTCCTGGCCCTCGGCGGCTCGGGTGAAATCGGCATGAACGTCAACCTTTACGGCTGCCGCGGCAAATGGCTGATGGCCGACCTTGGCTTGACCTTCGCTGACCCCGATTATCCCGGCATCGACCTCATCCTGCCTGACCTGGAGTTCATTGAGGAGCGGCGCAGAGACCTCGTTGGAATCGTCCTTACCCATGGGCATGAGGATCATATCGGCGCCATCCCCTATCTTGCCGCCGACCTGAAAGTGCCGCTCTACGCGACGCCGTTCACCGCCGGACTTATCGCCGGCAAGCTCGAGGAGGAGGGTCTCACCGGTCAGGTCGAGCTGAACATCATCGAGCGAGACGGCTGGATCGACCTCGACCCGTTCCGCGTCGAATTCGTCGCGCTCGCCCATTCGATTCCGGAAGGGAACGGCCTGCTCATCGAGACGCCGCACGGCCGCATATTCCACACCGGCGACTGGAAGATCGACGAGACGCCGGTGCTCGGCGAGCCTTCGAGTGTCGAAACCCTGAAGAAGATTGGGGACGAGGGTGTGCTCGCCCTGGTCTGCGATTCCACGAACGTCTTCCAGGACCGGCCGTCCGGCTCCGAAGCGGGCGTTCACGACGGCCTGCTGGGAGCCGTCGAGAATGCGCGCGGCCGGGTGCTGGTCACGACCTTCGCGTCCAACGCGGCGCGGCTGGAGACGATCGGCAAGGTTGCCAATGAGACCGGCCGCCGCGTCTGCGTCGCCGGCCGCTCGCTCGACCGCATCCTGCGCGTCGCCAGGGCCACCGGCTATCTGCTCGACTTCCCGGAGCCGGTGCGGTTCGAGGATGCGATGCGGCTGCCAAAGGAGGAGGTGCTGGTCATCGCCACCGGCGGGCAGGGGGAGCCGCGGGCCGCGCTCGCCCGAATCGCCTTCGGCCAGCACGAATTGAAGGTCGCCGAGGGCGATACGGTGATCTTCTCTTCGAAGATCATCCCGGGCAATGAGATGGCGATCGGCCGGATCATGAACGCGCTCAGCGATGCCGGCGTCATCATCGTCACCGACCGGCAGGTGCACATCCACGTGTCCGGTCATCCCGGGCGGCCCGAGCTCGCCGAAATGTATGGCTGGATCCGGCCGCAAATCGTCGTTCCCGTGCACGGCGAGGCGCGGCACATGGCCGAGCAGGCCCGCTTCGCCCTGACCCAGGGCGTGCCTTCGGCGATCTACCAGAAGAACGGCGACATCGTTCGGCTGGCGCCCGACGGGCCGGAGAAGGTCGGCGAGGCCCGCACCGGCCGTCTCGTGCTCGACGGCGACGTCATCCTGCCCGCGGACGGCGCGACCGTGAACGAGCGCCGGCGGATTGCGGTCAATGGCCTCATCGCCGTCGTCGTGCCGGTCGATTCGGCTGGCCGGCTGGCCGGCGAGCTCGTCGTCCGGCCGTTCGGGGTGCCGATCGAGCAGGATCGCGACGACTTTATCGCCGACGCCGCCGACGCCGGCCGGCGGGCAGTCAGCGAGGGCGTCGCCGAGGAGAAGGTTCGCGAAGCCGTGCGCCTGGCGGTCCGTCGCTGCGCGACCCTGTGGACCGGCAAGAAGCCGATCGTAGAGGTGGTGCTCGCATTGGTGCATCAATGAAGCTCGGATCGATCCTCGCGATCTACTTCCTTTTCTGGGTCGCGAGCGCCTTCCTCCTCCTTCCGTTCGGCGTGCGGACCGACGAGGAAGTCGGATCAGAGAAAATCCCAGGTCAGGCCGACAGCGCTCCGCACCGCTTCGACATTACCGCTCACGCCCTGAGGGCAAGCCTGCTGGCGACGGTCCTGTTCGCGCTTTACTATGCCAATTGGCATTTCGGCTGGATCACCGTCGCCGACCTGGATTTCTATCACTAGGCGGACCGCTCAAGCCTGGCGGGCGACGACCTGCATCAATGCCGCGTAAAGCTTGCCCATGTCGGACGACATCAGCGTCACCGCCATCATGCCGCCATCTCGCTCCGGATGGACACGCCGCAGCATCGCTTCGAAATCATGAACGAAGCGATTGACCGAATCGTGGAACTCGCGGTCGGTCTCATAATGGGCGGCGATCGCCTTGGTCTCGGATCCGCCAATCAACCGCGCGGCGCGGCGCGTGAAGATGCTGCGGTCGCCCTTCAGGTAGGCGCCCCAGGCCCGGTCATCGACTTCGTCGGAAAGGATCTTGCCAACGTCGATCGAAGCCGAATGCATGGAATCGATCAGCAGCGACACGCGCTTGGCGAAATGGTCGCTGTCGTGCTGGCGCTGGAGTTCGGCCGTTTCCTGCAGGTGTGCGTCGAGAGCGGCAGCGCTTTGGCCAATGTTGACCATCTGCTGCGTCAGCCGCTCGGAGACGCCACGCGCCGCCTCGAGCGCCCGCGCCGCCACGGTTTCGACCTCGCCCAGCTGGCGTGCAACCGAGTCGCGAACTACCGTTTCGAGAGCCTCCCGGGTTGCATCGGACAACTGGCTTGCGCTGTCGGGAATGACCGCGCTGATCGACTCGCGCGCCCGCTCTGCGGCATGCGCCGCCGCTTCCTTGACCTGGATCAGCGCCGCGACCAACGCCGGTCCGGTCTCGCCCGATAGCCTGGAGGCCTCGCCATCTGCCTCGCGGATGGCTTCCGCCAGCTCCGACAGGCGCTTCTCCGCGCCGCCGACGCCGGTGTCGACGGCGGCCAGCAAGGCTGCCAGGCGGTCATGCTGCGTCTCGATCGCGCCGGCGCCCGCCTCGAGCCGGGTGCCGGCCTCCATCGATGCTTCCCGTGCCCATTCGATTTCCGGACGCGCCGATTCGGCTGCGGCCAGGATGCGCTCGGTTCCGGCCCGGGCGCCTTCGATTTCAGCGGCGAGCTGCTCGACCGACTGGCGAAGCGCGGCCGTGCGTTCTGCGAGTCCCCCAATTGCGCCGTCCTGCACGCTCGATTGCTCAGACATGCTCTCAAGATCGGCGCGCATGCGATTGAGCGCGCTGGTCACCGACGCGGCGCGCGCGTCTCCGTCATTAGCCAGCTGGAGGAATCGCTCATCCAGTGTCGCGACACCCATGCCGATGTCGGCGACCATGCGCTGCGAAGCTCGTTCCTGCTCGGCGATGCGGGCGGTCAGGGAATCGAGGGAGCCGGATGCAGACTCCAGGCGCCTGCCCATCGCATCGGCGGCATCGACGCCCGCGCGGCCGAGTCCGACGGTGGCCTGCTCGAGGAGCGAAGCGACCGCCGCGGCCTGGATATCAATGCCGCTGCGGATTTCCTCGAGTGCCTCGGCCGCCCTCTGCAGCAATGCGTTCATGGTCGAAGTCGACTGGTTGGCGGTCTCCGAGAGTTTCTCATTTGCCCCGGCGGTCGCTGTTTCGATCGCGGCTACCTCGGCCATCAGTCGCTGTGCCGCGGCACCCACGACCGTGTCCGCCTCGCGCGTCCGCTCGGTCAGGGCGCCGACCTGGGCTTCGAATTGCGCGGCCTTTTCCACGGCCTCGGTCGCGGCGCCGCGCAGGGCCTGCGCCATCGCCACGGCACTCGCCTCGGCACGCGGCAGGTCTTCGAGCACCACACCAATGTCGATGCGCGCCGTCGCCGCCGCCCGATCCAGCGCTTCGCCATGCGCGGCAATCCGCTGCGAGCCTTCCTCGAGGTCGCGGGTAACCGCCCCAAGCCGGCTAGCCGCCTCATCGCCAAGGCCCATCAGCTGGTTGGTGATGGCGTTGAGCGCCGCATGGTTCTCGCCGATCCGCTGCGACAGGACTTCCAGCAGGGCCTCGAGCGACCGGGCTTCGTGCCGCATGTGGATAACCGAGCGCGTGAATGCTTCCGCTTCCTTGCGGCGTGTCCTGCCGAAGATTAGCCAGGCAAGGCCCATCAGCGCGAGCGGGCCGGTGGCGATCGCGACCCACTGCGCAATGGCCGGCGATGTCAGGGGCTGGCCAGCGAGTTCGCGCCCGGCCGACCAGGCCGTGTAGGCGATCCACAGTGCCGCCAGGACCGCCAGGGTCCAGCCGAGCACTGCGCGCCCGCCGGCGCCGCGTGGCTCCGGCTCGGGCTCCGGCATGACCCATTCCGCTTCGTCGGCCGCCGGAACCTGCTCGTGCCTGAGTTCAAGGGGAACGTCCGCGCTCGATTGCGGGACGGATTCGACGCGGTGCGGGATGGAGGTCATGCGACTCAATTTACCAAATTTATCAAAGCGTGAAAGCATGTTCGCAGTTGGACTGGAAAGCCGGGCTTCGCTTGGCCTAGAACCGTGCTTCGTAACTTCGGGAAAGATGGGGGAATAATGGCGCTCGGCGCCCTGATCGGGGCCTATCAGGAGGACGAGCGAGGGGGGCTCCGGGCCCTGTTCCCGCTCGCCGGCCGAACCCTCGTCGAATATCAGGCCCGCTGCGCCGCCGCGGTCGGGGCCGCGCCCATCGTCGTCATGGTCGAGCGCATTCCGGTCGCGCTCAACGAGGCGCTCGAGCGGCTTCGCGCCGAAGGCATCGCCGTCGTCCCTGTCAGCGACGGCAGCGAGGCGGCCAGTCGTTTCGAAGCCGGGGCTCTCATCCTCCAGATCGCGGATGGCCTTGCCCCGGACGTGCCGCTCCTGGCCAAGCTCGTTGAATTCGCCGAGCCGGCCATCGCCGTCGTCCCCGACAACGAAGCCTACCAGGATCATGAACGGATCGACGACACCAGCCGTTGGGCCGGAGCCGCCTTGGTGGAGGCGCATGCACTGGGATCGACTGCCGCCATGCTCGGCGACTGGGACCTGCAATCGACCCTGCTGCGGCGGACCGTCCAGTCAGGCGCCCGCAGGGTGGCTGTCGATGACGCCGGAAACGGAGCCCTGCTCGTCCACCGGCCCGAGGATCTGGCGGATTTCGAGCGGCGCCTGCTGGTCGCCCCACCACTCGCGCGCCTCCGGGTTCGTGAAGTCCGGGAACGCGCACAACCCCGGCCAGACGACATTGCGGTACTCGGAGCCGCGGCTGGTCTTGCAGTACAGGTCGCGCTCGCGGCCGGACACGTAGACGCCGTAGTCGTCGTCGACCTTCACTCCCGGGTCGGTGATGCAGACGACCTTGAACCCGTCAGCCTCCAGCTCGGCCACGAAGCCG
>Ga0209974_10000338_pt1 | contig 15337 bp, 11 predicted proteins | sample InoplaM3SPM_FD_187592 | JGI IMG/M metagenome (GOLD analysis project Ga0209974, IMG submission 187592) | Arabidopsis thaliana rhizosphere microbial communities from the Joint Genome Institute, USA, that affect carbon cycling - Inoculated... | ecosystem: Host-associated > Plants > Roots >...
GAAAAGAAATTCCCAGCATTTCCTGCGCGGTGTAGCCGAGGATCTCGGCAAACCGCTGGTTCACCCGCACGAACTGGCCGGTGTCGGTGTTCAGTTGCGCCACGCCCACGCTGGCCTGGTTGAACAGTGCCCGAAATCGTTCCTCGCTCTCGCGCCGCGCGTCATCGGACACCTGGGCGCGCGCCAACGCCAAACTGCGCTGGCGCACCAGCAGCGCGACGGTAGAGGCCAGCAGCAACGACACCAGCGCCCCGGTGAGTCCGACCGTCACGGGCAAACGGGCTTCGGATGCCGTCAAAAAAGAACGGGTCGGATAGAACGTGAAGCGCCAGTGACGGTCGTGCACCGTCATGTCCTGCACCAGGGGCTGTGCACCTGGCACGACGGGGCCGGTGAGTTCAAGCATCGGGCGGGCAGAGCCATTGCCCGGATCCGCGCGCGAGACCTCGATGTCGCTCATCGCCACGGCAATTCCATCCAACAAGCCCTGCTGGCCCAGACCCCTGACCAGGTCGTACACGCGTACGGTGGCGGCCACAGCGCCCAGAAAGCGCTGCTCGGCCGTTCCGGCAGCAGGGTCGAACACAGGTACCCGGATGACGATGCCCGCGCGGTGCTCTTGCTCTTGCAGCAGATCAAACGGCGCTGACACCACCGTCTGGCCACTGTCGCGGCTGTAGTGCATGGCGGCGAGGTTGGCCGGCTGCGCGCTGATGTCGAGGCCCAGCACGCTTTCGTTGCCCACCATGGGCCAAAGGTACTCGGCTACGAAATATTCCGCCCGCTCCCCGGGCGGGTGGATTCGGAAGTCGGGAAAGCCGGCAGGGGATAAGGATGTGTCCGCACGCACGCGGGCTTCGAACGCCGCTCGCTCTGGCCCAGGCACCCAGCGCGTAAACGACAGGTTGCGTACGCCCGGATACCGCTGACCGACCTCCATTTCGCTGGCGGCGCGTTCAAAGTCAAGGCGTGACAGGTGCGGATTGGCGGTGAACAAGCCGCGCAAGGCGTGGACTACTTCGGTATGCCCCAGGATTCGTTGGCTCAACGCATCGGAAAACACCCGCGTTTCCTGCGTGAAGCGGGCTTTCTCGACCTGGGCGAGGGAATCGAACTGGTTTCGCGCCAGCATCAGGCTGAGCACCAACCCCAACGCAGCCACGGCCAACCCCGCCAGCCAGTGCCGGTACCGGCCCTGGCCCGCCAGAAGGCTTGCGGGTGGGGAAATGCTCAGGGGAATCAGGGGGGAACCTTGCAGTTGTCAGGCAAATGGTCAGCGTGCTTCCGGGCACAGCGCAGGATAGCGGTTATTCAATCGTAACAAGGCAAACACAAGGTTACGTTCGATTTTTTGTAGCGAAAATTGCCTCGAGCGCAACACTGATAACCGCTATCAGCTATGAAATGATGAGCACATTCCGTGACCGGCTGTTCACGGCTTCTACCCGCCGGCAGGAATGTTTACGATGAGCCGGGTGGAGCCCGCTGCGATTCTCTTTCGCGTCGGGCGCGGGGCCGAGGGGACACCCGCGGCGGCGGACAGGCCTCGCGCTTGCACAACTTGCCGCCCTGCCAATGGGCAAGGCGGCCACTGGGTTGACCACGCCCAGACCGCTGCAGCTATCAGTTCAGTAGCGTAGTAGTTAAATCTGGCGGGTTGAAATAGGGTTTATGCCCCACCCAAGCCGCACAGGCGCGTCACAATGGGCCTTCCACGCCACCTGTATGCCCCTGCATGCCGCGCCTTATGCTCAGCATTTCTACTCTCAACGTGGTGGACCTTCTGCTCGATGCGGTGTGCATTGTCGAGCCCGACAGCACCATCGCTTTCGTGAGCCCTGCGTTCGAGCGGATCTTTGGCTACACGCCCGAGGAGGCGGTCGGTCGGCGGATGCTGGATCTGGTGCACCCCGACGACAGGTCCGCCACGGAGCAGCAGGTCCAGAATGTGATGGCTGGCCAACTGCAGCTGCAGTTTGAAAACCGCTATATCCGCAAGGACGGCACGATTGCCCACATCCGCTGGACGGCCCGCTGGGTGCCCGAGCGCAATGTCCGGCTGGCGGTGGCCCATGACATTACCGAGCGCAAGTTCACCGAATCCCTGCAGGAGGCCATCTATGCCATCTCCGAGGCGGCGCACACCGCGCGCTCGCTGGAGACGTTGTTCGAGCGCATCCACCAGATCATTGGCAAGCTTCTGGCTGCCGCCAACTTTGCGGTGGCGCTGTACGACCCGCAGCAAGACACCCTCAGTTTCCCCTACCACGTCAACGAGCGCCACCCAGCCCCGGGGCCGGTGGCGTTGAAAGAAGACCCGCTGTGCGCCGAGGTCATCCGCCACGGCAGCACCCTGCTCCTGACTCCCGAGACCCGCGGGATGTTGCCAAGTCACGTGACCTTGCCGGCCGACCACGCCCCCCTGTACTGGCTGGGCGTGCCCCTGCAATCGCAAGCAGGCCCCATGGGTGCCCTCGTGCTGCAGGGCTACACCGAGCAGGCGCGCTACACCGACAAGGACAAGGAGTTGCTGCAGTTTGTCTCCACCCAGGTGGCGGCTGCCATTCACCGCCAACAGATGCACGAGCGGCTGCAACACATGGCGCAGTACGACCAGCTCACCCACCTGCCCAACCGCCAGCTGTTTCTGGACCGTCTCAAGACCGCCCTGGCCCGCGCGCAGCGGGACGGCCGCCTGCTGTCGCTGCTGTTCATCGATCTGGACCGCTTCAAGGATGTGAACGACACCCTGGGCCATGCCATGGGCGATCTGTTGCTGCAGCGGGTGGCTCAGCGGTTGATCGAGTCGGTGCGCGGCTCTGACACGGTGGCACGGCTGGGCGGAGATGAGTTTGTGGTGCTGCTCGAAGGCGGCCAGGCGCGCGAACACGCCGCTGCGGCGGCCGAAAAAATCCTGGCAGCATTCAGCCACCCGTTTGACCTGGAAGGCAACCGGCTGCATATCCGGCCCAGCATTGGCGTGGCGATTTATCCAGAGCACGGTAGCGAAGAGCACCACCTGCTGGGCCACGCGGACGAGGCGATGTACGTGTCGAAGAAGAGCGGCGGCAACCAGATGCGGGTGGCACGCCCTGCGTAACCCGCGCCAAGCATCGCTCCTGCCACATAGAAAAACGAGCAGCTGCGAACGGTGCTGACCGCCCGCTGATACGAAGCGCAATCTCCAGAACGGCCGGTGGCCCCACAGGCAGTCAGCACCGCGTTGGAAGCCCCTTTGCAACGGATGTCGCTGCACAATGCCCGCACAACCTCATCACCCCACTACCTCTTGAAAAGGCGCAGGCCCCTGCCCAGCGCAACACCCCATGCTTTACAACGCCCTGCTGCTCGTCCATGTCCTGTCCATCATCGTGTGGATCGGCGGCATGGTATTTGCCCATTTCTTCTTGCGCCCTGCAGCGCTGTCGCTGGAGCCGCCTCAGCGCGTGCGCCTCATGCACGACGTATTGCAACGCTTCTTCGCCGCGGTCACCGTGGCGGTGCTGGTGGTTCTGGGCAGCGGGCTGTGGATGATTGGCCGCGTGGCCAAGCAAACCGTGCAGGCCGGTGGCAGCTTTGCCATGCCGCTGGACTGGACGATCATGGCCACGCTGGGCCTGGCGATGATGGCCATCTTTGGGCACATCCGATTCTCGCTGTTCAAACGTCTTCAGCGCGCGGTGGCCGCGGCGGACTGGCCCGCAGGGGGCAAGTCACTGGGCAGCATCCGCAGCTGGGTGGCGGTGAATCTGGCGCTGGGTGTGGTGATCGTGGTGGTCACCGTGCTGCTGTAGTGCGGCACCCTGCTGCATCGGCTGACGATAGTTTGAAGTGGGGCGCGCCAGGCATACCCTGCCCGCGCCGCGTCAATGCACGATGGCCAGCTTGCCAAAGTGCCGCCCACCCGCGCTGAGCTCGGCATACGCCGCTTGCGTTTCGTCGATACCGAAAACGCGATCGATGGCCGGCACGATGCGGTGCGCCGCAATGGCCTGTGCGGCCTGCGCCAGGTCGGCCACTGACCCGGTGTTGTTGCCCACGATGCGCAAGGCTTTCACGATGACCGGCAGCATGTCGATGGACGCGACCGACCCCGTGATGAACCCCACCGTGAACACGGTGCCACCAAAGGTGGCGGCGTTCAGTGAGCGCGGCAACGTGGCGGCGCCCACGGTTTCCACCACCAGATCGGCACCGCGCCCGCTGGTGAGCCGCAGCACCTCCTCGTCCCAGGCGGGGGTAGCGCGGTAGTTGATCAGGTGGTCTGCACCCAGCTGGCGCGCACGCTCGAGCTTGTCGTCGGACGAGGACGCCAGAATTACCGTGGCACCGCTCGCCTTGGCAAACTGCAGCGCAAAAATGCTGACGCCGCCGGTACCCAGCAGCACCACGACGGAGCCCGGGCGCACCGATGCTGACCGCACCGCATTCCAGGCGGTGGTGGCCGCAATCGGCAACGCCGCGCCGTGCACAAGATCCAGGTGCGGCGGCAAGGCCACCAGGCTGGCCGCTGGCACGGCCACGTATTCGGCCAGCGAGCCCGGCAAAGTCACGCCCCGCAGTGCCGCCACGTGGCCGGGGGTGATGGCACCGCCCAGCCAGCCCGGCATGAAATGCGGGATCACTCGGTCCCCCACGCCGACCCCAGTCACCCCTTCGCCCAAGGCAGCCACCTCGCCCGCGCCGTCGGCCACCGGCACCATTGGAAAACCCGCCACCGGAAACCCACCCGTGGCGATGGCCACGTCCAGGTAGTTCAACGACGCGGCCCGCAGCCGCACCACTACCTCGCCCCGCGCGGGCTCGGGGTCGGGGAGCTGGGTGGCGCGGAAGGCGGTGAGCGAAGGCGCGATGAGTTCAATGGCTTTCATGGACAGAAGATCCTTGTGAGGAGAGAAAAATGGGAGACGTATGCGGTGCCACCCATCCAGGGCAACACCCGCTGCGCAAGTGTGATTCGTCACCCTCAGCAGATAAACTGCCATTCGCTGCGATCATTTCAAATCAGGAGTTGCAAATGGACATGCTGGACAGCATGAAGGTCTATGTGCTGGCCGTGGAAAAAGGCAGTCTCAGCGCAGCCGCTGTGGCCACCGGCATTTCGGCCACCATGGCGGGCAACCACCTGCGCGTGCTGGAAAAGCGGCTGGGCACACAGCTGCTTCACCGCACCACCCGGCGCCAGCACCTCACGGCCTTTGGCGAGGATTACTACGCACGTTGCAAGGAGATCCTGCGCCTGGTGGCCGAAACCGATGCTTTGGCCCAGAACCAGCAGCTGGCCCCAGCCGGCAAGCTGCGCATCACTGCCCCGGTCACTTTCGGGGCCGAGGCGCTGATGCCCGCCCTGTCCACATACCTTGACCGCTATCCCGGCGTCAGCGTGGACGTGGCTCTCAATGACCGGGTGGTGGACCTGCTGGAAGAAGGCTTTGAAGCTGCGATCCGCATCGGCCACCTGCCGGACTCCGCACTGATCGCCAGGCCCCTGGCGCCCTACCGGCTGATGGTCTGCGCATCTCCTGCCTATCTCGCGCGCCGTGGCACACCACAAAAGCCGGCCGATCTGGCAGGCCACGAATGCCTGTCGTTCAGCCCTTCTGCATTGATGCAATGGAGCCTCACAGGCGACGATGGTGTGTGCCGCGTGCCGGTGTCGGGGCGGCTGCAGGTCAACAACGGCCAGGCACTGCGGGTGGCGGCGCTGCATGGCCTGGGCATCGTCCTGCAGCCGGCTATCCTGCTCGAAGCCGACGTGCGCGCGGGCAGGCTGGTGCGGCTGTTTGCAAACTACGACCTCCCGAGCCGCCCCATGAGTGTTGTCTATCCGCCAGACCGCTATCGCTCGCCCAAGCTGCGCAGCTTTGTGGACTTTTTGCTGGAGCGATTTGCATAGAGCCTGTTGACGATCTGCGCGACCGCCTGGGAGCTCATAAACAGGTTCTCAGGCCGACATCACTGACATAAAACCCTCGGCACCGCCGGCGGACGCGGCGGTTCACCCACGGAAGTCTTGGCAAGCTGCTGCTGGCGCACGCGGTCAGGCGCCAGCCCCTACCATCGCGCTCGAGGAGCCTCGCTACGTGTTCAAGTATTTCGAAAGCCGTCTTCCCCCCTACCCTTCCGCCGAACCCCACCTGCCACCCAAGGCTTTCATGGCCTTTGTCTGGGATGGCACCCGTGGCCTGCGTGGCTACGTGGCCGCCATGGCGGGCCTGTCCGCCGCCATTGCCATCTACGAGGCGCTGCTGTTTGCGGTGCTCGGCTATGTGGTCGACTGGATTTCCACCACGGCGCCGGGCGCGCTGTGGGCTGAGCGCAAAGCGGCGCTGATCGGCATTGCTGCCCTGCTGCTCACCTCGGTGGTGCTGGTGGCCGTGCAGACCAGCGTCAAGCACCAGGTGCTGGCCATCAACTTCCCGCTGCGCCTGCGCTGGAACTTTCACCGGCTTATGCTGGGCCAGAGCATGGCGTTTTACGCCGACGAGTTCGCGGGGCGCATCACCACCAAGATCATGCAGACCGCCCTGGCGGTGCGCGACATGATCTTCACCACCACCGACGTCGTGATCGGCATGGGGATCTACCTCGTCACCATCCTGGTGCTTCTGGCCGGTTTTGATGCGCGGCTGCTGCTGCCGTTTGCGGCGTGGATGGTGGCCTATGGCCTGGCCTGCTGGTACTTCGTGCCGCGCCTGGGCAAGGTGGGCAAGGCGCAGGCCGACGCACGCTCGGTGATGACAGGGCGCATTACCGATGCCTACACCAATATCGCCACCGTGAAGCTGTTCTCGCACACGCGGCGCGAGTCCGAATTCGCGCGCGCGGCCATGGATGCCTTCAAGCTCACAGGCTATGCGCAGATGCGGCTGGTGAGCCTGTTCGAGATCGTCAACCACGTTCTGGTGGTGATCATGATCCTGGGCGCCTGCGGCACGGCGCTGTGGCTGTGGTCAGCGGGCCAGGTGGGTGCCGGGGCAGTCGCGGCCGTCACGGCCATGACGCTCAGGGTGTCCGGCCACGCGCACTGGGTGATGTGGGAGATGACCACCTTGTTCGAGAGCGTGGGCACCATTCAGGATGGCATCAACACGCTGACAAAACCTCGCACGGTGGTAGATGCGCCCGACGCGAAGGCGCTTTCCGTCACGCGCGGCGAGGTGCGCTTTGAGAACATGACCTTCGCCTATGGCAATGGCCGGCCCGTGATCGACCAGCTGAACCTGACTATCAAGCCTGGCGAGAAGATCGGCCTCATCGGCCGATCGGGTGCGGGCAAGTCCACCCTGGTCAACCTGCTGCTGCGCTTTCACGACGTGCGGTCGGGTCGGATCGTCATCGACGGGCAGGACATTGCCCATGTCACGCAGGACAGCCTGCGCCGCAACATCGGCATGGTCACGCAGGACACTTCGCTCTTGCACCGCTCCATGCGCGACAACATCCTGTATGGCCGCCCGGACGCGAGCGAGGCCGACCTGCACCAGGCCGCTGAGCGCGCCGAGGCGGCAGACTTCATCGCCACCTTGACCGACCTGCAGGGTCGCACGGGCTATGAGGCGCATGTGGGCGAGCGCGGCGTGAAGCTTTCGGGTGGCCAGCGCCAGCGCGTGGCGATTGCACGGGTGATGCTCAAAGACGCGCCCATCCTCCTGCTCGACGAAGCCACGAGCGCACTCGACTCCGAGGTCGAGGCCGCCATCCAGCAAAGCCTGGACAGCCTGATGCAGGGCAAGACCGTGATCGCCATCGCCCACCGCCTGTCCACCATCGCGGCCATGGACCGCCTCATCGTGATGGATGCCGGCCGCATCGTCGAAGAAGGCACCCACGCACAGCTGCTGGGCCAGGGCGGCGTCTACGCGCGGCTGTGGGGCCACCAAAGCGGCGGCTTCCTCGGGGAATCGGAAGAAGACTGACCTCCGAACCTGTTCCCGCATGGGCGGCGCCCAGCCGCGTGGGTGACGGGCTGTCGCACACGCGGCTGTGCAGCCGACGCATTGCCCCTACGGTGGCGGTTTTTCACCACTGATGGAAAGGCTTCGATGATCAAAGTCACCGCCCTGTACCGCTGGCACGAAGGCGCGCGCTTCAACCACGACTACTACCATGGCGAGCACATGCGCATTGCCCGCGCGGCACTGCAGCCGTTGGGCCTGGTGCGGCTGGAGAGCGATCGCGTGCTCTACCCCGGCGAACCCCGCCCCGGCCAGGTCGTGGCGCTGACCAACGCGTTCTTCGACGATTTGCAGCAGGCGCAAGCAGCCGCCAAAAAATCCGCCCCCGCGTTGATGGCAGATGTGCCCAACTACACCAACATCGAGCCCGAGTCTTACTTCGCGCAAGCCCATGCCCATGAGGTTCCGGGCTGAGTCAAGCGCCCCGTGGCGCGTGTGCTGCACCGTGCCGCCCACACTCCTAGCGTCAGCCGCTGCTGTTCTTTTCCTTGTCGATGGCATCGGTCCAGGCGGCAACGTCGCGATCTGTCATCGTGCTCGCTGGAGTCAGGCGGCCATCCACATAGCCGCCCCGTGAAACGTCGTGAAGGTACTGGGCCCGCGACAGCAGCGTGCCTGCGCACACGTTTTCAGAGGGTGCCAGCGGTTCGCGCAGTTCGTGCGCCATCCGGGCCATCAGTTGCTCCATCACTTCGTGCGGAATATGGTGGCGCTCCCCGGGATATACATATCCAAAAAGCGTCAGGTGGGCCAGCAGCACCCGCCAGTGCGCCCCGAAGCGTTCGACCAGGCTTTGCCAGTCCAGCGTGGCCGCGTTGGCCTGCAGAAGGTGCGCCACGTCACCACCGTCGTAGCGCTCTCGCTCCATGATGAAAGCCTTGGAGAGCAAGGCGTCTTCGGCATTGGCAATGGGCACCCGCACATTCAGGACCTCCGCCTCGTGGTTGCCCCGGAACCAGCGTTCAGTAACCGGCGTGAGCCCGTTGCCCGAGTTGAATATCAGGTCCACAAAACGCTCGCCGCTGTGGATCTTGGCAAGCCAGTGGGGATAGGTCAGCTCCGCGCGCCACCCTTGCGTCTGCGCCACTTGCGCGATGCGCTCGAAGTCATTGCGGAGGATGAACAGATCCAGATCCTTCGTCGACCTGCGGATGCCGGTATGGAAAAAATGTGCGAAGGCCCCGCCGACCAGAAAACGAACACCCGCTCCATCCAGGGTTTTGAGTACTTGCCGGTAGAAATCAGCGGCGGGCGGATCGAGTTCGTCATCCATGGGCTGCGAATGGTCGTGATGCGGAATGGGGTTCATGGCAGCACGATATTTCCAACCGCCGGGCGCTGTTGCAAAGCATTCACGCTCAACGGATGTCGGCCAATACCTACAGGCGCAGCAGCCCTGGGACGATGACGCCGAACCACTGCGCGCACGAGGCTTGGGGCAACACCTTTTCAAACCATGTCCTCTCCTAAATCTTCCTCACATGTCCGGTTCGCGGTGGTGGGCGACATCCACGTCAACAAGGATTCCGCCGGCACGCTGCGCGGTTTTTTTGCGCGCGCTGCCGAGGTGGCCGACGCCCTGCTGCTTTGTGGCGACCTGACCGACTACGGCACTGTCGAAGAGGCGCGGATCCTCGCCGACGAACTTTCATCCATTTCCATCCCCATCGTTGCCGTTCTGGGCAATCACGACCATGAGTCCGGCACGCCCGAAGTGGTGGTGGACGTGCTGACACAAGCGGGCGTACGCGTGCTGGACGGCGCAGCCTGCGAGATCGAAGGCGTCGGTATTGCAGGCGTCAAGGGTTTCGCTGGCGGATTTGGCCGCGGCTCGCTGGGAGCCTGGGGCGAACCTGCCATCAAGATGTTTGTGCAAGAGGCACTTAACGAAGCCATGAAACTGGAGTCAGCGTTGGCCAAGCTGCGCACGGCCCACCGCATCGCCCTGCTGCATTACTCGCCCATCGTGGGCACGGTCGAGGGCGAACCGGTGGAGATCTATCCGTTCTTGGGGAGCAGCCGCCTGGAAGAGCCCCTGGTGCGTTACCCCGTCGATGCGGTCTTCCACGGACACGCACACCGAGGAACGCTGCAGGCACGCACCATCAATGGCGTGCCGGTCTACAACGTGGCCAAGCCGCTCCTGGAGCGCAGCCATCCCGGCGGCGACGGCTTCTTTGTTTATGAACTGCCGCGTGAAACATCCGAAGGCCGGCCCGCAGAGCCGACAGAGGCAGCGCCGCATTATTGATTCGGCCCCTTTGCGATAGAACTGTCTGTTCGGACTGAGCCTTTCGAAGGCTCCCTCGCGCAGCGCGAAGGCAGGCTCAGCGCGAACGCTGCAAGGGGATTCGTGTCGCAGCAACAGGCACCCGCCGAAGGCGACACCAGGGTGCGTCGCGGTTGGCGAAATGAGCCCGCATCGCCATCGCCATCGCCATCACCATCGCCATCGCCATCGCCATCGCCATCGCCGCACAGACAGTTTGGGGCGGTTTCCTACAGAGGCCGGGTGCGCCCGCAGATATACCTCGCAAAATGAAAAAACTCCGGGGACGCTGGAGCCTGCGCCAGCGGGCTGGCCTTGTTTCTCGCAGCCGATTCGCTGCGCGTGGCGTAGCACCAAAACCGATTCAGGGACTCGCCGATGGAGATTGAGGCAGCCTCGACCGTTATCGGCGCCCGCACCGGCGCTGGCGACATTACCGATTTCCGCGTATGGGCCCCAGCGGCCCGGCAGGTGGACCTGTTGCTGGGCCCCCAGGGCGACGTGGTGGTTCCCCTGAAGAAATGCGAAGGCGGGTATTTTGCGGGGCAAGCGGTTGCACCAGCCGGCACGCTCTACCGGTATCGCATCGATGGCGCAGATGCGTTTCCCGATCCGGCCTCCCGCTTCCAGCCCGAGGGCCCACACGGCCCGTCCGAAGTGATCAACCCCGCCTCTTTCGCGTGGTCCGATGCCGGCTGGAAAGGTCTGGCGACCAGGGGGCAGGTGCAGTACGAAATGCACATTGGCACCTTCACACAGGAGGGGACGTATGCAGCTGCGAGCGAACACCTGCCGTACTTGAAGGACCTCGGCGTGACTGCCGTCGAACTGATGCCGGTCAACGGTTTCGACGGGGATTTTGGCTGGGGCTACGACGGCGTGAACCTGTTCGCGCCCAGCCATTTGTACGGCCGGCCTGACGACCTGCGCGCTTTCGTGGACAGGGCCCATGCGCTCGGCCTTGGGGTGATCCTTGACGTGGTCTACAACCACTTCGGCCCGTCCGGCAACTACCTCACCAAGTTTTCGCGCGACTACGTGACATCGCGGTACGCCACCGAGTGGGGCGAGGCGATCAACTTTGACGGCCACAACAGTGCTGCGGTGCGCGCGTTGTTCACCGCGAATGCCGCCTACTGGATCCGTGAGTTCCATCTGGACGGTTTGCGCCTCGATGCCACGCAATGTGTCTATGACGCCAGCCCGCGCCATGTGCTGGCCGACATCGTCGCTGCGGCGCGGCAGGCGGCAGGTTCGCGGGGCGTTTTCATATCGGCAGAGAACGAGCCCCAGCACGCTGATCTGGTCCGGCCTGCCGAGCAGGGCGGGTGCGGCGTCGATGCGCTGTGGAACGACGATCTGCATCACAGCCTCACAGTGGCCGCCACGGGCTTGGCCGATGCGTACTACAGCGAAACGCGCGGCACGCCCCAGGAGCTCATCAGTGGCACCAAATGGGGCTACCTGTACCAGGGGCAGTACTACGCGTGGCAAACGCAGCGCCGTGGACGGCCAGCCCTGGACCTGCCCGCCACGGCCTTCATCAGCTTCTTGCAGAACCACGACCAGGTTGCCAACAGCGCGCGGGGCCAGCGCCTGCACGAACTCACCTCGCCCGGACGGATGCGCGCCCTCACCGCCCTGCTCTTGCTGTCGCCCGCCACGCCGCTGCTGTTTCAAGGCCAGGAATTCGCCGCAAGTTCACCGTTTCTTTTTTTTGCAGGCCACGGCGGCGAGCTTGCGCGAAACGTGCGGGACGGACGTTCGGAATTCCTCAGGCAGTTTCCCAACCTCTCGGCGGGGGATGAGCGCGCACTGCTCGCCGATCCCACTTTGGCCGCGACGTTCGAGCGCTGCAAACTGCGCCATGAAGAACGTCTGCGCAACGCACACGTGCTGGCCATGCACCGTGACCTGCTGCGGCTGCGCCGCGAGGACCCCGTGTTCAGCGCCCAGGACGCCACCCGCGTGCATGGGGCCGTGCTGGGGGCCGAGGCCTTTGCGCTGCGGTTTCTGGGCCAGCGGCCGGGCGATGACCGCCTGCTGCTGGTCAACCTGGGGGCGGCGCTACCCCTGGCGGTGATGCCCGAACCGTTGCTGGCGCCGCCCTGGCGGACGCGGTGGACGCTTCAGTGGAACAGCGAGGACCCCGCCTGGGGCGGCAACGGCATGCGCGCCTTTCCTGAGAACGCCACCTGGACCCTTTCACCCCACGCGTTGGTGGTGCTCAGGGCCGATACCGAGGACACACATTCATGAGCGACACCATCGTCCATTCCGTACCCTGGCGCACGGACCAGACCGCCCCGGACCAACTGCTGGCGCGCGAGTGGCTGGTGACCAACGGCCTGGGCGGGTACGCCTCGGGTTCGGTCTCGGGGGTCTGCACGCGCCGCTACCACGGCCTGCTGGTGGCGGCGCTGCCCGCGCCCGTGGGGCGCACGGTGATGCTCAGCCACCTGGCCGAGGCACTGCGCCTGCCCGACGGCCGGCGCGTTCGCCTGAGCGGCGAGCAACGCGCCAGCGATGCGTATGACCTGCCGGAACTGCTCACCGAGTTCCGCCTGGAGATGGGCCTGCCCGTGTGGCGCTATCACGTCGAAGGCCAGACGCTGGAAAAACGCATCGTGATGCCCTATGGCCAGAACACCGTGCACGTCACCTACCGGCTGGTGGAGGGCCACGGCGCCCTGCAACTGCTGCTGCGCCCACGCATGGGATTTCGCGGCCACGAAACCAGCGTGTCAGCACCCTGCGACGAACACATGCAGCTGCATGCAATGGGCCGCCGCTACGAGGTGCATTCCGACGCCCATCGCGACCTGCCGCCGCTGCGCATGACGATCCACGGCAACGCGTCGGGCCTGCTGCTCGACGGCGGGGAATTCAGCGATTTTTTCTACCGCATCGAGTCTGCCCGGGGCTATCCGGACCACGGCCGCGTTTGGTCGCCCGGCCACTTTGTCGCCGACCTGGGGCCGGGCCACGAATGCACGCTGGTGGCCTCGACCGACAGCTGGGACACCATTCTGGCGCTCGACGCTGCCCAGGCCCTGCAATCCGAACGCGTGCGCCGCGAACGCCTGCTGGAACAGGCCCACCCCGCAGCACGAACGGGCGCCGCGGCGCAGCTGGTGTTGGCGGCAGACCAGTTCATCATTACCCCCTTCAGCCGCCAGGGCGACGCAGCCCGGGCCCATGCCCAGGGCGACGAGGCGCGCACGGTGATTGCCGGCTACCACTGGTTTACCGACTGGGGGCGCGACACCATGATCAGCCTGGAGGGGCTCACGCTGGCCACGGGCCGGCACACGGAGGCCGGTTACATCCTGCGCACGTTCCTGCACTACGTGAAGGATGGCCTCATCCCGAACATGTTTCCCGAAGGGCAGAACGAGGGCCTGTACCACACGGCGGATGCCACCCTGTGGCTGTTCCACGCCATGGACCGGTACGTCACCATCACGGGCGACAAGGCCACGCTGCGCCAGGCCCTGCCGGTGTTGGCGGACATCGCCGAGCACCATGTGCGGGGCACCCGCTTTGGCATTGGGGTGGATGCAACCGATGGTTTGCTGCGCCAGGGTGCCGAGGGCTACCAGCTGACCTGGATGGACGCCAAGGTCGATGGCTGGGTCGTCACCCCCCGGCGCGGCAAGGCGGTGGAGCTCAACGCCCTGTTCTACAACGCCCTGTGCTTGCTGGAGCGCTGGCTCGGCGAGGCTGGCGACCAGCTCTCAGCCCAGCGTATGGCCGCCTATGCGGAGCGCACGCGCGCAGCATTCAATGCGCGTTTCTGGAACGAGGCCACCGGCTGCCTGTATGACGTGGTGGATGGCGAAGACGGCGACGATCCGGCCATCCGCCCCAACATGCTGCTGGCCATCTCGCTGCCCCACCCGGTCCTTGATCCGTCGCGCTGGCAGGCCGTGCTGCAGGTGGCACAGCGCGAGCTGGCAACCCCCGTGGGGCTGCGCTCGCTGTCGCCCGGCCACGCCGACTACAAACCCACCTACGACGGCGACCTGCGCGCACGCGACGCCGCCTACCACCAGGGCACGGTGTGGGGCTGGCTGGTGGGGCCGTTTGCGGATGCCTGGCTGAAGGTCTACCCCGACGACGCCGAGGGCGCTCAACGGCTGTTGTCGGGCTTTGAAGCCCACCTGGGCGAAGCCTGTATTGGCTCGATCAGCGAGATCTTTGACGCCCGGGAGCCCTACACACCGCGTGGCTGCGTTGCCCAGGCCTGGAGCGTGGCCGAAGTTTTGCGGGTGATGGTCAAGCTCTCGCAGACCAGCCCTGAGGGCGCTGCCTAGCTGACAGGCGGGAGCCGGTGCTGGCCGCGCAACGGTTGCGCCAAGCTGAAGAGCCGCGAAACAGCTATCTGCCCAAAAATTGAGTCAAAATGGGCTCTGGCGCTTATCTGGCAAGCACCATACGCTACTGTATTCATAGCATCCTGTCTCGCCCACAATCCATGACGCTCCCGCCCCCAACTCAGCTTCCCATGCCCTCCCCCACCGGCGACCAGCTCAAGGCCGCGCGCCTCGCCGCAGGGCTTAGCCAGGCCCAGGCGGCAGAGCTGATGGGTTACCCGCTGCAGACCGGCAGCCGGGGCGGCGTCCAGTCGCGCACCTGGCAGGCGCTGGAGAGCACCACCGACGAGCGCAACATGCAGGGGCCGGTGTTTGCGATGTTCTTGCTGCTCACCGAGCAGCATCCCGAGTTCCGCCTGGAACGGAACCCGCCGCCGGCCGGCGCACAGGGCGCGGTGCCAAACGGCAAGGAAACCGACTTCGCCCGCGTAGTTGCGCCGCTGCGCACCTCTGCAGCCTGAGAGACTGGCGCGGCCCAGGCCAGCGCCCCCGCGTAAGGGCCGCCAAGCCGCGTATGTGGCGCTTCGCTCGCGTGCGCTGGGGGCGTCCCCCTCCCAAATTGCGAAGCAATATGAGAGAGGGGGGAAGGCGCGAAGCGACTCAGGGGATGCCCCCCTTGGTCAATCCACCTTGATGTTGGCCGCCTTGATGACCTGGGCCCACTTTTCCACTTCGGCCTTCTGGAACGCAGCAATCTGGCTCACGTTCATGTCGGCAGGCTCCATGCCAAAACC
>Ga0209974_10000339_pt1 | contig 15262 bp, 13 predicted proteins | sample InoplaM3SPM_FD_187592 | JGI IMG/M metagenome (GOLD analysis project Ga0209974, IMG submission 187592) | Arabidopsis thaliana rhizosphere microbial communities from the Joint Genome Institute, USA, that affect carbon cycling - Inoculated... | ecosystem: Host-associated > Plants > Roots >...
TTTCGAAACAAAACCTTCACCGCGCCGCCCATCCTCGCTAGGGCTGAGGGCAGGAGAGGACGCTTCATGAAAAAATGGTTCGCGCGCGCCGGCCTGGCGCTGCTCGTCTTGCTGCTGGCCGTCTTCGTGGCGCTCGCCTCGTGGGAGCCGTTTTTCGCGCACGAAAGCGCTCCGCCGCCCGAGCGCACCTACACTGTCGAGATCATCCGCGACGAATTCGGCGTGCCGCACATCCACGGCGCGGGCGGCTCGGGCCCGGTCCGGGACATCCAGCCCGGCGGCTTCGACCCGACGGCCTTCGCGACGCGGTTCGACGAGGGGATCGTCTCCCGGCTCCCGGACGGCCGGACGCTGCGGCAGTACCACTTCGTGGCCGTGGACCGCGAGATCGAGGTCGCTCCCGGCGTATGGTTCCCCGCCTGGACGTACAACGGCTCGGTCCCGGGGCCCACGATCCGGTGCGCCGAGGGCGACCGCCTTCGCGTGCGCTTCCAGAACGCCGGCAGCCACCCCCACACGATTCACTTCCACGGCTTCCATCCCGCGGACATGGACGGGGTGTTCGAGGTCGTCGACCCGGGGCAGACGTTCGTCTACGAATTCGATGCCGAGCCGTTCGGCCTTCACCTCTACCACTGTCACACGACTCCGCTGAAGCGGCACATCCACAAGGGCCTCTACGGGGCGTTCATCGTGGACCCTCCCGGAGGCCGGCCGCCGGCGCGCGAGTACGTGATGGTGATGAACGGATTCGACACCGATTTCGATGCCGAGAACGAGTTCTACGCGGTGAACACGGTGGCCTTCCACTACATGCGCCACCCTCTGCCCGCCGTGGTGGGGGAGAAGGTCCGGCTCTACGTCGTCAACGCGCTCGAGTTCGACCTCATCAACTCGCTGCACATCCACGGGAACTTCTTCGATCTCTATCGCACCGGCACCCGGCTCGAGCCCGACGAGTTCACCGACACCGTCATGTTCTGTCAGGGAGAACGGCACATCCTGGAGCTCGAGTTCCGGCATCCCGGGAGATTCATGTTCCACGCGCACCAGAGCGAGTTCGCGGAGCTCGGGTGGATGGGGTTCTTCGATGTCGCCGCGGGGTAGCCGCGCCGGAATCGCAGCCGGCGTGATCGTCGTGGCGGCGCTGGTGGGGCTGCTCGCGTTCCTGCTCGCGCGCGGAGTGGGCCTCGAGCGCAGCGCGCCTCCGCTCGAGGAGCTCACGATCGAGAGGGTCGAGCTGCCGGCCCCCAACATGGTGCGGCTGCACGTCGTCAACGGGGGCGTCGATCCCGTCACGATCCACCAGGCTCTAATCGACGACGCCGTGTGGTCGTTCACGATCGAGCCCGATCCCACGATCGGGCGCCTGCGCGGAGCGACCGTCGACATACCGTACCCGTGGGTCGAAGGGGAGCCGCTCCACATCGAGCTGATCTCGCGCAACGGGATCGCGTTCCCCGCCGAGGTCGAGGTCGCGACGGAGTCCCCGCAGGCCAACCTCGGCTGGCTGATGCGCCTCGCGCTGCTCGGACTCTATGTGGGTGTCGTCCCGGTGGCGCTCGGCCTGGCGACCTATCCGCTCCTCCGCCAGCTGGGGCGCCGGGGGATCGACTTCCTGCTCGCGCTGACCGTGGGGCTGCTCGTGTTCCTCGCCGTGGACACGTTGAGCGAGGCGCTCGAGCTCGCGGCGGACGCGCCGGGGGGATTCCACGCCACGGTGCTCGTCTGGATGGTCGCGCTCGCGACCGTGGTCGGCCTGCTGGCGCTGACGGCACGCCGTCGCCGTGGCGGAGAACTGGGACCGCTCGCGCTCGCGTTCTTCATCGCGCTCGGCATCGGGCTCCACAACATGGGCGAGGGGCTGGCCATCGGCTCCGCGCTGGCGACCGGCGCCATCGGTCTGGGCACGTTCCTCGTCGTCGGCTTCACGCTCCACAACATCACCGAGGGGATCGGGATCGCCGCGCCGCTCCTCCGCGCCGAGCCGCGACTGCGCCATTTCGTCGGATATGCGCTGCTCGCGGGCGGACCGGCGATCCTGGGTTGCTGGATCGGTGGCATGGTGTTCGATCCCTTCTGGGCCGCCGTCTTCCTCGCGGTCGGTGCCGGGGCGATCGCCCAGGTGGTGATCGAAGTCGGCCGCCTGCTCGTGACGCGCCGCGAGGGATCCGCCGCCGATCCCTGGCGGGGGGAGGTGCTGGCCGGAGCCGCGGCGGGAGTGGTGTTGATGTACGCGACGGCCCTGCTGGTGCCCGCATAGCTCGGGCTCCTGAAGATGCGCGATCTGCTCCATTCTGCTCCTCATGAGTTCCCTGCCCGCTCCTGATGCTGCCCGCGTGACGCGCACGCTTGCGGGTCGAACGGTCGTGGTGACGGGCGCGAGCCGGGGAATCGGGCGCGCGATCGCGCTGCGCGCGGCGCGGGACGGGGCCTGCGTGGCGATCCTCGCCAAGACCTCCGCTCCGCATCCCACGCTTCCGGGGACGATCCATTCGGTGGCGGAGGAGGTGGAGGCGTCCGGCGGGCGGGCCCTCGCGCAAGCAGTGGACGTCCGGGACGCTGCGGCCATCGAGTCCGCCGTGGCTCGGGTCGTGGAGGCCTTCGGCGGAATCGACGTCCTGGTGAACAACGCCGGCGCGATACGCCTGACAGGGAGCCTCGACACGCCGATGGCGCGCTTCGATCTCCTGTGGTCGGTCAACGCACGCGCGACGTTCGCGTGCTCGCGTGCGTGCCTCCCGCACTTGCTGCGCTCACGGAATCCACACGTCCTCGCGCTCTGCCCGCCGCTGAACCTGGATCCGCGGTGGCTGGCTCCCCATCCGCCCTACACGCTGTCGAAGTACGGGATGAGCCTGCTGGTCCTGGGACTGGCGGCCGAGTTCGCGGAGCAGGGAGTGGCGTTCAACGGACTGTGGCCGCGCACGGTGATCGCGACTGCGGCGCTGAGCATGCTCGGAGGGCGCGTGCGTCCGGAGTCGTGCCGTTCCCCCGAGATCGTGGCGGACGCCGCGCACGCGATCGTCACGCGGGACAGCCGCGCGTGCTCGGGAAGGCTCCTGCTGGACGAGGATGTCCTGCGCGAGGAGGGATCGACCGACTTCTCCGGCTATGCCGTGGTTCCCGGCGGTCCCCTGACGCCCGACCTGTTCGTCGAATCCGCCGAAGATTAGCCAGCTGTGAACTCGTTACTTACTTGTAAATAGCGACTTACACATGATCACGCGAGAAGCGGCTCGAGGTGAGCGGGGAATGGAGGCGGCGGGCGGATTCGAACCGCCGGATGGGGGTTTTGCAGACCCCTGCCTTACCACTTGGCTACGCCGCCCCGTCACGATCGACGTGCAGCCCTTCCGGAATTAGGGCGCGTGGAGGCTTTCGGACCGGATCGAATGGAGCGGGAAACGGGGCTCGAACCCGCGACCTCAACCTTGGCAAGGTTGCGCTCTACCAACTGAGCTATTCCCGCCCGACACGCGACGTTACGAGCGAAAAAATGTATCCCGGGCGAGAGGGGGGGTCAAGCGAAGCCGAACCCCGAACTGCCGCGGGTGTATTACCGCCGGACCGATACGGAATCGGCATATCCGATTCCCATACTCATAGATCATCATCGCGGGATGCGGGGAGGAGTGGATGTTCGATACAAAATGCTTGCGGGGTAATCGATTAGCTTGTGGCGTCCTGGTGATGGCCCTGGTCACGGGGCTGGCGGCGCTGACCGCGGATGCCGAAGTGCCGACCGCGGGTCCGATCGGCACGGGTGCCGCGGGAGCGTTCCTGAGCGGGGGGTGGGTCGGCGCGATGGATGTCGTGGCGTTGACGGCGTTCGCCGGGGCGGAGCCCGCGCTCACGGAGAGCGCGGAAGAGCTGGCGCGCCGGTTCGGCGTCGGGCGCAGGCTCGCCGGGATCATCTACGAGGAAGCGCTCAGGGCCGGAATCGAGCCCGCCATGGCGTTCGGCGTGATCGCGCAGGAGAGTGGGTTCGATCCCTCCGCGGTCGGGAGCAGCGGTGAGCGCGGACTCATGCAGATCAAGCCATCGACGGCACGGGCATACGACGCGCGAATCACTCCCGATGCGCTGCTGAGGCCGGAAACGAACCTGAGGTTGGGACTGCGGCATCTGAGGCGGGAGGTCGAATACTTCGGCGATCCGATCCTGGGTCTCATGTCGTACCACATGGGACGGGCGCGCCTCGAGCGCGAGCTGGCCGACGGAATGGCGCCCAGGGATCGGTACGTCGAGCGCGTGCTCTCGAGCTGCGGAACGGACTGCGTCTGAGCGTGGGCGTGGCCGCGCTGGCCACGCTCCCCGCGTTCGCGACGGCCCACGCCCAGTCTCTGGGGTACGGCCCCCCGCAGGGGGCCTCGTTCCGCTACCGGACCAGCAATCAGCTGATCGTCAGCCAACAGATCCTCGAGAGCGAGAACCATTACACGCTGCGGGCGGACGGCATCGTGCGCCTGACGCTCATGAACTCCGGCCCGCGGCTGCTGTGGCGACTCGGGTACGAGGAGTTGAATCTCGAGATCGAGGGGGCCTTTCCCAGTCCTCGGGTCGAAGGGCTGCGGGGCGCGGTCGTGACGCTGTCGACCACGCCCCAGGGCGTCGTTCTGGACGCGCTCGCCTCGGGCGTGGTCTCGCCGGGGATCGGCACCCAGTACGTGGAGCGCGCCGCCGCGGCGTTCCTGCCGCGCCTTCCCGAGCGGGCCGCGACGCCGGGCGCGGTCTGGACCGATACCCTGCTCGTGACGGAAGTCCTGCAGGGGGTGACCGCCGAGGTCACGACCGTGCTCCGCTACGTCGTGGCCGACACCAGCGCGATCGCCGGACGGGCCGTCGTTCCCGTCGAATACACGGGCACGATATCGGTGACGGGCTCGGGACTCATCGAGGGCTCGCGCGTGCAGGTCGAAGGGAGCGGCAGGGTGAGCGGGCACTACCTGTACGATCCCGCCGACCGCGTCTTCGATCTCCACGAGCAGGAACAGGTGCTCGAATCCACACTCACCCTCATGAGCCCCGAGCGGCGCACGGTCGGAATCCCCAGCCGGCAGGTTCTGAACGCCCGCTCCGAACGGGTCTTCTAATGCCGTCGAGCGGTCCGTCGCCGCTGCGCGCGTGGCTCGCGGTCGGGGTCTGGATGACCGTGACCGTGATCCTGTCTACCTTCCCGGTGGAGGATCTGCAGCCGAACGTCCCGAACGCCGACAAGATCGGGCACGCGGCCGTCTACGCCGTTCTCGGATTTCTGTGCGCGGTCGCATGGTTTCGGCACGGAAGCTCGCACTCCGCCGCGGTGGAGCGAGCGATGGCGCTGGTGCTCCTGTTCGGCGCGCTGATGGAGTTCGTGCAATCGCTCGTCGGGCGCGACCCGAGCATGGCCGACTGGGTCGCGGACGGAGTCGGCGGTCTGTTCGGAATCGGGTTCTGGAAGGCATGGAGGATCGTCATGGAGTATCGGGCGGAGCAGGTAGGTTGAGGGATCACCTGGCCACGGGCCTGAGGACCGACGGCGCGGGGGCCCTGCGGATCGGGGACGCGGGCCGCGAGGTCGAGCTTTGCGGCTGGGTGCACCGCAGACGAGACCACGGCGGGCTGGTGTTCTTCGATCTCCGCGATCGCTACGGCCTCGTGCAGTGTGTCGTCAATCCCGAGACGGTGCCGGCCGAGGCGTTTCGCGAGGCGGAACGCATTCGAGCGGAAGACGTGATCGCGTTGGAAGGCGTGGTCGCGCGCCGGCCGGACGGCAGCGTGAATCCGGATCTGCCCAACGGCGACATCGAGGTCCGGGTCTTCGATTGCCGGATGCTTTCGGAGACGGCGACGCCTCCGTTTCCCATCGACGTGGAGAAGGAGGGAGGCGAGGTCTCGGAGGAGACGCGCCTTCGCTGGCGCTTCCTCGAGCTGCGCCGGATGCGTCTCACGTCGGCCCTCGGGATGCGACACCGGATCGCGTTCCAGACCCGGTGTTACCTCGACAACCGGAGCTTCTGGGAAGTGGAGACGCCGATGCTGACCCGGCGGACTCCCGAGGGCGCGCGGGACTACCTCGTGCCGAGCCGCGTCCATCCGGGCTCGTTCTATGCCCTGCCGCAGTCCCCGCAGCTCTACAAGCAGATGCTCATGGTGGCGGGATACGATCGCTATTTCCAGATCGCGCGATGCTTCCGCGACGAAGACCTGCGCGCGGATCGCCAGCCCGAGTTCACGCAGATCGACATCGAGATGTCGTTCGTCGAGCAGGAGGACGTCATCGAGACCGTCGACGGGCTGTTCCGGCATCTCTTCCGCACCTGCCTCGGCGTGACGATCGGGGAGATCCCGCGGCTGACCCACGCAGAGGCGCTGCGAAGATTCGGGACCGACAAGCCCGATCTGCGGATTCCCCACGAGCTGGTCGACGTGACGGCGGCGTTCGAGAAGAGCGGCTTCCGCGTATTCGACTCGGTGGTCGAAACGGGCGGCGTCGTGACCGCGCTCAAAGTTCCGGGGGGCGCGGACGCGACGCGGAGCGTGATCGACCGCTGGACGGATCTCGCACGGTCGGCAGGCGCCGGAGGTCTGGTCTGGGCGCGCGCGGGAAGCGAAGGCTGGTCGTCGTCCATCGACAAGTTCGTCGGACCGGAGCGATGGACCGCCGCGGGCGAGCGAGCGGGCGCGAAGAGCGGCGACCTGCTCCTGGTCGTCGCGGACCGCCCGCGGCGCGCCTATCCGGCACTCGGCAGCCTGCGCGCGCATCTGGCCCACGAGCGGGGCTGGATCGGGTCGTCGCGTCCCTGGTCGCTCGTCTGGATCGTCGACTTTCCGCTCTTCGAAGAAGGGGAGGGAGGGGGCATCTCCCCGAGCCATCATCCCTTCACCGCGCCGCGTGGCGGGATCGAATCGCTGAACTCCTCAGATCCCCTGGAGATCCCATCTCTCGCCTACGACCTCGTCCTCAACGGATACGAGCTCGGCAGCGGGTCGATCCGCATTCACGAGCGCACGGTGCAGGAGCGCGTCTTCGAGATGCTCGGCATCGGGCGCGAAGAGGCGAAGGCGAAGTTCGGGTTCCTGCTCGAGGCCCTGGAGTACGGCGCGCCGCCGCACGGCGGCATCGCGGTCGGTCTGGACCGGATCGCGATGCTCTTCGCGGGCGCTCAGAGCCTGCGCGAAGTCATCGCGTTCCCGAAGACGACAAGCGCGAGCGCGCTGCTGGAAGGCGCGCCCTCGCCCGTCGGGGACCTCGAGCTCGCGGACCTCCATCTGCGGCTGGACGGGTCCGGCGGACCGGCTTGACTGCCCGAAGCGGGCCGGGCTACACTCGATAACCCTAATGCCTCCCACCGACACGTCTGCCATTCGCCGCTCCATCTCTCTCGCCGGCATCGATCAGCTGACCCTCTTCGGGACCCAGGATCAGAACCTCAAGCTCGTCGAGAAGCTGAGCGGCACGCAGATCGTGGCGCGCGGTGGCGAGCTGCGGCTGTCCGGCGATCCGGAGGCGGTCGAGCGATCGGCGGCGCTGCTCGAGCACCTGATCGAGCTGATCCAGACGGGCTCGGGCTTCGACGTCGCGGACATCCGGCGCTACTGGGCCGAGCTCGAAGGAGGCGCGGCCGATTCGCTCACGCGCATGGAAGCCGGCAAGGTCCTGATCCGCGGCACGCAGAAGATCATCAAGCCGAAGACGCGCGGGCAGGAACAGTATCTGCGGGCAATGACCCGGAACGACATCGTGGTCGGGATCGGGCCGGCCGGAACGGGCAAGACCTATCTCGCCGTCGCGATGGCGATCGACGCGCTCCACAAGAAGACAGTCCGGCGGATCGTTCTGGCGCGCCCGGCGGTGGAAGCCGGCGAGACGCTGGGGTTCCTGCCGGGCGATCTGCAGGAGAAGGTCGACCCCTATCTGCGTCCGCTGTACGACGCCCTGGAGGACATGCTGCCACCGGACAAGGTCCGGAAGCTCCTGGAGTCCCACGTCATCGAGATCGCCCCGCTGGCATACATGCGCGGGCGGACGCTGGCCGACGCGTTCGTCATCCTGGACGAGGCGCAGAACACCACCACGAACCAGATGAAGATGTTCCTGACGCGACTCGGCCTGAACTCCCGCGCGGTCGTAACCGGCGACAAGACGCAGATCGACCTGCCGCCGCGTGAAGAATCCGGCCTGCTGCAGATCGAACGCATCCTGCACGGGATCGAGGGGATCGAGTTCGTGTACCTGAGCGGCCGCGACGTGGTCAGGCACGCGCTCGTCCAGCGCATCATCGAGGCGTACGCCGGCGGAGAGACACGGGAAGCGCGCACGCCGGGCGCGGAGTAGCCGTGAGCGACTCGCCGAGCGGGATGGGTGCGGGAAGGGCGTTGCTGGACAGGCTGGCGGCCTGGCGGCCGTCGGCCGACCCCACCTCTCCCCGCGATCTGCTGCTCCGATTCGCGCTCGTCGCGGCGGTGGCTCTGGTCACGATCGCCCTGTTTCCTCCGCACGGAGGCAGCGACGTCCCGCTGATCCGGCAGGGTGTCGTCGCGCCGGAGGACGTCATCGCCCCGATGGACTTCCCGGTGCTGCGCAGCGAGGACGAGCTGGCGCGCCAGCGCGAGGTCGCGGCGCTGTCGGTGCCCCCGGTGTATCGCGTGAGCCCCGCCGCCGCGGATTCCGCGATCGCCCGCATCCAGCGGTACCTGACCCGCGCGGGGCGGATCGCCGAAGAAGAGCCCTCGGCGCTCTCCACTCTCGATCGCTTCGAGGGCGGAAGAGTCGGCCTGGGCTCCGAAGAGATCGACCGGCTCGCCAGAGCAGAGACGCGCGCCGCGCTTTCGGAGCTGGCCGAGCGCGTCGTTCCCGGGCTCTACGAGCGTGGCCACTTCCTCGCCCCCGGTGAGCTGACTCCGCTTTCCGCCACCAGGATCACGGTCCAGCGCGCGGGCGAGGACGAGGAGATCATCCCCAAGAACGAGGTCGTCGCCGTCCGGGCAGGGGCGGAAGTGCCCGGGCTGGCGGTGGCGACGCGCGAGCTGGATCCGGAGGACGAGCGCCTGGCCCTCCATCTCCTGCCCGCGCTGCTGGCCCCGGACCTGGAGGCCCGATCCGCTGTGACCGAGCTCCGCCGAGCCGAGGCGCGGGCGTCCGTGGAGCCGGTCAAGGGCGAGGTTCTGAGGGGTGAGCTGATCGTGCCCGCCCACACGCGCGTGACCGCCGCCCAGGAGGAGAAGATGCGGAGCCTCGCGGCAGCGCTCGACCGCGGCGAGGGAGGGCTCTCGCCCGCGGTTGCGCGCGTGGGGATGGGCACGTTCTTCATCAACGCGGTCATCCTGTGCCTGTTCGGCTTCTTCCTCTTTCTCTACCACCCAACGGTCTTCGCGGACTATCGCTCGCTTGCGGTGCTGGCGATCGTGTGGACCGTCGTGACCGGCCTCGCGGCGTTCGCCGAGCGGGCGCCCGACGTGCCGTCGTACGCGGTGCCGGTGGCGTTCGCGTCGGTGCTCGCGGCGGTTCTCTGGGGAACGCGGATGAGCGCGGTCATGACTCTCTTCCTGTGCGTCTACCTGATCGCACAGGGCGAGCTGGGGTTCCCGCTCCTGTGGGCGGGGCTGGCGAGCGGGCTGGTAGGCGCCTGGAGCGTGCGCCTGATCCGGCGGCGAACCCACTTCTACGAGAGCCTGGTCTTCATCGCCGCGGCGAACATGCTCGCGCTGGGCGGCCTCGCCCTCGTCCAGCTCTGGACGTGGAGCGAGGTCGGCGTGGCGCTCGCGTGGGGATTCGGCAGCGCCGCCACGGCGGTCTTCCTCGCCATGGGACTGCTGCCGCTCCTCGAATGGGCAGCGGGCCGGACCACCGACCTGACGCTTCTCGAGCTCGCGGATCTCAACCGGCCGCTCCTCAAACAGCTCCTGGTGGAAGCGCCCGGCACCTACCACCATTCGATCATCGTGGGGAACCTGGCGGAGTCCGCGGCCGAGGGGATCGGAGCCAACTCGCTGCTGGCTCGCGTGGGCGCCTACTACCACGACATCGGAAAGCTGAGGCGGCCCGAGTTCTTCGCGGAGAACCAGCGGCAGGGAGAGAACCCCCACGACTCGCTGACCCCGCAGGCGAGCGCGCGGATCATCAGCCGTCACGTCGAGGACGGCGTCGAGATGGGCCGCCGGGCGGGGCTCCCCGAGGTCGTCCTGGACGTCCTGCGGGAGCATCACGGCACGACGCGCCTGTCGTTCTTCTGGCACAAGGCCTCCGAGGAGGTGCCGGCGGAGCGCCCGATGATCTCGGATTTCGTCTACTCGGGACCACGGCCGAGATCGAAGGAGACGGCCGTCGTCATGCTCGCCGATTCCGTCGAGGCCGCCAGCCGAGTGATGCGCGAGCCCTCCCCGGAAGCGCTGCGCCAGCTGGTCAAGCGCATCGTCGCAATGAAGCTCGAAGAAGACCAGTTCGACGAGGCCGACCTCACGTTCCACGACCTGGCCGTGGTCGAGGAACGACTGGTGGGCGTCCTGGTGGGGATTCACCATCACCGCATCGACTACCCCACACTCTCGCTTCACGTCCCGGAGCGAAGCGATGACGCTGCGGATACGGTTCCATCCGTCGGTAGAACCCCCGCCTGAGCTGATTCCCTTTCCCGCTCCGGCGCTACGCGAAATGCTGCGCGCGGAGGGGCTCGCCGATGAGGGAGAGGTGAACTGCGTGCTGACGGACGACGCCGAGCTGGAAGACCTCAACCGCCGGTTCCGCGGCCGGTCCGGCCCGACGGACGTGCTCGCCTTTCCGTACGATCCGGCCGACTCCGGCGGGGTGCATGGTGACGTGTACGTGTCCCTCGACCGCGCTCGCGCGCAGGCCGCGGAGCGGCGCGAGCCCCTGGAGCGCGAGATCTGGCGTCTGTTCGTGCACGGCGCACTGCACCTGGCCGGTCGTGACCACGACAGCGACGAGACGGAGCGCGCCATGCTGGCCGCTCAGGAGAAATGCGTGGAGCGCGTGTTCCCGGGCGGCGAGTCGACCGCTTCCGGACGTTGAGCCCTGCCGTGTGGATCGTCCTCGGGATCGTGGCCGGGCTCGCCCTGTCGGCGTTCTTCGCGGCTTGCGAGGGAGCGTTCTTCCAGCTGTCGGGTCCGGCCGACGGCCAACCGCCCGAGCGCGGGTCAGCCGCGGCGCGGACGGCGAAGCTCCTCGATCGACCCGAGCGGCTTCTGGGCGCGATCGAGCTCGGGCACATGCTGGGCGTGATCTGGGTGACCGCGCTGGCATGGGTTCTCTCCCGCCGCCTCGCGGACGGCTATCCCGCCCCCATCACTTGGACGGTCGTCGTTCTGGCCGTCGCCTTCGTCGTCGTCGTGGTCGCCGAGCTGGCACCGAAAGCGCTGGGCATGCAGCGCTCTGCGCCATGGGCATCCCGGGTCGGCCTCGTCGTTCTGGCGTGGCGCACGCTGCTCACGCCGGTGGTCGCCGTGGCCGCGGCGATCGGACGCGTGGCCGAACGCATCTTGCCGCCCGTGCCTCAGCCATCGCTGGATAGCGAAGACATCCGCACGATGGTGGCCGAGACCACCGAGAGATCCGAGCTCGAGAGCGGCGAGCGCGAAATGATCACCTCGATCTTCGCGTTCGGCGAGACCACCGTGCGCGAAGTCATGACGCCGCGCACGGATCTGGTCGCTGTGGAGGCGTCCACACCGCTGGGGGAAATGGTGGGGACCGTTCGTGAGAGCGAGCGCTCCCGCGTGCCGGTCTACGAGGAGACCCTCGACCAGATCGTCGGCGTGTTGTACGCGAAGGACCTGCTGGCGATCGCACACGGCCTCTCCGAGCCCCCCGTCCGGCTCAAGGAGATCCTGTGGGACGCCACGTTCGTCCCCGAGGCCAAGAAGATCGACGACCTCCTGAGGCAGTTCCAGCACGAGCAGATCCACATGGCGGTCGTGGTCGACGAGTACGGTGGAACGGCGGGGATCGTCACGCTCGAAGACATCCTCGAGGAGCTGGTCGGCGAGATCCAGGACGAATACGACGTCGAGGAGCCGCTCGTCGTGCCGCTGGAGGACGGGGTGCTGCGGCTCGACGGCCGGCTGGACGCCGACGACTTCAACGATTTCACCGGCAGCGCGATCGGCGCCGAAGACGTCGAGACGATCGGCGGTCTCGTGGCGCGGGAGCTGGCGCGTGTGGCGACCCACGGCGATACGGTCGAGATCGGGGACTGGGTGTTCGAGGTCGAAGCCGTCGAGGGGAAGCGGATCACGCGGCTTCTCGCATGGCCCCGCGAAGAGGCGGCCGAAGACGGGGACGGGACATGATCCTGCTGTGGTCCGCGGCCATCGCCGCCATCCTGACCTCGGGGTTCTTCTCGCTCGCCGAGCTGTCGCTCGTCTCCGTCGGGCGGTTGCGTCTGCGACACTGGGTCCAGGAGACGATCCGGGGCGGGTGGATGAGCCGCGACGCCCTGGATCACCCGTACCGCCTCCTGAGCCCGATCCTGGTGGGCCATTCGCTGGCGGTCATCGTCGCGGCCGCGCTGATCGCCGAGGCGCTGGCGCGGAACGGCGTGGGGGAAGGCGATCCCTTCCGGCTCGCCGGGTGGGTGTGCGTCGTCGCGCTACCCCCGCTGTATCTGATCGGCGAGATCCTGCCGCGGTCGATCGCCCGCGCGCGGGGGGCCCGTCTCTTCCCGGTGGTCTCGCTGATCCTGCTGGCCTGCGGCTGGCTCTTCCGTCCCTTCACGGCCGCCGCCGATGCGTCGAGCCGAGCACTCCTGAGCCTTCTCGGAATACGCCTCGAGCGCGGCGGAGCGTTCACGCGCCGGAGCCTGGAAACGCTCCTCCTCGAGAGCGAGCGGGTGGGGATCGTCGAGCCGGCAGAGAGGGAGATCATCGCTGGCGTGTTCGAGTTCGGGCGCACCCCGGTCGAGACCGTGATGACGCCGAGGGAGCGGATGGTCGTGGCGCCCGCGCTGGCACGGGCCGGCGAGATCACCGAGATCATCCGCCGCACGGGATACAGCCGGGTCCCTCTCTACCGCGGCACCCGCGACCGGATCATGGGCATGGTGCACGTGTTCGATCTCTTCCGGTTGAGCGCGGACGATCGACCGCGGCCGCGGCCGGTCGTGTTCACGCCTCCATCGACGCCCTGTGACGATCTGCTGCTGGAGATGAAGCGCCGCCGCTGCCATCTCGCCGTCGTCGTTCGGGACGGGCGGGCGATCGGAATGGTGACGATGGAGGATCTGGTTGAGGAGCTGGTGGGCGAGATCCGCGACGAGCACGACAGTCGATCCCTCGCGAACGACAGAGACTCCATCGTCGTTGACGGTCATCGGACCATCGCCGAGATTAACTCGGAACACGGGCTGGACCTGCCGTCCGACGAGGGCCGGACGATCGCGGATCTCGTCTCCACGCGTCTCGGCCGCGTCCCACGCCCCGGGGAGTCGCTGCGCTGGGATGGCACGACGATCGAGGTAATCGACTCCACGCCCCAACGGGTCCGCCGCATCCGCCTCAGGAGAGATCGCTGACCAACCACGAGCGGCGGTGACGGCATGACCGAACACGTCGATCCGCAGGAGGTCATGGCCCGGCTCCGCGCCGCCATGGAGCCGGGTTCCACGGAGTCTGCCGTCGACGATCTCATCGCCGACCTCCACCCCGCCGATCTCGCCGAGATCATCGACTCGCTCGACGCCGACGAGAGAGTCGACTTCTTCCGCCGCATTCCCGCCGACCTCCGCGCAGAGACCCTGGCCGAAGTAGGCGAAGGCGCCTGGCCCGCCCTGCTCGAGGGCGTGCAGGAGGCCGACGTCCGCGAGCTGTTCGGGGAGCTCGACCTCGACGACGCCGCGGACATTCTGGCCGAGCTGCCGAGCGAGGACGCGCGCCAGATCCTGGAGCGGATAGAGCCGGCCGAGTCGCGAGAGATCGCCGCGCTGATGAAGTACGACGAAGAGTCGGCGGGCGGCGTGATGACGACCGAGCTGGTGAGCGTCCCCGCGGATCTCACCGCCGACGAGGCGATCGTCGCCGTCCGCAGGCGGGGGCGCGAGGTGCGGGACTTCTACACCGTGTACGTGGTCGACTCCGCGCAGCGGCTGGTGGGGATCGTCGGCCTGCGGGAGCTCATCCTGGCCGAAGGCAGGAGCCCGGTCAGCGACATCATGGATCGGGACATCGTGCGCGTCCATCCCACCGAGGACCAGGAACAGGTGGCGCGGCTGATCGCGAAGTACAACCTGATCTCGATACCCGTGGTGGACGAATTCGGGCGGCTCCTCGGCCGCATCACCCACGACGACGTGATTGACATCATCGAGGCCGAGACGACCGAGGACCTCTTTCGCCTCTCCGGCGTGCACGAGGAGGAGGAAGCGCATGCGACCGCGGCGGACATCGTGCGCTCGCGCGCTCCGTGGCTCATGATCACGCTCGGGACCTCGGGTCTCGGCGCCCTGGTGGTGGCGCAGTTCGAGAGCACGATCCAGCAGCTTGCGTTCCTGGCCGTGTTCATGCCCGTCGTCGCCGCGATGGCGGGCAACTCGGCGATCCAGGCGACCACGGTGGCGGTGCGGCGGCTGGCGCTCGCCGGGAGGCCGACGCGACCGGGGCGCTCGCTGTCGCGCGAGATCGCGGCGGGGGTGGTGATCGGCGGCATCGTGGGCGTGATCCTCGGAGTGTGCGGCGGCCTCTGGCAGGACAGCGTACGCGTCGGGATCGTCGTCGGCGCCTCGATGTGGCTCGCGATCGCCCTGGGCGCCAGCTGGGGCGCTGCGTTCCCGCTGCTCCTCGACCGGCTCGGACTGGATCCTGCGGTCTCGTCGTCGGTATTCCTCACCACGATGACCGACATGCTGTCCTTTCTCCTGATCCTGGGATCGGCCGCATACTTCCTCGTGCGCTGGCTCTGAGCCGAGATGGCGATCGTCCGCACCGAGGCGTTCGTGCTGAAGGCGTTCCGCTACGGCGAGACGAGCATGATCTACCGCCTGCTGACGCGCGACCGGGGCGTGGTCCCCGTGATCGCGCGCGGCGCGCGAAGCCCCCGGAGCCGGTTGGGGGCGGCCGTCAACCCGTTTCGCAGGCTCGACGTCACCTACTACGACAAGCCGGGACGCGAGATCCAGACCCTGTCCCAGGCAGAGGTCGTGAGCGAGCACCGGGAGATCGCCTCGTCGCTGGAGAAGCTGGACGTCGCAGGTTCGTGGTTCCGGTTCCTGCGCTCGATCCTGCCCGACGGCGCGCCGGCGGAACCGCTCTACGCGCTCGCCGCGATCGC
>Ga0209974_10000340_pt1 | contig 15253 bp, 18 predicted proteins | sample InoplaM3SPM_FD_187592 | JGI IMG/M metagenome (GOLD analysis project Ga0209974, IMG submission 187592) | Arabidopsis thaliana rhizosphere microbial communities from the Joint Genome Institute, USA, that affect carbon cycling - Inoculated... | ecosystem: Host-associated > Plants > Roots >...
GCATTAGTTATGTTAACTGCTTCTCCATCTTGACTCTTATCTCCCTCATCTGCATTGTCTTGTTGCTGATTATCATCTTCTGATCCTGTTGTTCCAGCACCGGTAGCATTAGTCATGTTAACTGCTTCTCCAGCTCCTTGTTCTCCATCGTCAGATTGTTCCTGATCTTCACTTGATGTTTCTGCACTAGTTGCGTTTGTGGCGTTACTCACACTTTCATCAAGCAAACCGCCTAATCCTGTTGCATTTGTGATATTGGAGGCGACATCGCCTTCTTCTACTGCCTCTTCAGAAGTCTGATTTATTGTAGAGTCAGAGAAATTCTTGATTTCATCAAGTTCTTCTGGGGTGGAAATGTCTAGTATGGTATTATTATTACCTTGATCTTCACCGGATATTATTTTATCAAGAATTGCTGGTGGTAGTAAACCTTCACCCGTGCTATTCTTCAAATCTTCATCAACATGTTCTATTATTTTTGTAGAATTAGCCGGTAATACTTCTAATAACTCTGTTCTGTTTGAAACAGATAGCGGCTGACTGTCAGTATCTATTGGTGGTTGTTCCTTGGGAATATCTGCACCCTTTATTGCATCTGCTGGAATGGGTGGTGCTTCACGATCACCTTCTGGTGGGGGTGTAAATACAGCAGTTTGATTTTCAAACTTTGGGATTTCTACGTCAGTCGTGTTTTCTTCTGCTTCAACCTCAGTCACGTTTTGCTGATTATCTTCAGATCCTTCTTCTCCTGTTTGGGCGAAAATACTCTGGTATTGATTGGCCGGAACAGTCATTAGAAACGATGCTAATAATAATATACTCGCTAAACCGTACTTCATCAAATTCTTTTCTCGATTCATATTCGATACGACATCAATAAATTATACAATACTAATAAAACTTGCGGATCGTTAAAACATGTAGTTTAACTATGATGAGAATAGCCTGTAGACTAATCGAATCTCGTCTTTAATATTATCGAGAATGTATGTTCTGTAAAAATAAAAAATGATGAAGTTAGATTTCTAGTAAAAGTAAACTAGAAGTCCTCGCAATCATTGTCTTTAGAATCGCCTTCATCTTCGTCATAGTCCAATATTTCGTCGTCTCCACTTCCACAATCAAAGTCATCAGCGCCCGAACTTCCTCTAAGGATGTCGTCGCCTGATCCTCCTTTGATGTTATCGCTTCCTGAACCTCCGTGTATGTAGTCATCTCCTTTACCACCTATGATATCATCGCCGTTCTTACCACCCCAAAGTCTATCGTCTCCACTTCCTCCTGCGACATTATCAGACCCAGAGCCACCCTTTATTTTATCACGATCTTCATTTCCAAATAGAAAATCATCGTCATCATTACCTGCTATCCAATCTCTTCCTTCTTCACCATAAATTTCGTCTTCACCATCGTTTCCTTCAATTATATCATTACCTCTACCTCCTGTTATGTCGTCGTTACCGCTGTTTCCCTGGATTACATCCGTGTTTCTTCCTCCGTCAATCTCATCAGCACCTTTGTTACCTTCAATCACATCATCGTCATCTCCGCCTAAAATGAAATCTTTGCCATTATTTCCCATTATAAAATCGTCGTCATCCATACCGTAAAGATTATCATCTCCAGACTTGCCCCAGATCACATCATCGCCATCCAAACCCCATATGTTGTCTTCTCCATTTGTGCCAGGCAAAAAGTCATCACCTGAATCTCCTGCTATGTCGTCTGCCCATACACTAGCAATAACTGATGATCCTGCTGAACTTAACAGTGCAGCTATTGCGACAAGCATTATACCAATATTGATAAATTTATACATCTCATACCTACAACAGGCATAATACTAATAAAACTTGCGGATCGTGAAAACATGTACTTTAACTATATCAAGTCTTCTGTCTTTTGAAATTGCAACTGTAGAAGCAACAATACAGAGAATTCGTTATTTCTAAAAAAAAGTTGCATTTGCTATTTTGTATCAATACCTCTGTCTTCCTTCCAAAACGGATTGAGCGCCGGGAGAGGGATTTGAACCCTCGAGACCTTCACAGGTCACAAGCTTTCGATACACGTACAAACGTGATTCCAGGCTTGCGCCCTACCAGGCTAGGCGACCCCGGCTCAAAATCTAATCAATTTTTTCTTTATATTAAGTATTAATTAATCCCAATACCTAATACGTCTCTCAAAACTTAAAATCGAAAAAACTAGTCCTCACTCAAAAGTTTTCCAGACATCATGTCATACTCGTTAATGTTGTTATGTCCCATTTTTTCAACATGTTCTTCAACATCAGAACGAAATGAAAATGTAGAGCTACATTCTTTACATATCCATATAGATCTTAAATCATAACTTTTCATTGCTCAAGTTCGTTTATGAAACATCCAATTTAAGCAATCAGGTAAGAAGTTACATATTATTCATTCAATAGAATCTTTCTAAAGTATTAAGTAGTTGAATTCATTGTAACAAGTCCAAATCTCATGATTATTGAGAGATATAACAAAAGACTATAATACGCATCGTTTTATCCTCATCATAATGAGTACAACTGCCTCCATTTCCATTGACTGCAAGAGTAATAGACATCTCGAATGTACAGACTGTATGTGTCAATGTCATATACCTGGAACAATGGAGAACTTGGCAAAGAAAATTGCAAAACTTGAAAAGGAAACCCCTGGTGTGGGAGAAACACTCTAGACCTGTCTCTGATTCAGTTCCACCCTTTAAAAGATGAGCATACAATATAGAATTCACTGCTCTTTTGCCTACTCGCCTTTGGCTTGGATGTTGATACTTTTAGGAATAATTTTGAAGCTTCCTCCCTAACATCACCTGAGTTACTTCCATCAAATATCTTGAAAAGTGCATTTCCACCTCGTTTCAAAAGTTTTGATGAAATTTGCAACGCAACTAATGTCAGAGATATTTGTCTTTCGTGATCAAAGTGCCATATCCCGCTGACTTTTGGAGATAAATCTGATAATATTACATCAAATGAAAATGGAAATTTTTTTCTAATTTTATCAATTACATTCTTATCTTCAATATCTACTTGCATTGTGGAAATCCCAGTGATTGTATTAACGGGGTTGATATCTATGCCAACGATATTAGTATCGGGACCTGCCAATTTTTTTGCCACTTGCAACCAACCACCGGGAGCACAACCAATATCCAAAATGGTATCATTTGGTTTTATCAAATTGTGTTTGTTATTTATCTCTAAAAGTTTGTAAGCAGATCTGCTACGATAGCCCTGATCTTTCGCTAATTTCCTATACTCATCCCTTAATGCATTTTCAATTTTCAAATAAAAAGAATCACTTTCTCCACCCTTTCAAATCATATTCAATTACGTTCATTCAAATAATTCTTGTTATTATCCATAAAGTTGAACGGTTAACATCGATTCATTCTAAGTAAGATGTGGCTTTCAAAAAAAGTAACCCAATTTGTGCATCCATACTACACAAAGTATTTTTTCATGATGTTTTCCATTTTTAACTTGATAACATCTTTGTCATCTAGAACCTCGGGATGTTTTTGGTTCAGGTGTCTAATTGCAAACCTGACGCTTTGGCCACATAATTTACACTTTGTCTTGCCAAACATTCAAAATATAGTACTACCATCGGTAATAAAAATTGCTAACCTGATAATAAATTGAATATGATTCAAAATACACAATACGATGCAGAAATAAGTGAATTCGTGGACAGCTATCCTATTCCAATAGGGGGCCGTTTGTGTTCACTATGTTCTAGTAATTTATGATAATTTAACATATCTTCACTTTCAAATGACTTTCCGCAAATTTCACATTTCCAAACACTTTGCCTTTCAGCAGTTTTACTTGACTGCTCAGCAGACATAGTATTATTAACGCGGTCATTGCAGATAAGGTTTTCATAAATACACCTTTGAATTGGCATGCTATTGTAAATATGGATTATTTACCGCCTTTTTTTATTTCAAATTGCCATCTCAAGAATGGTTTCAGGTGCTCTACCATTATAATAATGGCCCTTAATTCGAAAAACAAAAATTTAGGATAAAAAAAACATGTGTGAATGCCAATAACTGATGCTAATAAGAAACAGATAGCCCAACAAAGGCGATTATTTTATAAGATATGCTTTGACTGTGGCGGTAAAAATCCCATACTTGCCGCTAGGTGCAGAAAATGTCATGGCAAAAATATGAGGCTAAAAAATAGGACACTGGGCGCCAAGAAATAACACATCTTTTTAGGTGTAGAATTTTCCGAATTTTTTTAAAAATATATAAATATTATCATGGTGAATTCTAATTATAACCATGCCGATAAGGACAGGGGAAGAATATATTCAGAGCTTGAGAGGACGGAATATGAAAGTTTACCTTTTTGGTGAACTTGTAAACGAACCAGTAGACCATCCAATGATCAGACCATCAATTAATGCAGTCGCTGAAACATACGACCTTGCTGCTAGAGATCCTGAATTGGCAACGGCCGAATCCGCAATTAACGGCAGTCATGTAAACAGATTCTTGCATATTGCAGAAAGCTCTGAGGATCTGGTTAATCAAAATAGAATGCAAAGAAAACTAGGCCAACTTACAGGAACTTGTTTTCAAAGATGTGTCGGAATGGATGCATTAAATTCCCTATATTCAACGACGTTTGAAATAGATAAGAAATTTAAAACTCCTTATCATGATCGGTTCAAGAAATTCGTAAAGAAAATGCAAGATGATAATCTTGTCATTGGAGGCGCCATGACTGATGTCAAAGGCGACAGAAGTTTAAGCCCATCACAGCAAGAAGATCCAGATCTTTTTGTACATATCTCTAAGAGGGACCAAAGTGGAATTTACATATCTGGTGCTAAAGCACATCAAACTGGATGCATTAATTCACACTGGATTTTGGTAATGCCAACTATGCGATTAAAAGATGAGGATAAGCAGTATGCTATAGTTGGTGCTATTCCTGCAGACGCAAAAGGTATCACCTATATCTATGGCCGACAATCCTGCGATACTCGTAGTATGGAGGAGGGAGATTTAGACGCCGGAAATTCCAAATTCTCTGGGCAAGAGGCAATGATAATTTTTGATAATGCTTTCATTCCAAATGAATTGATCTTTATGGATGGAGAATACGAATTTGCTTCCATGCTTATAGAGAGATTTACCTGTTATCACAGACGCAGCTATGTCTGCAAAACTGGACTTGGTGATGTATTGATAGGCGCTGCTGCTTCGGTAGCGGATTATAATGGAATATCTAATGCTTCTCATATTAAGGATAAATTAGTAGAAATGACACACCTGAATGAAACCATCTTTGGTGCAGGTATAGCGTCATCGTATCAGGCTCATAAGACGCTATCTGGAAATTATCAAAATGATGATATGCTTGCAAATGTTTGTAAGCACAATGTAACTAGGTTTCCATACGAGATTGGTAGACTAGCACAGGATATTGCCGGAGGATTGATGGTAACAATGCCATCTGAAAAGGATTTCCGCAGTCCTGACACAGGACCACTTCTTGAAAAGTATCTGAAGGGTAGAAAGGGAGTTTCCACTGAAAATAGGATGCGTATCTTGAGATTGATTGAAAATATGACGCTTGGACGAAATGCAGTTGGTTATCTGACAGAATCAATGCACGGCGCTGGGTCTCCTCAGGCTCAAAGAATTCAAATTGCAAGACAAATGCAATTGGGATATAAGAAAAAATTGGCCAAGGATTTAGCGGGTGTTGACGAGGGCGAATCTGCTCAAGTAGTTAATGAACAGTCTGAATACTTTGACAGAATATTCGGAATAAACACAAATACAAACACAAATTAAATTTCAGCTGAGTAATGAGAACGAACTACTCTATTTTTCTAGTTAATGTATTGATCTATCGGAACGTTAATTATGTAGTTGAATAGGATATGAAAAACGATAATAATGAACGACGCTGAGTTCAAAGACCTCATCAAAATTTGGCCTGATTTTCCTACGGAGGGTATTTCATTTAAGGACGTAAACCCGCTCATAAAAACTTCTGAATCGCTGAATTATCTTCACAAAAGGTTGGTTGATAACTGTAACAATTTTGAAGTAGATAAGATTGCAGCCATTGAAGCACGTGGTTTTTTTGTAGGTTCTTTGCTTGCTTCAAGCCTGAACAAAGGATTGGTTTTGATTAGAAAAGAAGGTAAATTGCCAGGTCCAACTGTGAAGGAAGCATATACCATAGAATATGGAACTCGGATCATGGAAATTCAACAAGACGCAATTTTGAGCGGGGAAAAAATACTGATAGTAGATGACTTACTTGCAACTGGAGGTACTGCACTGGCAGCAGCATCACTTGTGGAAAAATTAGGGGCGACAGTTGTTGGGTTTGTATTCATCATTTGTTTAAATTATCTAGAAGGTCCGAATAAATTAAGAGATAAAGGTTACAAGGTTAATACCATTTTGGAGTTTGAATAATTTGAAAACACATAATGCTGAAATAGGTATTATAGGTGGAACTGGCATCTATGATCCGGATTTATTGACAGATCCACAATCAGTAAAGATTTTTACGCCATACGGCAAAACCTCCGATCTGGTAACTATCGGTCAATATAACGGTCGCTCTGTTGCATTCATTCCTCGTCACGGTAAAGGACATACGATCCCTCCGCACAAAGTAAACAGTAGGGCAAACATCTGGGCGTTAAATTCATTGGGAGTATCGAGAATCATTGCGCCATCCGCCGTAGGAAGTCTTCAAGAAAAGTACAAACCTGGTGATATTGTATTACCAAATCAATTTGTAGACTTTACTAAAAAAAGAGAGTATACATTTTATGATGAGGGACAGGTATGTCATATATCATGTGCAGATCCATTTTGTAATGAACTTAGAGATGTGTTTCTAAAAACTAGTAACAAATTGAAGTACAATGTGCACGATGGTTCAACTTACATTTGTATAGAAGGCCCGCGTTTTTCTACCAAGGCAGAATCTAAATTTTTCAAGGATGTTTTGCACGGTGATATTATTGGCATGACCTTAGTACCAGAATGTGTCCTTGCAAGAGAGATGCAAATATGTTACATGTCCATTGCTACTGTCACTGATTATGATGTTTGGTATGAAAATCCAGTTTCTTCAAAGGAAATACTTGAAGTACTGGCCAAAAATACCAAGAAGACAAAGGAGTTGCTTGGCGCACTAATTCCTGCTATTCCTGAGACAAGAAATCAGTGCAACTGTAAAAATGCGTTAAGTGATGCTATGGTTTGATTTCAGTTTTGGTCGTAGGATCTATGAGAGTAACTTGTCCTTCAACCAGTTTTCTCTGCAACACTAGCTGGAAATCTTCAGTGTCATAACCTAATTCTTTTAATTTGGATAGAGTTTTTTTGGTTAAATTTAGACTGATGTTGTGTCCTCCAATTCTCCCAAAGGCAACAGCGTTGAACTTTAATTTGGTATCCTTTATGATAAAGTATCCTCTTAATTTGCTTGCGTACTGTCCACCCTGAGCCTTTTCTACATATATTTCCGGGTCATCAGATGTGAATGTATCACGTATCACTTGGGATTTTCCTCATTTGTAATTTCAATACTTTTGTTTATGTTCTTTGAAACCAGAAAGCTCCACCAGTCGTCATCTACTATCTTGAAATCAACAACATTAACGTTAACTGTCGTTTCATCATCTGTATCTATGAATGAAAAGTTTCCGTTCTTTACTAATTTTATTAATTTCCACCTTTCCTTGCCATTCCTATTTCTATTTATTGCTACTGCCCACTCCTGACCCTCAGGTATGGAAGGCATTCCGATATAGTCTACAATTTCGAGAATCCCCAATCTTTTTTCTTCACAGTAGAGTTGCTTATTTATTACATTTCTCCAGATATCAACTGCTCCTATCGTTTTGTTGTTTTCATTAATGTTAATAACCCCAAAATAGACCACCTTATTTTCTGGAACGGTTGACATTCAAGTATTTACTTCTAAATGCCTTATTTAGTTCTTGCAGATTCGTGCATTCTTTCTATGGAAGATGCAAGACTATCGACTTGAACATTTTTTTTGAACTCTATGCCCATTTTTAGACAATTCCGGCGATATGCGTTAATAATCGAAAATTTTGGATGGAATGTCTGATACATACCCGATAGTTCTAAAATCATTCCCTTTTCAATTAGACCATTTAGCAATTGTCCTGCCTCGTTGGGAGAAAGACTTAGGTCAATTGAGATCTTTTCAAGCGACGACTTGTCATTTTTTATCAAGTATAGAAAAATCTGCGCCTCTATATCGGAGAGGTTAATTTTCGATATTAGCGAATCCTTGATGCTTTCCAATTGTCATCAATCAATGCATTTGATTAATGAATATATCTTATTTACATTATCAATTTGAAGATACGCAATTAGATCTAAGTTAACCACAGTTTCAGTAACTAGCCATCTGGAGGTTATGTGTTTTAGCAGAATGTGTTAGAATGTAAAAATTTCTTTATATTTTTGATGTCTTTGCTTGATGTCTTGTGGCGTTACACTGACAAGCCTTTGAACCCCATAATCTTCTATTGTGAAAGACCCCATAATGTTTCCATAAATCATCGCATTCTTCATAGCCTTAGAATCGCGTTTTTCTTGTTGTGATAAATATCCGATAAATGCGCCACCAAATGAATCTCCTGCTCCAGTAGGATCCTTTATTATTTCAGTAGGAAATGCTGGGAGTGGATAGAATTCATTGTCGTGAAAAAGCAGAGATCCATTTTCTCCCTTATTTATGACTGCAAAAGACGGTCCATTGGATACTAGCAATCGGGCACATTTTAGAATATTATTTTCTTTAAACAGTAATTTGGCTTCCGATTCATTTAACATTATTCCGTCTATTTTATTTAGCAAATTCATGACCTCTTCTCGCTTATTGATAATCCAAAAATCCATCGTATCACAAACTACCAGCTTTGGGCCGGAAAATAGTTTTAGGAGATTCGTATTTTGTACTGGATCATTATTTGCAAGGTATACAAATTCCGAATCAATGTATTCTTCTGGTACTTCAGATTGGTAATTTGCAATTACATTTAGTTCAGTCTTGTTAGTTGTTCTCTTTGCAAGATCATGGCCAAATGAGGAATCATAATGAAAAGTTTTTTCAGTTTCACTTACGGTCAATCCTCTGATATCAAGACGGTCTTTTAACAGTTGTAAATAAGACTCTGGAAAATCATTTCCTACGATTCCAATAAGTGAGGTGGGAGCGAAATTAGAAGCTGAAATTGACGAAAAGGTAGCTGTACCACCCAAAGTTTTTTCAACTGTGTGAAATGGAGTACGAGTAGTATCGAGTGCAACAGTTCCGAATATTGTTAGCATGCAGTTCGATTAATAACAACAATAAATAAGTGTTCGACAGTATTTTGAATATTGGAAGAGAAAAGACATGACAAGATTGTAATTGGATTTTCTGGAGCGTCAGGTATTATTTACGGAATAAGACTGATTGAAGTTTTGCATTCAATCAATATTGAAACATATCTCATAATTAGTGAATGGGCAAAGAAGAATATAGAAATTGAGACTGATAAAACTTTAGAATATGTGAAATCCCTCTCTTCTGTTAATTATGATAACTTCAGACTGGATGCTTCCGTTTCAAGTGGATCATTCCTTCATGATGGGATGGTCATAGTACCTTGTAGTATGAAATCACTATCTAGCATAGCAAATGGATATGATGACACTCTTATTTCTCGCGCCGCATCTGTTACCTTAAAAGAATCAAGAAAACTGATAATAGTTCCAAGGGAAACCCCCCTTTCAAGAATTCATCTTGAAAATATGATAAAACTACAACAAGCAGGGGCAATCATCCTTCCAGCCATGCCCGGATTTTATCACCACCCTTCGACCATTGAAGAAATTGTAGATCATTTAGTTGGCAAGATTCTTGATCAACTAAACATAAAACATGACCTTTTTAAAAGATGGAAAGGTCAATAATATAAAATAATTCCAGAATTTGGCAATTGAAAATCTAAGCTAGGAAAATACAGATCAAAAAGGCACTTGATATGTTAATGGTAACATACCTGGAGAAATCTAATTTTCCCAGAGTTGTAATCTTTCAATTTTTGCTCTCCTTTTTGCCTGATAAAGCATTTCATAGACTGACTTGTGAGATCTTCCTTTGATTAGTAACATTATTGCGTCAGTGGCGAGCTTCATCTCTTCATAACTGCCAATCAATCCTATTGTATGCCCATATATTGAAATGAAGGTATTAGTTAGTTCCTCGAGATTTTTTCTTGCCTTGCCTTTCTCGCCAATAATTCTGCCTTTTATACGATTGGTAGAATTACTTGAACTTGTAAAATTACGGAGATCTAATACTTGAAACAGCGTTTCTTCATCCAAGATTCTAAATGCTCTTTCAGGTGAAAAACCACTTGAGATGGCACTGATAATATCCCTTGCCTTTAAGGCCCCATATTGATCAAAATTCTTGGATGTTGAGGTAATTGTTATTTCGCCACTCTCGCTTTCAATTTCAATTTTGACACTACATTTTTTAGAAATTTCACTTTTTGTCTTTCCTTTATTTCCTATAACAACTGGAATCCTATCCTCGGCGATATGTAATGATAGACTTAGTTTTTCATTTTCATTCTCATTCAAAAGGGAACCCTACCTTAAGATTCAAGACTTTATTATTTATTTATTGTTTGACCTTTGAAATTCAGTACGATTGTGCAAATCTATATATCATTAGAAATGGAACATCTGAAAAATACTTTACACTGGACCTCTTTGCTAGATTCAATTCAATTGCCTTTTCCACTGAATCCTTTCCGGCCAAGTTTGAAATGGATGATTTTTTTAAATACGATTCAATTTCCCCTTCATCTGCTTCTTTATCCATCCAGTAATTTTTCTTAATATCAATAGTGATATCGCCATGTTGAATCTGCCTATCTATTAAAGAGAGATCGCATACGTTTACCATCAGTGAATTCTGATATCTGATTGTTCTTAATGCGTATCTGCACGCCCTTTCTTTGGGGCTGTCGGTGTCCGAGTTTGAGGTCAACTGATTATCTGATACGGATGTATTTACATAAGTCTTTTTCTCTTGGCCTCACTCAATAATGCCCATTTTTTCTTTGACATATGAGAGTTGTATATAGATTTCTATATTTGCAATTGTATTATTATCACTAAAAATTACTTATACTATTGAACCATCAAATTAATTAGCCTCTGCTACATATTTTAGTTCGTAGAAAAGATTGCCAAAGGACCTAGAATACATTAGGGATAAAAAGAGTTTAGACTATGGTTCTATTTCAACTCACTATAAGAGAGTCCTCGTCGTTTGTATAGACCGAGACGATGATCTAGGTACGAATGGGGGTGTTGAGACTCCTGTATTTGGAAGAGATCAATGTATAAGCGCAGGGACCAGATTGGCAATTGAAGATCCAGAAGATGCTGATTCTAACGCAATCTTTGGTGCCGTAAAGTTATATGAAGAGCTTGTAACAAAAGGTTACGAATCAGAAGTTGCAGTAATTACTGGTGCTTACAATAGAGGTATTGAAGCAGATGAAAAAATATCTTCGGAGTTAATACAAGTATTATCAAAATTTAAGGCCGAAGGGGTAGTCATTGTTTCTGATGGAGAAGATGATGAAACGGTAATTCCACTCATTCAGGCAATTGTGCCAGTAGTATCAATTCAAAGGATAATCATTCGACATAGTAGAAGTGTCGAGTATTCGTATGCTGTTTTTGGAAAATATGTTAAAATGTTAGTCTATGATCCAAGATATTCAAAATTCTTTTTGGGTGTGCCTGGCGCCCTTCTAATTTCAAGTGGTTTTGCTACCATTTTTGGATTTACAAGAGAAGCTTTGGCCATAGTTCTAAGTGTACTAGGAGTTGCATTTGTAATGAGGGCGTTTGATATTGACAAATCATTAAGTTCTCTTAATAGGACAACACCATCAACATTCATAAGAATATTTTCAACGTTCGCAGGTATCATGATAATTTTGGTGGGTATATCAAATGGTATTTCTGACGTACCATCTGGAGCAATTGAAAAGGGCGCAAGTATATCAGAAATCATTACGACTAGAGCAGTAGTAGGGGGATTTGTTAACGGAGCCATTACCCTCATCTGGATAGGTCTTGGTACGATATTTGGAGGGATATTCCTAAGTAACTGGTTTAAGGGAAGTATCAGAATATTTTCAGATATCATACGATTGGTTATACTTGGTACGATTTACATACCTGCAATTCAATTTACATCAGTACTGACTGAAAAGACCAATCCATTTAATCTTATTTCATCACTACTTATCGGACTTGCTGTTACTCTTGTTGCCACGACATTTTTGTTTCAATATTTCAGAAACAAAAAAGGTGGAGAGCAACTGAAACATTAGTAAAACTTGGATTCATAGCATTATTATATGATTTAAAATCAGTTGATTAGAGGTCAAATGTACGGCTTTCTTTACCGCCTCCTTAACAATAACTGGTTTTATAGATTTTATGAGCGCAAATTAGAATCGCAAATAAAAAAGGATTCTTTACCAAATCATGTTGCAATCATTTTGGATGGAAATAGGCGATGGGCAAAATACAATTTTTTTGCCAGTAAAGGCGCTCATGCAATGGGAGCTGATAAGGCCGAACAATTGTTAACATGGATTTACGATCTTAAGATCAAGATTACTACTCTATACGTACTGTCAATTGAAAATCTAGAACGCGACCAGAAGGAATTGGAAGATATCTATAGTTTGCTTGCTACAAAACTCGAGAAATTATATAATGATTCCAGAATCCATGAACGGGAGATGAAAATTAAGGCCATTGGAAACATAGACTCTCTTCCTCAATCAATTAAGGATATCTTGTTCAAGCTGGAAAAAGAGACCAATCACTACGATCTTACTTTTCTTAATATCGCTGTTGCGTACGGGGGACAACAAGAGCTAGTTGAGGCAATCCGAAAAATTGCACACGCAGTAGAGAAAAAAGAACTGCAAATAGCTGATATTAGTGAAGATTCAATCGATTCATATCTTTATACCTCTCATTTGCCTCAACCCGAACCAGATCTTATCTTGAGAACTTCTGGAGAGAAACGCTTAAGTGGATTTCTTTTGTGGCAGAGCGCGTACAGCGAATTGGTATTTATGGATGTCTTTTGGCCAGAATTCAGAAAAATAGATCTTATGAGAGCAATAAGGACATTTCAAAGACGTCGTAGAAGATATGGCAAATAGGAGAATATTGATATGGCTATTATTTACCATGAGTGAGTGTTATCAATGCCACAACATGGTGATTATGATCAAGAAAAATTAAGGTGGTTTTGCAGCAAATGGCTGGACCAGAAACAATGGTTAGAGGTTCATGGATATTCACCGATTTCTTCAGAAATTGAAGTGGATGAAAATGAAAATATCGATACGGATATCAATTAGGACGTATGGAAACTATTTGAAAGATTGAATGACTACAGAAAGATCTGCTGGTTTTATCATAATTTCTGATAATCTTAATGGGTCTCCTCCATCAGTGTTACTACTTCATTATACTTCAGGTCACTGGGATTTTCCAAAGGGCAATATTGAAATTGATGAGACAGAAATGCAGGCTGCAACTAGGGAATTAAAAGAAGAGACTAGTATTGAAACTTTCACATTAATACCCGGGTTTAGACACATTCTGAATTATAAATATACTAGGAAATCAATATTGATATCAAAGCAGGTCACTTTGTTTCTTGCATCTACAAAAGTAGATAAAGTAATTATTTCACATGAGCATATAGGTTATCAATGGGCTGAAATAAATAGTGCAGTCAACCAATTAACATATTCAAATGCAAAGGCAGCATTAACATCTGCTATAAATTTTCTAAAGAATTCCTCTAACACATAATAGTAGATTCAAATACTTGGCTAGAATCCAGAGCTTTGATATCTCGCCAACATGGCATCATAATCGTATTTAGTCTGTCTTTACCAAGTTTGATAAAGTTTTCCGCTGGTCTTTTGAACGTAAAATCGATCTGCCTATAATTAGATAATCGCTTCCGTTGGCAATTGCCAACTTTGGGTTACCGCCCTGAGTACCCACACCAGGAGAATAAATGGGGATACTAGTAATTGACGAGATATGTTCTAGGGCCTTCAAATGTGTAGCTCCAACAACTATTCCATCAACATTACTTTTACTAGCATATTTCAAAAATATCTCAAAAAGCGGCACAATTTTGCGTTGGGTTGATTTTCCCTGCACAATATTCAGTCCATATCCTTCGCTTACATTTTCATGGCTCATGTAGACTAGTGAGATTACGCCCATTCCTAATTTGTGGGCAAAATCAACAATGGATTTTAATTGATTTTGACCTATTATCGGATTTACGATCACCGAATCAAAACCCATTGAATACAGGTTTTGTAACGTTACATGATTAGTGTTACTGATGTCATTTAATTTGATATCTGCGATTGATAACAAACCAAATGTATGTATTACTTTATTTATGTTCTGAATTTCTTTCTTGCCGAGTGGTAAAATGAGGTGGAAATTTATTTTTACTGCACACAAAAATGGATGAAGGCTCTCCATCAATCCTTTAATATGCTTGTGAGTCTGGTAACGTGTTTCAAGGTCAAGCGCTAGTATTATGGAACTATTGTTAACTGCTGAAATTTCCTTAATTCGTTCTCTATATGGGGATATTTTATTCATCGACTTTCACTAAAGGATGTGAACCCGATAATTTTATTAGTTTAATGTAAATATATCCGTGTTCCTCAATGTTGTTGGTAAATGCTGGGTCTTCTGATTTAAGACTGGAATACTTGATGAAGGAATATGTAGGACTCTCGGGAATAGTCGCATAATAAAAGTAGGAAACTCCGTCTGATTCTGCCATGTTCAGAGCTGTTCCTATGACGTAATTCGACTTCTTTGTACTGTTAAACACAAAAAGAGGAAGCGGTGATTCTTCATATACCATCTTGTAAGACGCTATCTTTACGAGGCTTTGAAAATTGCCCAACTTTATTGGCGCATAATTCATGTTCTTTGCTACTTTTGGTCTTTTCCAAAAGATGATTGGAAACTTTTCTACTGAAATAATCGGAGAATACACTAAGGACGGATTCTGAATGCTTTCTACTATTGACACATCTTCGACACC
>Ga0209974_10000341_pt1 | contig 15245 bp, 20 predicted proteins | sample InoplaM3SPM_FD_187592 | JGI IMG/M metagenome (GOLD analysis project Ga0209974, IMG submission 187592) | Arabidopsis thaliana rhizosphere microbial communities from the Joint Genome Institute, USA, that affect carbon cycling - Inoculated... | ecosystem: Host-associated > Plants > Roots >...
GTGTCTCGCGCCAACCTGTGCCGCCGTTCGCCGAAACGCGCGACTACGTGCGCCTGGTGCGCCAGGTGTATGCGCTTTACCGGCCGCCGGCGACGCCATCGGTGCGTCCGGTCAGGCTGATCACGAAGGAGCGTCCGCGATGAGCACCGAGGCGCCGCACGAGAACGATCCCGCCCTGCACGAGCTCACGTCGCTGCTCGAAGCGATTCGCGACAATCAGCGGCAGCAGCTCGAGCGTCAGAGCGAGGCGCTGGCGTTGCAGCGGGAACAGTTCGCGCTCGTCCAACGGCAGTTCGAGCGCACCGAGAAAATCCAGGACCGCGCCGAAGCGATCCAGGCGAAGAGCGCGCAGATCGTCAACGTTGCACGCCGCATGGTGGTGATCGCGGTCCCTGTACTCGTCGTGCTGATCGCCTATGTGACGTGGCTGCTGTTTCGTCGCTGACGCCAGGTCAGCCGTTCCGTTTGCGAAGCAGCGCAAGCACGCGCTCGAACATGCGGCCGTACGGCGGATAAAGCAACCGCGCCGGCGCGTACCGCGCCTGCACGAACACCGGCTTGGCGTTCGAGAACGTCGCGAAGCCGTATACGCCGTGATACGAGCCGCTGCCCGACTCGCCGACGCCTCCGAACGGCAGTCCTTCGTGCGCGAAGTGCCACAGCGTGTCGTTGATCGTCACGCCGCCGGCCTGCGTTTCGCGCAACACGCGCGCGCGTTCGGTTCGGTCGTTTCCGAACCAGTACAGCGCGAGCGGATGCGGCCGCGCATTGATGCGCGCGATTGCATCGTCGAGCGTCGAGTACGCTTCGACCGGCAGCAGCGGACCGAATATTTCCTCGCGCATGATCGCCATGTCGTCGGTCACGCCGACGATCAAGGTCGGCGCGAGCCGCCGCGGATAGCCTCGTCCGCGCGCCGGCGCATCGTCGAGCGTGACGATGCGTGCCCCTTTGCTGCGCGCGTCGTCGATCAGCGCGGTCAATCGCGCGTGGTGGTGAGCGTTGATGATCGACGAATAATCCGGATTCACGCTCGGCTCCGGATAAAGCGCGCGCACGCTCGCGGTGACTTCCGCGATGAACGCGTCGATGCGTGCTTGCGGCACGAGCGCGTAGTCCGGTGCAATGCACGTCTGTCCCGCATTGAGCAGCTTGCCGACGACGAGTCGCGGCACCGCGTGCTTCAAATCCGCGTCGCCCGCAAGCAGCGCCGGCGACTTGCCGCCGAGTTCCAGCGTGACGGGCGTCAGGTTCGCCGCGGCTGCGACGGCGACGCGCCGCCCTACCGCGGTCGAGCCGGTGAAGAACAGATGATCGAATGGCAGCGACGCAAACGCCTCGCCCAAGGCCGCACCGCCCGTGACGACGGCGAACTCGTCGTTGCTGAAGCGACCCGCCACCAATTGCGCCAGCAGGCCCGACGTCGCGGGCGTAAACTCAGACGGTTTCAGCATCACGCGGTTGCCCGCGGCGAGCGCTGCGACGACGGGCGCGAGCGCAAGCTGTATCGGATAGTTCCAGGGGCTGATGACGCCGACGACGCCGCGCGGCTGCGAAACGATCGAAGCCGACGCTGGCAGCAAATGCCACGGTGTCCTCACGCGCCGTGGCCGCATCCAGCGCGGCAGGTGCCGCATGGCGTGACGCGCTTCCGCCGCCACGATGTAAAGCTCGGCGAGCCGCGTCTCGTGCGCCGAACGGTGGCCGAAATCCTCGTCGACCGCGGCGATGAAATCCCGCTCGTGCTCGTCGACGATCTGCACGAGACGCGACAATCGGTCGCGCCGCACACTGAGATCCGGAACAGGATCGATGACGAACGCTGCGCGTTGGCGATGAAACAGCGCCGTCGGATCGTCGTCGCGGGCGGCCGCGGGCAGGTCGGTCGGTGCGTTCATCGAGCCTCGCCGATGCGGGGTCGCTGCGTCAGGACGGTGCCTGGGGAAGCGCAGGACGCGTCCGCAGTGCGGACTCCGTACCGACGACGAGCCCCGCCAAGCCGCGCGATGTTCCTAGCGCGCATTCACGCAACGTAGCGGGCCGCGCCAACGAGGTCGCGCGACTCGAGTTCCAGCAGCGCTCGTTTGCGATCGAGCCCCCCCGCATAGCCGGTCAGCGCGCCGCCGCTGCCCATGATGCGGTGACACGGAACCACGATCATCAGCGGGTTGCGGCCCGTCGCCGCGCCCGCTGCACGAATGGCCCGTGGACGGCCGCAACGACGCGCAAGTTCGGCGTACGTGATCGTCTCGCCGAACGGCACGGCACGGATCTTCGACCAAACGTCCTGCTGGAACGCCGTGCCTTCCGGCGCCAGCGACAGGTCGAACGTCGTGCGCGCGCCGGCGAAGTAGTCGCGGAGCTGTGCCGTCGCCTTGCGAAACAGCGGGAGCCGAGGCGCCAGCTGCCATTGCGCCGCCGCCGTCGGAAAATACTTCTGCTGCACGACATACACGCCGCACAGCGCATCGCCGGACGCGTTGGCGACCAACAGCAGATCGCCGAGCGGGCTCGTCATTCCACATCGAAGTTTCATCGGTACCATCAGGCGTTCCTCCACAGATGCATGACTGCGTACGCGCGCCACGGTTGCCAGGCTTCGCTTCGTTCGCGCGCACGCGCCGCGCGCGTCTCGCCGAGCGCGCGCAGCACCGCGAGATCGTTGTCCGGAAAGGCATCGGGCCAGCCGAGCGCACGCATGGCGATGTAACTCGACGTCCATGACCCGATGCCGGGAATAAGTTCCAGTGCCTTGCGCGTCCGCTCGACGTCCGCCCCGACCGTCAGCGCGATGTCGCCGCGCGCGACAGCGCCGGCGAGTTCCCGCAGCGTCCGTGCACGTGCCACGGTCAATCCGATGCTGCGCAGTTCCTCGACGTCCGATGCTGCGAGCATTGCGGCATCCGGGAATGCATGCGTGAGTCCGCCGACGGCTTCGCGCGTCAGCGGCGTGCCGAACGCGGAAACCAGGCGGCCGAGCAGCGTGCGTGCACCGGCCACGCTCACCTGTTGCCCGAGGACCGCACGCACGGCGAGTTCGAAGCCGTCGAAGGTACCGGGAACACGCAAACCGGGATGATCCTGCGCGAGCTTTCCGAGGCACGCCGCGATGGGTGCCGGATCGCACGTGAGGTCGAACGCATGACGGACCCGAGCCAACACGGCCGGCACGACCGCGGCGAGCGATGCCGAAACGTGGATGCACAACGTATTGCGCCGCGACGTCTGCGTGACGGCGATCCAGCCGACGGCGCGCACCTTCCTCCGCTCGATGGCGAGCGTGCGACGATAGCTGCTCTCGTCGACGGTCTCGATGCCGGCGACCGAGCGTGCCCGCAAAAAAGCGAGCAGCGATTCCCAGTCGTACGGAGGGCGATACGCCAGCTCGAAACGCATCGACGGCGGCAGCGATTCGGGCGCGGCATCGCGTCGCAGCCGCGATGGCGGCATTCGATACCGTTCGCGAATCAGCGCGTTGAAGCGCCGCAGGCTGCCAAAACCGCTGGCGAGTGCGACGTCGACCACCGGCAACGGCGTGTCGGTCAGCAGGCGCTTCGCGAGCAGCAGCCGCTGCGTCTGCGCGTATTCGATCGGCGATACCCCGAACTCCGCGTCGAACACGCGCCGCAGGTGGCGGCTAGTGATTCCGATGCGCGCCGCCAGCGCTTCGATGCCGCCATGCTCGAGCACGCCGTCTTCGATCAAGGCGACCGCCGCCTGCGCGAAACGCGCCGACGCATCGATGCTCGCAAGTCCGGGGGCGAGTTCTGGGCGGCACCGCAGGCACGGCCGGAAACCTTCGACCTCGGCCGCCGCTGCACTCCTGAAGAAGCGGCAGTTCTCGCGGCGGGGCAGCCGCACGGTGCACACGGGCCGGCAATAGATGCGCGTCGTCCGCACGCCAACGAAAAAGCGGCCGTCAAAACGGGCGTCGTGCGTGCTGAGCGCGCGATAGCAGCTGGCGGAATCGAGGCGCATGCCCTGCATTATCCGCGAACGCGAACAGCGCACTCGCCGTTTTCGGACATGGAAGCGACCTTTGCGGCACGAGCGGACGCATAATGCGGCACGCGCCACAAACCGCTGCCCAAGCATGGCTCGCGCCACGCCCAAGGAGTGCCTGTGCTGATCCGCATTCTCGAACGCCTCGTCATCGCGATCATGTTGGGCGCTGCCGTGTCGGTGGCCGCCCAGCCGCTGCAAAAACTCGTGTTCACGACCGACTGGCTCGCGCAGGCCGAGCACGGCGGTTTCTACCAGGCCGTTGCCGAAGGCACGTACCGCAAGTACGGACTCGACGTGCAGATCCGCATGGGCGGCCCGCAGGTCAACGGGCTGCAACTGCTCGCCGCCGGACAGGTCGACATCGCGATGGCGGATGCCCTCCAGGTCCTGTCCGCGGTCGAACAGAGTGTGCCGCTCGTCGCATTCGCCGCCACGTTCCAGAAGAATCCGACCGTCATCATTTCGCACCCAGGCGCGAAACGACTGGAAGACCTCAAGGGCAAGCCGATTGCGATCGGCGCGGCCAGCAACACGACGTTCTGGCCGTGGCTTCGTCAGAAATACGCGTTCACCGATGCGCAGAAACGGCCTTACGGCTTCTCCGTCCAGCCGTTTCTCGCCGATCGCACGTTATCGCAACAGGGATTCGCGACGTCCGAGCCGTTCTCGATTGAAAAGGGCGGCGTTCGTCCGGTCGTGTTCCTGCTTGCGGATTTCGGCTATCCACCGTATTCCGAAGCACTCGTTGTCACGCGCACGACCCTTGCGAAGCGCACGGATGCACTGGAACGCTTTCTGCGCGCTTCCGCGGAAGGCTGGCGCAGCTATCTTGCGAATCCGCAACCCGGTAACGCGCTGATCAAGGCGGGCAATCCCGAAATGACCGACGAACTGCTCGCATACGGTGTGCGCAAGCTGGTCGAGCACGGCATCGTGACGAGCGGCGATGCGCGCAAGTTCGGCCTGCTGACGATGACGGATGCGCGCTGGCAGGCGACGATCGAATTCCTGCGCGCTGCCGGCCTGGCCAAGGCAGGCGCCGACTACAAAAGCGCGTACACGCTCGATCTGGTCAAGGCAGTGCGCGTCGTACCCTAAGGCGATGCGTTCGACCGTCGCCGGCACGCGGGCTCGCGAAGGGCCGTCGGAAATGAAACAACCGGGCGCCGCCGAAGCACCGATCGTCGACATCGTTCGTGTCGGCAAGACGTTTGACAATCGCACGCACGCACTCTCCGACGTCACGCTCTCCGTCCGGCGCGGTGAGTTCCTGGCACTCGTCGGTCCTTCGGGTTGCGGCAAATCCACGCTGTTGAGCCTGATTGCGGGCCTTGACCGCCCGTCGACAGGCCGCTTGTCCTGGTGGGGAAGGCCGTTCGCCGAAACCGGCGGAGCCGGTCGACGCATCGCGTTCGTTTTCCAGGCGCCGACGTTGATGCCCTGGGCGCGCGTCGATACGAACGTGCGGCTGCCGCTTACGCTGGCGGGCATGCCCCGCACGGTCGCGGATCAGCGCGTTAACGGCGCGCTTGCGCGCGTTCACCTCGCGCCGTTCGCTCACCACTTGCCGCGTCAACTATCCGGCGGCATGCAGATGCGCGCATCGATCGCGCGTGCGCTCGTCACCGAGCCCGACCTGCTGCTGATGGACGAACCGTTCGGAGCGCTCGATGAATTCACGCGGCAGCGACTTGACAGCGAACTGCTTGCGCTGTGGTCCGCACAACGAATGACGATCGTGTTCGTCACGCACAGTATCCAGGAGGCGGTGTTCCTGTCGAGTCGCGTGGCGGTGATGGCGGCCCACCCCGGTCGGATCCTCGACACGTGGACGATCGACGCGCCGTATCCGCGCAGTGATGCGTTCCGGGTGTCGCCGACGTTCGTCCAGCACGCCGCGCGTCTTTCGGCAAGCGTCGCCGCAGCCGGGGCGGACGCGTTGCCGATCGAGGATTGACGTGCCCGGATCCAGGCGCACGCAACGGCTGCTGCAAATTCTCGCGCCGCTCGCGGTCGCCGTCGTGTTCGTCGCCGGCTGGCAGGCGATCGTCATGTGGAAAGAGATCCCGCCGTACCTCGTGCCTTCGCCCGGGCTCGTCGCGCATACGCTTTACGCCGATCGCACGCTGCTGCTGGGCTCGCTCGGCGTCACGATGTCGATCGCGCTCGTGGCGCTTGCGCTCGCCACCACGCTCGGCGTCTCGATCGCGCTGGTGTTCGTGCAGAGCCGCTGGATCGAGATGAGCTTGTTCCCCTACGCAATCCTCTTGCAGGTCACGCCGATCGTCGCGATCGCGCCGCTGATCATCATCTGGGTCCACGACACGCGCGTCGCGTTGATCCTGTGCGCGGCGGTGGTCGCCGTGTTTCCGGTGATCTCGAATACAACGCTTGGCCTGCGCAGCGTCGATTCCGGCCTCTTGAATTTCTTTCGCCTCTCGCGAGCCACGCGCTGGCAGACGCTGTGGCGGCTGCGCGTTCCAAGCGCATTGCCGTATTTTTTTGGCGGCCTGCGCATTGCGAGCGGCCTCGCGCTGATCGGCGCGGTCGTCGCGGAGTTCGTCGCCGGCACCGGCGGCCAGGGCGCCGGCCTCGCGTACCAGATCCTGCTGTCGGGCATCCAGCTCAACATCCCGCGACTGTTCGCTGCGCTGGTGCTGATCGCCGGGGCGGGGGTCGCGATGTTCGCAGCAACCGTCGCCGTTTCGCGGCTCGCGCTCGCGCGCTGGCACGAGAGCGAACTTCGGCACGACGTCGATCGATGACGGGTACACGCTGGGACCTGTTCTGTCGCGTCGTCGACAATTACGGCGACGCAGGCGTCTGCTGGCGACTCGCGCGCCAGCTAGCCGCCGAACACGCGCTCGATGTGACGTTGTGGATCGATCGGCTGGCGACGCTGGCGCGCTTCGAGCCCGGCGTCGACGTCGAGGCGGCGAGGCAGTCACTGCGCGGCGTCACGTTGCGACAGCTGACCGACGATCACGATGGGGAGTTACCCGCCGTCGTCATCGAAGCGTTCGGCTGCGGACTGCCGTCGGCGTACGTCGAAGCGATGGCAACGGCAGCGCGGCCCCCGTTTTGGATCAACCTCGAATATCTGTCAGCCGAGCCCTGGGTCGACTCCGTGCACGGTCTCGCCTCACCGCAACCCCGCCTGCCGCTCGAACGGCATTTCTGGTTTCCGGGATTCACGCGCCATACGGGTGGCCTGATCCGCGAGGCCGGTCTGATCGAAGCGCGTGCGGCGTTCGCATCGTCGCAGGCGCCGTCCGATACCTTGCGCATCACGCTCTTCTGCTATCCGAACCGTGCGCTGCCCGAGTTATTCGACCTATGGGCGGAGGGCGACGAAGCGATCGCCTGCACGATCCCCGAGGGCGTCGCGACGGCTGCGCTCGACCAGTGGCTGCACGGCGACGTACCGCATGCGCAGCAGTCGGTCGCGCGCGGCCGTCTTCGAATTCGCATCGAACCCTTCGGCACGCAGGAGGCGTTCGATCGCCTGCTGTGGCGCTCCGATGTGAATTTCGTTCGCGGCGAGGATTCGTTCGTACGCGCGCAATGGGCGGCCCGCGCCTTCGTTTGGCAACCGTATCCGCAGGACGAAGAGGCGCACCGCCTGAAACGCGATGCATTTCTCGCGCGTTACTGCGCGGACCTTGCGCCCGATCTGCAGAGCGCCGTGGAGATCACGTGGCGCGCGTTCGACGACGAGGATGGCGTCGCTCTGGCAGATGCCTGGCCGGCGTTTCGGGGCAGCATCGACGCGCTCGCGACGCACGGCGAGCGCTGGGCGAATTCGCTTGCCGAACAATCGGACCTCGCGAGCGGGCTGGTCGCCTTCGCGCTCGGTCGGCTATAATCTTGGGTTATCCAAATTCTCGGATGCTTGCCAGATGCGGGCGGGCTTCCGTCAGGAATCGACATGAAAATCGCCCAGGAAGTCCGCGCCGGCAACGTGATCATGATCGGCAGCAATCCGATGGTCGTGCAGAAGGCCGAGTTCAGCAAGTCGGGCCGCAACGCATCGGTCGTCAAGATGAAGCTGCGCAACCTTCTGTCGGGCAGCGGAACGGAAACCGTCTATCGCGCCGACGAAAAGTTCGACGTCATCCAACTCGAACGCAAGGAAGTCACGTACTCGTACTTCGCCGATCCGATGTACGTCTTCATGGACCAGGAATTCAACCAGTTCGACGTCGAGAAGGAGAACATGCAGGAGGCGCTCCCCTATCTCGAGGATGGCCTCGCGTGTGAGTTGACGTTCTACGAAGGCAAGGCGATTTCCGTCGAGTTGCCGACGTCCGTCGTGCGCGAGGTGACCTATACGGAACCCGCCGTCAAAGGCGATACGTCGGGGAAGGTGACGAAACCTGCGAAGATTGCGAGCGGGTTCGAGGTACCGGTCCCGTTGTTCGTCAACACGGGCGACAAGATCGAAATCGACACGCGCACCGGCGAATACCGACGCCGCGTGTGAGGTCGCCCTGAATTCGACTGTTCAGGGATTCCGTAACGCTTATCCGGTCCGCGGCCGCACGAAGTCCGTGCGCGCACGTTCTGCCCGCTCGCGAAACGCGCAGCGCTCCTCGTGATCGTTGACGAGGCCCATCGCCTGCATGAACGCGTAGACGGTGGTCGGCCCGACGAACGTGAATCCCCGCGCTTTCAGGTCCTTCGACAGCGCGATCGCTTCGGGTGACGTCGCCATGCGTGCGAGGCGCTCGCGCGTGATCCGCCGCGGCCGCCCTTCGACCGCCGGTTCGAAGCGCCATACGTACGCGGCGAACGAACCGAACTCGTCGACGATCGCTTGCACCCGCCTCGCATTGTTGCGCGTGGACTCGATCTTGCCGCGATGGCGCACGATAAGAGGATTCGCGAGTGCGCGCTCGACGTGACGGTCGGTGAAGCGCGCGACGCGATGGAAGTCGAAGTTCGCGAACGTTGCACGAAAGGCGTCGCGCTTGCCGAGGATCGTGCGCCAGCTCAAACCTGCCTGGAAACCTTCGAGGCAGAGCTTCTCGAACAACCGCTGATCATCGGCGACCGGCAAGCCCCATTCGCGATCGTGGTAATCGACGTACAACGCGTCGTCGCCAGCCCAGGCGCAGCGCGAGACTGGCGCAACTGTCGAGTGCCCCAATTCAGTCGTCATCAGGACGCGGCTCTTCGGGATGACTTCCGATCAATGCAAAGCCGCGTCTGCCCGCTGATGCTCCGCCAGCAGCGTTTCGCGGAGCCCTTCGAAGAACGCCAGCACGGCGGAGACATCTCGCCGCCGTTCTTGCCGGAAGCACTCCGCGATCAGCGCGGAGGCTGCGAGCGCATCAGGCAGCTCCTCGGGAGAGATGGCCGCCATCGGACCCTGCAACCGGTACTGATGACCGCTTCGACGATCGTATTCCCAGCGCGCCGCATGGTCGATCCACGCCTGCAGCGCCGGCATCGTCCCCGGCAGGTGATCGATCGCCGCGATGATCGCCTGCAGCGAGCGATCGTCGATCGCTTCCAGCAATGCGACAAAATCGATCACGGTCTGCGCCCTCATGCCTGACCCCACGAGTGTGCCAGACCGCGACGGCCCCGTCGCCTGATGACTGTTACAGGTCTGCCAACGCCGGGACTTCGCTGCGGCACGGGGCCGCACCACGCGAACGGCGGAGATGAATCCGAATCGCGCGACTGGATTGGCAACAACACGTTTCAACGATACGCTATGCCGTTGATCATGGCAGTCTCGGACGAGCGCAAGGCGCAGTCCGAAGTGTTCGTGCCCCCAGAACGTGGGGCACGACAGGTCGATCGAGCAAATACAAGAGGAGGGACGATGAAAGGATTTGTCGACAATATCGAGGCGCTCACCGAGGACAACGACGATTTCCGCCGCGTGCTCTACACCGGTCATCATCTGCAGCTCGTGCTGATGGCGCTGAAGCCCGGCGAGGAAATCGGCGAGGAAGTTCACGAGGACCGTGACCAGTTCTTCCGCGTCGAGGACGGCAACGGTCACGTCGTCATCGACGGCGCACGCCACGCGATCGAGGACGACGACGCGATCATCGTCCCGGCCGGCGCGCGCCATAACGTGATCAACACCGGACGGGGCACGCTGAAACTCTATACGCTCTACGGGCCACCCGAACATCGCGACGGCGTCGTGCACGCGACGAAGGCGTCGGTCCGCGAAGAACATTTCGACGGCAAGACGACGGAATGAGCGAAGAAAAAATCAAGGTTCGCGTCACCGCCAGCGGACAGACACTCGACGTCGTGGTCCTTGACAAGCGGCTCGACATGATCCGGATCGTCCTTGGCGAGGGCATTCACAGCGTGCGCTGTGATATGACCCCGACGCGCAACGGTTCCGCGTACGTCGGCAATGCAATGGGACGTGAAATCGTCTATGAACGCAGCCGCGAAGACGTGAAGGGCGACCTGGCGCGCGCGGCAGGTTTCCGCGACCACAGGCGCTAGACGAACACGACGGCTGACACATCTCAACCGAGGGCCCACCGGTGAGCGACGAACGCGACTACGACGTGAAACGACCCCTGCGGGACGTCATCGGCACCCTCCTTGAGCTGGTGCTACCGGCCGGGCAGCACGAACTCATCCCGCGGCTGACGGACATGATCTCGGCCTGCAAGGGCGTCGTTGAGCACCGCGGGAAGTTGTGGGGCGACCTCACCGAGGGCGAGAGCAGCATCGTCGCCACACGCGTCGGGGTGATAGCGCGCGAGATACTCGGCACAGGACGCGCAGCGGAAACCGGTGAGTCGCTGCACTGAACGATGAAAGTATTGCTGTCGAAGGACGTCGTAGATGCGATGGTTCGGGCACGCATGGTACGAGGCTCTCGCCCTGAAGCGCGCCTAAGATCGACCTCGTCGCGGAGGAGCCTTATTTCTGACTGCTCATTGGTTCTCTCATACCGGCCCTGCGGAGTAATGCAGCGAGTTCCTCCGCCCAGCGCGGATTCCGGTTCTTGAGCGCGCCAAAAACATCGCCCGGCGGTGTCTCGAGTGCCCGGCACTGCTCGACGCAAACACGAGCGGCGTTCAACTCACCGAGCAGTGCGTGGCAGCAAGCAAGCGTTTCCAGGGTGGGCCGCCAATTCGGGCGGACTTTGAGAGCGCGAGCCGCACTCTCGCGCGCTTTGTGACCATCTGTCGCAAACAGATGCGCCAAGGCCAGGGCGTTGTACCAAACAAAGTTCTGCGGGTCGTAGGGATTAAGACGAAGGCCGTGTTCCAATGGCGTGATCGCCTCAGACGCACTCCCGAAAAAGAGGCGCGCCATTCCGAGCACGAGATGGCCGAGCGCGAAACTCGGACTCAGCTCCAAGGCCTTTTCCGCAGCTCGAATCGCGCGATCAAGCGCGCCCGAATACACGCTGACGATCGCCAAACCGTAGTGTGCATAGGGGTTCCTTTCGTCGATCTGCACGGCCCTGAGAGCGGCATCGACGCCTTCGCATAGATCATCCGCTTCATTGTCACTCCAGCCATAGGCAACCAGGCCGGCGTTCACGCGGGCCAGCCAGAGATTCGCTTCCGGCAATTCCGGATCGAGCTCGCGCGCCTGGCGGAACAGCGCGCGGGCACGAACGTGGGTGGGGCGCGTGACTTGATGAAAGAACCAGGTGCCTTGAAGCACGGTATCCCATGCGTTCACGTTCCCCGCTCGACGTCGCTTCGCCGCGAGAGTCGATTCGGTTTTGAGCAGCTCTGGCTCGATCGCACCTGCGACGTGTTCGGCGATTCGGTCCTGTACTGCGAAGATTTCCCCCAGGTCAACATCGTAACGTTCAGCCCAAAGCTGATGCGCGCTGCTGCCCTCGATGAGCTGAGCGGTTATCCGGACTTGCCGCCCCGATTTGCGGACGTTGCCTTCCAGCACGTAGCGCGCATCGAGCTTGCGCGCGATCTCCGCGACGTCGACGTCTTTCCCCTTGAATACAAAGCTGGAATTGCGGGCGATGACGAAGAACCACCGAAATCGCGAGATCGCGACGATGATGTCCTCTGCGATGCCATCGGCAAAGTACTCCTGTTCCGCATCATCGCTGAGATTGCCAAATGGCAGCACGGCAACCGACGGCCTTAGACCTGGGTCAGGTGGCTCGGTTGGAGCCGGCGGCCGCCGTCCACTTTCATCCACCGTCACCGCAGCGGTGAAGCGATACCCAATGCGCGGCACGGTCGCGATCCACTCTGTGCCATCGACTGCTCGCCCGAGTAATTTTCGAAGGGCAGCGATCTGAACGGAGAGATTGCTTTCCTCGACGACGGAACCCGGCCACGCGGCATCCATGAGTTCAGCCTTGGTCATAACCTGTCCGTTCGCCTTCAGTAGTGCGTGGAGGAGCGCAAGGCCTCGGTGTCCTATGGCAATCGGAGCGCCGTCGCAAAAGAGCGTGACACGCCCCGGATCGAAGACGAATCGCCCAAAGGTGAAGCGCAAGCCGACCATGCGGCGATTCTATCGCTCTGCTACATACGTGATCGAGCCGATTCGGACGACTTTGGAGTTTTTAGGAACTCCTTTGTGACTTCCGCTTGCCGACGCGCGATTCTGCCTGCGTTAATGCTACCGAACGAAGGATGAAATGAAACCGTCAGCAGAGGCGAAGCTCGGACGCGTGGTCTGCGGATCACGGCCTTATAAAAGCATTCAGGGGTCTGTCTACGCACCTGGAATAAGCGCGGAGACCGTGAGTGCACAAGTTCTCTTTCTTGGCCTCGTCACCCTTCCGCCCGGAGAGCGCACGAAGGCGCACATCCACGAACGGCACGAATCGGCGTTCTATGTGATCAGTGGGGACGAAGTGGAGCTGTGGACGGGAGATCAGCTCGAGCACCGGGAGGTCGCCCGTTCAGGCGACTACCTCTTCATTCCGGCGAAGGTGCCACACGTTGCGGTAAACCGCAGCGCGACTACGCCGGCCGTCTTTGTAGGCGTGCGCAACGAACCTACGGCACAAGAAAGCGTCGTGATGCGCCCGGAACTTGACGGATTGGTGCCTTGAGGACGACTAATCGTGTCGACTGCAAGTGTCGGTTCTCGTCGTTCGCTGCGGAATCCGTCGTGCCTTAGCTCGAACAGCCAACCGTCGCCTCGCATCGAAAGCGGATCGCAGAGGTCAGTGGCCCCGCCCAAAGGGCCGTGTCGCGCAGTTGCGCCGGAGAGATACGCGGTGGCACGTGAGGTCGGGGGACTCACACACGTGGCCTGCAGTCCGCCGACGCACGGCGATGGCACGCCGTGCGGGACACGCATAGCATTCAAGCGTGTTCGGCGTGGAGGAGCGACACCACCATGCAATCGGCTGCCTCGGCATCGCGAGATGTCGTCATCCTGGTCGTTGAAGACAACCCTGATGTTCTTGAAGCGACCGCTTACCTAATCGAGGCGGCCTTCGGCTATTCAGTGCTCACAGCGTCAACGTGCGTGGATGCGTTATCCATAATCGATGGCGGACGCCGGGTAGATCTGCTTTTCTCTGACGTCGTACTACCGGGTAAGGACGGGTTGACGCTTGCCCGTCTCGCTCAGCAACGGATTCCACATCTACCTGTCGTGCTAATGACGGGCTGGGACGATGAAATCGACGCGATCGTCGAGCGTGGTTACGTTGCATTGCTAAAGCCCTACAGCGTAGAACGGCTGGCCGCCGTGTTCAGAGAGTCGCTCTGGAAACCGCAACAACGGACCGTGGAGGAGGACGACTCAACGGCGTCTATGCTCGCGCGGCCACAACCAGCAGCACAAGCTAAGCCATGGCAAGACAACCTCGGGTAAGGTCGAACCACGTCCGGATGACCGCTGGGCCGAGCAAACGGAGACGCAGCGCGCCGACTCATCGCACGACAAGAAGCCGGAAGCGATCGCCCGCGGTGGCGAGCTTGCCGGCAACAACCAGACCGGGCTCGTCATCTAGGACGAAGGCGGTCGGATCGTCGGCGAGGACAGCCACGGCGACGTCGTGCGGCGCATAAAGGCTCGGAGCCCATATGGGTCTGCTTGACGGGGTGCTCGGCAACGCGTCAAAGATTGACGCTGCGAAGATTCAACAGGAATTCAGTCAGACCGTGCTCGCTGACCATGTTCTGGGCAACAGGCCAAAATAACGTCGCAGAGGTGCCCGCGGCGAGATGAACCGCTTGGCTCGAAAGCCCGCACGCGCGAGTTCCGATCTCGAAGTGATCCGCGTCGAGCTCGAAACGCGCCGGCCGCTTGCCGTGCGCTACAAGGAATGCAGAGGAGGACACATGTTTGCTCGTTGGCATCGCCCCGCACTACGTAGTCTCATCTCAGTTCTAGCTTCCGCGACGCTCGTCGCACTTATGCTTGCAGGCTCAACGGCTTTTGGAAGAATTGCTTTCAATACCATCGACGCCTCCGCCTTGGTGGTCGACGGCGGACGTCACCTTGTAATAACCGGGCCGCTGTCATGCACCGCCGGCGAACGCGCTTTTCTGCGCGTCACCGTAACACAGCGAGAAACTGGCGCGATCGCAGAAGGCCGTACCCTGGTGCACTGCTCGGGCGACATTCGGCAGTGGGAAGTCCACGCGACAGTTCGAGGAGCGGCCGTCTTCCAACTAGGACTGGCAACTGCCTCAGCTTTAGCTCGCACGTCGGCGCATGGAGACACGACCGATTCCCACCAGTGGCTCGTGAATATCACGTTGGTCGCAGATTAGCCTGGGTGCGCATCGTCGGATCGGGACGCAAAGCACGCGATCCTCGGGTGGAATCAGAGAGTCGGCCGGCTAACCGTCGTGAAATGAGAGGCAAATGGATCAGGTCGAACGCGTCACGAACGCATTGCGCGATGCGCTGGTTGCCTATGAAAAGCTCGACGGGCCTGATAGCGCGCTCGTGATCGTAGCGCTGTTTGGCGTGACACACTCGAAACGCTTGGCGCCCATGCTGGAAGAAATCTCGCAGAGTGTTCAGCCGGCGAGCAAGGGGACTAGATGAAAGAGAAGCGGATCGCGCGACGTTGCAGGAATTGCGGCGAGTCGATGCCGAACGACGCTCTCCTGTGCGCAGCATGCGGCAAAGCGACGAGCGAGATATTTACGCGCCTTACCGATACTCAAAAATCGCGACCGCCGCGTTATGCGCCGCGGAAGTTCGGAGGGAACTGAGCGGCGGTCTACCGGGGTACCACTATCTCTCCGGAAAGCCGTCGCGCCGCCTCCTGCATTTCCTGCAGGCGCCGACGT
>Ga0209974_10000342_pt1 | contig 15244 bp, 14 predicted proteins | sample InoplaM3SPM_FD_187592 | JGI IMG/M metagenome (GOLD analysis project Ga0209974, IMG submission 187592) | Arabidopsis thaliana rhizosphere microbial communities from the Joint Genome Institute, USA, that affect carbon cycling - Inoculated... | ecosystem: Host-associated > Plants > Roots >...
GTAGGGATTTCCAGCCCGACGATCTCCTCGTCGCCGATGCCGGACAAATGCTTGACCAGGGCGCGCAGCGAGTTGCCGTGCGCCGAGACGATGATGTCCTGACCCGAGGCCAGCCGCGGCGCGATCTCGGCCTGGAAATAGGGCAGCGCGCGGGCAATGGTGTCCCTGAGGCTCTCGGCCGCCGGCACCGCGATGCCGGCGTAGCGGCGGTCGCCCGTGACATTGTAAGGGCTGTCGGCCGGAAGCGGCGGCGGCGGCACGTCGAACGAGCGCCGCCAGATCTTGACCTGGTCGGCGCCGACCTTGTCGATCATCTCCTGCTTGTTGAGGCCGGTCAGCCCGCCATAATGGCGCTCGTTGAGGCGCCAGTCCTTCGTCACCGGCAACCACAGGCGGTCCATTTCGTGCAGGACCAGATGCAGCGTTCGGATGGCGCGTGTCTGGACGCTTGTGAAGCAGCAATCGAAGTCGAAGCCGCGGGACTTGAGGAGGTTACCGGCGGCGCGCGCTTCGTCGACGCCCTTGTCGGACAGGTCGATGTCCCACCAGCCGGTGAACCGGTTTTCCAGATTCCACTGCGACTGGCCGTGCCGCAGGAGGACGAGGCGGGGCATCAGGCTTCGACCTTCTCCGCTTTGGCGCGCTCGGATTGCGCCGCCTGGAGCTCGGGCAGGATGGCATGGAGGGCGTCGACGCAGGCGAAGGCCAGATATTTGGAACGCTCCGGACTCCAGCCGTAGAGCTCGTCGGGCAGGTCGAAATTGTCCTTGAACGGCATTTCCAGGGTCATGGACACGCAGCCGAAGCGCTCGGCGAGCTGGGTGGTCGACATCGACATATTGGCCTGCCCGGGGGCCGGGATCTCATAGCCCTGGCGGGTCTGGAAGTCGGGCGACAGGCGCTCGAGCATATCGGAGAAGTGCTTGAACAGGCGGGTCTGGCGCTCGGTGAGCGACGGGATTCCCTCGAAGCCCGCGAGGAAGTTGGCCGGAATCGCCTCGTCGCCGTGGACGTCCATGGCGAAGGCCGGCGGAGCCACGTCCATGGCGTTGCGGACGCACAGGACTTCGGGGCTCTTTTCCGCGCTCGGCGCATGCCACTCGCGGTTGAGGTTGACGCCGACGGCATTGGTGCGGAGGTGGCCGCGGCGCGAGCCGTCCGGGTTCATGTTCGGTACGACATGGAAGGTGCATTCGCGGCGCAGGACGCGGGCGACCGGATCGTCGGGGTCAGCCAGCTTTTCCAGCGCCCCCTCCATCCACCATTCGGCCATGGTCTCGCCCGGATGCTGCCGGGCGTAGAGCCAGCAGGTGAGCCTGCCCTCGCCGATCGTCAGGCAGTCGATGTCCTGGCCGTCAAGGCTCTTGCCGAGCGAGCGGTAGCCAACACCGGGAAGGGCGGCGATGGTGGAGACGAGATCGTGGTGCCGTTCCATCGAATAAGGCGCGAAATAGGCGAGCCAGACGATGTCCGCCTCCGGCGTGAAGCGGATGGTGAGGACCCCGTCCTTGTAGCTGGTCCCGTCGATCCGCACCCAATCCTCGCGGTCGATCGACAGGCAGGCCTTGTAGTCGGGCCAGCCGCCTGGATAGGCGGACGCCCCGCAGTTGGTGATCTTCAGCGTCACCTCGCGGCCGGCCGCGCCGGCCAGGCGGAAATGAAACCACTGGTAGAAATCCGACATATGGTCGTTGACGATCTCCAGCTCGGCGCTGTCGCCGGACTGGTTGACGACGCGGATATTGCCGGCGTCGAAGGCGCTGGAAATCGTGATGGCCATGGAAACCCTTCGGACTGAATGATTGGATTTGGCGGCCTGATAATGCGGCCGGCCCTCTCCCGCAAATCCGGTTCATGCTATGTGGCCGCCGAAGGAGACGCGATGGCGACGACAACCGGCCGGCTCGATGCCCTAGGGCGGCTCTTCTTCCGGGCGCTGGGCACATTATGCGCGCTGGCGGCGCTTGGCTGCCTCGCCGGGATCGCCTGGGTGGTTCGGAACGAAAGCGGCGAGGCCGTGGCGGCGATCGCCATGTTCCTTGTCGCCGGCGGCCTCGCGACCTGGTGCGCGGCGCATTGCTTCTCGCGCAAGCGGACGTTCGAGGAAGCACTCGATTCCCTCACCGGCGTTCCGCTCGATCCCCGGGAAAAACGCCACCGGCGTTCGCCTTGACTTCGCCTTAGTGGCCGACTAGTGGAGCGCCCGGTTTCACGACCCCCAACAATCTGAGAAACAAGAGAACGAGCAGGCAGCCCGGCCATGAAGATTCGCAATAGCCTCAAGTCGCTGAAGTCGCGCCACCGCGACTGCCGGGTGATTCGCCGCCGTGGCCGGATTTACGTCATCAACAAGACGAACCGGCGCTTCAAGGCTCGCCAGGGCTGACGTCCGGGACGTTATTCGTCCGAGCCCGCCAAGGCTAAGCCCCGCCTTTAACAGGACCCCGCCCCGGTTTTCGGAACCGCCCCATCTTGCACGCGTTCGTTTCGGCAGTGCAAGGCTAAGGGAGTGAAGTCATGGCCGATGACAACGACAACAGGGAGCCTGTTGACCGGACGACAATCGTCGAAACCAACGGTGGCGGCAGCGGCGGTGTGCTCGCCATCGTACTGCTGATCATCGTCATCCTGGTGCTGCTGTTCCTTTTCCGCGACCAGCTTGGGCTGGGCGGCGGCGACGACACCGACATCAACATCCCCGACCAGATCGAGGTCAACGTCAACTGACGAACCGGCGGGCCGGGATCCGCACGCGGCGCGAGGACCCGGCCCGACACCCGCCACCGCAGTTTGAAATATCCGCCGGGCCAGCGTAACGCGGCCCGCATGAGCACTCCCTTCGCTCTTAGCCGCATCCACCATGTCGCCTATCGCTGCCGCGATGCGGGCGAAACCGTCGCCTGGTACGAGCGGATGCTCGGCATGCGCTTCACCACCGCCTTCGCCGAGGACCATGTTCCCTCGACCGGGGCATACGACCCCTACATGCACGTGTTCCTCGATTGCGGCGGCGGCAACGTCCTCGCCTTCTTCGAGCTTCCCAACCAGCCGGATATGTCGCGGGACCCCAATACGCCCGAATGGGTGCAGCACATCGCCCTGGAGGTCCCCGACCTGGACTCCCTGATGGCGGCCAAGGCGCATGTCGAGGCGCAGGGGGTCGAAGTGCTCGGCCCGACCTATCATGGCATCTTCCGTTCGATCTATTTCTTCGATCCCAACGGCCACCGGGTCGAACTGGCCTGCAACATCGGCACGGCCGAGCAATATGCGGAGCTGGAGCGGGTCGCGCCGCTGATGCTGGAGGAATGGAGCCGCACGAAAAAGGCGCCGCAACACGCCCAGTGGCTTCACGTCGATCCTGGCTCGCTGGCCGAGTAGCGCATGAAGCTCGCATCGCTGAAAGGCGGCCGCGACGGACGGCTGGTAGTCGTTTCCGACGACCTCGCTTATTATGCCGATGCGGGCCACATCGTCGGGACGCTGCAGGCGGCGCTGGACGACTGGGATCGCTACGAGCCGGCCTTGCGGTTGCTCGCGGTTGACCTGCAGCATGGAGCAATTCCCCTGGAGCGCTTCCACGAGCGCGAGGCGGCGGCGCCTTTGCCCCGCGCTTACCAATGGGCCGACGGCTCGGCCTATGTGAACCATGTCGCCCTGGTCCGGCAGGCCCGCGGCGCCGAAATGCCCGAGAGCTTCTGGCACGACCCATTGATGTACCAGGGCGGGTCCGACGCCTTCCTCGGCCCCCGCGACGACATCCCGCTGGCCGACGAGAGCTGGGGGTGCGACCTGGAGGCGGAAGTGGTGGTGGTCACCGGCGACGTGCCGCAGGGCGTCGGCCGCGATGACGCGCTGGACCTGATAAGGCTGGTCGGCCTGACCAACGACGTTTCGCTCCGCAACCTGATCCCCGGCGAGCTGGCGAAAGGCTTCGGCTTTTTCCAGTCCAAACCCGCATCGAGCTTCGCGCCGGTGTTCGTGACGCCTGACTCGCTCGGGGACCGCTGGCGGGACGGCAAATTGCACGGCACGCTGGAAGTCGAATTGAACGGCCAGCCGTTCGGCCGCGCCGACGCCGGTGAAGACATGACCTTCGACTTCGGCACGCTGATCTCCCACGCGGCCAAGACGCGGCCACTGGGCGCGGGCACGATCATCGGTTCGGGCACGGTCAGCAATCGCGATGAGGGCGGCGGGCCGGGGCGGCCGGTGGCCGACGGCGGGCTCGGCTATAGCTGTGTCGCCGAGGTGCGAATGGTCGAAACCATCCTGCGCGGCAAGCCGGAAACGCCGTTCCTGAAGGCCGGCGACCGCGTCGCCATCACCATGCGCGACGACAAGCATCATCCGATCTTCGGGACGATCGACCAGGCGGTCGCCGCCGCCTAAAGCAGGCTGCGGCTTTCCGCCATCAGCCGGGTCATCGCGTAGAGCGCCCTTAGCACCGGCACATCGACGCCGGCGCGGTCCGCCAGCTCGATCGGCGCACCGAGCAGCGCCTCGAGTTCGATGGCGCGGCCTGCCTCGACATCCTGAAGCATCGAGGTCTTGAAGGCGCCCAGCCGGGCTGTCACGGCCATCCGGTCTTCGCCGCTCTCCTCGATCGGGCAGCCGACCGCCGCGCCGAGGGCGGCCAGCTCAGCCATGCCGGCGAGCAGGAAAGGCTTCAGCTCCGCCAGCAATTTATCGGCGGTGGCGCCGGTCAGCGCCGACAAAGGGTTGATCGTCGCATTGCCCCACAATTTGTACCAGATCGCGCGGCGGATGTTGGTGCTGGGATCGGGTCGGATGCCCGCCCGATCGAACAAGGCGCACAGTCGATCGACACGCTCGCCGGCGCCTCCGTCCGGATTGCCGAAAATCAACTTGTCGGCCTGGTTGACGATGACGCGTGCCCTTCCGTCGCGGCGGCAGGAGGCATGGACGACGCAGCCGACGACCTGGTCGCCCGGCAAGGCGCGCGCGATCGTGCCGTCCGGGTCGACCGAATGCAGCCCCGGGTCGGCAAACCACCAGGGCACGCCGTTGAGCATCGGCAGGATGATGGTTGCCGGGCCGGTCAGCGATGCCGAGGCGCCGGCGGCGGCGGCGAGCGACGGGGCCTTGACGGCGATGACCAGCAGGTCCGCCGGTCCTTCGAATTGCGCCAGCCGCGCCGTTTCGGCCACGCCATCCTGCTCAATTTCGATTTGCGCGAGCGGGCCGCTGCTGGTCAGCGCCATGACCGCGTTACACGCCAGCGCCAGGCGGGCTCCGACCCAGCCGCCGATCGCGCCCGCGCCGATGATGGCGATCCTCATGCGATCGCTATGCCGTTCGTGGCCGCCATTCGTCCACCGGTCGATGCACGCCGCCGCTTCATGAGCCCCTCCACGCGCCCGACGAACACGGCCCTGGCCTGGTCGAAGCAGGCGAGCAAGTGACAAGCAAGTGAGTCATCTTCCCGTCTGCCGTTCCCCCACGGCGAGAAGGAGACAAGAAGATGCAAGGACGTACCCCCCTCACCGTCATTGCCGCCCTCCTGTCGGGAATGACCCTCTGCTATGCCTCGCCTGCTGCGGCGCAGGAGCCGCCAGTGTTCGTTTATGGCGAGGCGCCTGGCGCGAACACCGAGCGCGTCCAGTTCGCCGACCTCAACCTGGCGAGCGCCCGCGACCAGAGCCGCCTGCACAACCGCGTCGGCGGAGCCATCGAGCGTGTTTGCGGCATCGACCTGGGCCGCGACGGCCTGCAGGACCGCGGCTTCTACAGCTGCTCGAATGCTGCCTGGGGCGCGGCCGCTCCGCAGATCGCGGAAGCGGTCGCCACCGGCAAGACCTCGCTCGGCGCGGCGATCGTCGTCGTCGGACGCTAAGCGCCCGGTGCCTTCAGCCTCAAACGCGGCCATCCCCCGGATGGCCGCGTGGGAGCGTCCTGTGCCGGCAGGCAAAGGTGGTGCCGCTTAGGTGACTCGAACACCTGACCCCATCATTACGAATGATGTGCTCTACCAGCTGAGCTAAAGCGGCTTGACCCTTGCAGGACGCGCGCTCCTAACAGCGCCACTTCCACCTCGCAACCCGCGCCCCGTCAAACAAACATGCTTAACGCTTTATTAGTCGGTTACAGGCAGTTTGCGGTCGAACTGGAGGGAAACGGGCAGGCATGGACAGCTTCTCCGATCATTCGAGTGCGTTTGACGGACCGTCCGAGGCGCATGACGCGCAGGCGGACCCGAATGTCCTCGCCATCGGCACCGATGAGCGCCGGATGCACGTTCGCGCCTATAATTACTGGGTGTCGCTGCTAGATGGCCGGGATTACCCGTCGATCGAGGACCTCGACCCCGCCAACATTACCGATTTCGCGCCGCACAGCGTGCTGCTGGATTTCACCGCTGGCCGCGACAATCCGGCAACGCCCTACATCGGCTCGGCCATTCGCGACGAATGCGACCTGCACGACGACGTCAGGAACATTGGCCAGGTGCCGAGCCGGTCGCTGCTGTCGCGGCTGACCGATCATTATTTGCAGATCATCGCCAACCGCGCGCCGATCGGCTTTGAGGCGGAGTTCGTCAACCAGCGCAACCATACCATCTGCTACCGCGGCATCCTCATGCCTTTCTCGTCCGACGGCGACACGATTGACTTCATCTATGGCGTCATCAACTGGAAGGTCGCCGCCAACGCGGTCGCGGGAAACGGCGTCCTGACGCCAGGATTGCCGCCGCTGGAGCTTGGACCCGAGGACGTCGAAGACGGCTTGGAGGCCGCTGAAATCACGGACATGGAAGACCCGGCGAGCGATGAGCAGCCAGGCTCCCATATCGCCGACGAGTTCCGGATCCCGGATCGCGCGACGGACGGCGATACGGCGCCAGAACCGGACCGGATTGCCTTTGGCGACGAGGATGCGCCCGAGTCCGAGGCTGAAATCACGCTGGAGGACGAGGCCGAGATCGCGCTCGAGCAGGACGCCGGCCTCGCCGACCGCCTGTGGGCGGCCCGTGAAAGCGCCGAAGTCTGCAAGCAGGCCGACGGCCGCAGCCGGGCCGCGCTGTATCGGGCGCTCGACATGGCTTATGATTTCGCGGTCGCATGCCGGCGCGTTCCCGACGAATATGCCGAGATCCTCGACGATGCCGGCGTGAAAGGGCAGGCACGGGCGCCGATGACGCCGATCGTCAAGCTCGTCTTCGGCATCGATTACGACAAGACGCGGCTCACCGAATTTGCCGCCGCACTCAGCCACGCCGAACGGTGCGGCATCGAATTCGGGGGCTTCAACGCGTTCATCGAGGAGGCCGAGGGCGGCCTCAAGGGCTTGGTCGCCGCTGAACGCAGGGCCCGCCGGCCCGACAAGCCGGTTGAGGACAGGGCCGAACTGGGCCGCGCGAAGTTGCGCGGGGCATCGGCGATGGGACTTGCCGACCTGCCGACCAACCAGGAGTTCGCGCTGGTGGTGACACGCCGCAATGCCGCCGGCGTCCATGAAGTGGTCGCCCTCGTCAGCGACGAAGCGATGCTCGACCGCGCCCTGCGCCGCGCCGCCGACTAAGGCCCGCGCGAGCCAGCCTTGTTTCCCTAGTCGGGCCGGGGCTATAGGCCCCGGGCAAATGACCCTCAAGGAAATGGCAAGACCTATGGCGGCCCAACCGGTCGTGGACGACTCGCTTACAATTCCGGTGCGCGACGCACTCGTCAGCAACGCGCTCCCCGGCGAGCTGGACGGCTTTTCCGTCGCGGAACGTGACGAGGCGGCCGCCTTCGTCGTCGAGGTCGGCCTGAAGCGCAAGCCGGGTGAGCTGGCGCTGCGGATGAAGTCGATCGGCGGCGAAGCCGGCAAGCGCCGCATGCGCCTCGCCATCGTCAACGACGACATGCCGTTCCTGGTCGACAGCGTTGCCGGCGCGATCGCCGCCCGCAACCTCGGTATCCATCGCCTGCTGCATCCGGTGATCAAGGTCCGGCGCGACGAAGCCGGCCGCATGGCCGCGATCGGCGACGGCGTGCCCGAATCGATCATCTATATCGAGCTCGACCGCGCCGACGCCCGGCGCCGCCAGGAGTTGGTCGACGAGCTTCGCGATGTGCTGCACTGCGTACGCAAGGCCGTCACCGACTGGCGGACGATGCTTGCGCGCATGGAGGCCGATGCCGACCTGCTCGACGGCAATGACGACGAGGGCGCGGCCCTGCTGCGCTGGCTCGCGGAAAACCACTTCACCCTGCTCGGCCATGCCGAAGTCGACGGCAAGGGCAGCGTCCGCGAATCGCTTGGGATCCTACGCGGCGGAGTAAAGCTGTGGGACGAGCCCGCCTCCAAGGCGGCGATCGAGCATTTGACCGGCAAGGAAGGCCCGGCCCTCATCCTCAAGGCCGACCGCGTCTCGCCGGTCCATCGCCGGGTGCCGCTCGACGTGATACTGGTCCGCCGGCCGGACGGCGTCGTGTCGGTGCATTGCGGGTTGTGGACCAGCGCCGCCATGCGCGAGCCCGCTGAAGACGTGCCGGTGCTGCGCGGCCGCCTTGCGGCCCTCGACCGCGAGCTTGGCTTTTCGCCGTCGAGCCACGGCGGCAAGGCGCTCGCCCACGCCATTTCGACTTTGCCCCACGACCTGCTGATATCGTTCGACGAACATGAGGTGCGCGAGGCGGCGCTGACGGCGATGTCGCTCGCCGACCGGCCCCGCCCGAAGCTCCTGCTGCTTACCGGCGCGCTGCAGCGGCATTTGTACGCTTTCGTCTGGCTGCCGCGCGAGCAGCTGACCACCGCCCGGCGGCTGGCCATAGGCAAGATGATTTCCTCTTCGGTTGGGGTTCCCTTCAGCAGCTGGACGATCGACGTTGGCGACGACGAGCTGGCGCTTGTTCGCTTCACCTTCGCGGTCGACCCCGGAACGAAGATTCCCGACGTCGACGCGCTCGACGAGACGCTGGTCGAAATGGTCCGCGGCTGGTCGCCCTCCGTCGAGAGCGAGCTGGTCGAGCAGGCCGGGTCGGGCCGCGGCGCCAGGCTGGCGCTCACCTATCTCGATTTGCTGCCCGACGAATATCGCGCGCGGACCAGCGCGCCCGAGGCCGCCCGGGACATTGTTCGCCTGTCGACCCTGGAAGGGGAACACGACCGGGAGGTCCGCCTGATCGCCTGCGATACCGAAGGCGACCTGCGCCTGAAGATCTATCGCCGCGCCGGCTATGTGGCGCTGTCCGAGGCGGTCCCGGTGCTCGAGAATTTCGGTTTCCGGGTGCTCGAGGAACTCCCCACTCGGCTGGCCGACGAATCGCTGGGCCACATCCACGACTTCGACGTCGAGATGCCGGCGGGCGTCGACTGCGCCGCTTCGTTCGAGCGCGACGAAACCGTCGAACGAGCGATCGCCAGCGTGCTTCGCGGCGATTCGGAGAATGACGATTTCAACCGCTTGATCCTGTCTGCGGGCCTGCAGCCGCGCGCAGTCCTGTGGTTGCGCGCCTGGTTCCGCTATTTGCGCCAGATCGGCGTCACCTATGGGCTGGCCACCGTCGTCGACGCGCTTGCCCGGGCGCCCGCCGCGACGCAGGCGATCATCGACTTATTCACGGCCTTGCATGATCCCGCGCTCAAGGGCGACCGGATGGCGGAAGTGCGCCGTACACGCGAGGCTTTCGACGACGCCCTGAGGTCGGTGAGTGCGATCGATGACGACCGCATCCTGAGGCTGATGCGCGCGGTCGTCGAGGCCATATTGCGAACCAATGCCTTCGCGCCGATGAGCAGCATCGCGCTGGCGATGAAAATCAACAGTTCGCTGGTCCCCGGCCTGCCGGCACCGGTGCCGTGGCGTGAAATCTGGGTTTACAGCCCGCGGCTCGAAGGCATCCACCTGCGCCACGGGCCGATCGCGCGTGGCGGCCTGCGCTGGTCTGACCGGCGTGACGATTTCCGCACCGAGATTCTCGGCCTGATGAAGGCCCAGGTCGTCAAGAATGCGGTCATCGTCCCCGCCGGCGCGAAGGGCGGCTTCTACGCCAAGCAACTGCCGCCGCCGTCGAATCGCGACGCCTGGCTGGCGGAAGGCACGGAAAGCTATCGAATCTTCATCCGCGCCCTGCTGTCGATCACCGACAATATCGTCGATGACAAGATCGTCCATCCCGAGAGCGTCGTCGTCCACGATGGCGACGACCCCTATTTCGTCGTCGCCGCCGACAAGGGCACGGCGACTTTCTCCGACGTCGCCAACGCCATCGCGCTGGAGCACAATTTCTGGCTCGGCGACGCCTTCGCCAGCGGCGGATCCAACGGCTACGACCACAAGGCGATGGGCATTACGGCGCGCGGCGCCTGGGTGTCGGTGCAGCGCCATTTCCTGGAAATGGGCATCGACGTGCAGACCGACCCGGTACGGGTCGTCGGCTGCGGCGACATGTCGGGCGACGTGTTCGGCAACGGCATGCTGCTTAGCCGGGCGATCAAACTGGTCGCGGCCTTCGACCACCGCCACATCTTCATCGATCCCGATCCCGATCCGGCGACGAGCTGGGCCGAGCGCAAGCGGCTGTTCGATCTGCCGCGCTCCAGCTGGGACGATTACGACCGGAAGCTGCTGTCCAAGGGCGCGATGATCGTCCCGCGGTCGCAGAAATCCATCTCGTTGACCGACAAGGCTCGCCAGGCGCTCGGCATCGAGGTCGCCGAGATCGATCCGGCCGGCCTCATCAGCGCAATCCTGAAGAGCCCCGTCGACCTCGTCTGGTTCGGGGGCATCGGCACCTATGTGAAGGCGTCGACACAGTCGCAAGCCGACGTTGGCGACCCCGGGAACGATGGCCTGCGCGTTGATGCCAAGGATATGCGGGCGCGCGTGATCGGCGAGGGCGCCAATTTGGCGACCACCCAGGCGGCGCGGATCGAATTTGCCGAGCATGGCGGGCGGATCAACACCGACTTCATCGACAATTCAGCCGGCGTCGACTGTTCCGACAATGAAGTGAACATCAAGATCCCGCTCAATCGGGAAATGCGCGAGGGCCGGCTGGCCGAGGGTAAGCGCAACGAGCTGCTGGCGAAGATGACCGACGAGGTTGCGGAACTGGTCCTTGAGGACAACCGGTTGCAGTCGCTCGCCTTGTCGGTCAGCGAGGCCGGCGGCACGGCGTTCCTCCCTGGCCTGGTGCGGACGATCGAACTGCTGGAGATGAGCGGCCGGCTGGACCGCAAGGTCGAGGGCCTGGCGCCCAGCGAGACTTTGCTGCGGCGGGGGCAGGAAGGCCGCGGTTTGACGCGGCCGGAGCTGGCCGTCGTCCTGTCGATGGCCAAGATGTCGCTCCAGGATGCGATCGAGAAGCTTGCACCCGCCGACGACCCGCTGCTCGAGCCGCAGCTGTTCGCAGCCTTCCCCAAGCCGATGCAGAAGGCGCATCCGGAAGCCATTCGCGCCCATCGCCTTCGGCATGAGATCCTTGCGACCAAGATCGCCAACCGGATGGTCAACCGGCTGGGTCCGAGCATCCCGATCAACCTTTCCGAGGAAGAGGGCGTGTCGCTCGGCCAGGTCGCCATCGGCTTCCTGGTCGCCGAGCAGATTCTCGGCCTGCCCAAGCTGTGGGAGCGGATCGAGGACGCGGAAGTCCCTGAGGCCCTGCGCATCGAATTGTTCCAGATCGCCGCGCGATCGGTCCGCGGCCACGTTTCCGATATCCTCCGCTCGACCGGCGCCGAGAGCACGGTCAGCGAGCTGTGCGAGCAGCTCGGCCCGAGCGTGAAGAAGGTCGCCGCGGCCGCGACGCGCCTGATCAAGTCCGAGGTCCGCAACGAAGCGGCGGCGCGACGCGAGCACCTGATCGGGCTTGGCACCGACAAGGACATCGTCGATGCGCTGGTCCGCTTGTACGAGGTGGACAATGCGTTCGGCATCGCCGCCTTGGCCTTCAACCAGAAGATCGACGCGCTTGAAATCACCAAGGCCTATGTGATCCTTGGCGAGGCCCTGGGGCTCGACTGGGCCCAGCAGCAGATTTCGCGTTTCATTCCGTCCGATCCGTGGGAACGCCTGCTGATCGCCGGCCTCGAGCGTGATTTCGAGCAGCTTCGGATCGATTTCCTCGGCCGCCTGCGCAACGAGGATATCGTTGCCTCGACCACCAAATGGATCGAGCGGCACGTATCGCGCATCGACCAGTTCCGGCAGTCCGTCACCGAGGCGAAAACAGCCGGCACGGTGACGGCCTCGATGCTAGCCCAGGTCGCTCGCCAGGCGAGGATCCTGCTTGGGCGCTAATGCCCCGCACGTCCTGATCCTGGTCCCCGACCCGGTCTATCCGGAGCCCTGGGCCTGGGCGTTCCACGTCGAGGCGGACGCGCTGCGCCAGGCCGGGTTCGAGGTCAGCGCCCGGCCGTGGACCGCCTTCGGCAATCTGGATTCGTTCGATGCCGTGCTGCCGCTCGTCGTCTGGGGCTATCACGAACGCTACGCGGAATGGCTGGCGCTGCTTGATCGCCTGGACGCCGGCAGGCGCATATGCATCAACCCGACTGCCCTGCTGCGCTGGAACGGCGACAAGGGATACCTCGCCGGGCTCGACGGCAAGGGTGTGCCGACCGTTCACACCATCGCTGTCGAAGCGCTGGACGAGCAAGGGCTGAAGGACGCGCGCGATCGATTCGGCGGAGGGCAGCTTGTCGTCAAGCCGCCGGTTTCGGCATCGGCGACCGGAACCTTCCTGCTCGGGCCGAACGATGCGATCCCGGACGAGGCCGTCGGAAAGCGCATGCTGATCCAGCCGTTCATGGCTTCGATCGCCAGCCAGGGCGAGTATTCGGTCATGCTGTTCGACGGCGCCTTCAGCCACGCCATCCTGAAGACGCCGAAGGCCGGCGATTTCCGCGTCCAGCCGCATCTGGGCGGGACGGAGAGACCCTGCATTGCACCCGAAGGCGCGATTGACCTTGCCAAAGCGGCGCTGGCCGCCGCGCCGGCCGAGGCCGTCTATGCGCGAGTCGACATGATTGCCGACGAGGATGAAATGCTGCGGATCATGGAGCTGGAACTGATCGAGCCTGCCCTGTGGCTACAGCATGCGCCGGACGGTGGCGCCGGCTTCGCTTCAGCCGTTCGCCGCGCGATCGAACAGCCACTGGCGTAGCGTCGAGGTCAGATTCGGCGGCCGCGCGGCCTCTATCCGTAGCGCATCCACCCGCGCCACCAGGGCGTTAACCGGCACGTCCATCTCCTTCGCGGCCCGCTCCAGCGCCTGCCAGAACATAGGCTCAAGGCTGATCGAGGTTTCATGGCCGGCGATGGTCACCGACCGTTTGACGGGTGGGGCGAACGGAATCATGTCGCCTGACTGTCATCGCCAGCCGAGCGAAGCAATCCGCGCTGGGGAGCGCGCCGCGACACGATTTTTTGGGGGTAGCGGCACAAGGCGCTGCTACCTAGGCCGTTTCCAGGGAAGAATGGACGCGGGCGAGCCAATGTCGGCAAGATATCAAACGCTGACCGAAAAGGAAAAGCAGACCCTGCGGCTGATCGTGCGCGGTCATGACGCAAAATCGATGGCGCGGCACCTTGGCCTGTCGGTCCACACGGTGAATGAACGGCTGCGCGACGCGCGGCGCAAACTCGAAGTTTCAAGCAGCCGCGAAGCAGGGCGGCTGTTGCTCGATAGCGAAGGCAACAACCCCCAAAATCTTGCGGACAAACAAATCGGGGAAGCCGGGTCATCGGCAAATATGGAACAGGGTCCCCCACCGGGCTTCGGTCAGGGGCGAACGCAACGCCCGACCGCGCTCATTGCAGGAGTTGTCCTCATGTCGCTTATTCTTGGAGTGCTGGCCTTATCCCTGATTTCCGACGGGTCTGCCCCGCCCACCGCGACCAATCCCACTGCCAGCGCAACAACCGCTCCGCTCGCAGCTCACGAATCGGAGGTCGCCAATTCCGCACGCGAATGGCTGGAGCTTGGCGACCAGGGGCGCTGGAGAGATGGCTGGCTCGCGACCGGGACTTCGTTCAGAACGGCGAACACGGCCGATCGCTGGGCGGAGGTCCAGGAACAGGTCCGGGCGCCGCTGGGCGCGGTTCTTTCCCGAACCGTACTGAGCCAGGAAAGCGTGCCCGCGCCGCCGGCCGGCGTCGAGGTCGTCAAATTCCGCACCAGCTTCGCGAACAAGGCCGACGTCATCGAAACCGTCAGCCTCGCCCGCGAAGGCTCGGACTGGAGAGTGGTCGGGATCTACCTCGACTAAACACCGCGGCGACGCCTCGGGTGGCGTTCGCCGGCTCCATCAATACATGTGCTGGCCGCCGTTGATCGACAGGGTCGAACCGGTGACGAAACCGGCATTCTCGTCGACCAGGAAGGCGACCCCGCGCGCGATCTCCTCGGCCTTGCCGAGCCGGTTGACCGGGATCCGGGCGACGATCTTGGCGAGCACTTCCTCCGGCACGGCGGCCACCATGTCGGTGTCGATATAGCCGGGCGCTATCGCGTTGACGGTGACGTTATTGCGCGCGCCCTCCTGCGCCAGCGCCTTGGTGAAGCCGTGAATGCCCGATTTGGCGGCGGCATAGTTCACCTGGCCGTATTGGCCCGCCTGGCCGTTGATCGAGCCGATATTCACGATCCGGCCGTAGCCGCGCGACTGCATGCCCTCGAACACCGCCTTGGCCATGTTGAAGCAGCCGCCAAGATTGGTGTCGATGACGTCCTGCCACTTGCTGTGGTCCATGCGCTTCATCGTGCTGTCGCGCGTGATGCCGGCGTTGTTGACCAGCACGTCGACCGGGCCAAGGTCGGATTCGACCTGGGCGACGCCGGCCATGCAAGCATCGAAATCGGCGACGTCCCATTTGTAGGCCTGGATGCCGGTGCGCTGGCTGAATGCTCGCGCCCGATCGTCATTGCCGGCATAATTGGCAGCGACGGTCATCCCCATGTCCTTCAGGGCGACGCTGATCGCCTCGCCGATACCGCGCGTGCCGCCCGTGACGATTGCCACCCGTGCCATGAGCCTCTCCTGTTGTTTGCGCCCGCTTATGCGGGGCCGAGCCAGCCTGCAAGTTCACGGCGAACCAATGCTTCGAGCATGTCCATGCCTTCGACGCTGTCGTTGAGGCATTCCAACAGTGCGAATTGCTTGCCGCCGGCGGCGATGAACGTCTCACGGCCGCGGATTCCAAGCTCTTCCAGGGTCTCCAGGCAATCGGCCGAAAATCCCGGCGCGGCGACGGCGACGCGCTCGAAGCCCTTGCCCGGATAGCCGGCGAGGACGG
>Ga0209974_10000343_pt1 | contig 15223 bp, 23 predicted proteins | sample InoplaM3SPM_FD_187592 | JGI IMG/M metagenome (GOLD analysis project Ga0209974, IMG submission 187592) | Arabidopsis thaliana rhizosphere microbial communities from the Joint Genome Institute, USA, that affect carbon cycling - Inoculated... | ecosystem: Host-associated > Plants > Roots >...
TCCTCGATGGATTTGCCGTTCGGCACGATGTGCACCGGCGCATCGACATGAGTACCGGCGTGACACGGCAAGGACAACTCCGTGACGTTCAGCGGATGGCCCTTTTCGAGACTCAAAAACTTTTGAACGTGAACATCGGGCAGTATCGGAATTTTTGGCATGCCGTCATAAATGAGCCGCGATAGGTCTATCATTTCCATGTTCGTTCCTAGTTTCCTTTCCGCCAGCATGCGTAAAGCGCATCCTCGTCGACAAACGCCCGTTTTATACCGTCAAAAGCGAGCCAAAATTGATCGAGAGTTTTTTGCACCGAACTGCGCACGGCCTGTTGCTGCGGTTCGCTGACCGCGTATCGCTCCACTGCGAGCGGACCGACTTTCATATGTTCTTCATCAACGCCCATGTGCAGCGTCCAGTAGCGAATATCTTCGGATTCGCGGTCGAATCCATAATGGTTCGTGAGGCCATTAACGATGCGCGTCATTCTTTCATTGGCCGTTCCTTCCAGACAAAACCCCTGGCAGGCATAGAGCTCGAGCCAGCTTCTTTGATACATCAAGAGCTCGCGCCAATCCAGAAACGCTTGAGTTTCCGGCAACGGCTGGACGCTGTCCAATTCTTCCTTGGTAAAGCCGCAGGCTCGAGCGAAACGGATAAAAAGTCCTTTGTGGCTGTCCGTACCGGTTATTTCTCCGGTGCCTTCTTCGACGACATTCTCGATCCACATTTTCTCCAGCTCCGGGTCGTCCGGACAGCGGCTGAGCATGGCCGCGATCGGCTTGGGAAACGGTTTCGGGAAAAAAAGATAAAACTGGCCGACAAAGCCCTTCAATTGACTGCGCGTCAGCTTCCCTTCCTCGATCAATCCGATAATTGGATGGTTCTTCGAGTGCTTGTTCCGCACCATTTGCTGGATTTCTTGAACGAACTCTTTGCTCGAAAGATTCATCTTTGCATCACTCCGCTGAAAACTCTTCTCACGCAAGACTGAGTTTTCAATTATCATACAGACAGCGAAATTCAAAGCTTTGTCCAGGTTATAAACTGACACCCGGCCCGGAGTTGCCGCAATGAGCAGATGGTGTACGATGAGATTTGGGTAACTCGTGCTCTCTCAGGTGGACCTGGCCCGGAATGAAATCCGATATCGAAAAAACGATTCCAGCGAGAGTCGCCGCGGCTTTGGAAGATGTTGTTCCGCGAAGCGGGAGGAGCGCCAGCCAGCAAATTCTTAAAAGCGCTGAGGATCTGGTGAGAGCGGTCTGGATCGGCAAGATTTACGCCGCCCTACCAAAAGACAAGACCACGATCCCTGAATATTTCCTCGACGCAGAACGTGCCATAAACGAATTTGCTCGTTAGCCGAGCGCTCAATCAAAGAATTCAGCTAGTGATCCATGCTGAAACTCGGATCTTTGGGGTGCTCGACGAGCCCGACCCCGAGATCCGTAGTCACGTTTGTTCTATTCTGGAACTCACGTACTCGCCGACCGTCTCACATTTCGGACAAATATTATCCGCTATTGCTGGAGTAAGCCTCGTGGTTGGTGGCACACTTGATGCGTCCTCCAGTGGCGTCATTTTCCTTCAGCAAACATTTTGTCGGTCATGGTTCACGCCAAGTCATTAAGAGTAATTGGCCAGGTATTGGAGCCGGCGAAAGTCACCGTTTTCGAGCTGGAGAAACAGGGGGCTAATTACGTACTTTGGAGCGACTTATTAACTCAGGCAAACGAGTTAATCTTACGCCACGGACTTACTGAAGACGTAATAAACGCCGGGGCTCGGCAATCAAAAATCGATTGCTCATTATGCTTTAGTTCTTTCGACATTTCTCGTCTAGACAGCCAGGCCCGTAAACACAGACGTGATCGTTCGTCCTCGTCATACATTACCGGATCGAATAAGCTATCTCGACTCTTGCGTACGCTAGGTGATCAACTCGACCAGAATAGCGTGAGTGCGTTCCATTGTTCCTGGACGACCGGAAGCGTTTCTATACTCACGTTACCGACAGCCGATCTAACACTTGAACGAACGACCTTAACTGCTGAGAAACTGCTGCAGCTATCTTTCCAAAGGAGACTCCGAAGATCCAGTCCCCACCTTCTCCGATTGGTTCGCTAAAGTGATTGGTGAGGCCGCCGTGCCCTGGCAGGTCGAGGCGGCGGAAGGCATTTTTCGTTTTCGGTCTTTCCAACATGCACTCACCCGGCTTCTTCGACATTCGGTCAGCGATCGATTTACGGTCAGGGTTCCGCGCTCGAGGTTCAGCATCGACCACGGCAGCGCATTCAACTCGCCATGCCTAAGGCCGGTCAGAATCGCGGTCATCAGCAGCGCTTTTTCAAACCCCGGATCTGCCGCGACGATGATTTTTTCAGTTCCAACACGCTGTAAACTTCGTCGGCTTGGATCTCGCACAAATGTCCGAGCTTGGTCTCCGCCTCATCCTGGCCGTGGTCAGGAATCTCTCCTAGCCCCAAGGCTTCGATCTCCTCAGGTGTTTTCTGGCGCGCCACGCGCTCTACTGCTTTCATCGGGTTCGCTTTAATGCCACATTCCACCAAACGAAGAAAACGGACTTAGAAAGCGGATTCATGGAAACCAGGATGGCCCTTTGTTTCCAGAAGTGGCTTACGTTTGATTTTCCTCTAGAAACTCGTCGAGGTCGTTTTCACCCGCATTTACTTGAGATGGTGGGCTCCCTGACGCTCAGCGCGTGTCCCCCTCTGAGTTGGTGGTGCTAGCCAAGTCAACCTGCCGCTGCCATTGCAGGCAACACAAGTTTTCTTTCTCAGCCGGAAAAACCCATAGTGCTTAAAGCCTTTACCTCGGCACACATTGCAGCTTATAGAGCTGTGTTCCATACATCCACCATACATTTTTTGCGTGGGACTCTGTAGGGGTTAGGAACCGGCGTCACTACATATCCGTCCGGCGGGCCGGTTTCCTGTCGGTTTGATTGAATCTTGAAGTTACGATAGAGCGCGGCGGTGGTCGGGAAGACAATAATCATCGCATGGCGGCGCTCAATCGAATTTATCCGGGCTAGGCAGGTGTGGTTCTTTATCCCGGCCTGCTTCTTTATCGCAACTGCGCTCGGGATCATCGCTTATGATTGACTGATTCATCAACCGATTGGTAATTCCTGATTCAGTTTTTTAGCGCGCTTTTAACACCGACTATTGCAGCTATCACACGTTGCTTATCAGCAGTGGAGAGTTAACAAGATACAGACCTCGACCTTTATAATAGGCGACTGGCAATTTACAAAGCTGTCGATGATGTCATTTCGCAATCTTTTGTCGAGGGCACGATTGATTACAGGATGCCTGCAAAGTTGCGAACCGCAACTGCTGAAGCCCGCTTTCTCTTTCCAAAAGAAATTGAAGTATTGCTGGAGACATTGCACAGGAACGCGCTCAGAGTATCGGGATTGCGCACCCCTACTCTATACAGAATCCGGAGAGCCAGGCATTCCAGTGGGCGAACGCGCAATAAAGTGGTCGAGGAAGAATCGATCCTGGTCCAGAATCGTCGAGGCGGTCGAAGTCTCTTCGATGAAATCGAACAGGAGATTGAGAATCCAAGATTCAAGGATTCAATCACAGTGAAATTCTACCGTGAAACTTTCGAGTTTTGTAAAAGATTGCGCCAAGAAAAAAGATAAGGGTGGCGGTATTTTTAATCGCTCCAGCTTCACCTCTATCAATTCGTTAAGCTTCATGAGTAAGCCAATCACAAAACCCATGTGGCAATTCGTGAGAGAGACGAGGGTGGCTTATGTAATAACCCTGAGCCAAATCACATCCCATTGTGACAAGCATGCGCAGCGCTTCTCGATTCTCGACACCCTCAGCCACGACGGTAAGGCCTAAATTGTGGGCCAGATGGACCGTAGAACGCACGATTACAGCGTCTCGCGCTTCGGTTGCTAGTTTCATGACAAAAGACTTGTCGATTTTAATACTGTCAATAGGCAATCGCTGAAGATGCGCCAGAGATGAATAGCCCGTTCCAAAATCATCCACGGTCAGTCGAAAACCCATCTGCTTAATGGCCGTGAGAATCTCCACGGATTGTTTCGCATTGTCCATGAGCGCGCTTTCGGTAATCTCAAGCTCAATCTGACTCGCCGAAACCCCGGATGAGGCAAGCAAACCTCGAATCTGCTCGGGAAAGACACTCGACTGTACGTTCATCGGCGAAAGATTTATCGCGATAGTGAGCTGCCGGGACTGTTCATTCCACAGCCGACATTGCCGGAGGGCTTCGTTCAGGACCCACAATGTAAGCGGCATAATCAAGCCGGTTTCTTCAGCTAACGGTATAAAATGCTCCGGAGTGAGTACGCCAAGACGCGGATGTCTCCATCGCACAAGCGCTTCCACTCCTGTTATCTCCAACGTTCCAAGGGTCACCTTGGGCTGGTAGACGAGAAACAGCTCATTTCCGATGATCGCCCGACGTAAGTCTGTGAGCAATGAGAGCCGACGGTGCCGGCTTTCATCTTGTTCTCCCGAATAGAAGTTGTACGGCAAGCGATTGGCTCTCGCCGTTCCGGCTGCGGCGCGTGCCCGTTTGAGAAGCAAGTCGGGAGCTGTCGCGTGCTCGGGGAAAAGCGCGATTCCAAACGTGGCTTGTATTTCCACGGCGAGACCCTCTCCAATGGTAAATGGAGGCTCCAGAGATGTGATGATTGAATGAACAATTTGTACGACCTGCTCGCTACTATTTATGAGCGGCATCAGGACGCCAAACTCATTACTCCGCAGACATGCAACGGTAATCGACTGATCGAGTGCCGTGCGCAAGCGCCTCCCGAACTGCATCAACAAAATATCAAACAGGTGGTCGCCTAGAGTCTCGTTCATCATTCGAAAGCGATTTATCTTCAGGGACAAAAGAGCCGCTTGACGTTTTTCTCGTTTTGCATTGGCGATCGCATAATCGATCCTTTCGCGGAATAATGCATGGTTGGGAAGGTCCGTTGTCAGATCGTGATAGGCGATATGTTGAAGTTTCTCCTTTGCTCTATTCCACTGCCGGCGCACCTCCGCTTGCTTCAACTCTTTGTTGATTGCAGAGACTAGCCGATCCAAATTATCTTTCGTCAGATACTCATCGGCCCCTGCCGCCATTACGGCTAGGCCGCTCTCATCCAGAGGAGTCCCAGACACGATAATGAACGGACAATCAACACCCGACCGTTTGAACACCTTCAACGCATCATATCCGTTAAAGCCAGACATGTAATAGTCCGAGATTACGAGATCCCAGTTCTTCTCAAGCAGGGCATCGGACAGGCCCGACGGTGAGGTTACCCGTTCAGAATTCACGGTGTACCCCCCTCTGCACATTTCTCGAACTATCAAATCAGAGTGCTCCTGCGAGTATTCTACTAACAGAACATTAACGAGATTAGCCATAAACAACCCTGTAAAATCGGTTGAGAGAAGTGCTTTAAATTGTCACCTGCTGCTTTAAAACTATGGTTAGATGATTGACGTATTGTATTGTTTTTAGCCAAGGCCTGCCAGAAAAACGATAGCTAAGTGCGTTCAGGGTTTAAGAATCACCGTCCGTAATATTCCGTTTACGCTTTGGGTATTTCTGGACGTTTTTGCGGTGCCGAGACCAGCGACTCACGCCTGAACAGCGGAAGAGCCGGGCTTGCGGGTTTGTTCGATCCTATGTACGTAACTGGAGAGAGTCCTGCCCGTGCAAATCACAAGGGTTGTAAGGTCGTTTAGGCAAAAATGGAAGAGGCGGAGTAAAAACCGAGATCGATCACCTCGCTGCTGAGCTAAATACACTATCTAACCGGAGTTTGTCAGCCGAGATGGTGGCAGCTGACAGGATTCAAGTCTTTCTTCTGGTCCTTATTAATGACCATTTAGGTAAGAAATGTGCCAGATTTGGCATTACCGCTCTGAAACCTACTCTTTGAAACGGCTTCCCCACGAGCGCTTCGAATGCCGAAATCTGTCCTTTTGTGGTAATGCGATGAAGATCAGTGAGCGCGTTGTCCCTGGACTGGACGCATTTGTCTTACTTTGTGTTTAGCTTTTTTATTGTTGTCAGCAACACCGGCACAAGATGCTTTGCCATTTCCCTCAGAAGTACATGCGTAGTAGCCGGAAGGTGCACACTTCCGGCTACTATATTCTTTAAAACTACCTCGGCCGATTGTTTTACGAAGTCGAGGTGCACGAATCCGGTGCCCCGACGCAGGCCGTAACCTTGCTCCAACCGCTGGCCAACTGACTGCCGACATTGGTATTCTTGATTGCAACCCAGAACACCAGGGCCACCAAAACCACAATCAAGGTGTACTCGACCAAACCTTGACCATCCTCTTCCACCACTAAACGCTTTAGAAGCTCCATGAATATTCACCCCCTTTCTTTGAACGGTTGATTGTTTTTGTTTGAAGAGTACTGGCCGTGATTAAACGCGATACAAGATCATACGGCGGCCAAACGTACCTGGACATTCGAGTCGCGCCAGATGTTTTTTATCGTCGAATAAGCTGCCGAACCCACCGCAGCCAAAACGACGAGAGCAAACAAAAAGTCTGCCTTATACGGCAGCATCATCATCGCCAAACTTGCTAGCCTCAACTGCGTTTGCTTACTCATGATAACACTACATTCCGGACGGTTTATCTCGAATCAGTTTCTGGACATAGCAGAGGGTGTCCGTCGTCTCCCAGACGCTTTTGCCGCAAGTGACTGTCCCCTTGAGCAAACCCGGGCCGGGAAAAGCGTCATTGGTACCGTTCCCTTTGTCGGGGCAAAAACTGGCCCAGTCGCTGATCACCTGGCACTGGGTCAAGTTGCCGCCTTTCTTTATCACCGGGATCAAGTAGCAACGGTTAGGATCTGCTTTGAACATGGGCTTTAGATTGGCATTGAAAACCGTCTCATTTACGCCGTTCGCGATGTTGCCGCAGTAGCCGATATCGATGGCGGGCTGGCCCTGACAATAAGGTAGCTTCTCGAACAGACCGCGAACCTCGTCGGTACTTGCGTTAATTATCTGGTAAGTTTCCCAGCCGGCGTTGCCTTGGCCTCCGGTCCGGAAGTCTAGAATTGTGTTTTTCCCGCAGGTGTTTTCTACAACCACGATCGGCAGACCCGGAATCGCCTGGTTTACAGCCACCGCGCTGACGCTTACGTCGGTTGTGGTTTTCGTCGTTTGGCCAAATAGATTAAGCAGAGGCGTCAGGAACAGGGGAGCCTTCATGGCTTTGCCGGCAGTCCCTTCGTAGGGATTGCTATTCTCCAACGCCACTCGGGCCCCATTAGCGTTCGTGACGTTGACTCCCTCTGTCGTAAAGTCGCCGGTTGCATTGTCATATTTTATGAGCGTGACATTTTGCTGGCCGATTTTGTTGTTCGGACTGTCTAGATAGTTGTTTCCAGTGCCGGGATTGCTTCCTCCCGGATTGAACTTCGCCGCCCGCTCCGTAATCGTCGACCATTTGGCGGTTGGAATGGCAGACGACGCGGCCAGAGCGGCTGCGTCCACCGCGGGTTGTCCCTGAGACCGAATATAGGCCAGGTGCCCCGTATCTAACCCCATTCCTACCAGGACCAGGAGCAAGACGATCATCAATGTCGCGAATACAACCGCATAGCCACTTTCATTTTTTAAAGCCCGCATAGTACCCTCCGCGACTTAAGCAGAATAGTTGTAGGTGGTCGGACCGGTACAGTAGTCACTATTCACGTATTGCTGATACTTGTAGTGCATTTGCGTGGTGCGCGAGATTATCATCGAGTCTGGAGTGGTACCGCCAAACAACCTCATCAACCGATATAGGAAGTAATTGTATTTACCTTGCGCCGTCACCTGGAGGAACTCCATGCAGCCCGTTCCGGTGTAAAATGTCACTATAACTTTCCTGTCAGTAAGATAGTTGGGCAACCGGCTGATGACCTCCGTCTTCACGATATCTGCCTGAGCGGTACCGAAGATGAAATCCGGCGCCTTGCCGCTCTTTTGCAGCCCGCTGCCGACACGCGCTCCCTCACGAACCGCAGTCTGAGTGAGGTTACCCATGAAAAAGGCAACACCGAAATCAGCGGGGACATAGAGCGCCACCAACAGAAGCGGAGTGATCAGTGAAATTTCTATAATACTTTGGCCTTTTTGATTGTTTCGTCTGATTATTTTTGTAACGCCTAAATTCATTGTCCTTGACCTCCCGTATCGGAGCGGGTTCACTTGATTCGAAAGTTAGGTTAACACCCCGTCTGGGCTTCCCACCGCATGCGCGTTTGGCGAGTTATTGACGTGTTGCTAAGGTTTCCTGAGGCTCCGAACCAATGTAGGAGCTGATAAAAAAAGAAATTGTACGTTCCGGACACTGTGACAGTCACCATCCGATTGCAATTTGTCCCGGTATCAGGGTCTAAGCTCAACGTGATGGTTGCAGCTGGAAGTAGCGCCGAGGATATCCGCCCTGCCGTTTCCTTGAAAATGTTTCCCGTGCAAGAAGGAATGACGCAGTAGGACGTTCCGCTTACAAGGGTTGAATCCGCTGCTGCTATTCTCGCTCCTTCACGCGCGGCGTTCTGAGCAAGTTGCCCGGTATAGAAGGCAAGTCCAAAGTCCGCTGGTATCCAGGCGACGATCAACAAGATCAAGAATGTAAACGTGAACTCGACGAGAGCCTGGCCTGACGATCGAGTCAAACTGGATAAAGCATCCGGACTACTCTGTACGAAGCATGAATCTAATGACATCCCCCGCACTCCTTGTCTTTGCGCTGCACTTACAGTTCGTTCGCTGCCCAGCTCCATAATCGGCAAAATCGCTGCCACGGAACATACCTAGACAAGCAGCGTCGAAACCGACAATTGAATTGCCATCGTTGTCAGTGCGGTGTCCATTTCATGTTCGATGACCAGAGGCACAAACAAAATTGATCGCTGATTTCCGGAACCTCTAATATTGAAGCAGAATAAGAGAGGCAGACGTAGCAGCGGAAACACGCGTCAAAGTCAACCTAAATTGGTATGCAGATGGTCTTTAAGATAATTCTGAATTAAGTGCTCGGGCGAGATCGAAAGAGACGCCAGTTTTGGTCCAGTCGCATTAAACAAAAGTTGCCTTCTCTCGCGATGCCACTGCTGCCCAACCCGAAGCTAGGTGTGTCGTGAGTAAACGTGGCGGCCTAAGATCGCACTGAACCGTCGTTCAGTTCGATCGTCTGTCGTTCAAGTGTGTGCCTTGCAGGCATATTGGCAGTTATTCCAACCCGATATATTGAGGGATGATGACAAAGAAAGGAGTTGGCCTTATGCCTAGCAAATTGCTGCAGAAACAATATCAGCTCCGCACTGTCGCTCCTCTGGCTCTTCTCATTATCATTACATCGGGCGTCACATGCGGCCGAGCGCCGCTGCAAGGCGAGGCGCTCGTGCAGCACGCCGGCTCGCCGTCCAATTCCGCCTCAAAGTCCGGTATTCCTTATCGTCCTGAAGCCGAAAGAGCGGGCTAACACGGCATGCAGCCGTCGGTGCTGATGCCGATCGCGTTTGCCTTGAGATTGAATTGAATTCTCCATCAACACAATCTCGCGAAATGACATTGCGTAGATGAATTCAAGCTGAGAGCGCAAATCCGGTTTTCCACTTGATCGAGAATGCCCATCTTAAATCTCACTTTTTCTCTAATACCGTGGCGCCCATGTATTACATAGGACGGTGCGCGCAATAAAAGAGATGCTCTGGGATGGATTCCGTTGATAAGTTCTGCTTGGTCATCGCCGACTTTGCCTTGGTAGAGCATTGAAAAGCCCTCTAGTGTGAATATGACCTGGTTTAGCTTTTCCCAGGATTTACAGGCAAAATCGCCACCATGTGTTTGAGACTTCAGTTCCCAGATCTTGACCCAATCTCTTCAAAGTTCCACCGATCCTAACGGTACATCGCGTGCTCATACCTGCTTCTGCTGGAATACGGAGAACCACCTCGATCTAAACTCGCTTATGATTTACTTCCTGCCTCAGCATTATTGCCAATTCAGGCCCGCGGTCATTTTCGTGTTGAAACGACTTCGTCGCATAAAAGCCACCGAAGTTCGCGGATCTAAGTCTTCGCGGCAGCCAAGACAGGGCTTAATGATTTTGAAGATTTTTCTTGGCATGGAATGGATGTTGATATTGGGCGGTGATGTTGGGCTGTATACCTATTTGGTCTTCCTCGTAAGTTTTCGGTTGCTTGGACTAGAATAATTCTAAAGCAAACGGCGATTACTGTTCTTTTCCACGATCTATCGAATTGAACCGTCGTACGGTTCAATTCTCTTGGAGTAGTGCGTCGCCCACCGAGCCGTTCACTTCTTTCGTAATGATCTCGATCCGCTCGTGAAAGCTTAACCGAGTAACAAGTGGATCGGGAAGCGGAATCAAGACTAGTGGACTGTAACAACGCTGCAGGCTGTAATTACGGAAACAAAAAGACCGACGAGCAGAAGCCCTGACGAGTGTTTTAGGTCAACCAACATCGCTACCTCCTAGTGGACTGTAACTGATCAATCCGTAGTCCCGCTTTGTTTCGACTGGGATACGAAGGGCAGGTTTTACCATATCGATTCGTATTGAGCGTACAGAACTGAGAGCAAAACGCTACTACTTAATCAACCGCTATGCATACGATGGAAAGTCGCGCTACCGTCGCAGCGGCCGAACCTTGGATCTTAGAGCAGCCAGTTGCCTTGAATCGAACGGTCAACGGCCGTGTTACAAAAATACAGTTTTTCGAAGGCGAAGATTCTAAACGAGCATTTATGGCGGATCGAAAATATGAAACCCGGTTCGCAACAAAGGCCACTAGAACCATTTATACCGAACCCGAAATCAGCCTTGACTATCCCCGATCGGAAACGAACATCTATTTTCCGATTACCCTTTATTTTCGCCAGAACGGACGAACGCTGCGCATTGAAGAATTGGAAAAACCGAATTATTTCGGATTGGACTTCGTCTAGCCATGTGATCGGCGCCGGAGATTTCGAGCCGGAAAATGGCCCGTCGGGAACTATGAGGTAGATGCTTTTATTAACCTCAAGAAAGTAGCTACCGGTTATTTTGAAATCTATTAGGGTCCTGAAGGCGGCAACCATCCAAGGACGGTTCACGTCCACGATTTTTACCGGAAAGATCGAACCGTTGGAGAATTCAGTTGCTGGATTAGACTGCAAGATCCGTAGTGAATGCCCTTCATCTGTTCATGGCATTTTTCAGTTGCCCCACGCAACGCCCCTACATTCTGCTGGTTCTCTCATGCCTTCAATGCTTAGCAGTTATTGAACTAGAAAGGAACCGCTGTCCAAAACACGGAATTGCGAGAGTGCATCTTTGATAGCTGCTAGTTTCACTTCCCGATGCCCTGCGGTCCACCAGCACACGAGAGTTTCTTTACAGCTGAGTCTATGAGTCCCGCTTTCTGCTGCGCCCTAAAAGCCCTCTCCGGCAATGTATGTATCGAGCCATCATGATCCAAAATTCGTAGCCCGGCCGCTACGTCTTGAGCTATTGTGCGGTCACCTACACATACGAATTCGAACTTGTAATTCAGATCAGTGGCATCTCTGACAACATACCAGTAATCAGTGATTTGCGGCATGGCAATCTGTGGTACATTCAGTAATGCGATTGCCAGAACCGCTGCGAGCGAAATTGTTTTCCAGTTCATTCTGGCTTTAGCTGCCAATGGCTATTTCGAGAATAAACGATCACGAGCTATCGCGGCTGGGTGAAAGTTGCAGCGGTAGCCTGGGGATGGAGGTTTGAGACGTTCGATACGAAAACGTCATAAGAAAAAAATTGTGAAAAGAAGAGAAGTAGCGCTGTCAGAACCGCCACTTCGGCCCAAACAACAGCTTTCCAAACGCACTTTAACGATTTTGTGGCTTTTTCTATTTGCATGACTTCCTCTCCTCGCTTCGGAAATTGTCCGCTGAGGACAAAGCGCAATGGCAATGCCATACAGTTTCAAGGTAACCGGACGATCAAACCATGCCACTTTGGTAAATCTGCTGCCGCAGAACTGGAGAGACGACAACAAAAATGGACGAGAGCAGTTTCGCCTTTGAACCCAGTTAGCAGAACCCGGTTTTTAAATCCCGCGAAGTCATTCTTTGAGTAATCCATGCCCAAAGCACGACTAGAGAACTTGAACAATGATTACTCGATAAATCCAGAACGGCTTGATCAGGAATTCGGTGCTTCGGAGAGTATTGTGAAGTATTCGTCGCCTACCTCATTCTTGTTTTTTTCTTCCAGAGTACTTTCCGGCTCGTCAGGCAGCCACCGCACACGGCGCATTGTCACAATACAGCGTAAGTCGTATTTACGCGGCTGGAATCATCCATTTCGGTTTTGGAATGGGGCGGTTCACCGTAAGGGGCTTACGTTTCGGGAAGAGGATCTCGGAGCACGGAAATTAGAATAGATCTGATACAGAACCAGAAAAAACGATTTGCAGGAACGCTTGTTGTCCTCTATGACTCGAGCCGCCTCTGCACCGCTCATATCTGCGTAAACAAAGCGCTCTCCGAAAAGGCGAATCTGATCCTCATGGATCTGGAAGTCCCACACAGAATTCGGCCACAGCCCATATACCTATTCTGGGTTGTTGCCTTCAGCGAGGGCCGGCAAAACTTGTATGCCGCGGCACTTATGCAGCTTGCAAGCTTGATCTAAAGAATGGCGAACACTGCTGAAAGAACTACGGCCGGAAGAATTGAGAATTTTAACGCAACAATTGTCTAAGACATCAGTGTCGCTGCGCGATCGTATTTCTCTGGTTCTCTGTCGGCGTCGCGTCCGTTTGTGCGCTCGGGCTAATCGCTTATTCTTATTGAGCGCGCAACTATCTGAGCCTCAGAAGTAAAAATCGCTGCTGCAACTCGGCCAATCTTTCGTGGCTATAAATGCATCGGCCGAAAAATCGCTTTTTGGCGCTACAAGCGCCTGCCGAGAATTTGCTGCCGGTTATCGAAGACCTGCAAGTGTTTTTTATTTAATGTAACAATCGCAGACAAGAGCGATGCAATTCGGCTGGGCAAAGTCAGCGGAAACAGCTATTCCGTCTATCGGCTAATGTCGAACTCAACGGCTAGGGTGAAACAACCGAGCAAGCTCGACACACCGAGCGGCAGATCAGCCAGAGCCTTGAGTGGCAGCCGACTGAGTCGCTACGGCTCGACCTTTGAATTTCGAGTACAGCGCCAGTTGCTCCAGTTTTTCAACAGTAAAGTCTTTGCGCTCACGGGCGCCGTTCGCCATTTGATATTCCACCGTTACGGAATCGGGAGCCCAGGAAATTTCAAACCCAGTCGCCTTCTTGCTATCGAGGTGCTCACCCAGTATGCCTAAAAGGTGAGCGACCTTATTCTGTTGGTCGACGTGATTGTCTCTCTTCTTTCCTTCTCGCGCATTCAGGCGTGAAATATCGAGAGGCCCGTAACACAGCCATCCATCACCCACAGTGAGTTCTGTACTTGTTTGGTCTGGTACTGCCGAATCGAGAATTATCTCGGCCAGATAATTTTTCAATATCCATTCATGGGTTTCTGTCAGCGACCCGCTTAATACTATGTAAAAATCTCCCCGTTTTTGTAACCGAAATGCGGGAAGGCGGAGCATTTCCAAGGATTGACCGATAGCTCTCAAAGACTTGGAATATAGCATCGTTCGGATTTCCTTGAGAATTCTCAAGTAACCGTCGTTTGGTTCCCATGTTGCCTGCGGCTCTGGTTTATCTGCGAAATCGCTGTGCGCTGCTTTCAAACTAACAATAGGTTGGTTACCGCATCTAAGTAGGTGCTCTTTACATGCGTTAAACTCTGCATCCTCAGCAAGACTCGGGTCTACAAAAACCCCCATAAGCTTATTCCAATGCTCTAGATATTCCGCTTCATGCGAATCGTGATTAGCAACGATGACTTTCACTTGCGAAAGTACTTTGTTCCTATATGTCAGGACCAGTTTCTTCGCGATATCTTTTTCGATTCGAGGAGAGACTCCTGACATTATTGCCAAAAGAACGTTGATGGCGTTTCTAAAACGGTCAAGGCTAATCGGGTCTCCGAGATCCTCTTCCGTCTTTTTTAGCATAGCCCGTGCTGCGACGAATTTGTTTTGCTCTTTCATCATCGTAGTAGCCTCATAAAACCGCAAACCAGGGTTTTTTGAATCCAAAAGCATCACCTTTAAAGGCCAAATAAAACATGAAGAATGTTCGTTCGAAGCATAAAGAAGCAGGTGTTCATCTCCTGTTCAAAACCTAAAGCCCGCCTTACTCGTCGGTACCTGAATTTTCCATTGTGTGTTTTAGGTACGCCAGTCGATTGATTGCTCTTGTCCTACACTTGCAGCAGGCAAGAATATTCGAGGAAATTTCGACACAGGCGTGGCACTTGGAATGGGCGCAAAAAGGACAGACCGTGCCTAGCGTGGGCGAGGAATCCTCAAAATGTTCCACTTGTCGTCCCTCCAAAGAAATCGGTGAATTTGGCATAAGCTTTAGATCGGGCTTGCGCACTTCACTAGAAATTGTCTTTAGTGTCAAGAGGCAAACGAAGTCCGAGGTGACGGGGCTTTGCTCCGCGACTTGCAGCGTCGTTCAGTTCAATGCCATCGACCGCAATAACAATTTAAGCCAGCGAAACAAGCGCGATAAAAAAGACTAGATCAATGTTTTTAATGGACAAATTCACGAAGGGCGATGTTGCTGTTTCGCTCGGTTCGGAAGCCGTTAACTCATCTCCGGTCTGTTGGTCGTATTGGGCTTTTTCAAATTCATAACTGCGCACAAGATCATGGCCTTCAATGACCATCTGACAGGCGGGACAAAATCCGCGATTGCGAAGTCGTGAGCCGCACTTGGCGTGGAGTAGATGGAAGCGGATGATTTCGTCATTTGTGGCGGAGTGGTTCTCTACGGGAATGGCGAGTAGACCGAATGAAAGGACTCCGCTGAAAACGGGCCGCGGGCCATCTACTAGCCCTATCCAATAGGCTACGCCTCCGTAAATAAGGCGTCATTCCTGGCCGATGGGCCCAGCTTGCCCGTCACCTTCGTTTCTGTCTGTATTGGTGAGATTGCCGCCGATCAGTTGGCTACACGGGGCCACGTAGGCCGTAGAAACAAAGCCGCGCCGAAAATCGTTTTGCCCTTGACCGGCGGCATGGCTTTCGGCA
>Ga0209974_10000344_pt1 | contig 15213 bp, 12 predicted proteins | sample InoplaM3SPM_FD_187592 | JGI IMG/M metagenome (GOLD analysis project Ga0209974, IMG submission 187592) | Arabidopsis thaliana rhizosphere microbial communities from the Joint Genome Institute, USA, that affect carbon cycling - Inoculated... | ecosystem: Host-associated > Plants > Roots >...
GATGCCTTGCACGTCTTCCTGCAGCGCAGCGGTCACCACTTCATCGACCGAGCGGTTGTGCCCGAGGTGGATCACTTCCGCACCCATGCTTTGCAGGATGCGCCGCATGATGTTGATGGCCGCATCGTGGCCGTCGAACAGGCTCGCGGCCGTCACGAAACGCACCTTGTTCGTGGGCCGGTAGGCGGCGAGTGCCTTGAATTCGGCAGAGAGGTCGGTCATGCGCTTGTCTCCAGCGGCGTGTTGTTCGTGTCCTGCTGTGGGCCGTCGTCTTCAAGCGATCTTCAGCTTGGCCAGGGCAGGGTCGTCGGGCGGGTAGCGCAGCTTCAGCGACTTGAACACCTGTTTCATCACCGTTGCGATCATCAGGTTGCGGTGCGTCTTGGAATCGGCCGGAACAATGGTCCACGGGGCCCAGGGCGTGCCGGTGGCCGAGATGGCGTCGGTATAGGCCTTTTGGTAGGCCGCCCATTGTTTGCGCGTCTCCAGATCGCCCACGCTGAATTTCCAGCGCTTGGTCGGGTCGTCGAGGCGCTCCTGCAGTCGCGCCTTCTGTTCTTCGTTTGAGATGTGCAGCATGAACTTGCACACGACCGTGCCGGTCTCGCTGAGCATGCGCTCGAAGTCGTTGATGTGGGCGTAGCGCTGTTGCGTCTGCTCGGGTGTGATCCAGCCGTTGACCACCGGCACCAGCACGTCTTCGTAGTGGCTGCGGTTGAAGATCATCACTTCGCCGTTGCCCGGCACCTGCTGGTGGATGCGCCACAGGTAGTCGTGCGCACGTTCGGGCTCGCTGGGGGCCTTCCAGCCCACGGTGTGCACGCCCAGGGCGCTCATCTGCCCGAAAACGCCGCGCAAGGTGCCGTCCTTGCCGCTGGTGTCGGTGCCTTGCAACACCACCAGCAACTTGAAGCGGCGGTCGGCGTAGAAGAGGTTTTGCAGCTCGTCCAGTTCCCGCGCGAGCGCCTCGACCGCGGCCTTGTCGGCCTGCTTGTCGCCATTGGAGTAAGGCTTGGCTCCCGGCGCGATGGCCGCCAGATCGAACGCGGCGGGTTTTGCGCCAGCCTTGGCGTGCTGGAAAACCGTCAGATCAGGGTTGGACGCGGCCACAGGAACTCCCCAAGACGTAATTGACGTATACGTCAATTGGGAGTGTATCGCCCTTGGCGCCACGACCCCGTACGGGGCAGGGGAGCGTGTTACCCGATGCTCGAAAACCGGGTTTGGCGGCACAATCGCCCTCGATATGGGGCCAGCCGATCGTGGCCCCCGATCAGGAAGCCAGAGGAGCAAGCTGCGTGGCAACGATCAAAGGCCCATTCAAGACACCCGAAGCCGTGGCTGAACTGAGCAGCCGCCAGCGCAAACTGAGCCAGCGCCACCGCACGGTGCTGTTGCTGGTCGATGGGCGCCGGCCAGAGGAAGAGGTGCGGGAGTTGGCCCGCGCCGCGGGATCGCCCGAAACCTGCTTCGACGAATTGCTCGACCTCGGCATGATCTCGCGCCCCGCGCCGCTCGAACCCGAGCCGCCCCGGGCGTCGCGGGAGGCGAGCCGCCCGGCACCGCTGCGTGACGAACTGCAAGCAGCCTCCGCGCCCGACTCGGTGATGAGCCTGTTGCCGCCCTCGCTGAGCCTGCAGCCTGAATCGCACCTCGATTCGTCGCTCAACGAACTGTCAGGCGCTGCGATGGATGCGTTCGAATCCGAACCCTTCGACGTGCAGGATGAAGTCCTGGAAGAGGCCCGCGCAATTCTGTTGCGTGCGGTTCGTTCCGAGGCCCCGGTGGCCGGTTCGCTGACCATGCTGCGCCTGCGCCGTGCGCGCACGCGGGAAGACATCGAAAGCCTGCTCGAAGAAGTCGAGTCCCGCATCTTCAAACCCTTCAAGGGTTTGTGGGCCTCGCAGACCATGGCCCGTGTGCGCGAGCTGTTGTCGACCCACACGTCCTTGTCCTTGCCGCCCTCCTGATGAGTTTTCTGGCGATCGACATCGGCAACACCCGCCTGAAGTGGGCCTTGTACGCATCGCCGCAACCAGGTGCCGTTGTGATGGCCCATGGCGCGGTCTTTCTGGAGACCATCGACCAACTGGCCGAGACCGAATGGAAGAGTCTTCCCGCCCCCAGCAGCATGCTGGGTTGTGTGGTCGCCGGTGACGGCATCAAGCGCCGCGTTGAAGAGCAACTGGAGCTGTGGGACATCGACCCGCGCTGGGTGGTCTCATCCGCCCATGCGGCGGGGGTGACCAACGGCTATGAACACCCTGCGCGGTTGGGGGCCGATCGCTGGGTGGCCTTGGTTGGTGCCTGGCACCACGTGTGCTCGCGCGGGAAGCCACGGCCCGCGCTGGTGGTGATGGTCGGCACCGCGGTCACGGTCGATGCGCTCGATGCAACGGGGCACTTTCTCGGTGGCCTCATCCTGCCGGGCTTCGGTGTGATGCAGCGTGCGCTGGAGATGGGCACGGCCGGCCTCAAGGTGCCGACCGGTGAGGTGGTGGACTTCCCCACCAATACCAGCGATGCGCTGATGAGCGGCGGCGCCAACGCCATGGCCGGTGCGGTGGAGCGCATGTACCGCAAGCTGCGCGCACGCACGGGCGAGGAGCCGGTGCTGTTGATGTCGGGCGGGGCCACGCCCAAGCTGTCGACGATCACCGACCTGAAGTTCGAGACGATCGATCATTTGATCTTCGATGGCCTGCTGGCCATGCAGGCGCATCGCCTGGCGCTCTGACTTTCACCCACTCACCCAGCCGCTACGCTCCCGCCTCCGAGGCGGGCATTCCCCTCAGACCCTCAGAGGATGTAGCGCGACAAATCTTCGTTGCGCGACAGATCGCCCAGCTTGGCATCGACCTCGGGCGCGCCCAGCGTGACGGTCTGGCCCGAGAGATTGTGGGCATCGAAGCTCACTTCATCGAGCAGCCGCTCCATCACCGTGGACAGGCGGCGCGCGCCAATGTTCTCGGTGCGCTCGTTCACGTCGTAGGCGATCTGCGCCAGCCGGCGAATGCCATCGGGGGTGAGTTCCAGCGTCACGCCTTCGGTGGCGAGCAAGGCCTGGTACTGCTTGACGAGGCTGGCATGGGTCTGCGTGAGGATGGCTTCGAAGTCGTCCACGCTCAGCGAGCCGAGTTCGACGCGAATCGGAAAGCGCCCCTGCAATTCGGGGATCAGGTCGCTGGGCTTGCTCAGGTGGAAGGCGCCTGAGGCGATGAACAGAATGTGATCTGTTTTCACCATGCCGTACTTGGTGTTGACGGTGGTGCCTTCGACCAAGGGCAGCAGGTCGCGCTGCACGCCTTGGCGCGAAACGTCGGCGCCGCTGGTCTCCGAGCGCGAAGTGACCTTGTCGATCTCGTCGAGAAACACGATGCCGTTTTGCTCGGTGTTGGCAAGCGCCCGTGTCTTGATCTCGTCTTCGTTGACGAGCTTGGCGGCTTCTTCTTCCGTCAGCAGCTTCAGCGCCTCGGCGATCTTCACCTTGCGCTGTTTGCGTTTGGCCGAGCCCAGGTTGGCGAACATGCCCTTGAGCTGCTCGGCCATCTCGTCCATGCCGGGCGGGCCCATGATTTCGAGCGTGGGCCGGGGGTCGGCCACTTCGATCTCGACTTCCTTGTCATCGAGAGCACCCTCGCGCAGGCGCTTGCGCATCACCTGCCGGGCGGTGTTGTCGGCGGCGGGGGCGGCGGAAAGGCCGAAGTCGCTGCGCGGAGATGGCACCAGGATGTCGAGCACGCGGTCTTCAGCGGCGTCTTCGGCGCGGGTGCGTTGGCGGCGCATCGCGTGCTCGCGCTCCTGCTTCACCGCCATGTCGACCAGGTCGCGGATGATGGTGTCTACGTCCTTGCCGACGTAGCCGACCTCGGTGAACTTGGTGGCCTCCACCTTGATGAAGGGCGCATCGGCCAGTTTGGCCAGGCGGCGCGCAATCTCGGTCTTGCCCACGCCGGTGGGGCCGATCATCAGGATGTTCTTGGGTGTGATCTCGCCGCGCAAGGCCTCGTCAACCTGCTGGCGCCGCCAGCGGTTGCGCAGCGCGATGGCCACCGCGCGTTTGGCGGCGGCCTGGCCGACGATGTGGCGGTCGAGTTCGGAGACGATTTCCTGCGGGGTCATCGAACTCATGTGCTGGCCTCGCCGAGCGTTTCGATCGTGTGCTGCTGGTTGGTGTAGATGCACAGATCGCCGGCGATCTCGAGCGAGCGCTTGACGATGTCTTGCGGCGCCATGTCGGTGTGCTGCAGCAGCGCCCGTGCAGCGGACTGTGCATAGGCGCCGCCCGAACCGATGGCGATGATGCCCAACTCGGGTTCCAGCACGTCGCCATTGCCGGTGATGATCAGCGAAGCCTCCTTGTCGGCCACGGCCAGCATGGCTTCCAGGCGGCGCAACACACGGTCGGTGCGCCAGTCCTTGGTCAGCTCGATGGCAGCGCGTACCAGGTGCCCTTGGTGTTTTTCCAGCTTCGATTCGAAGCGCTCGAACAGCGTGAACGCATCGGCCGTGGCGCCCGCAAAGCCGGCCAGCACCTGGTCCCGGTAGAGCTTGCGCACCTTGCGCGCCGTGGCCTTGATGACCACATTGCCCAGCGTGACCTGGCCATCTCCGCCGAGCGCGACCAAATTGCCGCGGCGCACGCTCAGAATGGTCGTGCCGTGAAATTGTTCCATGGTGATTCAGATTCGGGTGAGGCCTGACGATTCAAGACCCTGCAACGACTGCAAGGGCCTTCGATACCTCAGGCCGAGCGGCTGTTGAAGTGCGGGCGCAGCGAAGCATCCATCGAGCCAGGCCCAAGGCACGGGTCTCCCGGGCCGATGGGTGGCGCCCCTTGGGGGCAGGAGCGAAGCGACTGGGGGGCCCTCCTCATCACACCACGCGCACTTTCACCTTCGCGTGCTCGTTGATCCCCATCGCACCGAAAAAGAGCGCAACCAACCGATGCGAATCAGAGAAGGTGACGGCGCGGCTTTCGCTTCGGCGCGCGAGCACCCAGTTGAGCAAGTCGCCAGCGGCGATGAAGTCGACGCGGATCAAACGCGCGCATGACACGTTGACGATGGAGGCCGAACCCAGCTCGTCGTTCATCTTGGTCAGCGTGGCGCTGATGTCGCCCACCAACTGGCCTGACAGCTCGACGCGTGCCACCTGCACCACCCCCGGCTCGTCGATGATCTGCGATTCCTGGAAGCTGGTGGAGACATCGCTGACGACGGACATCGGCGGCGACTGCGTGCTCACGCTGGCGCCACTGATGCGAGCCTGGCAGGTGGCCGGCTCCCACGAAGGGGGTGAGACTTCGTAGGTGACGCAGTAGTCGATGGCCGCCTCGTCGAACTGGTCGGGGCGATTGGCCATGCGAAGCACGTCCAGGCGAAGCTGCCAGAACACGGGGTCGGCATCGCGCACGCCGGTGGGGGCGGCGTCTTGCAGCACCTCGAGCACGCGCTCGCCGCTCAGCCAGCGCATGTCCAGGGTTTGCGGGATCCAGCCGCGAAAGAGTTCGCTCAGGCGAGCGCTGCCTTCGGCGTCGATGCTCTTGAGCGCGCTCCAATCGAATACCCAGGGCAAGGGCATCTGCAGGGTTTGCGAGCGCAGTTTGGCCACGGCCTCGGCGTCGATCACCGGCGGGCACACCCAGCCCACCTGCCCGTCGACGCGTGCGCGCGGCTGACGTTCTTCGCTGGCGGCCTCGGCCACCATCTTCGGCATGGAAAACCACTGTGGCGCCGACCAGCCGAACTGTTGCGCATAGTCGATGGCGAGGCTTTCGAACTTGTGCTGCTGGCCGATGGCGCGGTACAGGTCGAACAGCGCCAGCCAGGTTTCAGCGTGCTGGGCACGCCCGCCGCCCGAGCCTGTCAGACCGGCCAGTGATTGTTCGCACAGTTCGAAGTCGGCGTTGGCGAAGGCGATCACGGCTTCGTCGAGGTCGGGGTCGTGCGCCACTTCGCTGAGTTCTGCGAACTGGCTGCCGAGCGCGGCCGAACCTGCATCCAGGTCTAGCGGAGCCAGCGGGGACAGGCCGGCTCCCTGGGCCACCGTTGCCGAAGGGGCGGCGACGGGAACCGGTTTCAGGGTGGGGGCAGACGCCCGTGCATCACTCCCTTTGAGGCCTTCGTCAGGCTGGGTGCGCGCATACCCCATGGCGGCAGGTTGAGTGGGCGCTTCGTAGAAGGCAGGTGTGCGGCGCGGCGAAGGGGAGGCCAATCCGTCACCCACCATCTGCTGCTCGATTTCGTCGATCTTGGCCTTGACGCCGCTGTCGGGTTTGGCGCCGCTTTCCTGCATGCGGGCTTCGGAGTCGTCGAGGCGCGACGACCCGCCCAGGGCGGCCAACTGCTCGCCGGTCAGGCCTTCGCGGCGCACCTTGCGCAGCATGTCGAATTCGCGCTTGCGCACGAAGTCGTTGCGCCGCTTGCGTTCGATCATGGCCTTGAGTTCGGACTTGGCGTACTCGCTTTCGCGTGCGTCCTCGGCGGGCACACCGAGTTGCGCCCAGTCGGTGGCCGGATTGGCCACGAACTTGACAACCTTACGGAAGAAGCTGTTGCTGTCTTTCGGGTCCGCCATGTCGGAAGGGCTGTGCGCAGGTCGTCAGTCGCCGAACATCTTCTGTTTCAGCTCCCGCCGTTGCTGGGCTTCGAGGGACAGTGTAGCGGTCGGGCGGGCAATGAGGCGCCCCAGACCAATGGGTTCACCGGTTTCGTCGCAAAAACCGTAGTCGCCTGCGTCGATGCGGGCCAGTGATTGCGAGATCTTTTTCAGCAGCTTGCGCTCACGGTCGCGGGTGCGGAGCTCCAGCGCGTGCTCTTCCTCAATGGTGGCGCGGTCGGCCGGGTCGGGCACGATGGACGTGTCTTCGCGCAGATGCTCGGTGGTCTCGCCGGCGTTGCTCAGCAGGTCGTCCTTGAGCATTTGAAGCTTGCTGCGGAAGAACTCCAGCTGCTTCTCGTTCATGTACTCGCCATCGGGCATGGCCAGCACTTCGTCCTCGGTCAGGTCGCGGCCTGCCTTGGTTTTCCAGGCGTTGGCCAGCTTGGGGTCGGCCTTGTGTGCAGTTTTGGTGATGTCGATCAAAAGAGAGTTCATTTGGCGGGTGGGTGGCCGCGGTGGCGCAAAACGGTCGGCAAAACGGGACGTGGCCGGCGGCACCGGCGCAGGCGTTGATGCCGCCGCCGAAGCCCGGGCTGCGGCCGAGAGCTTGGGTTGAGGCACTTTGGCGGGCTTGGTGGCCACGGGCGCGGGGGCGGGTACGACAGGTTTGGTCACGGCGGCAGGTGTTTTGACAAGTACGGGTGCCGGGGCGGCCTTGGCTACGGGCTTGGCGGGGGCGGTCTGGGCTGGTGCTGGCTTGGCCACGGGTTTGGCTGCAGGCTTTGCAGCGGGCTTGGCCGTGGGTTTTGCGGTCTTGGCGGTGGTTTGGGCAGAAGGCTGGGGGGAGGCTTTGGCGGTTGGTTTGGCTTTGGCGGGCTGGCCGGGTTTGGCCGTGGCCTTCGGTGCAGGCTTCTTGGTGGCCGGCGCCGGTTTTTTGGCCGCTGGCTTGGTGGGAGTGGGTCGCTTAACCGGGGTCTTGCTCACTGAAGTCTCCTCGCAACGGCGGTTATACCCGCTCCGCGGGGCCTTGAGTTGCCTCGCAGCCCCTGTTGGGCGCCGCGGATTGTAGCCACGTTGTTTGCAAGCACGGCTTCATATTCAGACCCGGCCGTTCGACTGGACTAGACCAGGCACTGCTCCAGCCCCTGTTCGAGAATTTCGCGCGGCAGATCCAGCCCGATGAAGACCATCTTGCTGCCTTTTTTCTCGCCCTTGGCCCAGGCCGGCCCCAGGTCGCTGCCCATCAGCTGGTGCACGCCCTGGAAGATGACCTTCTTGTCTGAGCCCTTCATATAGAGAACGCCCTTGTAGCGCAGCATCTTGGGCCCGTAGACCTGCACGATGGCCCCCAGGAAGTCTTCGAGCTTGGCCGGGTTGAAGGCTTTGTCGGAGCGGAAGACGAAGGATTTGACGTCGTCGTCGTGCGCATGGTGGTGCGGGTGGTCGCAGTGCTCACCGTGTTCATGGTCGTGATCGTGGTGATCGTGCTCGTCGGCCTTGAGGAAATCGGGGTCGATGTCGAGCTTGGCGTTGAGGTTGAAGCCGCGCAGGTCGAACACCTCGGAAATCGGCACCTCGCCGAAATGCACCAGGCGCTGCGGTGCACGCGGGTTCATGTGCTTGATGCGGTGCGTCAGGTCGGCCACCTCGGCTTCGTCGACGAGGTCGGTCTTGCTGATGAAGATCTGGTCGGCAAAGCCGATCTGGCGGCGCGCTTCCTGGCGGGTGTCGAGTTGGGCCTGGCCGTGTTTGGCGTCGACCAGGGTCAGGATGGAGTCGAGCAGATAGCTTTCTGCGATCTCGTCGTCCATGAAGAAGGTCTGGGCCACGGGGCCCGGGTCGGCCAGACCGGTGGTTTCGATCACCACGCGGTCGAAACTCAGCTCTCCCTTGCGGCGCTTTTCGGCCAGATCGCTCAAGGTGGTGCGCAAATCTTCGCGGATCGAGCAGCACACGCAGCCATTGTTGAGCTGGATGATCTGCTCGGTACTGTCTTGCACCAGGATGTCGTTGTCGATGTTCTCGTCGCCGAACTCGTTTTCCACCACGGCGATCTTTTGCCCGTGGGCCTCGGTGAGCACCCGCTTGAGCAGGGTGGTTTTGCCCGAACCCAGAAAGCCGGTGAGGATGGTGGCGGGGATGAGACTCATAAAGGAACCTGTAAAAATGCAAGTGTGACGACGCCACATGGGGTCGGGAGAATTTGGTTCAAGGTATCAGATGTGTCAAGCGGTTGGCTTCAGTTAAGCTTTTGGGGTCTGAACTTCTTTCCAACGGCCTGATGGCTGACCCTCACCCGAGTCGATATTCCAGAGGCGCCGACAAACATGCTCACCACGCGGACAAGCGCAGCTTGTTCGAGCGGCTGATTGAATTTGTCTCGCCGGGCCCCGATTCGAAAGACGAGTTGATCGAGACGCTGGCCGACGCCGAACAGCGCGAACTGATCGCGCCCGAGTCGCGCATGATGCTCGAAGGCGTGATCCGCATGGCCGATCTGACCGCTGGCGATGCCATGGTGGCTGCGCCCCGCATGGACGTGCTCGACATCGACGCCCCGTACGACGAACTGCTGTGGATGGTGATCGACACCGGCCACTCGCGTTTTCCCGTCTTTGAAGGCAAGCGCGACAACATCATCGGCACCCTGATGGCCAAGGATCTGCTCAAGCTGCAGCGCGCGCCCGAGCTGAATCTGCGTACCTTGCTGCGCCCGGCCGTGTTCGTGCCCGAATCCAAGGGGCTCAACGAGCTGCTGCGCGATTTTCGCGCCAACCGCAACCACCTGGCGATGGTGATCGACGAGTTCGGCAACACTGCCGGGTTGATCACCATCGAAGATGTGCTCGAAGAGATCGTCGGCGAGATCGAAGACGAATTCGACGACAAGAACGGCGAGACCGGCATCTACACCCTGGCCGACGGCAGCCACCGTGTCGCGGGGGATGCCGACATCGCCGCGGTGAACGAAGCCTTCGTCGTCAAGCTGCCGGTGGACGAGTTCGACACCATCGGCGGCCTGGTCGCCCAGGCCTTGGGCCGGGTACCGCGCCGTGGCGAGGCAGTGCCTCTGGGCAGCCTTGTCTTCACCGTGATGCTCACACGCGGCGGAGCAGTGCGCTGGTTCAAGGTCACGCGCGCACCCGAAGTGGCGGTGGGCACCGATGGTGCGTGACCGCAGCGCGGCCGCACCCGCTCCGGCCTCGTCGCGGCACCGTGTGCGCCGCAGTACCTCGTCCGACAGCATGCTGCTGGGGCTGGACGTGTTGTTGGCCCTGGTGCTCGGCGCCATCCACAGCCTGCCGATGTCGTACCCGGCGACCTGGTTGCTGCAGATCGCCTGTGTGGCGGGGCTGGCGTGGCAGGTCAGCCGGGCCACACCCTGGCGTGCCGCGCTGGTGGGCTTGAGCTTCGGTACGGCGTGGCTCGTCGCCGGCGTGTGGTGGCTCTACATCAGCATGCACCTCTATGGCGGCTTGTCGTCGACGCTGGCGGTGCTGGCGGTGCTGGCGCTCTGCCTGTTCCTGTCGCTGTACCTCGCCATCGCCATGGCTGTGTTTGCGCGCCTGCGGCGGCACCGCACGCTGCTGGATTCGCTGCTCTTCGCCGCCTGTTGGCTGGTGGCCGAGCTGGCGCGCGGCGTGGTGTTCACCGGCTTCCCGTGGGCGGCATCCGGCTACGCGCACGTCGATGGGCCCTTGGCCAACCTGGCACCGTGGATCGGCGTCTACGGCATTGGGTTTGTCTGTGCCGCCCTGGGCGCGGGCCTGGTGCTGGGCATGCGCGACGTGGGGCAGCGCAGCGCGGGCGCCGTGCTCGGTTTCGGGGCGAGTGCCACGGTGCTGGTCGGTCTCGCGCTCATCAAGCCCGTGCCGTTCACACAGCCGACCGGCACCCTGACGCTCACGCTGCTGCAGTCCAACGTGCCGCAAGACCAGAAGTTCTCGGAGGCCTACCTGCCGCAAACGCTGGCCTGGGCGCAGACCCAGATGCTGGCGGCCAAGGGCGACCTGGTGCTCGGGCCCGAGACCATCGTGCCGCTGTTGCCCGAGCAGATGCCGGCCGACTACTGGAAGCCGCTCGCCTTGCATTTCCAGCGCAACCAGGCCGCGTTGATCGGGCGCCCGTTGGGCAGCTTCGAGGCTGGCTACACCAACTCGGTGGTGGGCGTTTCGCGCGACACCGTCAAGTGGCCCGAAGGTTTCTATCGCTACGACAAGTACCACCTCGTGCCCTTTGGCGAGTTCATTCCCATGGGGTTCCGCTGGTTCATCGACCTGATGAACATCCCGCTGGGCGACTTCAGCCGCGGCGTGCGGGTGCCGCCTTCATTCGTCGTCAAGGGCGAGCGGGTGGCGCCCAACATCTGCTACGAAGACTTGTTCGGTGAAGAACTGGCCGCGCGTTTCATTGAGATGAACGAAGCGCCCACGATCCTGGCCAACCTGAGCAACATCGGCTGGTTCGGGGACACCATTGCCGTCAAGCAGCATCTGATCATCTCGCGCATGCGCGCGCTGGAGTTCCAGCGGCCCATGCTGCGCGCCACGAACACCGGCGCCACGGTCGTGATCGATCACCACGGTGTGGTGACGCATTCGCTCAAGCCGTTCACGCAAGGGGTGCTCGACGCCCAAGTGCAAGGCCGGCAGGGGCTGACGCCCTACACCTGGTGGGCGTCGCGCTTCGGCTTGTGGCCTTTGCTCGCCGTGGCCGTGATGCTGATGCTGCTTACTTTGCCGATGCGGCGCAGGGAATAACGGCCCCCCAGTCGCTCCGCTCCTGCCCCCAAGGGGCGCCACCCATCGGCCCGGGGAACCCGTGCCTTGGGCGTTGCTTGATGTGCGATTCGCTGCGCTTTCGCCTCTGGTAGCGAAGTCGGCCCCCTAAAATCACCGCTTTCCCCTGCCTCTGACACCATGCTGACCTTCCAGCAAATCATCCTGCGCCTGCAAGACTACTGGGACCGCCAGGGCTGCGCCCTGCTGCAACCGTATGACATGGAGGTCGGTGCCGGCACCAGCCACACAGCCACTTTCTTGCGCGCGCTGGGCCCCGAGCCGTGGAAGGCTGCCTACGTGCAACCCAGCCGCCGCCCCAAGGACGGCCGCTACGGCCAGAACCCCAACCGCCTGCAGCACTACTACCAGTACCAGGTGGTGCTCAAACCTGCACCGGCCAACATCCTGGAGCTGTACCTGGGCTCGCTCGAAGCGCTGGGTTTCGACCTCCGGGTCAATGACATCCGTTTCGTCGAAGACGATTGGGAGAACCCCACGCTCGGCTGCTGGGGCCTGGGCTGGGAGGTGTGGTTGAACGGCATGGAGGTCACGCAGTTCACCTACTTCCAACAGGTGGGCGGCATCGAGTGCAAGCCTATCACCGGCGAGATCACCTACGGCCTGGAGCGCCTGGCCATGTACCTGCAAGGCGTGGACAACGTCTACAACCTCATCTGGACCGACACGCCCGGGTCGGCGCCGGGCCGATCCCAAGGCGACCCGACCCCCTCGGGGGGCGGCACGCCGTCAGGCGGGCAGGGGGGCCGACTTACCTATGGCGACGTGTACCTGCAAAACGAGATCGAGCAGAGCACCTACAACTTCGAGCGCAGCGACGTGGAGTTTTTGCTGCAGGCCTTCGGCGCCCACGAAAAGCAGGCCAAGCATTTGATGGAACAAAAGCTCGCGCTGCCCGCCTACGAGCAGGTGCTCAAGGCCGGCCACACCTTCAACCTGCTCGATGCGCGCGGCGCCATCAGCGTGACCGAGCGGGCGGCCTACATCGGGCGCATCCGCAACATCTCGCGCAGCGTGGCGCAAAGTTATCTCGACAGCCGGGCGCGCCTGGGCTTCCCGATGGCGCCCAAGGCTTGGGCCGATGAAGTGATCGCCCAACTCGACAAGAAGGCTGCCTGATGACGACCAAGAACCTGCTTGTCGAACTGTTCGTCGAAGAGCTGCCGCCCAAGGCGCTGAAAAAGCTCGGTGAATCCTTTGCCGGTGCCTTGGCCGAGAGTCTCAAGGCACAAGGCTTGGCAACCGAACATTCCAGCGTGACGCCGTATGCCTCGCCACGCCGCTTGGCCGCACTGGTCAGCGCGGTTCGGCCTTTTGCCGATGACAAGGCGGTATCGCAAAAACTCATGCCCGTGAGCGTGGGCCTCACTGCCGATGGCCAGGCGACGCCCGCCCTGCTGAAGAGGCTCGCCAGCCTGGGCGCCGATGCCTCGGTGCTGCCGCAACTCAAGCGCCAGATGGATGGCAAGGCCGAAGCGCTGTTCTTCGACAGCCAGGTCAAGGGCGCCAGCCTGGCCGAAGGCCTGCAGAAAGCCCTGGATGAAGCGCTTGCCAAGCTGCCCATCCCCAAGCTCATGCAATACCAGTTGGCCGACGGCTGGAGCAGCGTCAACTTCGTGCGCCCGGCCCATGGCCTGGTGGCTTTGCATGGCTCCGATGTCGTGCCCGTCGCCGTGCTGGGCCTCGCCTCCGGCCGCGAAACCCATGGCCACCGCTTCGAGGCCAACGTTGACCCCGTGGTGCTGCAAGACGCCGACCACTACGCCCGCCAGCTCGAAGAGCAGGGCGCCGTGATCGCGAGTTTTGCGCACCGCCATGCCGAGATCTCCCGCCAGCTCCAGCATGCGGCCGCTCAACAGGGTTTGACACCCATTGACGACGCGGCCTTGCTGGACGAAGTGACGGCGCTGGTCGAGCGCCCCAACGTGCTGCTGTGCCAGTTCGAACCCGAGTTCCTCGACGTGCCGCAGGAGTGCCTCATCCTCACGATGAAGGCCAACCAGAAGTACTTTCCGCTGCTGGATGCCGCCGGCAAGTTGACCAACAAGTTCCTCATCGTCAGCAACATCCGCCCCGAGGACGCCAGCCGCGTGATCGGCGGCAACGAGCGTGTGGTGCGCCCGCGTTTGGCCGATGCCAAGTTCTTCTTCGATCAAGACCGCAAGAAGACGCTCGAATCGCGTGTCGCGGGGCTCGACAAGATGGTCTATCACGGCAAGCTCGGCACACAGGGTGCACGCGCCGAGCGTGTGCGCGCCATCGGCCACGCCATCGTCAACCAGCTGCGCCTGGCGACCGTGCCTTACTCGGTGGACGAAAAAGACCACTTCGACGTGCTCGACAGCAAGGTGCAAGAGGCCGCGCGCCTGGCCAAGACCGACTTGCTGACCGACATGGTCGGCGAGTTCCCCGAGCTGCAAGGCACCATGGGCCGCTACTACGCGCGCCACGAGGGCTTGCGCGATGGCGTGGCCACCGCCATCGAAGACCACTACAAGCCGCGCTTTGCAGGCGACGCGCTGCCCTCCAACCACACCGGCACCGTGCTCGCGCTGGCCGACAAGCTCGAAACCTTGGTCGGCCTGTTCGGCATCGGCCAGTTGCCCACCGGCGACAAGGACCCGTTCGCGTTGCGCCGCCACGCGCTGGGCGTGGTGCGCATTCTGGTCGAGAAGAACATGGCGCTCGACCTGGCCGAGCTGGTGCGCTCTGCCGCGCCGGCCTTCGGCGAGCTGATCAGCGACCCGAGCGAGCCGCTGCTGGCGTTCATCTACGAACGGCTGGCGGGCCTGTTGCGTGAGCAGGGCTACAGCGTGCAAGAAGTCGATGCGGTGCTCGAGTTGCGCCCCATCCTTGGCGACGTGCCGCGCCGGCTCGCGGCCGTGCGCAGCTTTGCGGCGCTGGCCGAAGCACCGTCTCTGGCGGCCGCCAACAAGCGCGTGGGCAACATCCTCAAGAAGGCCGAAGGCGTGGTCGAGGCCAAGGTTGACACGGCCTTGCTGAAAGAGCCTGCCGAAGCCGCGCTGCACGAAGCGCTCGTGCAGGTGCGCCCGCATGCCGATGCGGCTTTTGATCGCGGCGACTACACCGCGTCGTTGCAGGCGCTGGCGGCACTCAAGAACCCTGTCGACACCTTCTTCGACAAGGTCATGGTCAACGCCGAAGACCCGGCCTTGCGTGCCAACCGCCTGGGCCTGCTGGCCCAACTCCATGCCGCGATGAACCGCGTGGCCGATCTTTCGAGGCTTGCCACATGAGAGAAACATCGGCCATGAACCTCATCATCCTCGACCGCGATGGCACCATCAACGAGGACCGGGATGATTTCGTCAAGTCGGCCGACGAGTGGGTGCCGCTGCCCGGGGCGCTGGAGGCGATTGCGCGGCTCAACCACGCCGGGTGGCACACCGTGATCGCCACCAACCAGTCGGGCCTGGGGCGCGGCCTGTTCGACATGGCCGCGCTGACCGCGATGCACGCCAAGATGAACGCAGCGCTGGCCCGCGTGGGCGGGCGCATCGGCGCGGTGTTTTTCTGCCCGCATGCGCCCGAAGACCAATGCAGCTGCCGCAAGCCGCTGCCGGGTCTGTACGAACAGATCGGCGAGCGCTATGGCGTGGCGCTGGAAAACGTGCCCGCGGTGGGCGATTCGGTGCGCGACATCGAAGCCGCCGTGGCCGCCGGCTGCCAGCCCCACCTGGTGCGCACCGGCAAGGGCGCCTTGATGACCGATGCGCAGATCGCGCAGCTGGTGCAGCAGATTCCCGAGGTGCAGGTGCATGCCAACCTGGCGGCCTTTGCCGAAAGCCTG
>Ga0209974_10000346_pt1 | contig 15170 bp, 14 predicted proteins | sample InoplaM3SPM_FD_187592 | JGI IMG/M metagenome (GOLD analysis project Ga0209974, IMG submission 187592) | Arabidopsis thaliana rhizosphere microbial communities from the Joint Genome Institute, USA, that affect carbon cycling - Inoculated... | ecosystem: Host-associated > Plants > Roots >...
CCCGCCGCTGCCCGTCCCTGTGCCGATGCCGCCGGCGCCGGTTCCCGGGCCTGGCCTGTCCGACGCGCCCTGGGTTGGATCCGGACCGATGTTGGGCGTTTCGGTAACCGGCATCGGTGGGGGCACCGGCAATTCGATCCGCGGCTTTGGCGCGGCAACCGGAGTCGCCGTGCTCTTGATGTTCTCGGGCGAGGCGGCGCCTTCCTTTTCCGGCGTTTTCTCCTCCTCCAACGGCACATCGACGATTGGCGGCGGCGGCGGCTCGAGATCGACGTCAATCAGCTGCGGGATCACCTGCTGTTCGATAACCCGCATCGTCCCTGAAATGTTGAGGAACGCATAGGCGAGGCCGAGGTGGACCAGCGCCACCACAAAGATCGTGCCCGCGCGGTCGCGGTTATTGAGGTCGGAACGATACATGCTGGAAACGAAAACGCCCGGTTGAGCGACAGGGTTGCGCACGGCTAAGGAGCGGCATGGCCGAAGCTTATATCGTCGAAGCGCTGCGCACGGCAGGGGGGAAGCGCGGCGGCGCGCTCAAGGACTGGCACCCAGCCGACATGGGCGCTGCCGTGCTCAATGCCCTGGTCGAGCGGAGCGGTATCGATCCGGCTGCAGTCGAGGACGTGATCACTGGTTGCGTCAGCCAGATCGGCGAGCAGAGCTTCCACATCGGCCGCAACATGGTCATGGCCTCCAAGCTGCCCGACAGCGTCCCGGCGGTCAGCATCGACCGGCAGTGCGGATCGTCGCAGCAATCGCTGCACTTCGCAGCCCAGGCGGTGATGAGCGGCACGCAGGACGTGGTCATCGCCGCCGGCGTCGAAAGCATGACCCGAGTGCCGATGGGGACTCCGATCTTCCTGCCGCTGCAGGCGGGCATCGGCACCGGGCCTTGGCCGCAGTCGATCAAGGACCGCTACGGGGTGAGCGAGTTCAGCCAGTTCACCGGCGCCGAGATGATCGCCGCCAATTACGGTTTCACCCGCGAGGAGCTCGACGAATTTGCCCTCTCCAGCCATCGCAAGGCGGCGGCGGCGGCCGAAGCGGGTGAATTCGACACCCAGATCGTGCCTCTGGCGGTGATGGACGAAGCGGGTGAAGAAACGCTCCATACTATTGATGAGGGAATCCGGTTCGACGCTTCGCTGGAAGGGCTGGCCAGCCTCAAGACGCTGAAACCCGACGGGGTGATCACCGCCGGCAATGCCAGCCAGATCTGCGACGGCGCAAGCGGCCTGCTGGTTGTCAGTGAAAAGGCGCTGAAGGACCATGGCCTGAAACCGCTCGCCCGGATCGATCATCTGACCGTAACCGCCGGCGATCCAGTCATCATGCTGATGGAGCCGATCCCCGCGACGCGGCGCGCGCTGCAGCGGGCCGGGCGAAACATCGCCGACATCGATCTTTATGAGGTCAACGAAGCCTTTGCGCCGGTGCCCCTCGCCTGGCTGCGGGAAATCGGCGCCGACCCAGGACGGTTGAACGTCAACGGCGGCGCCATCGCGCTGGGCCATCCGCTTGGCGCCAGCGGTGCCAAGCTCATGGCGACGCTGGTTCACGCGCTGCACGCGCGGACCATGCGATTCGGTTTGCAGACCATGTGCGAAGGCGGCGGCATCGCCAACGTGACGATCGTCGAAGCGCTGTGAGGCAGGCTAGTTCGGAGAAATTGTTCAGCTCGGGAATCGCGCAAATCCGCCATTCGCGCGCTGGCGCTAAACCCTCGAACATTGACTCGCGTTAATATCTGGTAAACAATGCGGGCTGGACTGCACTAGGGGGATCATCATGACCGCCGTCGTTTCCAACAACCGTAAATATCTTATGTCGGGTGCGTTGATTGCTGTCGTCGCCGTGAGCGCCTACGGCCTGGGCCGCGTATATCCGCCTCTGGGACCGAGCGAGGGCACCATCGCCCCCGCCGAACGCTATGTCTCCAGCCAGGTCGGAGCAAGCGACGTCACTTTGGGTGACACATCAGTTGCACAGCTGATGCAAACCGACGCTTTCGAAGTGATGAGCAAGGACCCGAACTTCCGGGCAATGACCCGCGATCCTGCATTTGCCGCGCTCTCTCGCGAACCGGCACTGCTCGCGTCGCTGGCGGCCAATGCGCGTGAATTCGCGCAGCTGGCCAAGGACCCGCAGATGTTCGCTCAACTCGTCAAGCAGGCGCAGGGCCTTTCGGCCGCAGGCCGTGGGGCAAACGCGCAGTCGGCGCAATTGTTTGCCGCCATGACCTTGAATCCGGCTGGATTCGAGGCTTTGGGCCGGTATCCGCAAGTGCTGGCCGCCATGGGGCGTGAGCCGCAGGCGTTCGTGCAATTCTCGAGGGACCCCCAGGGGTTCGCGAATGCGCTGAAGAACCCGCAGGCGCACGCGGCGATGCGTGCCGACGCGGCCGCGTTTGAGAAGTTCGCTGCCAACGGCAGGGACGTGAATGCCGTCATCGCCAATGCGCAGGTGTTCAATCTCATCGCTCAGAATGCCGCGGCGTTCGGCAAGCTTGCGCAAAACCATGCGGCGTACCAGGCCGCGGCGTCACGCGCTGCGAACTTTGCGGCCAATGGGCGCCTCGTCCAGGCGTTCGACGCCAAGGGCCGGGCTGCCTTCGCGGCCAATTCGCAGGCCTATAGCCAGCTGGCGCTGCAGCCCAACCTGCTCAGCGTCATGGCTACCTATCCGCAGGTCTTTGCCTCGCTCGCGGATCATCCGCGCGTGCTTGCGAACTTCGCCGCTAATGCACGCGGGTATGCGCAGTTCGCCAAGGATCCGCAGGCCTTCGTCAATGCCATCAGGAACCCCCAGGGGATCGCTTCCATGGCCAGGGACGCGGCGGCGTTCGAGAAATTCGCGAACGACGCCAAGGCAGTCGCCAACCTTCAAGCCAATGCGCAGGTGTTCAACCTGATCGCGCAGAACCATGCGGCATTCAACGCAATGGCCGGCAATTCGCAATTGATGGCGGCGGCGACCAATGCCGCGGCGATCGATGCGATGGCCCAGAACGCGGCTGCGTTCAGGGCTGCCGGACGTGACGTCCAGGGCTTGGCGGCGGCGGCACGCGATGTAGCTGCCTTCAATTCGCAGCTGGGTGCGGCCAACATGGCGGCGCAGGGGCGGATCAACCCGCAGCTGATGGCGTCAATGGCGGCCAATTCGCAAGCGTTCGCCGCGATGACCAACAACCCGAATGGCTTCGCCAAGCTAGCGCAGCAGCCTAACCTGCTGGCGAGCTTTGCGGCGAATGCCAGGTCGTTCGAGGCGCTTGGTCGCCAGCCGGCGTTCAATGCCTTGGCGCTCAATCCTGCGTTCGCGGCGGCGTTGCAGTCGCGGGCGTTTGAGTCAGCGTTTGCGGCACGAGGGAGCGGCAACGACCGCTAGATAGCTGGCCGCTTGGCCGAAAAGGGGGGCGATGACCTGGGCCAGGTGGCGTAGCCGCCGTGTAATCAGGGGAAGCGTGGCCGCACTGCTCGTCAGTGCGGCCACTGCTGCATATGCGCAGGAGCCGGGCGACCCGCCCCCGCCCCAGCCGCCGACCACCACGGTCCAGGAACCAATCGCCGAGCCCGACACCCCGCCCGACGAGCCGGCGCCCGAACCGGAGCCTCAACCGCAAGGGCCCGAGCGCGTTCCCCCCGACGCCGGCGGAATCGACCTGTCGACGCTCGAGACCGACAATTTCTCACTGCTCTATTTCGATCCGGTCCAGACCTATTTGACGCCCTACATCGGCCGTTCGGTCGAGAATGCCCTGGCCTGGCACAAGAAGAGGTTCAACTGGGAGCCTTGGGATCGGACGACGGTCCTGCTCAAGGACTTCGGCGACTACGGCAACGCCGCTGCGCGCTCCTCGCCGAACAACGCGGTCCTGTTCGACGTCGCGCCATTGTCGCAGACGATGGAGACGTTCACGCCGGGCGAGCGCTTCTTCACCCTGACCAACCACGAGCTCGCCCATGTTGCGACCATGGACGTCTGGAACAAACGCGATGCCTTCTGGCGCAAGCTGTTCTTCGGCAAGCCCATGCCGATCCAGGAGCATCCGGAATCTATCCTCTACAATTTCCTGGCGACCCCGCGGAACGTCGTGCCGCGCTGGTGGCTGGAAGGAACTGCCGTCTTCTTCGAGACCTGGATGGCCGGTGGCCTCGGCCGCGGCCAGGGCGCCTATGACGAGATGGTCTGGCGCGCCAAGATCCGCGACAATGACAAGATCTATTCGCCGCTTGGCCTCGAAGCCGAAGGCACGGCGGTCGATTTCCAGGTGGGGGTCAACGCCTATCTCTACGGCACACGCTTCATTTCCTTCCTGGCGCTGACCTATGGCCCCGACAAAGTCGTCGAGTGGCTGCGCCGCGACGAAGGCAGCGCCGCTTATTATTCGAGCGCGTTCAAACGCGTCTTCGGCAAGAAGCTCGACCACGCCTGGAACGACTGGATCGCCTTCGAGCGCCAGTTCCAGCAGGAGCAGCTCGCCAAGCTATCCGCCTATCCGCTGACCGAGGTCACGCATTTGAGCCCGAAGGGGCTTGGCTCCATTTCCCGCGGCTTTGTCGATACGAAAACCAACAGCCTCGTCGCCGCCTTCCGCTATCCCGGCACCATCGGCTTTCTCGGCGCCCTGGACCTTGCCACCGGCAAGCTTCGCCCCCTGCAGGAAATCAAGGGGATGATGCTCTACAAGGTCACCAGCCTGGCCTTCGACCCCGATGCCCGGAAGGCCTATTATACCGAGGACAATTATGCCTTCCGCGACCTCATCGAGGTCGATGTCGATACCGGCAAGAAGAAGATGCTGCTCCGCGACGCGCGCATTGGCGACCTCGTGCTGAATCCCGTCGACAGGTCGCTATGGGGCATCCGCCACCAGAACGGCTATGCGACGATCGTCCGCATTCCCGCACCCTATACGGCGTTCAGCCAGATCGAGACGTTCGACTATGGTCAGATCCCGTTCGACCTCGACATTTCGCCGGACGGCAGCATGGTTTCGGCCAGCTTCGGCGAAGTCAACGGGGACCAGTCCGTCCGCGTCTGGACGATGGCCTCCCTGTTGGGCGACGCTGGACTGGAAGAGGTCGCCCGGCTCTCGCTGGCGCCCTCGACGCCGGAAGGCTTCGTCTTCACTCCCGATGGCAAGAGCCTGATCGGCACCTCCTACTACACCGGTGTGTCGAACGTGTTCCGCTTCGACATAGCCAGCCAGAAGTGGGAAGCGCTCAGCAACGCCGCGACGGGCTTCTTCAGGCCGATGCCGCAGCCCGACGGCTCGCTGCTGGTCTATGAATATACTGGCCAGGGCCTGTCGCCGTCGCGGATCATGCCGAAGCCGACCGAGGACCTCGGCACGGTCGAGTTCCTCGGCACCAGGGTCCTCAACACCCATCCGGTCCTGAAGACATGGGGTGTCGGCTCACCGGCGAAGGTGCCGCTTGACGAGCTCGTCACCGAGCGGGGCAAGTACAATGCCACCCGGCGCATGAAGCTCGCCGCCGGCTACCCGATCCTGGAAGGCTACCAGGGCCATTATTCGCCCGGCTACTATATCCACTTCGAAGACCCGATGCAGTTTCACCAGTTCGACGCGACAGTGAGCTACTCGGGTTTTGGCAACCTGCCGAACAAGGAACGACTGCACCTGAGCCTCGTCTACAAGACGCTCAACTGGAAGCTGCAATACCAGCACAACAAGGCCGACTTCTACGATTTGTTCGGCCCGGTCGAGCGCAGCCGCAAGGGCGACATCTTCCTGATCGGATGGAACAAGACGACCGTCTACGACCCTCCGCGGACGCTGGAATTCTTCTGGAATGCCGGGGCCTATTTCGGGCTCGAGCAGCTGCCCTTCTCCCAGAACGTGAACTCGCCGAAGAACGTCTTTTCGACCGACGCCGGCATGAGATATTCCAATACGCGCAAGGCGCTGGGCGGCGTCGACCATGAAAAGGGCATCGCCTGGCGGACCAAGGTCGGCCTCGACAGCGACCTTCACGACGTCTTCCCGCTGTTCGCCGCGGAGCTCGACTATGGCGTGCCGCTGCCGCTGCCCAATGCGTCCGTTTGGGGCTATGCGTCTGCCGGGCTCATCGGCGGCCCGAAGGAAAGCCCGCTCGGCAGCTTCTATTTCGGCTCGTTCCGCAACAACTATGTCGATAACCGCCCGGAGAAGCGCTACCGCGAGCTGGAGGCTTTTCCGGGCTTCGAGATCGACCAGATCGACGCCCGCCGCTTCGCCAAGCTGATCGGCGAGGTGAACCTGCCGCCGATCCGCTTCGCCGAGGTCGGCACTCCCAGCATCTATCTGAGCTATGCGCGCCCTGCCTTGTTCGCCGGGACCATGGTCACCCAAAACGCCGCGGGCGAAAACCACGATTACATGACTGTCGGGGCCCAGGTCGACTTGGCGTTCACGGTCGCCTTGCGTCTGCCGATGGTCTTCTCCATCGGTGCCGCGCATGGGTTTGCCGACGGACATTCCGAGAAGACAGAGTTCCTAGCCTCATTGAAGATCATGTGAGCCCAAGATGATGATGGAAGCAGTCGATTGGGCAGTCGCCCTGGTTCCGGTCCTGGTGATGCTCTTCATGTTCATCTGGCTCGACGTGTTCAAGCTGATGACCTTCTGGGAAACGGCCGGCCTGCTTCTTCTTGGCGCGCTGACGGCCGGCGCCGCCTATCCGATCAGCGGCACTTTCCTGGACGCGCTCCCGCTCGGCTTTTCCAACTACAGCCGCTTCGTCGCGCCGTGGCTCGAGGAACTGGTCAAGGGCCTCGGCGTAGTCGCCCTCTTCTGGTTCAACCGCATCGGCTACAAGCTCGACGCCGTCATTTCCGGCTTCGCCATCGGCGCCGGATTTTCGGTCATCGAGAACATCATTTACCTGACCCGCTTCCCGGAACTGGCCGCCAATGTCTGGATGATTCGCGGCCTTGGCACCGCCGTCATGCATGGCACGACGTGTGCGGTGCTCGCCGCGACCGCCCATGAATTCGCTGAGCGCGAAACCCGCGGCGCGGCCGCCGAATTCGATTTCAACCTGCTTTGGTTCGTCCCCGGATACCTCATTGCGGTCGCCATCCACACCGCGTTCAACCAGTTCCCCGACAAGCCGCTATTGGCGATGATCGGCATCCTCGCCGTCGCGCCGTTCGTCATCATGGGTATCTTCCGCTTCGGCGCCGTCGAGGCCCAGCAATGGCTGAGGGAGGAACGGACGGAAACCCGAGCGGCGCTCGAGGCCTGGGAAGCAGGCAAGTATCCGGACGACGAAAGCGGGCGGAAGATCGCCGCGCTGGCCAAGCGCTCCGACGAGAAGACCGCCGACCGGATACGCGAATATTGCCAGCTTCTGACCTGGGTCCTGCTGCAGGCCGAGGACACGCTCCACGACCAGGTCGAGGATACGGAAAAGCTGCATATCGAGGGCAAGGCGGCGTTTGCCCGCCTCGCCGCGCTGAAGCGCGAGCTGGGCAAGACCAATGTCGCCACCCTGAAGGCGCTCCTGCCCTTCAGCCGCAATGATTATTGGGAGATTTCCGAGCTCGAGGAACGGCTCGGAACCTAGGCCGCGGCGTCCTAGTGGCGGTGTTCCCTGCGCAGCAGGTAACGGCCATCGCTGAAGCGGTCGAACAGCCCGTCGATCGCCGGATGGTCGATCTCTCCGCCTTCGTCGTCGGGCACCAGGTTTTGCTGGCTGACGTAGGCAATGTAGCTCGACTGCTCATTCTCGGCGAGCAGGTGGTAGAACGGCTGGTCCCTGGCCGGCCTGAGCGGCTCGGGAATGGCGTCGTACCATTCCTCGCTGTTGGCGAACTCGGGATCGACGTCGAAGATGACGCCACGAAAATCGAGCAGCCGGTGGCGCACGACCTCGCCTATGCCGAAGCGGGCGGCGGGAATGGGCTTGCCGTTGTCGGTTAGCAGGCGGTTCATAGCGCTTAATGTAGAGAAGCGTCCGGACTAGGCAAGGTTCCGGTGCGCTGCTAGAGGCGCGCGTCCGACCCGTTCGCCGGTCCTTCCGGCGTGGCTCCCGACATGCGGAGAGGTGGCTGAGTGGTCGAAAGCACCGCACTCGAAATGCGGCGTGCGGGCAACCGTACCGTGGGTTCGAATCCCACCCTCTCCGCCAGCATCCGCATTGACACCCGCGCCGCCGCCTTTTAGGCGGCACGCTTTGACGCGCGGGGCCAGGCTTTCCGCCAGGCAAGACGCGCGGCCACGGATTTTTGAAAGAGAGCCAATGTTCGCAATCGTGCGCACGGGCGGCAAGCAATATCGCGTCGCCCCGGGAGACAAGATCGTCGTCGAGAAGCTGGCCGGAAGCGCCGGAGACAGCGTCACTCTGGACGACGTCCTGCTGGCCGGCGAAGGCTCGGATCTCAAGTCGACCTCGGGCCTGACCGTCGCCGCCGAGATCATCGCCCAGGCAAAGGGCGAAAAGGTCACCGTCTTCAAGAAGCGCCGCCGGCATAATTACCGCCGCAAGGCCGGCCACCGGCAGCAGCACACAATCCTGAAGATCCTCTCGATCGGCGGCAAGGGCACCGCGAAGAAGGAAGCTGCGCCGAAGGCCGAGAAGGCCGAGAAGCCCGTCAGCGATGCTGCGCCCGCGAAGGAAGCCAAGCCGGCCGCCGAGAAGAAGGCCGCGGCCCCGAAGGCGGAAAAGCAGGCGGTGCCCGCCAAGGCCAAGTCGACAAAGGATGCTGCACCTGCTAAGGCCGCGGCCAAGAAAGCTGCTCCGGCAGCCAAGCCCACGAAGAAGAAGTAACGATGGCACACAAGAAAGCAGGCGGCTCGTCGCGTAACGGCCGCGATTCGGAATCGAAGCGCCTCGGCGTCAAGAAATTCGGCGGCGAGAGCGTGCTGGCCGGCAACATCATCGTCCGCCAGCGCGGGACGAAGTGGTACCCGGGCGACAACGTCGGCCTGGGCAAGGATCATACTCTTTTTGCTCTGTGTGACGGCCGAGTCGCGTTCCGCGACGGCAAGCTCGGGCGCAAATTTGTCCACATCGAGATGCCGCCAGCGGCGGAAAGCAAATAGGGACCGGTCGATAACGGGCCGCTCCCGGAAGGGGCAGCCCAAGGACCACCGAACAAATCGGAATCCGGCAAGGGAGAAGAGGGCGGCCCCCTCCTCTCCCTTCTTTTGTTTCTGAAGGGCCCAAGTCTTCTCCCGAAATTGTCATGGGCGGCCCGTAGCGGCCGGCGGCGAGGAGAAGTAGAATGTTCGCGCGGACCGAGCGACTGTTGCTGAGACCCGGCTGGGCCGAAGACGCCCCGGCGCTGTCCAGGGCAATTGCGGACGAGATGATCGTCCGCAACCTGTCGAGCGCGCCGTGGCCGTTCAGCCTGCGCGACGCCGAGGCCTTTCTCGCCGCGCCGCGCGACCCGGTCCTGCCATCACTGCTGGTCTTCGAGCGGACGCATGGCGAGCCGGCGCTAGTCGGTGCCTGTGGCCTCGGCCGGCGGTCTTCCGGCGCGGTCGAACTCGGTTACTGGATCGTCCGTGGCCATTGGGGCCGCGGCCTCGCGACCGAAGCCGGGCGAGCCCTGGTCGACATCGCCCGGGCGCTTGGCATTGCCCGGCTTGAAGCGTCGCATTTCCTCGACAACCCGGCCTCTGGGCGGGTCCTCGAGAAGCTTGGCTTCCAGTCGACTGGATTGATCGCGCCGCGGCTCAGCTGCGCTCGCGGAATCGAGATCCCGGCGCGCTATTTCCGGCTGCAGCTGGGTGTTCGCAGCGAGGACGAGGCGATCGCCGCTTAGGCTGCTTTCGCTCCGCGCACGGCCTTGGCCGGTGCCAAGCCGTAGTCGCCGCTGAGATCGAAGCCGGCGATAAGATGGCGGTCGTCCTCGTTCCACGGGTGGAAACCGGGCAGGAAATATTTCGCCCAGGCTGAAAAGATCTTCCGCATCATGCCGGGCCTGACCCACATGTACCAGATCAGCCGCGCCCAGGCTGCCGGACCGGTGACGCCGTCCTGGCGAAGCAGCTCGAGCGAGCCCAGGGTGCGGTCGATGATGAAGTTGCGGGTGACGAGGAGCATCACCTTGGCCTTGACCTTCCAGCGCTTGGGCGCCGGCCAATGGCGGGTGGCGTGGAGCCAGGTGTCATAGGCGACGCCCTTGTGCTCGATCTCCTCGGCCGCGTGCCATTTCCACAAGGCCGCGCTCTCAGGATCGGCATTCCCAAGGTGGCGCGCGTCCTTCAGCAACTCATGAGCGAGGATCGCAGTGAAATGCTCGAGCGCCATGGTCGCGGCGAGCGAAGCGATCGGCGGCCGCTCCTTGAGCAGCCCGATCCGCCAGCGGACACGATCCTCGAGCGGCCCCAGGTCGTAACCGGCCTTGCTCGCCGCCTTGTTGAAGGCGGCATGCTCGCGGCTGTGGATCGCCTCCTGCGTGGTGAACGCCTTGATCTCGCCGGCAAGCTTCGGGCCTGCACCCTCGCGATAAAGCCGCACGCTTTCGACGAAGAAAGCTTCGCCTTCCGGGAAAGTCGCCGACAGGGCATTGTAGAGCGCGGTGGCCACCGGATCGCCGCCGTTCCACCAGCGCGGAGGCAGCTTTTCGCGGGTGAACTTGCGATCGCGCGGCGTGATCGTCAGGTCGGCGGGCGTTACCAAACGGGCCGTCGCGCTTGCAGCAGTCACTAGCTTCCTCCAATCAGGCGCTGGAGAGATGCGATCTACTTACATCAATGTCAATAAGCGATGAACGCCCCGCGCCGCCGCCTCAAGCCTGATGAAAGCCGCGCCGCCGCGATTGCCGCCGCGCGCGAGCTCCTGCTGGAGGCCGGGCCGCAGGCAGTGACGCTGAAGGCCGTCGCCAATCGCATCGGCCGAACCCACGCCAACGTCCTTCACCACTTCGGATCGGCTGCGTCGCTGCAGTCGGAGCTGGCCAGGTCGATCAGCGATTCGGTAACGAGCGGCATTGCCGAGGCGGTGATCCGCGCCCGTCACGGGGAAGCCGATCCGCGCGAGATCGTCGACAAGACCTTTGACGCCTTTGGCCGGGAGGGGGCTGGCGCGCTCGCCGCCTGGCTGATCCTGATGGGCGACAAGGATGCGCTGCAACCTGTGCTCGAAGCCATCCACAAACTGGTCGACGAGCTTGGACAGGGGCACGGGGACCGGCCGGTGCATGAGACGACGCTGTGGCTGGTGATCGCGGCGTTGGGAGATTCCCTGCTCGGCAGCCTGATGGCCGACTCCTTGGGCCTGCCGCGGGAAACGGCGCGAAAGGTCGCCCGGCATCATTTGATCGAGTCGACGCGGGCAGCGGAGTAGCCTTCTTCCGCGCCCTTCCCTAAATCCCGCCAATGCATTTCCTCGACCAGGCCAAGATCTTCGTGCGCTCCGGCGCGGGCGGGCCCGGTGCGGTCAGTTTCCGGCGCGAGAAGTTCATCGAGTTCGGCGGGCCGGACGGCGGCGACGGCGGCAAGGGGGGCGACATCGTCTTCGAGGCGGTTCCGGGTCTCAATACGTTGATCGACTTCCGCTACTCGCAACATTTCCGCGCGCCACGCGGCAAGGGCGGCGCCGGCTCGAACCGGACCGGCGCGGGGGGCGATGACCTGGTCATCAAGGTCCCGGTCGGCACGCAGATCCTCGCCGATGACGAAGAGCGAAGCCTGCTCGCCGATTTCACACATGAGGGGCAGCGCATCGCCTTCCTCAAGGGCGGCGACGGCGGCCGCGGCAACGCCAGCTACAAGAGTTCCACCAACCGCGCGCCGCGCCAGCACCAGACTGGCTGGCCGGGCGAGGAAATGTGGGTCTGGCTGCGGCTCAAGCTGCTCGCCGATGTCGGCCTCGTCGGCCTTCCGAATGCCGGCAAGTCGACCTTCATCAATGCGGTCACCAACGCCCAGGCTAAGGTCGGCGCTTATGCTTTCACCACGCTTCGGCCCCAGCTTGGAGTGGTCAACCACAAGGGCCGGGAGTTTGTCGTCGCCGACATTCCGGGCCTGATCGAGGGCGCCGCAGAAGGCGCCGGGGTCGGCGATCGGTTCCTCGGCCACATCGAGCGCTGCCAGGTGCTGCTGCACCTCGTGGACGCCAATGACGAGGATGTGGCCACCAGCTACCGCGTTGTCCGGGAAGAACTCGAAGCCTATGGCGAAGGGCTGGTGGAGAAGCCGGCTGTGCTGGCCCTCAACAAGGTCGACACGCTCGACGACGAGCTGATTGCCGCTTTGTCCGCCGAGCTCGGGGCGGCCAGCGGGCAGGAAGTCTTTCCGCTCAGCGCCGCGGGCGGAATGGGAATCGAGCCGATCCTCGACGCGCTGATTGAGAAATTGCACCGCCAGTCAGTGGAGGACGAAGGCCCCGCCGAGCCGATCGAATGGTCGCCAATTTGAAGATCGCCGTCACCGGCGGGACCGGTTTCGTCGGGTCGCGGCTGATCATCGCGCTGCGGGCGGCGGGCCACGAGGTTCGGGCGCTGACCCGGCGCCCGCAACGGGATGCCGACGGGATATGCTGGATTGCCGGCTCGCTTGAGGACCAGGCCGCACTCGACCGGCTGGCCGAAGGCGCGGGCGCGGTGATCCACGTCGCCGGCGTGATCAACGCCGACGAGGCGGGCTTCGAAGCGGGCAATGTCCAGGGGACGGCCGCGGTCCTGGCGGCCGCCAAAGCCGGCGCGGCAGGGCGCTTCGTCCATGTTTCCTCGCTGGCTGCACGCGAGCCGACACTCAGCCGCTACGGCAATTCCAAGGCCCGTTCGGAGACGCTGGTGCGGGAGTCCGGGCTCGACTTCGCAATCGTCCGGCCGCCGGCTGTCTACGGGCCGGGCGACAAGGAGACACTGGATCTCTTCCGCATGGCCAGCCGCGGCCTGATCCTGCTTCCGCCGGAAGGCCGCCTGTCGTTGATCCACGCCGATGACCTGGCGCGGCTCCTCATCGCGCTCGCGGTTTCGGATTCCGTGCCGCGATTGGCCGAACCCGACGACGGCAAGCCGGGAGGCTGGACCCACCGCGAGCTGGGACTTGCGCTCGGCGAAGCCGTCGGGCGAAACGCTTTCGCAATTTCCATGCCTCGCGCGGCCCTCCGGCTCGGCGCGTTGCTCGACGGCCTCGTTCGCCGCGACCGGGCGAAGCTGACGCCCGACCGCGCTGCTTATTTCTGTCATCCGGATTGGGTCGCCGACCCTGGCCTCGCCCCGCCACCGGGACTTTGGGCGCCAACTATCGGTGCTGGCGAAGGGCTCAGGGCAACGGCGGAATGGTATCGAACAGCTGGTCTACTTTGAGGGTCATGAACAGGTTCAGCAGCAGCGCGCCGAAGGTGATGACCAGCCCGAACAGGAACAAGGTGTAGCTCCAGTAGAGCCAGCGATACTTGTCTGCCCGCAAGATGCAGCCATGGTCGTAAATATCCTTGGCCAGCCGCTTGTAGGTCTCCTCCTCGGAGGAGAGGACCTTCAGCACCTGTGCGATATATTCCTCGCGGGTGACATTGGAATAGCTGCCGAAGAACATGATATCGACCTTGTTGGGGTCGAGCTTGAACCGTCGCAGCCGGTTTGGGCGGACGGTCAGCACGCCGAGCACGGTCGCGGCGAACGAAAATAGCGTCAGCACCAGCAGTGGGAAGCTGGCCTTGCCCGACGCGACGTCGCCGATCGACAGCGAGAAAACGACGAAGCTGGCGCCCATCAGGATGCTCGCCTTGTTGTCCGCCATTTCCGACAGTGCCCAATTGCCTTCATAGGCCGCGACCAGCAGGTTGTGGACTTCCTTGGGAAACTCATACTCCGGATGCCCGAGGCCGAGCGCCCGGCGCTCGTCGGGAGTCAGCGGTGTCGGTGTCTTGGCCATTTGACCCCCCTTCAATCACGCCCACGAAGCGCCTCTTTTGCGCCCCATTCGATTGCGAAAGCCACCGGCGCTGACTAGGACGCCGCCCATGACCGATCGCGATCAAGTGCTGGCCAAGGTAAAGGCCCTCATCGAACCGTTCAACAAGAAGGGAATCGCGGTCGACGAAGCGACCCGTTTCGCCCAGGATCTTGAATGGGACAGCCTCACCGTTTTGGACTTTGTGGCCAATATCGAGGATGAGTTCGACATTGTCATCACCATGAACCAGCAGGCCGAAATCGAGAATGTCGGCCAGTTGGTCGACGCGGTCGGGCAGATACGAGGCTGATGGCCGACCTGTTTTCCAAGTTCGACCCGCTGATCGAGCAGCGCGAAACCCTGCTTTCGACCGGGCTGACCGACCCGTTCAACCTGGTTATGGAGCGGGTGGAATCGCCGACGGTCGCCATCTGCAACGGCCGCCGCACCATCCTGCTCGGCACCTACAATTACATGGGCATGACCTTCGATCCCGACGTCATCGCCGCCGGCAAGACGGCACTCGACGAATTCGGCTCCGGAACGACGGGCAGCCGGGTCCTTAACGGCACCTACCAGGGCCACCGGGAATGCGAGGCCGCGCTTCGCGACTTCTACGCCATGGACCATGCCATGGTTTTTTCGACCGGGTACCAGGCGAACCTCGGCATCATCTCGACGGTTGCCGGCAAGGATGACTACATCATCCTCGACATCGACAGCCACGCCTCGATCTACGACGGCTGTGCGCTCGGCAATGCGCAAATCGTCCCGTTCCGCCACAACGACCTCGAGGCGCTGGAAAAACGTCTCGGCCGGCTGCCGGCGGAGGCCGGCAAGCTGGTCGTGCTGGAAGGCGTCTATTCGATGCTCGGCGACGTGGCCCCACTGGACAAGATGGTGCCGCTGGCGAAGAGATTCGGGGCCATGGTGCTCGTCGACGAGGCGCATTCGATGGGCTTTATCGGCGAGCATGGCCGCGGCGTGGCCGAGGCCCAGGGCGTCATCGACCAGGTCGACTTCATCATCGGCACCTTCTCCAAGTCGGTCGGGACGGTCGGAGGCTTTTGCGTTTCCAACCATCCGAAGTTCGAAATTCTCCGGTTGGTTACCCGTCCCTATGTTTTCACAGCCTCGCTGCCGCCCAGCGTCGTGGCCACGGCGGCGACATCGATCCGCAAGCTTATGGACAGCGCCGGGAAGCGCGCCCACTTGTGGGAAAACAGCAAGCGCCTGCACGCCGGGCTAAAGGCCTTGGGATTCACGCTTGGCACCGACGAACCGCAATCGGCCATCATCGCCGTGATCATGC
>Ga0209974_10000348_pt1 | contig 15103 bp, 16 predicted proteins | sample InoplaM3SPM_FD_187592 | JGI IMG/M metagenome (GOLD analysis project Ga0209974, IMG submission 187592) | Arabidopsis thaliana rhizosphere microbial communities from the Joint Genome Institute, USA, that affect carbon cycling - Inoculated... | ecosystem: Host-associated > Plants > Roots >...
CGAACGTGATTCCGGGCAGCAGCGGCTCGGCTTGTTCGCGGCCGACCGGGTCGAAGGCGATGACTTCGGCGCCCCCCTTCAACAACCCCTGGATCAGCGGGATCGACGGCGCGTCGCGCATGTCGTCCGTGTTCGGCTTGAAGGTCAGGCCGAGTACGCCGACGCGCTTGCCCTGAAGGCCGCCGACGGCCTTGGCGACCCGGTCGGCCATCGCCGCCTTCCGCTCGTCGTTGACCCTGACCACGGTCGAGATGATTTGCTGCTCAACCCCTGCCGCTTCCGCGGTCTGCAGCAGCGCCAGCGTGTCCTTGGGAAAGCAGCTGCCGCCATAGCCCGGGCCGGCGTGCAGGAACTTTGGCCCGATGCGGTTGTCGAGCCCTATCCCGCGCGCCACTTCCTGGACGTCTGCGCCGACTGCTTCGCACAAGTTCGCCATCTCGTTGATGAAGCTGATCTTCATCGCCAAAAACGCATTGGCGGCATATTTGGTTAGCTCGGCGGTCCGCCGGCTGGTCAGCAGGATCGGCGCCTGGTTGAGAAACAGCGGGCGGTAGATTTCCTTCAGGACCTCGCGCGCCTTGTCGTCATCGGCGCCGACGACGATGCGGTCGGGGATCTTGAAGTCGCGGATGGCCGCGCCCTCGCGCAGGAATTCGGGGTTGGAGGCGACGCTGGTTCCTTCGGGCGCGCCCTCCTCCTCGAGGATCTCGGCGATTCGATCGCCGGTGCCGACTGGCACGGTCGACTTGGTGACGACGACCAGCGGCCGCGTCATCGCCCGCGCCAGCTCGCGCACCGCTTCATAGACATAGGTCAAATCGGCATGCCCGTCGCCGCGCCGCGCCGGTGTGCCGACGGCGATGAACACCGCCTCGGCCGTGGCGATCCCTTCCGCCAGGTCCTGGGTGAAGGCGAGGCGCCCGCGCTCGATATTGGCCTTCACCAGCGCCTCAAGCCCCGGTTCCCAGATTGGCATTTTGCCCGTCTGGATCATGGCGATCTTGCCGGCGTCCTTGTCGACGCAGGTCACGTGATGGCCGAAATCGGCGAAGCAGGCGCCCGAAACGAGCCCGACATAGCCCGTGCCGATCATCGCGATATGCATGGCAATGCCCTTGTGCGTTTACTGGTTCGAAGCGCGCCTTTAGCTAGGTGGACAGCGGCGCGCCAGCCGGGCCCCCTTGCGCGCTCATGGCATGCAGGGCATCACCCGCCCATGCAGCGGCCCAGGCGAGTAAAGCTACGCCCGCCGATCTCCCGGTTGCCGGACGAGATCGCGCACATGACCCTGCGCCGCAAAGCGTCGCTCAACGAATGGCAGCAGGTCGGCGTCCGCATCCTTCTGATGTTCGTCTTGCTCATCTTGATCATCGGCTTCCATTGGTACGAGCGCGACGGCCTGCGCGACAATGTCGACGGGCACGTCAATTTCTACGACGTCATTTATTTCACGATGATCAGCGCGACGACGACTGGCTATGGCGACGTCATCCCGATCACCGACCGCGCTCGGATGTTCGACGCCGTGATCGTCACGCCGATCCGCATCTTTTTCATCCTCATTCTCGCCGGCACCGCCTATACGTTCGTCATCAAACGCACCTGGCACCGGTTCCTTATGCGACGAATTCAGACAAACCTTTGCGATCACATCGTCGTCGCCGGTTACGGCACCAGCGGCACGCAGACGGTCGATGAGTTGGTTGCGCGCGGCGCCGATCCGGCGAAGATCGTCGTCATCGACCCGAACAACTCGGCCCTCACGCGCGCCGAGGACCTGGGCTGCGCGGCGATCCAGGCGGACGCGACCAAGACCGAGGCCCTGCTGGCAGTGCGCCTCGACCAGGCCCGGGCGATGATGATCTCGGCCGGCCGCGACGACACCTCGATCCTGATCTGCCTGACGGCCCGCCATCTCGCCCCCCACCTTCCCATTTCGATCGCCATCCGCGAGCTGGACAATGAGCTGCCGGCCCATGCGGCGGGCGCCTCGTCGGTCATCAACCCGGTCAGCTTCGCCGGGCTGCTGCTGGCGGGCTCGGTCGAGGGCCAGGGGCTGAGCGAATACATCCGCGACCTGGCTTCGTGCGGCGGCCATGTCCGCCTGCACGAGCGCGTCATCGAGCAGTTCGAGGTCGGCAAGTCCCTGGGCGAGGCGGCCGTCGGCATCGGCATGCGCATCATGCGCGATGGCGAATCAATCGGCTTCTGGGAGGACGGCGCCAAGGAGCTCAAGGCCGGCGACCGGATCATCGAGGTGATCCCCGAATATCTTTTCCCGAAGGTGAAGACCGCCTGAAGCGCCGGCCCGGCGCCTTCCTTTCGCCGCAAAACTCCTTATATCGCCGCCGCTTCCATCATGGCCAAAGTCCTCCCCACCCCGCCCAAGGTCGGCATGGTTTCGCTCGGCTGCCCGAAGGCGCTGGTCGACAGCGAGCGCATCCTCACCAGGCTGCGCGCCGAAGGCTATGAAATGTCGGGCGATTACGCCGGCGCCGACGTCGTGCTGGTCAATACCTGCGGCTTCCTCGACAGCGCCAAGGAAGAAAGCCTCGAAGCGATCGGCGAGGCGATCGCCGAGAACGGCCGGGTCGTCGTCACCGGCTGCATGGGCAAGGAGGCCGACGTCATCCGCGCCCGCTTCCCGGACGTGCTCGCCGTCACCGGCCCGCAGCAATATGAGGAGGTCGTCGCCGCGGTCCACGAGGCGGCGCCGCCAGTCCCCTCGCCATTCGTCGACCTGGTGCCCGAGGCTGGCCTCAAGCTCACTCCGCGCCATTACAGCTACGTCAAGATTTCCGAGGGCTGCAATCACCGCTGCGCCTTCTGCATCATCCCGTCGCTCCGCGGCGACCTCGTCAGCCGCCGCCCCGACGCCATCCTGCGCGAATCTGAGAAATTGGTCGCCGCGGGCACGAAGGAACTGCTGGTCATCAGCCAGGACACCAGCGCCTACGGCCTCGATCTCAAGCATGCCGCTTATCCGCTGAAGTCAGGCGGCGAGGTACGCGCGCACATGACCGACCTCGCCGCCGCCATGGGCCGGCTGAAGACGCCTGAAGGCGGCACGCCGTGGGTCCGCCTCCACTACGTCTACCCCTATCCGCACGTCGACAAGGTCATCCCGCTGATGGCTGAGGGGCTGGTCCTGCCCTACCTCGACATCCCCTTCCAGCACGCGAGCCCCAAAGTGCTGAAGGCAATGAAACGCCCGGCCAATGAGGCGAAGGTGCTCGAGCGGCTTAGGTCGTGGCGGGCCATGGTCCCCGACATCGCCGTCCGCTCCAGCTTCGTCGTCGGTTTTCCCGGCGAAACGGAAGAGGACTTCCAGTACCTGCTCGCCTGGCTGGAGGAGGCGCGGCTCGACCGCGTTGGCGCCTTCAGGTTCGAACCCGTGGAGGGGGCGGCCGCCAATGCCTTGCCCGACCCGGTGCCCGACGAGGTCAAGCAGGAGCGCTACGAGCGGATCATGGCCGTCTCCGCCCGCATCAGCGCCGAGAAGCTCGCCGCCAAGGTCGGCTCGACCATCGACGTGCTGATCGATGCCGTCGATGATCATCAACCCTCTCCCCGGCAGGGAGAAAGCAAAGTGAGGGGGATCGACGCTGGGGGCACAGATCTCGCACACCTCGACGCCCCCCATGCCGAGCACCGTCATGGCGTCGGCGCCACCGGCCGCTCCAAGGCCGACGCACCGGAGATCGATGGCGAGGTCCACCTGCGCGACGCAGGGGGCCTCAAGCCCGGCGATATGGTCAAGGTCCGCGTCGAGGACGCCGACGAGCACGATCTGTACGGCGTTCCGCTGGGCTTCGCCGCCTAGTGCTTGCCCAGGTTACCAAAGAGGGCGAATCGGACGGTGCCGCTGCCGGGTGACTTCACCCTTGATGAGGTGCGCCTTCAACTTGCGCCGCATCAACTCCGCACCGTCTACGCTCATGCAGACCAGCCGAACGCCACCCAGGGGGAGCCGCTCGACGGCCGACACGCCGACATTTTGCGCCGCGCAGCGCGAAACCGCTTCGCCTTCGTCCATGGTCAGGTGGATCGTCCGGCTCATCTTGCGCTCCTCAATGTCCAGGGATCGATGCGTCGCGCGTCCGTGTCGAATTGGTCCGCCACGGCCCTGAGCGCCGATCCTCCCGATGTTGTCCGTGCCCGGCCAGCCAGGCGGCGGCATGACGCGGCCTGCTCGCGCAGATCGTCGGCAGCCTCCTCGCGGGTAATCGGCTCGCTCACTGGGCCAGGACCGCGGGACGGCCGCGCCGGGCGCTGGTGATCAAGGAAGCATAGGCGGCGGTCAGTCCCCGATGCGCCGTCCTGGATCGTTCACATGCCGCATGCTCCGACATGTAAAGTGAAATCTGGTGACGTTGATAAAGATAATTGAGATCCCGCATGTTACGCGCCTCGCCATCGGAGCGGGGAGCACGATCAGTCTCTCAGTCGCAAAGTTCGCTCAAGATAAAATTGGTGCGATAATTTCGTATAGCATAAAGCCGTGATTTCAGTGAGGTATATTTTTATTTCCGCGACGCGGCTTACAATTTTCCCTCATCTCGGCTAAGGAATCCAAGCTACCAGTCGCAAATTGACGGTTATTGGCGCTTTGCGGCCCTTTTTCCTTCTCTCTCGCCTCTCTTAGCCAGGGATTCCGATGTCCGGGGTCCAATCAGAAGGAAATCGATATGCCCAACGGCACCGTAAAATTTTTCAACGACCAAAAGGGTTTTGGTTTCATCGCGCCGGATGACGGCAGCGGCGACACCTTCGTTCACGCCACCGCAGTGGAGCAAGCCGGCTGGCGCGGCCTCCAGCAGAACCAGCGCATTGCCTATGACATCGTCCCCGGCCAGCGCGGCAAGAGCGAGGCGGCCAACCTTCGCGAGATCGCCGAAGGCGAGGCTGAAGCGGCCCCCGCGCCCGCGACCTCTTCGGACGAGTAACCTTCGTGGCGAAAGGCCAGAAGCGATCGACACGGGAAGTCCGCAAGCCCAAGGCCAGCTCGGCCAAAAAGGGCAATGCCGCGGCGCCTTCGTCGAAGCCGAAAGGCCTTTCCCCGCAAGTTTGAGTTCAGGCTCTTGACGGCACTGGAGGATTCCATGCCGAGCTACAGGATCTTCAAGTTGCGGACCGGCGACGGCCGCCGCGAGCCGGGCGAATGGCTCGAGGCGGCCGACGACGACGAGGCGCTGCGCCTGGCGCGCGAACGGGAGCGCGACCGCGACGCAAGGCTGGAGGTCTGGCTTCAGGACCGGCTGGTGGGAATAGCGGCGCGTCCAGGCTGAGACGCCGGCTGCATGACGGGTCCGCTGGGACGAATGAAGCTCTTCGCTTGCGACCTGCGGCACGCCACAAAGAAAATCCTTTCCTACAGCACCCGCTTCATGTTCCAATATGGTTCATGGACGACGATATTCTTGAACCGCACAGTCCCGACCAATCTCCGGCCGTGGTCGAACATGACTCTCCTGCCCTCGCCACTTACCTGGAGGACAGCTTCTTCGAGACCCGCCGGTTGAGATCCGACGGTTGGGACGGGCCGACCATGGCGAGCTTCTGCCGCACGCTCGCGGAAACAGGCGTGGTCACAGAGGCCTGCCGCGCCTGCGGCAAGTCCGCCCAGGGCGCCTACGCGCTGCGCCAGCGCGAGCCGGTCTTCGCCCGCGCCTGGGAGGCAGCAATCTCGCTGGCTCGCGAAAAGCTGGCCGACGAATTGCTTGCCCGCTCCATCCGGGGCAGCGTCGAGCAGATCGTCAGGAACGGCGTGATCGTCGGCGAGCGACACTGCTACGACAACCGCCTCGCCTTCTCGGTACTCCGCCGCCTCGATCGCCGCGCGGAGCTTGGCGCAACCTTCAGGACTCCACCGCCCTGGGCGGTGCCCGATGCGCCCGCCGCCGTTTCGGGCGACTGGCAGCTGGTCCTCGATGCGATCAGCGAGGATCGCAAGGACGACGCCAGGCTCCTCCTCGCGCCGATCCCACCCAAAATTGATGAAATTGATGACCCCCGAAATTCATCAGCCGAGGGCTGCGACTCGATGCATGACGAGGACGAGGACGAGGTCGACATCCCCTATGTCTCCAGGCGCGTCTGGCAGAAATGGGATACGGACGAATGGCGCACCAATTTCCCGCCGCCTGCGGATTTCGCCGGGACCGAGAACGGCGAATGGGATGAGCATAACTACTGGCGGACCTTGACCGCTGACGAAATGGTCGCCCTCATCGATGCCGGCCTCGCCGACCCGATGCCACAGGAAATCACGCTGGACGAAGATGAAGCCGCGAGGGACGCGTTTTTTTCATCCCTTGCGACCCCGGCCACGGAGCCAGGGTCTGCCTTCACCTCGGACGAGGAGCGACAGGCCGATGCCGGGCCAGGCCCGGCATGACGTCAGGCGCCTGCTGCTCCAAGTCCCGGCGTCAAGCCACGCTCAATTCTCGCGACGATCACCCTCGCGCCGCTCGCCGCGGCGGCGTTCGACGCCGGCTTCGCTGCTGCCGCCGGTTTCGCCCGAGCGGCGCTCCTTGGACCGCCGGTCGCTGCCCCTGCGTTCACCCTTGCGGGAGTCCTTATCGTTATCGGCCATGACCGCTCCTCCTCAAAGCGTAACTGGGGCCAGGAAGCGGCCGCCGGCCTCGCAATCCACGACCCACAGGATCTGGACCGGAAAATCGCCGTATCGGGACACGCGCAGCGTACCTCGCTCGCCGGCGACCAGCACTTCCGGGGCGCGCAGGCGGAAGCCGCCGCTGGACAGGTCGAGGACCTGCACTGCCAGCTCGCCGCCGTCCGTATCCACCAGCACCGCCGCGATGGCCGTCCGGACGCGCGGCGCACGCTTTCCCCCTTTTGCCACGCTCAAAATGCCCCAACATGGTTAATTCTCGTTAACCTAACGAAGGTTAATGATAATTTCTAGGTTCATTTCGCGTTCACTTGCGCGCGACGACCCGCCCCCGCCCCGCGATGAATGCTGACACCGACTCCTTGGCCCCATTCGTTTTAATGGGCGCAAACTTCCCGTGTTCGGGAAAAGGAGATGAACATGACTAGTCTGATGAAATTCATGACCGCCGGCGCCGGCATGGCCGCTCTGGCCGCCGCCGCGCCAGCTAGCGCCCAATATTACCCGGGCTACAACTACGGCTACGGCTACAACAGCTATTACAACAATGCGAACGTCACGCAGTATGCCGCCAACCGTTGCACCGCCGAGGTCAATGCCCGGCTGTACAACCGCAACAGCAATGGCATCGCCGCCCTGATCGGCAGCCTGGTCGGCGCCCGTACGGCCACGTCGGCCCGCGTCGTCAGCATTACGCAGGTGAACCCGCGCCGGAGCAACATCCGCGTGCGTGGCCTCGCCAGCAGCGGCCGCTATGCCTACAATCCGTATGGCGTCGGATACTATGGCGCGGTTGGCGCCGGTTACGTGCCCGACCTGCAGTTCAGCTGCACCGTCGACTACAACGGCCGTATCCGCGACGTCGACATCAACCGCCGCTAATGACGGATAACTCAACTCAAGGGCGCGGGAGCTTCGGCTCCCGCGTTTTTTGTGCCCGCAGGAACAGCCGCTTCGGCAATGGGTTTCCCCAAGCTGGACAAGCACTTGAAACGAGGGGACGCCCGATGACTCCTGGTAAATCGCTTCTGACCTCGTTCGTCGCCTCGGCTGCCTTGATCGCCACCGCCGCCCTTGCGCAGCCGGCCAAAAGCGGGAGCAATGAATCAGCGCCGGGCCGAACCGCCGGCACCAGATAGAATTGCAGAGGGAGGATTTGGGGGGAAGCGAGCCATTCGCTAAGGGCGGAGCATGACCGATTTTGCTTCGCTCCTTCAGCCCGACCGCGGCGGGCCGGCCCATGCCGTCCATCTGGTCGACAAGAATAGTTACGAACCCTGGCTCAAGCAGCAGCCGGCGGCGCGGCGCGCTCTCCTCGCCGCGCACCGATTCGATGGCAAGAAAGCCTATCAGTTCGCCATATTGCCCGGCGAATCCGCCGAGCGCTTCGATGTCGTCAGCACGGTCAAGAATGCGAAGGACCTGTCGCCGTGGTGCCTGGCCAGGCTCGGCGAGGCGTTGCCGGAGGGGAGCTACCGGCTGGCGGAGGGCGATCCCGGCATCGCCGCATTTGGTTGGCTGGTCGGCCAGCATCGCTTTGACCGCTACAAGAAGCCAAAGGACGACCGCGGCCCTCGGGTCTTGCTGACCAAGGATCCGGCAGTGGTCGAGGCGAAGGTCCGTCTGGCCGAGGCGACGGCGTTGGTTCGCGATCTTGTCGACACTGCTCCGGCCGATATGGGCCCGGCCGAGCTCGAGGCGGCGGCGAAGGACCTGGCCACGGCGTTCGGCGGCCAGGTCGAGGTCACGTTTGGCGAGGCGCTGGCCAAGGGCTACCCGATGATCGCCGCGGTCGGCGGCGGCGCCACGACGCAGCGCGCGCCGCGGCTGATTGAGTTGCACTGGGGCAGCCCGAAGCACCCGAAGATCGCCATCATCGGCAAGGGCGTCTGTTTCGACAGTGGCGGCCTCGACATCAAGCCGGCCAGCGGCATGCGGCTGATGAAGAAGGACATGGGCGGTGCGGCCCATGCCCTCGCCCTTTCCCGGCTCATCATGGGTTCGAAGCTGCCGGTGCGGCTGCATTTGCTGATCCCGGCAGTCGAGAATGCCGTGTCCGCCAGCGCCTATCGTCCCGGCGACGTCCTCATTTCCCGCAATGGCTTGACGGTCGAGGTCGACAATACCGACGCCGAAGGTCGTCTCGTCCTCGCCGACGCCTTCACCAAGGCAGCCGAGGACAAGCCCGAGTTGATGCTCGACTTCGCCACCTTGACCGGCGCGGCCCGGGTCGCGCTCGGCCCCGACTTGCCGGCGCTCTTCAGCAACGACGAGTCGCTTGCCGCCGACTATCTCGCCGCCGCCCAGGACGTCACAGACCCCGTGTGGCGCATGCCTTTGTGGGATGCCTATGACGAGATGCTGAAGAGCGAGATCGCCGATCTTTCGAATGCCGCGGATTCGCCGCTGGCGGGGGCCGTGACCGCCGCCTTGTTCCTCCGCCGCTTCGTTCCGGAGGGGATGCCCTGGGTACATCTCGACACCTTCGCCTGGCAGCCGGCGGCCAAGCCGGGGCGTCCAAAAGGTGGCGAAGCGATGGGCCTGCGCGCCGCGTTTGCGATGCTGGAAAAGCGCTACGGCGGCGGAAATGCGCGGTGACTGCCCCTAATGTCCCTGAATCCGGCCATTTTTTCGGCCCGGTGACGCAACAAATCGGTCGCTTTCCCGTTATGCTCCCAACTAATCGACATGGAGGAAGGCCGAATGGACGACAGCTCGCTTTCCATGTGGATGCGCGCGCTGATCGGTTACGTTCGGTCGGGAGAGCCCGACCTTACCAACCGGCAGATGGCGTTGCTCATGCTGGTCTATCTCACCCCCGGCCCGCACACGGTGCGCGGCCTCGCCAAGATTCTCGGTGTCTCAAAGCCGGTGGTGACGCGTGCCTTGAACACGCTCGGTGCCCTCGGCTATCTCCGCCGCGAGCGGGATCAGGACGACCGCCGGAATATCTTCGTCGTCCGCACCAGGGATGGGGCCGAATTTCTTGAAGGGTTCAAGCGCAACCTCCGCGCCGGGGACGAGGGCGCCGGCGGCCAACGCCCGGCGATCGGCCAGCGCGAGCCGGAACGCCAGCCCGACCGCCAGCCGGCCTTCGTCAACCGCTAAAGGCGGCTATCCGCTCGCTGGCGTTTCGAACCCACCCGATCCCGCCTTTCATGCCTATCGGCAGGATCTGGCCGACGTCGCCCTCGCCGGCCGGGTCATCGCCTCGCATTATGCCGAGCCGCTGCTCCGCCGCCTCGCCGCTGCGGCATCTTTCCGGCGTGCCCCCAGCGATGAGGCCGAGTCCATCATGGAGCTGCAAGCAGGCGACGAGTTGTGGATTCTCGACGACACTGGCGGCTGGGCCTGGGGTTATGGCGGGTCGGAGCGGCGGGTCGGGTACGTCCGCGCCGCGGCGCTCGAGGGTTAGGGTCTACATCTCGCCGCGGGCGCGACGGATGGCGTACCATTTCTGCACGTTCGCCTGGTGCTCTGCGAATGTGTCGGCGAAGACGTGGCCGCCGGTGCCGTCGGCGACGAAGTAGATGGCCTTGGTCGGGGCCGGGTCGAGCACGGCGGCGATGCTGTCCTTGCCCGGATTGGCGATGGGCCCATCGGGCAGGCCAGGGCGGCGGTAGGTATTGTAGCCGGTGTCGGCCATCAGTTCCGACCGCTTGATGCGGCGGCCGAGCGGCCTGCCCTTGGTGATTGGGTAGATCACCGTCGGGTCGGCATCGAGTTTCATGCCGATCTTCAGCCGGTTGCAATAGACGCCTGCGACCATCCGCCGTTCGGAAGCCTTGCCGGTCTCCTTCTCGACGATGGAGGCGAGGGTGATGGCTTCCTGCTTGCTGGAGATCGGACACGTCGGCTTGCGGCCGGCCCATAGCTGGTCGACGGTCTTGGTCATTGCCGCCTGCATCCTGGCGACGACGGCTGCGCGGGGCTCTCCGCGCTGCCAGTCATAGCTGTCGGGAAGCACGCTGCCTTCTGGCGGCAATGGCGCCGGGCCGGCGAGACCCGGGACCGCTTCAAGCTTTTCCTGGACCAGCACGGACGGCATGCCTTCGGGGATGGTGATCAGGCGCACCACCGGTCGGCCGTGCTGGAGAATGTCGAGCACCGTGGCGGCGCTTGCACGGGCCGGGATCTCGAACTCGCCAGCCTGGACGGGGTCGCCTTCTCCAAGCAGTCGGGCGAGGTAGTAGAATACGTTCCTCGGCCCGCTGATGGCGCGGGCATAATAGAGGTAGTTGGTGGCGCTGGAGAGGGATGAGCCTTCGGGAATAACCACCCGAGTATCCTGCTTAAGCGGGCCCGGCCCCCACCAAAGCCAGGCGCCCAGCGCCATTAGCGCGAAGGCCAGGGCCGCGCCGAGCCGCTGCAGCTTTTTCTTCACACGGCCTTCATGATCAGCGAGGCGTTGGTGCCGCCAAAGCCGAAGCTGTTGTTCAGCACGGCGCGCACATCACGCTTCTTGGCCTGGTGCGGCACCAGGTCGACCCCGGCCGTGCCCTCGCTCGGATTGTCGAGGTTGAGGGTCGGCGGGACGATCTGGTCGCGAATGGCGAGGATGCAGAAAATGCTCTCCACCGCGCCGGCGCCGCCGAGCAGATGGCCGATCGCCGACTTGGTCGAGCTCATCGAGACATTGCCGATGGCATTGCCGAACAGCTTCCGGACAGCGCCAAGCTCCAGTTCATCACCGAGCGGTGTCGATGTCCCATGGGCATTGATGTAGTCGATGTCGGAGGGTTGCAGGCCGGACTTCCTCAACGCCATTTCCATTGAGCGGTAGGCGCCGGAGCCCTCCGGGTGTGGCGCCGTGACATGATAGGCGTCGCCGGACAGCCCGTAGCCAACCACCTCGGCGTAGATTTTCGCCCCACGGGCCTTGGCATGCTCATACTCCTCAAGGACGACGATGCCGGCACCCTCGCCCATCACAAAACCGTCGCGGTCCTTGTCATACGGGCGGCTGGCCTTTTCCGGCTGGTCGTTGAAATTGGTGCTGAGCGCACGTGCCTGGGCGAAGCCGGCGATCCCGATCGGACAAATGGTCGCCTCGGCGCCGCCAGCAAGCATGATGTCGGCGTCGTCGTCCTTGATCATGCGCGCTGCGTCGCCGATCGAGTGCGCGCCCGTCGAGCAAGCCGTTACAACCGCGTGATTAGGGCCCATCAGACCATATTTGATGCTCACCTGGCCGGAGATGAGGTTGATCAGGCGGCCGTGGACAAAGTGCGGGCTGACCCGGCCCGGCCCTTTTTCGGCAAGCACCAGGCTCTCGCTTTCGATCCCCGGCAGACCGCCGATTCCGGAGCCGATCGAACAGCCAGCGCGCAGCTTGGTCGCCTCGTCCATATCGGAGAGGCCGGCATCCTCGATCGCCTGGCCGGCGGCGTCGATACCGTAGATGATGAAGGGGTCGACCTGGCGCTGAGTCTTGTGGTCAATCCTCTTGTCCGGGTCGAAACCATATTCATGGTCCCTCGGCTTTACTTCGCAGGCGATGCGGCATTTCTGGTCGGAAGCGTCGAACCGGGTGATTGTCCCGGCACCGCTCCTCGCGGCGAGGATATTCGCCCAGGTCGTCTCGACGTCGCCGCCGAGCGGCGTGACGAGGCCCAGACCGGTGACCACTACACGGCGCATCGCTCACTCCATCCGTTCACATGCAAACGGCCTCCCGCGGGACGGGAAGCCGTTCGTGCCGCCTTCAGGCTGGCGAAACGCAAGGCGGCCAAGCGGCCTCTATCAGCCCTTGTTCTGGTCAATATAGTCGATCGCGTCCTTCACGGTCGTGATCTTCTCAGCGGCATCATCGGGAATCTCGACACTGAATTCCTCTTCGAACGCCATCACCAGCTCGACGATGTCGAGGCTGTCTGCGCCGAGATCGTCGATGAAGCTCGCTTCCTCGGTGACCTTGTCGGCATCGACACCGAGATGTTCGACGACGATCTTCTTCACACGATCGGCGGTCTCGCTCATGTGGACTTTCCTTCCTGTTGTGCTTTGCATTTCGCCCTAGCGATGGGCGATGCGGGCCGCAAGCGTGTTAAGGCCATTGCATGAAGCAGTCGCGGCCCCTTACCCCTGGCGAAGTTGCGCTGGCCCGTTCGGTGTTCGGCGACGCCATCGACTATGATCGGGTGCAGATTGTTCGCGGCAAGTGGTGGCCGTTCCAGCCACGCGGCATTGTCATGGCGCCTACCGGGAACATTCACTTCCATCCTCGCGATCCGCGCTGGTCCGATGACTTTTCCGCCTCCCCGCTGGAACTCCAGGGCCTGTTCATCCACGAATTGACCCACGTCTGGCAGACTCAGACGCGGGGCCTTCTCTATTTGCCTCTGATGCGCCATCCGTTCTGCCGATATGCCTATGATCTCGTGCCAGGACACGGGTTCGACCGCTATGGGCTCGAACAGCAGGCGGAAATCGTTCGCCACGCCTTCCTGGCACGGCATGGGGTTCGGCTGTCGGCCGTGCCGGACTCCTCATTGCTCCCTTTCGCCTGAGTAACAAATGTAACCGAACTGCAACAGGCGCGGACGGAAACGCCTGTCCACTCGGTTAACATCTTTCCGCCGCGCTGCGTTCCGATAGTCTCCCAAGCTCCGAAACCACGGAACAGGGGGAAATTCCATGCCCGTCTCCAGCAAAGTCCTGCGTAGCCTGTTAATCGGCACCACCACTGCCGCATTGGCCGCGCCGGCCTGGGCGCAGACGACGCAGGAAGATCAGGCTCAAACCGTCAATCCAACGGCGCAGACGAGCGTCGCGACGCCCGAGAGCGAAGAGGAAATTCTCGTCACCGCGACCAAGCGGTCGACGCGCGTCCAGGACGTGCCGTTCTCGATCAATGCCCAAACGCAGGAGGACATCCAGCGCGCCAATGCCAGCACAATCGAGGACATTAGCCGGAACGTCGCCGGTCTGGCCGTCCAGAACCTCGGCCCCGGCCAGAGCCAGGTGTCGATCCGCGGCGTGTCCGCCGGACAGATCATCCGCGACCAGCCGGGCGTAAAGGAGCAGGTCGGCGTTTACCTCGACGAGTCGGTTGTCTCGCTGTCTCTGTTCACGCCGGACTTCGATCTCTTCGATCTCAATCGCGTCGAAACGCTGCGTGGACCGCAGGGAACCCTGTTCGGTTCCGGATCGGTGGGCGGCACGCTGCGCTACATCACCAACCAGCCCAAGCTGGGAGTGACCGAGGGCCTGGTCGAGGCCAACGTCAACACGGTCGATGAAGGCGACATTGGCTGGCACCTCAAGGGCGCGGTGAACATGCCGATCACAGAGACGATGGCTCTTCGGGCGGTCATGTACGCGACGCGTTATGCCGGGTTCATTGATGCCGTGGGTCCTGCCGGTGGCAAGGATGTCAATGACGGCAGCCGCGCGGGGGGCCGCCTGTCGCTGCTCTGGGAGCCGACGCCCGACATCAAGATCACGCCGCGCATCGTCTATCAGACGATCGACGCCGATGGTTTCAACCGCGAGGAGTTTTACAACCTCTATGACAATCAGTTCACCGAAACGGGCGGCGAACTGATTGGCTCGCGTACCCAATATCTTCAGCTTCGGGAGGAATTCGAAGACGACACGATGCTTGCCGACTTAACCGCCAGCTTCGCTTTCGGCGGTGTCGAGCTAACCTCGATCAGCAGCTATATCGATCGCGATATCCTGGTGAGTCGCGACGCATCGGCCCTGACGGGATCGGTGACCGTCAGCTTCGCTCGGGCCTTCCTCCTGGACGATACTGATCCCGATCGCCCCATCGAAATATCGGAAGGGGCCATCCTGCCGTCCAACCTGCGGGACACGACCAACCTCAAGCAGTTCACGCAGGAAATCCGGCTGGCCTCGACCGGCGACGGACCGCTCCAGTGGGTGGTCGGCGGCTTCTATACCGATATCAATCGTAAATATGCCCAGCGGCTGCCAACGCCCGGGTATGACGCGGTCGGCGACCTGTTCCTTCAACAGCTTTGCTTCCTGCAGTCGATCGCCAACCAGGTTTGCGAGGTAGAGGCGGACGATCCTGCCGACCGGGTGCCGTACACGTCCGAGGACGTGGCAAATGGTTTTCCCCTCAATTCGCCGTACAACGCCGATTTGCCGTACGACATCAGTCAGCTAGCCGTGTTTGGCGAGGCCAGTTACGATTTCGGACAGTTCAAACTGACGGCCGGCGGCCGCTACTATGACTTCAAGGAAACCCGCGACTTCATCTCCGGTGGCATTTTCTCGAACGGCGATACCCGCATCGGAGAGAAGACCAAGTCATCGGGTTTCAGCCCGCGCGTAATCGGCACCTGGGAGCCTAACCGGAATCTCAGCGTAAACGTGCAGGCGGCCAAGGGCTTCCGTCTCGGCGGTATCAACGATCCGCTGAACCTGCCGCTTTGCAGCGATCTGGACGAATCCATTTTTGGCCCATTGTCCTCGGCCACCTATGAAGATGAGACGCTT